>Ga0181525_10003820_pt1 | contig 11773 bp, 9 predicted proteins | sample PEATcosm2014_Bin_48_FD_121100 | JGI IMG/M metagenome (GOLD analysis project Ga0181525, IMG submission 121100) | Peatland microbial communities from MTU Mesocosm Facility, Houghton, MI, USA - PEATcosm2014_Bin06_10_metaG | ecosystem: Environmental > Terrestrial > Soil > Wetlands > Peat | place... | reverse complement strand
GCAGAGACCGCGTGAAAACCGCCGAGACGCCAGTAGCCTATAGCGAGGGAGCGATTTGACAAGTGTTATTCGGCGCGGGCCGAAGTCGCTGATTTCCAGGCTAGTGGGTGGAATTGGCGCTACTGCCCTAGGACCGATTGTTACCTCCGCGATTCAGCTTGGATCTGTGCCGCTGCTCCTACACGCTTGGGGTCCATCGAAATATGGTGACTGGCTGCTGCTCTCCGCCGTACCAAGTTACTTGTCGTTCAGCGGACTCGGGTTCGGCGATTCCTCCGCTAGCGAGATGACGATGCTGGTCGCCGCCGGCGATCGGAAAGGTGCGCTAGCTTGTTTCCAAAGTTCTTGGCTGCTGTTGTCCGGCATCTCGGCAGGTGTCCTGGTCGCAGTCGCAGCCTCCGTCTGGTGGGTGCATTGGCAAGCGATACTTCACCTGGCGGGTGTTACGAACGGGCAGGCGGCGCAGATCATTCTAGCGCTATCCATATGGATTTTGTGCGGACAGCAGAGTAATGTGTTCGAGAGCGGCTATAGGTGTGACGGGAACTTCGCGTTCGGGAACCTGGGGTCAACTTTTCAACGACTAACGGAGGCCGTGGTTGGGACAATCATGGGTATTGCTACCGGCAGCCTTTTGGCAGTTGCCTGGTCGTACGTAGCGTGCCGTGTTTTGGGGCTGGTATCTTACCGGCTGGTCCTAATGCGATTCAGCCCCTGGCTGAAGTTAGGTTTACATCAAGCGAGCATTGCTGTTGTTCGGAAGATGTTAAAACCGAGCTTAGGAATTGTGGTCATGCTGATCGGAAGTGCGGTTACATTACAGGGCTTCACTCTCTTAGTCGGCGTCGTGCTTGGTCCAATCGCAGTGACGGCGTTTTCTACCGCCCGTACCATGACAAGAGTCGGGACTCAGATGATCGGCGCTCTTTCCAATGGCATCTGGCCTGAGCTTTCTTCGGCGTTCGGCGCTGGGGATCTGCCTCTTGCCAGAAAATTACATCGGCACGCTTACCAGGCGAGCCTAATCCTCTCGGTTTGTTGCGCGGCTTTTCTTTGGCTGCTCGGTCCGACTTTCTACCAGCTCTGGGTCAGGAAGTCCGTTGTCTTGGAAGTTCCCGCATTCCATATTCTGCTGTTGGTTACGATTGCGAATTCACTTTGGTACACGAGCGCAATTGTGCAGGTGAGTGCGAATAAGCATTTTCGCCTGGCGGTGACCTTCCTGGTAGCTGCGATAGCATCCTGCGCGTTGGGGTATATGCTGACCCAAAGGTTTGGTTTGGACGGCGCGGCATCGGCGCTCCTACTGAACGAAATCGTGATGTGCGCTTTCGTCCTGCGAAAGTCCCTGAGGCAGATGCAAGATACACCCGGCGCATTCCTGCGTGCGGTATTTGGTTCAACACCCTACGTTCTCCGGCCTCTGCTGGCGAATCGCGGGCCAAGGCGATAACTGAGATCCGGAAACTCATATGATGCAAGTTGTCCTCTCCACGATCGGCCGGTTTCATACATTTGACCTGGCCCGGCAGCTCCACAAACGGAATGCTTTGAAGACCGTGTTCTCCGGATACCCACTCTCCAAACTGCGCAATGAAGGTTTGCCGGGCGACAAGGTGAAGAGCTTTCCGTGGCTGCATGGCCCCTACATGTTTGTGAATCCGAGCTCCGAATGGATCAAGAGGCAGTGGTCGTGGCAGGACCAGATCTGGTTCGACCGCTTTGTGGCGGCAAAACTGCCGAATTGCGACATCTTCCATGGATTATCCGCAGTGGCGCTAAGGAGCGGCAGAAGCGCGAAGAAGCGCGGGGCCAAATATGTCTGCGATCGCGAATGTTCCCACATCCGGTTTCAAAATGAGATCCTGCGGGAAGAGCACGATCGGCAAGGGGTGAGATTTCCGGGTGTAGACCCCCGCGTGATGGATAACGGGGAGGCGGAGTATGACTTGGCGGATGCAATCACTGTGCCCTCGCAATTTGTGAGGGATTCGTTCTTGAGCAATGGCATCAGCGAGAGAAAAATCAACGTAGTCCCCTACGGCGTGGAGCTGGCCCGCTTTCGTCCAGTCTCTTCGCCGCCCAGCAACGAGTTTCGAGTGCTTTTCGCCGGAAGCATTTCTGTCCGGAAAGGAATCCCCTACCTTTTCGAAGCGTACCAACGGCTGAACCACCCGGCAAAGAGACTAGTCCTGGCTGGGGGTGTGCAACCCGCGATACAGCACCTTATTGGCAAAATGCGCGCGCGCGATGATGTGACCTTCACAGGCCATCTGTCGCAAGAAAAGCTGATCAAAGTCATGAGCGAAAGCCACGTCTTAGTGCTGCCGAGCGTCGAAGAAGGCTTGGCCTACGTGCAGGCACAGGCCATGGCGTGCGGATGTCCCGTGATTGCGTCCACCAACACCGGGGCCAGGGATCTGTTCGAGGACGGAGTAGAGGGTTTCATCGTCCCCATACGCAGCTCGGACGCAATTGCTCAGTCTCTTCAAAAGCTGGCCGACGATCCCGACTTAAGGGCTTCCATGAGCCGACGCTCCCTCGCTCGCGTGAATACTCTAGGCGGATGGGATCGATATGGCGATGCCATGACTCGTATATTCCAAACCTTGTTGAATGTTCGGACCGCCGCGGCATGAGCCCTACCAGCCGGAGGATCAGGGTTGCGCATCTGGTATCGCACCCCATTCAATATTTTGTCCCTTTGTACCGCGCCCTGGCGCAAAGACCGGAGATCGATCTCGTCGTGTACTTTTTTTCGGTCGCCAGCTTACAACAACATGCCGAACCCGGATTTGGCCGGGCGGTAATGTGGGATGTCCCTCTTGTCGGCGGATATCGACACATGCTCTGCGGAGACGCAAGTACGCGTCCTATTTCGACCCGGCCCGACTGGAAACCGAACTGGGGGATCTTAAAAGATCTGTTTCGGCAAAGTTACGATGTCATTTGGTTACACGGATACGCCAATGGAAATGCGTGGCTGGCAACTGCGTTGGGCCGCTTGCTGGGAACTCCGGTCCTGCTGCGCGAGGAGCAGAATATGCTAACTCCACGCTCGCCGCGTAACCTGAGGGCGAAGCGCTTGATTCTGCCTCTATTGTTCCGTAACGTGAGTGGGCTCTATATCGGCGTGAGTAATCGGGCATTTTTTCAACGGTATGGCATGAAGAAGACGTTTCCCGTTTTATACGGCGTTGATAACGATTTCTTTCAGCACTGGCATGATGAACTGGCGCCACTCCGCACAGATATCCGGTCTCGGTTTGGCGTTTTCGACTCCGAGCCGGTGGTATTGTTCACCGGGAAATTCGTCGACAAGAAAAAGCCGCAATTGCTGTTGGAGGCCTTCCGGGCGGTCCGGCGCGATCTGAAATGCCATCTTCTGCTGGTGGGCGATGGCCCGCTGCGGGCGCAGCTTGAGCGCCAAGTTCAGGAACACGCGATTAACGATGTTCATTTTGCCGGTTTCCTGAACCAAACTGAGATGCCCTCCGCCTACGTCGCCGCGGACATGTTTGTGCTGCCTTCGGCATATCACGAGACCTGGGGGCTGGTGGTGAACGAGGCCATGAACTTCAGCCTTCCGGTAATTGTATCTGACCGCGTTGGGTGTGCGGCCGACTTAGTGCGGGAGGGCATGAACGGATTCGTCTTTCAGTCTGGTGATGTGGAAGGCTTGGCAGATGCCATCCGAAAACTGATCCTATCTCAAGATCTTCGGGCCAGCTTTGCACGGAAGAGCAAGGAAATTATTGCAGATTACAGTATCAGCGCTATTTGTGAACAGACCGTGCAAGCCTGCCTCGCGGTGACGGGCGGAAACCGGACTTCATCAAACGCGCCGTCCGCAGAGCGGAAAGAAAGAGGAAGCGAACGCAGTGCGCCTGTAGTCTTGCAGACTTTTGAATCTGCCGGCAGAGAAGTAAGGTGCTCCGATGATTAGCGCATATACGACAGCAACCCGGTCTTTCACGGTTCGGTTGGACCGACGCCGGCGAACCTCTGCCGACCGAGGGGGCCGCTACGCTGGTGCGATTTTAGCTGCAATGCTAATGGTTGCCCTTATTTCCGTTGGCGCGTCGTTCGCGGTTGCGTTTCCGCTCTCGATATTGCTTGGTCTCACGGGACAACATTTTATTGCTCTGGCGATTAACCCGACCAAAGACGTTTTCGGCCCCGTCACGTTTGTCGCGTTCTACTTCACGCTCTGCATAGGGATACGCGCTCTCTATATTGTTGTCCTCGCACCCGATGCGCACCGGCTTGGGCGGATCGGTTACGACGACTTTCTTCCTCAGGCTCTTTGGTGCGCAGCACTCGCCTACATATCGTTTCTAATCGGATTCCATTTGCCCTTGGGGAATCGATTGCAATCCGGGGCGCCCAGGCGGGAGCTGCGATGGCCCAAGTCGGTCCCCGTGGTTGGGATCGCGTTGCTGTCTTCCCTCGGCTTCTTGGCGATGGTCTATGGATTCAGGCACGGACTGGGCGTCGTAGGTAATTCAAGAAGCGAAGCCAGCGAGGGGGTTACCGGTCCTCTGCAGCTCCTGTTTCAGTTAATATCTGTGGGTTGGGTTGCATCCTGTATTTTCCTGTTCTCCCGCGATCGAATTAGAGATAAAAATGCAGCTTTGCCTCTTGTTCTCCTGTCCTTGCTCTGTATTGCCGCGCGCATTGGCATCACAGGTGGCAAGCAGGCGCTTGTTGAACCGCTCCTGGAGGTACTGATGGTTTTTCACTACTTGAACAAGAGATTGCGTTTCTGGCAATTGGCAGCGGTAGGGCTTCCTGCCGTCTTATTAGCTTTCGGAGCAATCAACTTTTATCGTTTCGTGATTGTCCGACAGGGTGGCGCACCGCGCAGTTTTGGCGACATCGTCAGCTTGGCTTCGACGGCGTACGATAGATTCACATCTGGATCGACCGCGGGGCAAGCTTCAGCACTGGACCAGATGATGAACCGCCAGGCCGGAGTTGACGCTTTGGCCCTGGTTATGAAATACACGCCGAATCCTCAACCGTTTGGTCATGGTGACTCATTTGCCCGTGCCTTGCTCTCGGTCTCCGTTCCACGCGCGTTATGGCCAGCTAAGCCAATTTACAGTCCAAGCCGCGACTTCGAACAGAATTACATGGGGATGCCTGGATTTTTCAATGGAGCCAGTTCTCCTCAGCTAGTGGCCGACCTGTATCAGAACTTTGGGCTAATCGGGGTGACGGCAGGAATGCTGCTCCTGGGTGCATTCTTCAGATGGCTCTATTTATTTTGTATATTGGGGGTTAGGAGCTCGTCCGGCGTATTCCTGTATGCGTCGCTCCTTCCGAGCCTGGTTCACCTAATGGAGGCCGTTGTCGGGAATATGCTGATTCAATTTCCAAGGGCGGTTCTTGTGGTGATTTGCGCAGGCGCTTTCATAGGCGTGCGTTACTCCAAGGTCCGCTGGGGAAGTCGGCGCGCGTTTGCCAGCGTCGCGACGCCGAAGGGCTCGCCAGTATTTCAGGGCTAGTAGTATCCTATCTTATTCTGCGGGCTTGAGCCTCGTTGGATCCGGCGTCCGAGAGTGCAGGCAAGCGGCGAGTACAGCAATAATGAAGATTATACGTTTGAAAGAACCACTATTGCCAAAGTGTATGGTCAGGCTTGTGGCCTCCCTCGGCCTCGTCACCAGTCTCCTAAACGGGCAATCAACCGGGCGAGCTCCCAACCCGGGCGGTTTGGTTTCGGTGACAGATTTTGGTGCAGTAGCCGATGGCCACACGGACAATAGTCAAACCTTGGGAAGGGCGCTTGGCTTTGCCGCTATCCACCCGGGCACCAGGCTGCATTTCCCTTGCAGTTCCGGCGGCAACATCTATCGGATCACGACACCGCTATCTATTCCGCCTTATGTCTCCCTTGTGGGAGACGGGGAGAAATGTGCGATCTTTTATGATCCTTCGGTCGATCCTGGTTCTGTGAATTCAGCTTTTAGTATTACGAGCGGAGGTTGGGTTGCAATTGACAATCTTGCACTCAAAACGGGATCGGCGCACCCGCCCGCCTCCATTCTTGAACTCGGGCGCGTGAAAGGGCTTACCGGCGCCAACAAGATTTTGAATTCTACCATCGAGGGCTATGCAACCAAGGCCCTTGTCTATTCGCAGGCTTCTGAAAACAATATATGGCTTGGCGATACACTTAGGTTTATGGGGGGAGGAGCTCAGTACGGCTTCTATACTTCAGCCGAAGATGACCTTGGCATTTGTAACGGGTGCCAAGTGGCAAGCAATTTGAGTCTTTATTTCGACCACTTTATAATCGTGGCCAACACGGACGAAACCAGCTTTACTGCTATTGCTGATAGGATCGGCGGTGGGACTGGGGACCACTATTTCGAAAGAGGATACATCGGACTGAACCATAAGGCAGGTTCGATTGGACTGGAATTCATCTCAGGAGCGCAAAACCAAGGTGGGCCCAATAGCCAAGTCTCAGTAAAGGATATCCGAATTGAGAACGGCGGATATGGGCTCTACTTTAGGAAAAAGAACCAAGGCGCGATTTACAACGTGGACGTCGGGAACGTGACTTGGGCATCTGGTGTGGTGCAGCAGGGCGAACAGGCAGTAGCCCCTGGTAGTGCCGACCAAACCTATTTTGCGTACGGGGACGACGGACTGAAGCTCTACCGTTTCACCATGTCGCGCAACATCGCGAACCGGCACACCATCACAGGACCATCCTCCTTCGATTCGCTGAACGACAGCACTTTAGACGAATCTTACGGGCCCATCTCGATTCGGAGCACCGCCAGCGGCAACATCCTCATGCTCCGGCAGCCTGCGACCGTCTCGATGCCGGATTCGCAGCGGCCGCTCAACACCTGGATTTTCGGCAATCGCACGCCCGAATACGGTGGCGACCTCAAGGCTGCTGCCACCATCGTGGTTACGGCCAGTTTTCATATCATCAAGTCTGGTACTGGACCAATCACATCGATTAAGCCTCCAGTGAATTTTCAGGTGGGGGAGATTCTCAAGCTCGAAAACGGCACCGCCAGCCCTTTGCAGTTCGCCGTTGGGGCGGATAACCCGGTACGGTCAGCTTTTACGCTGCCTCCCGGGCGCTTCGTTTCTCTCTTGTGGGACGGTAGAGGCTGGGTCCCCGGAATGCAGTAAAACAGGTAACTCTCAAGATTTATGTCCAACCCGGACTTACCTCAATATCTGTCGAAAGGCAATCGGGATTTGAGCACACAGCGGTCTTTCGAGATTCCTCACTTGGGGGTGTATTTTGCGCGGAACGCGCCCCGGAGCACCTGGCTTTGATCCAACTCACGAGCGGGCCTTCACTCCAAAATCTGCGGAGCAACTTTTGGGACAGGGCTGACGGTCAAGAACATGCTGACGGTCAAGACGCCGTGTTCCTACCGGTTCTTAATGCGTTGGCGGCAAACCTACGAAGATGCTGCAAGTAAATTCAGACCCGCTGCGGCGATACGCCAGAATGGTGAAGCGCGCCGGGCGATTGCTGACTGGTCGGGATGTGCTATACAGGTATGACATTCACCCCAAGAAGACCCGGATGGGCACCGTGTACGGGGGATGGACTATCATTCCAGAGCTTCTGGATCGGAATGGCGTAATGTACTCGTTCGGTGTGGGCAATGACATATCTTTTGATTTGGCTGCGATCCAGCGTTTCGGCATGGAGGTTCACGGCTTCGATCCGTCTCCTGAATCCGCGCGTTGGATCGCCCGTCAGGAGCTGCCAGGCAGTTACACTTTTCATTCCTACGGACTCGGGACAACGGATGGTACAATCCGTTTCTTTGCTCCCCGCGCGCATAGCAGTATGTACTCGCAACAACCGGGACATGTGAACGCGAGCAACGCCGAAATTATGCTTCCGGTGCTTACGCTTTCAAGCATAGTGAAGTCGCTTGGCGCCGTCAGGATTGATGTCCTGAAAATGGACATTGAGGGGGCTGAGTACGATCTCCTGGATTCGGTGGTGGGCTGTCTGGTTCCCGTTCGACAACTACTCATTGAGTTCCATCACAGGATTGGTGTTAGACCCCTTAGCGCGACTGTAAAAAGCGTTGACTTTCTGAGATCTCATGGCTTCCAGCTCTTTCACGTCTCAGAAACAAGTTCCGAGTTTTCCTTCCTCCACGAATAGATTTGTGTCTGTCGGACAGCGCTTGGTTGGCTATTGAAGTTTCTACAAAATGAATGGCTCTTGCTGTCGTTTTTCAAATTGGTTCGCTAGGCGATACCATCGTCTCCATACCGGCTTTACTCTCGCTTAGGGAGCTTTTGCCTGACTGTTCGGAATACCTCCTGGTAAGCAGCCGGGCTGAAGCGCAAGTGAAGGTTACGTCCGCTCACGTATTTGACATGGTATGGAAGCCGCGCCTCGAGATAACCTATTATTGGCACGGGGCTGCGTGGCGAAAGGCCTTTTCCACCGCCTCAGCGCTCGCTCGCCTTCGTTATTATCGTCCTCGCTGTGCCGTCTCCCTTATGCCGGTAAATCGATCCCAGCGGCAAATCGAAAGGGACAAATTGTTTTTTCACGCTGCCGGCATTCGCGAGCTGATTGGCTTTCGAACGTGTACGAACGATGAGCTGTCATCCAGCGGCGAGGCGAAAATCCGAGACACCCAAGCCTATCTGCGCTTCCGCCGCCTCTGGAACGAGGAGGCGGATGGAAAGTATCAGGCGTACGCCACGCCACCACTGTTGAAGCCCAACGATCGTGCAATTGCAGCGGTCGATCAGTGGCTCCTGCATCACCGTGTTTTTCCCGAGCGTAACCTGGTGGCGCTTTGCCCATTCTCTAACCACCCCTCGCGCGATCTTCCTGATACAACTATTCTGGAGATCCTAACTCGTCTTGATAGAGAGCATCTTGAGGTCGTCCTGATGGGCGGACACAAAGACAGACAGCGGGCACAAGAATTACTTACCCGCGCCGGCGCCGGACTAAACGCTTGTGGCGATATGTCGCTTGAAGAATCCGCGGCATTGCTGAAGCGGTGCGGGGTGGCGATATGTACTGAGAGCGGGCCAATGCATCTGGCGGGTGCTTTGGGCGTGCCGTGCGTTTCAACCTTTAGCCAGGTTAACGAGCGAATGAGTCGCTGGTTCCCTCTGGGCAACGATCACACCATCCTTTATCAGGATGTGAGTTGCGCAGGCTGCAGGCTGGTCGCTTGCAAAGTGGAAGGGCATCCCTGCATGAACGGCATTAGAGCCGATCAGATAGTGGCAGCAGTAGACAGAAAGCTGAACGGGCGATCCATGGGCCTGGAAATGGCGAACGGAACTTGCATCTTAGAGTGGCCTCCCGTGCTCAAACCGCAACCATGCTGAACGGTCTTCAAACCCAAGAGGAATTGCTGTCCCAAGTTACCGTTTGGCGTACGTCCGGCCAGGAGATCGGCTTCACTTGCGGTGCGTTTGACCTGTTACATGCGGGGCACATTGACTACCTCCAAAAAGCTCGTGGGCTCTGCGATCGCCTGATCGTGGCGGTCAACTCCGATGTCTCAATCCGCTCGTACAAAGATCCGATGCGGCCAATCATCTCCGAGAAGCACCGCCTCTCGCTGGTTGCTTCTTTATCTTGCGTGGACGCAGCCATCCTGATGGATGATACGCGTCCGGCCCGGCTGATTGAACTGCTGCGGCCAGACCTATACATCAAGGGCGGCGACTATCAGCCGGAACAGTTGAGATCCGCCTCAATCGTCGAATCGTACGGGGGCCGCTGTATTCTCATTGCGATTGAACATGAAATAAGCACGAGCGCGATTATCAGCCGCATCCAGCGAGCATCCTTGTATGCTCCGGTCGAGCACCTCAAATCGCCAGCACCTTTGGGAATCGTATTCCTGGATCGCGATGGCACGTTGATTGAAAACGTTCCGTTTTTGAAGGACCCCTATCGAGTGAAGTTACTCCCCGGAGTAGGAGAGGGACTTCGGTTACTTCAGGATCACGGCTTCAGATTGGTGGTGGTCACAAACCAGCAGGGTTTGGGACTGGGCTATTTTGATTACGATGCTTTCACAGCGGTTAACTCAGAGATGCTTCGACAATTGGCAACGTACGGCGTCCGAGTCTCGAAGTTTTATTTCTGTCCTCACTCGTTCGCGGAAAACTGTACTTGCCGTAAGCCAGGAACACAACTCATCGAGCGTGCGTTAAGAGACTTTGAGTGCAATGCCGAGCAGTGTTATTTGCTTGGCGACTCGACGTCTGACATGGAGGCAGCAGCGGCCTCGGGCTGTAAAGGATTTCTCTTAGGCGCGCCAAGTCCTGAATCATCGCGACCTCCTTTCCTCGATGCAGTCCAGCAGATACTGAGTACACAGGTGGTTGTACTGGCAAACACACCACCCGGAATTGGCCTAACGTGGTGAAGGGCCTGAAACCATTCTTATCACCGCTCCGCGGCTTGCAGCCGCGACAAGTTCAGCCACATGGTGCAGCGGCTCCTGGTTCGAACGCGCCCCGAGTAGGAGAGCACTTCGCCTCCTATCACGCGATTTGCGAGCTGATTGAATATATGTGCTTCAGAGAAGTTGCATGAACGTCCACTCCCGTTCCGCGATAGACGTAAAAGCGGTTAATGCTATTCCGCGCCACGGATTTTCGCAAGCGCGAGTGCTCGTGATCGGCGATCTCATGCTGGATCGCTATGTGTTCGGAGACGTCACGCGAATATCACCGGAAGCTCCGGTCCCCGTAGTTGCCGTTCGAGAGGAGCGGACCGTGGCCGGTGGTGCTGCCAACGTGGCCGTCAATGTCTCTAACCTTCAAGCCAAGGTATTTGCCGCTGGCGTGATCGGACGAGATGCCTCTGGCGAAACACTCCGTACGCTTTTGTTAGAACAAGGCATTGACGACACAGGAATAGTGCAAGATATCTCCCGGCCCACAACTTGCAAGACCCGGGTGATGTGCAACAACCATCAAATAGTCCGAATGGATAGTGAAGTATGTGATGAGTTGTCTCCGGAAGTCGCCACTCAGCTCTATGCTCGTATCCAAGGGATCCTCGCTCAAGGTGTAGATTCCGTGTTGGTCTCCGACTACGCAAAGGGTGTACTGAGTACAGAGATCACTGAGCGAGTTATCGCCGCGTGCATCGCAAAAGGGATACCCGTGCTGGTCGATCCTAAGCGTTCTGACTACACGCCATATTCCGGTGCAACCTGTATCACGCCGAATCTAAAGGAATTCAAAGCTGCGCTTGAGGCTATGTCACTGCCTGTTGGTGACATCGGTGCCTCTGGAGCTTTGCTGCGCGATCGGTTAAGCTGCACGGCTGTCCTGGTAACTCAAGGTGCACACGGGATGACGGCCATCACTGGAGGACATGCCCACCATTTCCCCGCGTTGGCAGAAGAGGTGTTCGACGTGTCGGGGGCCGGAGACACAGTGATCGCGACCGTAGGCACTTGCTTATCCGGCGGCCTGGATTTTATATCGGCTGTGCAGATCGCCAACGTTGCAGCCAGCTTGGTGGTGCGGCGCACTGGCACGGTCCCTGTGGTCTGGGAAGAATTGTATTCCGCGATCAGCGGTTATCCCGAGGATGTAAGTCAAGGGTTTGAATCGCCCGCTGCCCGGATGATCGGCTAATCTATGAAAGTATCTGATCTGCCGTCCGCCACCCGAACAGGCGATCCGCCGCTCGAGCATTACGGCCTGATCGATCTCAGCCATCCCGACAATAGGGAACTCGATCGGGGCGCACCCCTTCTCGTTGAGGCCCTCT
>Ga0181525_10003818_pt1 | contig 11775 bp, 10 predicted proteins | sample PEATcosm2014_Bin_48_FD_121100 | JGI IMG/M metagenome (GOLD analysis project Ga0181525, IMG submission 121100) | Peatland microbial communities from MTU Mesocosm Facility, Houghton, MI, USA - PEATcosm2014_Bin06_10_metaG | ecosystem: Environmental > Terrestrial > Soil > Wetlands > Peat | place... | reverse complement strand
TGGCAACGTTTTGCCCGCGGCGTTGATTAGAAGGCCGAGCGCGCCCGAGATCGAGGCGAGCGGCGTGCGCAGCTCATGGTTCACCATCGCTGCGAATTCGTCCTTGAGCCGCTCAATGCGAATACGGTCGGTGATATCGACGATCGCGCCGAGCATTAGGACGCCTGCATTTGTTCGCACCTGGCTCATCCCCACTTCGATAGGAATCTCGCTGCCATCTTTGCGCAAGCCGGAGAGTTGCCAGCTCCTTACCTTGCGACTCTCGAGATGCGCCGTAAATTGGCCCAGATGCCGGGCGGGTTGGGCCGGCCATTTCGCTGGAACGAGAATGTCGACAGCCTGGCCGATCAACTCCTCGCGGGCGTAGCCGAATATCCGCGCCGTCGCGCCGTTGGCGAGCACGATTTTTCCCAGCGGCCCGATTAAGACAATGCCGAACGGGCAGGCATCGATCGCGGTCTGGAAGATCGTCTCTGATTTGATATGCGCGCCGGCGGAAGACCAACGGGTGCCCGCGATCACGTTCTGTGTTACCTCAAATGGCAAATGACCCCCCGTGATGTTGTGCTGTTAGCTCAACCCAAATCCGCGTAATCCGAGCGCCTACTAGTCGTGAGCCACGCTTTGCTGTCACCGATGTCTTTACCCATGACTATGCGAACGAGATGGACCACGTTCGTGGCGCCAAGCTTTTTCATAATATGCTTGCGATGAATTTCGATCGTTCGCGGGCTTATTCCAAGATTTTTCGCGGCGACTTTATTCGGCGCACCTTCGGTAATTTGCGCCAGCACGTCGATCTCCCGGCGGGTGAGATGGCCGCGGCCGGGAAATTGTCGCCATCGCAGTTCGGACGTATTGTCCTTCTGTTGCCGGCGCGTCCAAGTGTCGATCGTTTTGCCGACGCGCTCAACGATCGAACGGACGTCCGTGTGTTTTTCGATGAAATCGCATGCACCATTCCTGATCGCCTCCACTGCGATCGGAATGTCGCCGCGGCCGGAAACAATGAAGATCGGCGCCGGATAATTCGCGGCATCGAGTTGCTTGAGGACGTCCAGTCCCGACGAACCCGGCATACAGAGGTCCATAAGGACACCGGCCGGTATCCGCGCCCGAGCCTCGGCGACGAAAGATGCCCCCTCGCAGAAAGTCATGACCTGATAGCCGGCCTGGTTGAATGCGATGGACATCGTCTCGCGCACCAACGCATCGTCGTCGACGATGAAAATCTCGCTGCCGAGACTGCCGTTCTGGAACATAGCCATTGGTCCCCCTACCTTAAAGGGCTTGTGACTCATGATTGGCGAGAGCCGGAATTATCTCGAACGCTTCGGCGCGGGCCGCGGCTGACGCCTTCGTGCGGAAGTGGTCGAACACGTAGACGCGGACCGCGGAGGAGAGATTGCCGCGATGCCAGTTGCGAATCGCGACCAGTAATGTGGGCACCGTCGTGCGGTCGGCCCGGGCGATGTCCTTCAATCCCTGCCAGAATTCCTGCTCGAGGCTGATGCTTGTCTTACGACCGGCGACCACGACGGATCGCTTGATGACCGTAGATTCCACGACTCTTTCCTCCTTCAGGTAATGCGCAAACAGGAGACATCGGCAACGGCGGTAGTCGCCGCCGCACGCGAACTGACATCCACACTCAGACGCGCGAATTGTACGTAGAGATTTTTGCTTGTTGAATCTTATCAGATGCTTCACGCCGTACGTGTTTGTACGTGAGTCAATTCTGAGAGTGGCGTAATATGAGGTAATGTCGGAGATGCGGTTTCGTTAAATCCGCAACTCTTTACGTAATGAGGACGACGTTCACCCTCAATTCGGGCGAACATCCGGTGAAAGGCACAAGTTTAGCGTTCGTGGGAAAGGTTTCGCTTGTGATGAAAGTCACGGGTGCGAAGCGTTCGCATCACGACGCCGAAGAGGCCCGCGATCGAACGATGATTCTTGCGGCGACAAAATGTCGGAACATAACTGCCTAGGGGTATTTCGATCGTGAGCGGGTGACGGGCGCCCTCGCCGCCGAAATAGCTCGCGAGGGCCTTGCGAAGCCGGGCAGCCTCGACACGAACGATTGGATCGACTTGCGGGTCGAAATATTCGCCACGCCGGAGCGCCTCTACGCCGATGGTGTAGCTCTTAATATGATCGGTCTTGCCGCCGAGCGCCGATTCCACGACGAAGCGGAGAAATGCGACGAGCTGGGGCGAGCGGCGGAACCCGGAACTGACGACAATGTGCTCCATCTCGGCGCGAATTTCTTCCACCGTGGGAATATCGTCACCATCGTTCATAGTCGTCATTCGATCGGGCTTCTCGAATGGAGGCGGCATGGGACGCTGCCACGGACTATTGCCCGGATCGTTCTTGCGCTGATTTTGGGGTAGCTGTCTGTACCAAACCGCACAGTCGAACGGACTCGACGAAATCACCGCCAATGCGTCAAGCGCCATTTGGGCTGTCACGCCTACGACTTGGCGTTGGGCGGTTCGTCCTTGAGAAGCACACTCAACAGCGAGCTGTGGACTTCGAGTTTGCCGTTGTAGTCGATGAATCCCAAGTCGCGAAACTTGTTCATGAAATGGTTCACGCGCGATCGAGACGTGCCGACCATTTCAGCGAGTGTATCCTGCTTGATGTCCGCGATGATCGGCTCCGGTCGGCCTTCTTTCCCGAAATTGGCCAACAGCAGCAGCACCCGGGCAAGCCGCTTCTCGGTCGAGTTGAAAAGCTGGTCTACCAGGTCCTCTTCAACCCGAGCGTTCCTCGTCAGGATATGCGCAATAAAAACTTCCGAAAATGCGGGCTCATCTCGAATAACTTTTGCTATCTCCTGCTTCTCCACGCGCATGATCAGGCATTCCGTCATGGCCGTGGCTGTCGCCAAACGCCTCGGCTGTCCGGTCAAGCATCCTTCGCCCAAGAACTCATCCTTGCCCTGGATTGCGACAACGGCCTCCTTGCCTTGCGTTGATACGACGGTGACTTTGACCCTGCCCTTTTTGATATAGAAGACAGCGTCGGCATCGTCGCCTTGTGCAAAAATAACTTCCTTCTTCGGATAGTTGGAAATGATGCGGCCGGCAGCCACGGTTTCGAAAAAGATTGCGGGATCAAACCGATGCGTTGATCTGGCGGATTTGCCCGTGCTGTTCGTTCGTTGCATTATTTGGCACCTCCCGACCAAATTTTGAACATACTCGCGATACCTACGCTGTCTTAAATTGTACATATTCGTACTTTTGCCCAAGTTTTTTCCGACCGGTCCTACGGGAATTTGCCTCACTTGGTACGAGGAATTGACTGATTTAATTTGAAGTGAGTCGCGGCAAAACCGCCTGAAATGCGCGATGAGCCGCCGATCGTTTCACGGGAGGGAAGATCCGGGAGCGCGGTGCACGCGTTACGCAGCCGTGCCCAATTTAAGGGGCGTGTGTCATCCCGCCGAAGCTGCGCGACACATACTTGCACCGGTGCCATGCGGATAAATTATATCTTACAGAAGGAAACTGTCATTGCCTTGCAATTCGGCCGGGATTTGAATTGAAGGCGATGAAGCAACCAAGTGTGCCATTGCATAGGGCACGCGCTGCGATTTACGCGTGGTGTGCCTCTCTAGCCGTTTCGCCAGAGGCCGCGGCGGCGTACCTTTATTTGGAGCAAATGTGGATTGACATTGCGGAAGTCGCGGAACTCACCGAGGGAAAAGGAGCGCATCCCTCGTTCGACCGTGAACCGCACCATTTGTCGCCCGAGTAAGCCGGCCGCTAAGTCTGCGTCTATAATTCAATATTATCCTTCATGCAGAACGAAGTTCAGCAGAGCTTGGTGAACCTCGAGCTTGCCGTTGTAGCTGATCAAACCCAGTTTGCGAAATTTGTTCATGAAAAAATTCACGCGCGACCGTGTCGTGCCAATCAACTCGGCCAGCGTCTCTTGGGTCACCGGAGTGGATAAAGGATCCGGCCCAAAGTCGGTGCCATAATTGGCCAATAGCAGAAGGGCACGCGCCAGCCGCATCTCGCTGGAATTGAACAATTGGTCGGCCAGGTCAGCTTCAATCCGAGCGGTACGCGTCAAAAGATGGGATAGAAAATAGGCGGCAAATTCCTTGTTGTGATGAAGCAAGGCCGCCAAAGTTTTCTTGTCTATTCGGACAATCTCGCACGCGGTCATTGTCTTGAGCGTTGCCAAACGCCGCGCGTTCCCGGTCAGCGCTACTTCGCCGCAGAACTCGTCGGGCCCCCGGATCGCAACGACGGCTTCCTTGCCGCGCACGGACGCGACGCTGACTTTGACCTTGCCGGTGTGGACGTAATACACGGAATCCGCAGGGTCGCCCTGCGCATAGACAATTTGGTTGGCGCGATAAACCGAGACGACGCGGCCGCTAATCCGCTGCCGGAGAAATCCCATGACGTCGAATGGGACCGACTTTGCACGCATTGCCATGATGAGCTCTCTCGTTGACTGCTCACCTGCGTAGTAACGCCTAGTTGCACCGCACACTAATCGCTACTGCGTCCCAGGACAATGCCCGTTTGTCGGAGAGATTGGGGCTGCCACCGCCGGAGCCCCTTCGCGGTTTTCGCTGCCGCGGTAGACTAATACTGAAAATCATAAGTAATAGTGCTTAGGCTTACTTAGATATTAGCCATAGCTACTATAAACGCGAATATTGAATCCAAACAAATCCATAGATTTAGATAGTGCATGCGATGCATGGGGTATTAAGGCAGGGGAGATGCAAGCTATGAGTGGCGACCTATTTGTTGAGCGTTTGGCCGTCGTTCGCCAGCGCTTTGTCTCAACTCTCGAGAGTAAAATTGAAGACACTTACGCCGCTCTGCCGAAGCTCTCCGGCGACGGCAGCGACGTCATCGTCACGCTGGAAGAAACCTATCGCCGCATCCACGGCATCGTCGGCGTCGGCCAGACCGTCGGCTTCGTCGCCATCGGCAAAGCGGCGAAGACGGTCGAGAACGTACTGCTTGCGCCATACCGGGCCGCCCGGGGACTCGCCACAAACGAAGCTGTCGAGCTCACCAAAGCGCTCCACGCGTTGCGCGAAACGGCGCGACAGGAATTGCAAACAACCAATACAAACGGGCGGTAATCATGCGTGCCACGCGTATTCTATTCATCGTCGCCCTTACGATGCTGATAAACTTCGAAGTTTCGGCACAAACCCAAATTCCTGCGCAAACCAAAGCTCCGGAGGTTCCGGCGACCCAAATCCGAAAAGCTTCGGCGCGAACCAAGGGTCACCATATGTTGACGCGGCCCAAGGCGGCGCCGCCGGCGGTCCCTCCCCCGCCGGCGCCTTCGCCGACGCCGGCGGGCCTGCTTTCCACGGTGACGCTCGGCGATATCGGCTTCCAGTCCGGCTTGCGCTTTGCCAATCTCGGCGGCGGTCGCGACATATTCGTGCCGGTGCCGCAAGGCGACGTGGCGGCGAGCGAACTCGTTCTGGTACTCGACGATCTTAGCGCCCATGCGGCGCAGCGCAGTCTCGAAGTGCTTGTCAACGACCGCAGCGCGATCGCAATCACGCTCGATGGCAACAGCATGGGTCGTATCGTCCGCGTGCCGCTGCCCAAAACCACGGCCAAGGACGGCTTTCTCAAGCTATCGTTCCTCTATTCCGGCGCCGCCACGCAGAACCGCTGCATCGACGTGCGTTATGTCGGCGATAGCCTGACGGTCCGCCCGGAGACCGCGCTCGAGCTTGATCTCGGCACCGCCGCCACCCTTGATGTCGCCACCACGGTGGCGCTCATGCCGCGCGAGGTCACGATCGTCCTGCCGGGCCGCCGGTTGCTCCCATCGGATATCGCGACGGCGCTCACCGTCGCCCGGGCGCTCGCGGCGTCCGGCCGACATGTCGATTTCCATCAAGGCTATGACGGGGTGCAGCGCGCGCCTGTCGACGCCAGCGAGCAGCACCGCTGGATCCGCGGCACCGTGGTCATCGGCACGCTCGACGACGCGGCCGGCCTCATCGAAGGACCGGTCGCGACAGTTGCCGGACCGCTTCCCGGACTCGGAACCGTCGCCGCGGTCCGCATCGCCGGCGCGCCGGCGCTGCTGGTCTCCGACGCTTCTGCTGTCGCGGCCGGGCAACTCCTTGCCAGCCCCTCGCTGGCGGCAACGCGCGGCGTTCCCACCGCCTCGGTCGGCGAAGCGCTGCCGCCGGAGCTTCCGACCGATCGCGTCACCTTCGATCAACTCGGCGTCGCCCCGACGCAAGCCGACGTCTTCGGCCGCGCCGATCTCGCGGTCGCCATCGACACGAGGCGCCTGCCCGCCGGCACACACCCTACGCACATCCTGCTCGACCTCATGGTTGCGCCCGACGGTGACGGGGAAAAAGCGGTGGTGAGCACCTTCGTCAACGAAAGCCTGCTCGGCAGCACGGTGGCGGCCACCGGAGCGCCGACCCATCTTGATCTGACTTTACCGGACGGACTCGTCGGCACCAGCGCCAACATCCGGGCCGTCGTACAGCGCAGCAGCGCGCAAGGCGATTGCCGGTTCGAACCGCAGGGCTATCCCGCGCAAGTTCTGGGTTCGAGCAGCATCTTGCTGGCGCCGGCGGACCCGCACGCCAACGACTTCTCCGACATCACCCCGCGCTGGGCATCGGGCGTGGAGGTTCTCCTTCCAGTCACGGCCGCGGATCAACCGACAGCAACACTCGGCTTGGTCGCCGACATCCTCGACGCGCTCGCGCCCGAGAATGCGCCAATCACCGTCAAGCTCAGTGGGCGCGGCATCGCACCGCTGCCCACTGCGGCATTTCTCGCCGTCAGCGATGTACCGCCGGCGGGAGCAACGCCTCGCGTTCGCTTCGACCGTGGACGCGTGATCGTCGCCGACCGCTCGGGCCGTAATCTGCTCGACCTCGGCGGGTTCGTGACCGGCGCCGTGGCGCAGCTTGTAACCGTGGACGATCACCCCGGCCTGTGGATCAAGCCGCTCGCCGCCGACGGCACGCTTCCCGCGCCGACTACGCTCAAGCTTGAACATGGCGACGTCGCCTTCGTCGACCCCAATGGCGTCGCGCTCGCGCTGTCGACCGAACACGATACGCTGATCGCGATTTCCTATCCGGATCAGGTGTCATGGCTGACGGTCGCCGAAGGCTTCCGCTCATGGATCGTCGCCGGCCTATGGCTGATCGGGACCGGCGCCTTCTTGTTCGTGTTGCAGCGGATGTTTCGCCGCCGGCCAGTGGATTTGAGCGAGTAACATGCCGCTGTCGCCGTCCGACCGCGCGTTAGGCGATCTTCTCGTCGGCCGCCAAGTCATTACGCTGCCGCAACTCGACGAAGCGGTCGAGCTCGCCGAGAGGTGGGATGTGCGGCTCGGCGACGCTCTGCTGGCACGCGACTGGATCGAACCGCGGCTTTATTACGAGGCCTATGCGCAGAACTTCGATCTGGCGTTCATCGACCTCGTGCGTGAACCGCCCGACCGAAGCCTGCTGTCCGCCGCGGAAGTCGACATTTACGCGCTCCGCCTGACCATGCCGTGGCGCCGACGCGGCGGCCGCATGGTGATCGCGACCGCCGAGCCCGGCCCGGAAACCCTGCTGTTCGCGCGCCGGCGCTGGGGCGCGGCCATCGAGTTCGTCGTCGCCTCGAAATTCGACATCATCGTCGCGATCCAGACCGCGTTCGACGACGCATTGTTGCATCGGGCGGTGTTCGAACTCGCCGAACTCGATCCAATCATGTCGGCGCGGACGGTGTTTACGGCCGGGCAAATCGTCTTCGGCTATGCCCTTTTAACCGCGCTGCTGGCGGGCTTCGCCTTCGCCCCGATCGCGACGCTCATCGTCCTCAATGTAGCGATGGGCGTGTTCTATTTCGGCAATTTCGTCTTCAAAGGCATTCTCGTCTCGGTTGGCGGCGGCCGCTCGGCCGATATCGACCACACCATTGCGATCGAAGCGCGCGCGCTGCGCGAGGACGAGCTGCCGGTATTCACCGTGCTCGTTCCGATGTTCCGCGAAGGCAAGATGCTGGCGGGGCTCGCGCGTGCGTTGCGCGAGCTCGATTATCCGCTCGGCAAGCTCGACATCAAGATCGTGCTAGAGGCCGGAGACTACGAAACCATCGAGGTCGCGCGTGCGCTTGGCCTCGCCGGCGTGTTCGAGATCATTCTGGTGCCGCCGTCGAAGCCGCAGACCAAGCCGAAGGCATGTAATTTTGCGCTGCGCTTCGCGCGCGGGGAATATTTGGTGATCTACGACGCCGAGGACCGTCCGGAACCGGACCAGCTTCGCAAAGTGGTGGCGACCTTTCGGCGTTCGCCGCGCAACACCGCCTGCCTGCAATGCCGGCTCAATTACTACAACGTGAACGAAAATTGGCTGACGCGCATGTTCACGCTCGATTACGCGCTGTGGTTCGACCAGGTGTTGCCGGGACTCGAACGGCTCAATATGCCGATCCCGCTTGGCGGCACCTCGAACCACTTCCGCATTGACGTGCTGCGTGAAGTGCATGCCTGGGACCCGTTTAACGTCACCGAGGACGCCGATCTCGGCATCCGCATCAGCCAGAAGGGCTATCGCGTCGGCGTCGTCGATTCCACGACATTCGAGGAGGCGAGCTGTCAAACCAGCAACTGGATTCGCCAGCGTTCGCGCTGGATCAAAGGCTATATGCAAACGCTCTTGGTCCACACACGGCGGCCATTGCATCTCATGCGCAGTGTCGGACCGCTCGGCTTTCTCGGCTTCGTGTTCTTTATCGGCGGAACTGTGCTCGCCGGCCTGCTCAATCCAATTTTCTGGGGGCTCTATCTCTTCTGGCTGATCGGCGCTTCCCTCGGCGGCATCGATACGGTGTTTCCGCAAATCCTGCTGTTCCTCGCTTTGTTCAACCTATTGGCCGGCAACGGCGCTTTTATCTATCTCAGCATGCTGGCGCCGATCCGGCGCGGCTGGCTCTATCTTATTCCCTACAGCCTCACCATCGTCGGCTACTGGGTTCTGACGTCGATCGCGGCCTATCGGGCGTTGTGGCAATTGCTGCGAAATCCCTTCTTCTGGGAAAAAACGCACCACGGCGTCTCGCGCCTCGGCACCACGGCTCCGAGCCAATCTGAGGCCGTGCCGTGACGCGCGCCCTTGCCGCTACTCCGATCGCCGGCTTCGCTTTCATAACGGCATTGATGCTTATGACGCTCGCCGTACAGCGCGGCTTCGTGTCGGACGATGCGGTGCGTCTTTGGGCCGGCGCCGCGGCGGCGGGCGACGGCAATGTCTCCATCGGCCACATCGTCGCGACCTATCCGAGCCTGCCTTTCCTGCCTACCGTGCTGGTCGCGCTGGTCGCTCCCGACGGCGCCCCGGCTCCGGCGTTGGTGTCGGCGGGACTGATCGCACTTATTGCAGGCCTGTGGTTCGCGTCGTTTCGAGCGGCCGGCTTCTCTTTGATTGCGGCCGCCGTCATCACACTGCTGCTCGCGTTCAGTCCGGCGCTGTTGCAGGCCATCGTCGGCGGCCCGGCCGAGTTGTGCCTTACGCTCTTCCTCTACCTGTTCGGCAGCGCGCTTTTCGATCTGCGGGCGCGTGGCGCGACGCCGGAGGTGATGGCGGTCGGGCTCACACTGCTCGGGCTTACTTTTTCCCATCCCATCGGCGCCGCAATCGCATTTGCCGCGGTGCCATTTCTGCTCCTTGCCGTGCGTCCTGCTTTGGTGGCGAGTTCCGCACTTAACGTCGTAGTCGCATTGGTCTTCCCGACAATCTTCTCCGTCGGGGCGTTCTATTACATATCTTGGGTATTCCCAGGCGCCGGCTGGAGCTTCTTCGCTGCGCCTTCGGAGAGCATGTCGGCTTGGAGCGCAGGCATCGACCGTGTTTTTGGCGATCCCGTCACCGGCCTGCTCCCGCTCGATATCAGCCTCGCGATCGTTATCACACTTGTTCTTGGCGCACCCCTCGCCGTGGTCACACTCGCTATGGTGTATCGGCGGCGGACGTTGCTGACACCGGCTCTGGTGTTCATCGCGACGATGATAACAGCAGGTGTAATCACGGTCGCGACCGGCCTGTTCGGCGATCCGACCGCCATCGCGGTTGCAGCGCCGGTATTGACGGCAATTATCGTCGCGCGCGTGCCGCTCCTGTGTGAGCGCCTTTGGCTTTGCCTTTTCCTGCTCGTGCTCGGCTGGTTCGGTGGTGTTGCAAGTCTGGCAATCATCGATCCAGCAACAATCACCCGCGTGAGTGCGATGATCCAGGGCCGCGCCGGCGACAGTGAGCGCCTTGATGCACTCGCGGTCGGCGGCGCCATGATCGGGCATGACGGCATCCTGGCCGATACCGACAATGCACCGGCCATCGTACTCGGTCGCGGCCGCGCCAGCGGATTGTTCGATCCGTCGAGCGAGCCGTTCGGTCTCGCGTTATTGTTCGCCAGAATTGACACGCCCTTTATCGCGGTGCCCGACCCGCACAGCGCAACCGGCGCCAATGACCGTCTGAACAAGGCTTTTCCGGCACTCTACCGCGACGGCGCGCCCGGTTACCGGGTCATATACCAAAATACGACCTGGCGATTGTTTGCTAAATCCGGAGGCGCACACGTATCTAGTGATTAGTCGATATGAATCACAGAATAGTTGCATGTGTAATACGTATAAAGGCGAGAATAGCTATGCGAATACTTGTCGTCGACGACTCCGAAGACTTTCGCGATTTGACCGAAGCAGCGCTGCTCTCGGCCGGCTATACCGACGTCATCACCGCCGACTCGGCGTGGGAGGCGCTCAAGATTTTGGACATTGGCGGCACCGCCGACCAACTGCTCCCCGTCGACCTCGTATTGCTCGATGTCATCATGCCGGAGATGGACGGCATCGAAGCCTGCGCGCGCATCCGCAACGACCCGCGCTACGGCGATCTTCCCATCGTCATGGTGACCGCTCTCGACGACATGGACCACCTCGCGAACGCCTTCGTCGCGGGCGCGACCGATTATTTGACCAAACCCATCAACCGCGTCGAACTGGTCGCCCGCGTGCGCTCCGCGCTCAAGCTCAAAGCGGAGCTTGACCGCCGCCAAGCACGCGAGCGTGAACTCCTCAGCTTCCTGTCGAGCTGGGGCGACCGTCGCGCCGGCCTGTGGATCGACGAGGTGACCGGCTTGTTCGTCGGCGAGGTGGCCGAAGCCTATCTCACCGCCGCCTGTGGATTCGAGAGCGACGAGTTGATCTCGATCGTCGCGGTCACGCTCGACCGCTTCGACATGTACCGTTCGGCCCACGGCGAGGCCGCCGCGCGCGGCGTGCTCGCCGAGGTGTCGCGTGCGGTTCGCCGGCTCGCGGCAACGATTGGGATCGTGGCGGCGTCGTACCGCAACGGCTTGATCATCCTCGTCGCGCCGGAGATCGGGACCAAATCAGCGCGCGAGCTCGGCGAGACCTTGCGCACGACTGTAGCAAAGCTGCACCTGCCGAACCCTGAATCGGTCGTCTCGAACTATATCACCGCGAGTGTGGTGGCGATCACCGGTCGGGTCAAGCAGGCCGTCGATCGTGTCCAGCTGCTCACGCAAGCGATTTCCAAGGTGCAAGACGCCACTGCGGCCGGCGGCGACTGCGTTGTGACGCTGACGATCTGAAATGACGGGACGAGACTTGTACCGAGTGGAGTAAGGCGTGCTGAAACGATGTTTGGGGTTCTTGCTCGGACTGTTGTCCTTGCCGTGCGCCGCCTGGGCGGGTGCATGGACGCTCCCGCAAGGCACC
>Ga0181525_10003815_pt1 | contig 11779 bp, 10 predicted proteins | sample PEATcosm2014_Bin_48_FD_121100 | JGI IMG/M metagenome (GOLD analysis project Ga0181525, IMG submission 121100) | Peatland microbial communities from MTU Mesocosm Facility, Houghton, MI, USA - PEATcosm2014_Bin06_10_metaG | ecosystem: Environmental > Terrestrial > Soil > Wetlands > Peat | place... | reverse complement strand
TACGACGCCCTGGTCACCCAGGGACGATTAGCGGCGGGTCACCGAGCGCTCATCTCGGGCGCGGCGGGCGGCGTCGGGGTCGCCGGGGTGCAGATCGCCCACGCCCTGGGGGCCGAGGTCGTGGCCGTCACTCGTAGCGACGAGCACCACGCTCGACTGCGCTCACTGGGGGCGAACGAGACGATCACCCTCGAGGAGGTCGGCTCGATCGACGGCGTCGACGTCGTACTGGAACTGTTGGGCGCCGCACACCTCAACGCCGCCCAGCGGGTCCTCAATCGCTTCGCCCGCGTCGTGGTGATCGGCGTCGGCGCCGGTCGAACGTTCGAGCTCGATCTCCTCGCCATGATGGGCAAACGCATCACCGTGACCGGTTCGACCCTGCGATCTCGATCCCGTGAGGAAAAGGCCGAGGTCGTCCGTCGGGTCAGCGAGTCGCTGGTGCCGCGCTGGACGCAAACTGAACTCGAGGTGCCGCTCGCCCGCGTCTTCGCGCTCGAGGAGGCTGACGCGGCCTACGCCTTCTTCGCGGCGCCGGGCAAGTTCGGCAAGGTCGTGCTACGCGTCGATGACTAGACCCCACTGAGCGTGTCCTCCCCGGTCCCGCGCCCCCACCGCTCGCGCCTCGACCCCGCGCGCGCGGACTACGACGAGATCATCGAGGCCCACGAGGCGGCTGTTCGTGCCGGTGAGACGACCTACCGCGACCCGGCGACGGGCCTGGTGGTCTTGACCGTGGCCACCCATCTCGCGCGCGGGACGTGTTGTGAGAGTGGCTGTCGCCACTGTCCCTTCCTAGATGAGTGAGCGCAGCGGCGTGTAGTCGACTCCGAGCGACTCGGCGACCGGACCGTAGGTGACGTGGCCCTTCACGACGTTCACGCCTTCGGCGAGGGCGTCGTCGGCCAACACCGCTTCTCGCCACCCGTGACGAGCGAGCTCGAGCACGTAGGGCAACGTGGCGTTCGACAGTGACCGAGTCGACGTCGCGGGCACCGCGCCGGGCATGTTCGCCACGCAGTAGAAGATGGAACCGTTCACCACGAAGGTCGGGTTCGAATGGGTCGTGGGCCTCGTTGCTTCGAAGCAGCCACCCTGGTCGACCGAGATATCCACCAACACCGACCCTTCGCGCATCCGCGCGACCAAGTCGTTACTCACGAGCGTGGGGGCCTTCGCGCCCACCACCAGTACTGCACCGATCACGATGTCGGCCGACAGGCACGCCTCTTCGATCGCCAGGGCCGAAGAGGCGATCGTCTCGACGCGGCCGTCGAAGTGGATGTCGACTTGGCGGAGGCGCTCGAGGTTTCGATCGAGGATCGTGACCTGCGCGTGCAGCCCGACGGCCATCGTCGCGGCGGCCAGCCCCGAGACCCCCGCACCGATCACCACCACGTGAGCGGGCGCGACACCGGGAACGCCCGCAATCAGGGTGCCGTGCCCTCCGCCGGGTCGCATCAGGTGGTGCGCGCCCATCAGCGGGGCCATCCGACCGGCCACCTCGCTCATCGGGGTGAGCAGCGGCAGCGAGTTGTCGCGCAGGCGCACGGTCTCGTAGGCAATGGCGACGTTCTTCGCGGCGACCAAGGCGTCGGTGCACTCGCGCGAGGCTGCTAGGTGCAGGTAGGTGAAGAGCACCTGGTTCGGGCGCGCCGCGAGGCGAGCGAACTCGGCGGCCACGGGCTCTTTCACCTTGAGCAGCAGATCGCTCTCGGACCACACGTCGTCGGCCGACTCGACGATCGTCGCCCCGTTGGCGACGTAGTCGGCGTCGGGGATCGACGAGCCCACGCCGGCGCCCTGCTCGATCAGGACGCGGTGTCCGGCGCCGGTGAGCTCTCGCGCGCCCGCGGGCGTCAGCGCCACGCGGTACTCGTCGGTCTTAATCTCCTTGGCAACTCCGATGATCATCCTCGACCGCTCTTTCCCTCGAATTGGCCCTCACCACGCTAACGACTTCGGGTCGCGCCCGGACTAGAAGTCGACGTTGTGCATCACGTGCTTGACGCGCGTGTAGTCCTCGAACCCGTAGACCGAGAGGTCCTTGCCGTAGCCCGAGCGTTTGAAGCCACCGTGGGGCATCTCGGCGACGAGGGGGATGTGGGTGTTGATCCACACGCAGCCGAAGTCCAGGTCACGCGCGAACCGCATCGCGCGACCGTGGTCGCGGGTCCACACCGACGAGGCCAGTCCGTACTCCACCCCGTTCGCCCACGCCAGGGCCTCGGCCTCGTCGGAGAACTGTTGGACGGTGATGACCGGACCAAAGATCTCGCTCTGAATCATCTCGTCGTCCTGGTGAAGTCCGGCGACGACGGTCGGCTCGAGATAGAACCCGTCGCTGCCCACGCGCGCACCACCCGCGACGACCGAGGCGTGGCTCGGCGCGCGCGAGAGAAACCCGGCCACACGCTCAAACTGAGACTGATTATTCACCGGACCGAAGAGGGCGTCGTCGTTCTCGGGTCGTCCGACGACGGTGTCGCGCGCCTGTTCGGCCAGCGCGTCGACGAAATCGCCGTAGATCCCCACGCCGGCCAGCACTCGCGTGGCGGCGGTGCAGTCCTGACCCGCGTTGAAGTAACCGGCCACGGCGATGTTCTCGACCGCTTGTGCCAGGTCGACGTCGTCGAAGACGATCACCGGGGCCTTGCCCCCGAGTTCGAGGTGCACCCGCTTGAGGTCCTTGGCGGCCGAACCAGCCACCTCCGTGCCCGCGCGCACCGAGCCGGTGATCGACACCATCGCGGGCGTCGGGTGTTCGACGAGCAGGCGACCCGTGTCGCGATCACCGCACACCACACCGAAGACGCCCTCGGGCAGCACCTCGGCCATGAGTTCGGCCATGAACAACGTGGACGCGGGCGTGGTGTCACTCGGCTTTAAGACCATGGTGTTGCCCGCGGCGATGGCCGGGGCCCACTCCCACACGGCCATCATCATGGGGTAGTTCCAGGGCGTGACGGCCGCGCACACCCCGACGGGTTCGCGCCGCACGTAGCTGGTCATGCCCTCCATGTACTCACCCGCGCCACGACCCTCGAGCAGTCGAGCGGCACCGGCGAAGAAGCGGATCTGATCGAGCATCGGGGGAATCTCTTCGCTCATCGTCAACGAGATGATCTTGCCGGTGTTCTCGGCCTCGATCGCGACGAGTTCTTCGGCGCGCGCTTCGATGACGTCCGCGATCTTTAAGAGCGCCCGACTTCGAGCGGAGGGGGTGGTGCGCTTCCAGCTCGAGAAGGCCGCACGGGCGACGTCGAAGGCGTGGTCCACGTCGGCCTCGTTCGAGACGGGCGCCTCGGCGAAGGGTTGACCCGTCACCGGACTGATCAGCTCGACGTACTTCCCGCTCTTGGGGGCCACGGACTCGCCCCCGATGAAGTTGGCCAGTCGGCGCATGGACCCTCCTACGTTCGGGCTCTTCGCACTACGCCCGACGCCACTCTGCCAGAGAACACTTGGGTTTCGCAACTTTGGGGTAGGAAAAGAGTTGCCCGAGCGCGATATCACGCCGCATTCCGTCGCGATTGTCGCCTATACTGCCTCTATCCGCAGTCACGGGGCCGAGGCCACCGGACCAGGAGCAACCAATGCCAGCCAACCGAACACAGCGACAGAGTGACGCGAGCGAGGAACGCTCCTCCTTCGAGTTGATCAACACGGTCCCCGGCGTACTCGACGCCCCCGATCGAAAGATCATCAGCCTCCTCCAGCAAGACGGTCGACGCGCCTACGGCGCCATCGCCGAGGAGATCGGCCTCTCCGAAGCGGCCGTTCGTCGTCGCGTGCAGCGCCTGCGCGACTCGGGCGTCATGCAGATCGTCGCGATCACCGATCCCCTGCAGTTGGGCTACGGCCGTGAGGCGCTGATCGGCATCCGCGTGCACGGTGACGTGCGACTCGTGGCCGACAAGATCGCCGCGATCGACGAAGCCAACTACGTCGTCATGACCGCGGGGAGCTTCGACATCATCGCCGAGGTGATCGCCGAGGACGACAACGACCTCGTGCACCTCCTCAACGACTCCATCCGCTCGATCCCGGGCGTGACCGAGGTCGAGACGTTCTTATACCTGAAGTTGGCCAAACAGACCTACGCATGGGGGACCAAGTGACACTGCACGAGACCATCACCGACGGCATCACCGTCAACGACGAGGAGCACGCGAGTCACAACTACGCCGAGCGCGCCCGTCGCAGCCTCTGGCTGCAGATGTCGCGCATGGGTGCCTACAACGAACACAACGAGGTACCCATCATGGTGCGCGGCGAGGGGACGCGGGTCTACGACGCGAACGGCACCGAGTACTTCGACGGCCTCTCGGGACTCTTCACCAACGCGCTCGGTCACGGTCGGCGCGACATCGCCGCCGCGGCGTCCGCCCAGATGGAGGAGCTCGCGTTCTTCCCCCTGTGGACCTACGCCCACCCCAAGGCCATCGAACTGGCCGAGCGACTCGCCAGCCTCGCGCCCGGCGACCTCAATCGCGTCTTCTTCACCACCGGTGGCGGCGAGGCGAATGAGAGCGCGTGGAAGTTGGCGCGTAACTACCACAAGCTGCGCGGGGACCTCGACCGCTACAAGGTCATCAGCCGCGACGTCGCCTACCACGGCACGACGCTCGGGGCCCTGACCATCACCTCGCTCGAGGCGTACCGCACGCCCTTCGAACCGCTCGTGCCCGGCGCGGTCAAGGTGCCGGCGCTCAACTTCTACCGTGCAGAAAAGTACGCGGGCGACTTTCAGGCCTTCGGTCTATGGCACGCCCACCAGATTGAAGAAGCCATTCTGCGTGAGGGTCCCGAGACCATCGCCGCGGTCTTCTTAGAGCCGGTGCAGAACGCCGGGGGATGTTTCGTGCCGCCGCAGAGCTACTGGCGCGAAGTGCGAGAGATCTGCGACCGCTACGGCGTGCTCCTCGTTTCGGACGAGGTGATCTGCGCCTTCGGCCGGATCGGTACGTGGTTCGGGGGTCAGCGGTTCGACTACGTACCCGACATCATCACGTGCGCGAAGGGCATCACCGCGGGCTACGCGCCGTTGGGCGCGATGATCGTCTCGGACCGCGTCGCCGAACCCTTCCTCCACGACGACGTCTCGTTCCTGCACGGCTTCACGTGGTCCGGGCACCCGGTGTCCTGCGCCGTGGCCCTCAAGGCCCTCGAGATCATCGAGGACGAGGGCGTCATTGAGAACGTCCGGGCGAATGAGGGCTACTTCCAGGCGGGACTCTCGACGCTCAAGGACATCCCCATCGTCGGCGACGTGCGCGGGGCGGGATTCTTTTGGGGCATCGAACTCGTCAAGGACCAGTCGACCAAAGAGACCTGGTTCGGGGATGACGCCGAGCGACTGCTACGCGGGTACGTCTCGCCCGAGATGTTCCGTCGGGGCTTGATCTGCCGCTCCGACGACCGGGGCGACCCCGTCGTGCAACTCGCGCCGCCACTCATCTCCACGCGGGCCGACATCGACTTCATGGTCGAGGTCCTACGCGAAGTCTTCACCGGAGCCGCCCGACTCAACTTCTAGTGCAACCGCCGCCCTCGCTGTGGTGGTCGCAACTCGACCAGCCACTCCCCTCGCGGCCCGCGTTGGGTGAGGACCTCGACGTCGACGTCGCCATCGTGGGTGGTGGGTTCACCGGCCTCTGGAGCGCGCGAGAACTGCTGCGACGAGATCCCTCGCTGCGCGTCGCCGTCATCGAGAAGGAGGTGTGCGGCTTCGGGGCCTCCGGACGTAATGGCGGATGGGCCTCGTCCTTCTATCCCGTGAGCGAGGGGGCCGTCGTCGCTCGTCACGGCGAGGACGCGTGGCACCACCTCCGTCACACCTTGAGGACCGCCGTCGTCTCGCTCGGGGCGGCGCTCGCGGAGGACGGCATCAACGCGGACTTTCACCGAGGTGGCACCCTCGACTTCGCGCGCAACGAGGTGCAGGCGGCGCGACTGCGAGCTCGCGTCGAGACCGCGCGCTCCTCGGGCGTGCCGTCGAGCGACCTCGACTGGCTCGACGAAGGGGCGGCCCGCGCGAGAGGAAACTTCACCCACGTTCTCGGCGCGACCTACTCCCCGCACTGCGCGCGTCTCCATCCCGCGCGACTGGTCCGCGGGCTCGCCGACTCCGTAGAGCGCCTCGGCGCCATGGTGTTCGAGCACTCCCCGGTCACCCGCATCCTCGCCGGAGGGGTGCGCGTCCCGCCCGGGGTGCTGACCCCCTCCGCACGGGTTCGAGCGAAGTACGTGGTGCGCGCCACCGAAGGTTTCACACCCACGCTGCCGGGGCAACGTCGACGATTCGCGCCCCTCTACTCCCTCATGATCGCCAGCGCTCCACAGTCGCGCTCGTTCTGGGACTCGGTCGGTCTCGCCAACTACGAGACCTTCGCCGACGACCGCCACCTCATCATCTACGGCCAGCGAACGAGCGACGATCGACTGGCCTTTGGCGGTCGAGGCGCGCCGTACCACTTCGGCTCGGCGGTCGAGCCGCGCTTCGACGAGAGCGCGAAAGTATTTTCTCTCCTCGAGACCACGCTGCGCGAACTCGTTCCCGATCTCGAGGGCGACGTCACGCATCGCTGGGGCGGGCCCCTCGCCATGCCTCGCGACCTCTCCCCCACGGTGGCGCTCGACCACTCGAGCGGCCTCGTCGTCGCGGGCGGCTACACCGGCGACGGGGTGGTGATGAGTTACGTCGCCGCCAACGCGGTGGCGGACCTCGTGACCCAACCTGGCGTCGAGACACGATTCACCACGCTGCCCTTCGTGCAGCACGAAGGACGACGTTGGGAAGTGGAGCCGCTCCGGTGGCTCGGCATCAACGCGGGACTCGCGCTCGCGGCGCGGGCCGATCGCGCCGATGAGCGGGGACGGCGCAGTCGGGCGAGTGGCTGGTTGGAGCGACTGGTTACCTAGCTCCTAGTGCAAGATGTTGACCGCTCGAGCAGCGACGATGGCGATGGTGACGAGGGACACCACCGACTCGAAGGCCCAGAGGGCCTTGGCTCGATGAGTCAACGGCATCGCATCGGCCGGTGCGAAGCTGATGCCGTTAGCGAAGGCCGTAAAGAGGTAGTCGACGAAGTCCGGACGCCAGTCACTTGGCGCGAGAGTCGGATTCTCCATCTGAGGAAACTGAATATCGGGAAGTCGGGGAGCCCCACCGGCGCGCGCTCCGGGGCCGCCGCGATCAAGTTCCCAGAACCACACTCCGAACACGATGATGTTGGTGGCCCATATCGCGACCGCGGAGTAGATGAGTTGACGACCTTCGGTCACGTGCCCTTCGAGGAGGTGACGCACGAGGAGAACCACCGACGTGCAGTTGGCCACGGTGATGAGCGCGCTGAGGGTGAGTCCGAGTTTGCGAACCCAGGGGTCGTCGTCGGGTCGACGGTGGTGACGAAGCGAGAGTGGGACGAGCAACAAGACCACCAGCATCGGCACGACCCAGCTGGGGCCGATCGACAGTCGGCTCGGTAGCACGAGATAGAGACCCGCGCACGCGAGCAGCGCCACGCGAGCCTGCCAGCGCTGTTCGGCCCGGACGATGGCCACGACGGATCAGCTCACCGACGTGCCCGAGAGCGACGTCAGGCTCTTCGGGATCAAGAGATTCGTGAAGTCCACACTGCCGAGCAGTCGCTCGAGCGCGGCGCTCGACAGCGGCTTCGCGTTCACCGAGGACGGCACCGCGATGGTGGCCGGTTGGTTGTAGGAGAGCACCGTCAGTGAGAGCGTCACCGCGCCCTTGGCGGAGGCTTCGCGCAGCGTGCTCTGGGTCAACTCGCCTTGACTGCCGACGGTGATGCTCCAGTGCACGGTGCCCAGAGTGGAGGTGGAGGTCGTGGCGCCGAAGAGTCGGGAGAGCACGACGTGGTGGCGCGAGAAGGTGTAGGTCTTCGAGTAGCCACTGGTGGTCACGGACTTATGGAACCCCGTGATCAGATCGACGTCGGGCCTGGTCATCTCGAGCGAGAGCCCGAAGAGGGCGGGGATTGACAGTGGCGTTTCGAGCCACGGTCCGCTCGACTCGTCAGCCGCGCGGGCGTAGAGGTGGCCCTTGGCCAGGCGCACGTCGATCGAGGCGGTGGTGACCACCAGCGGGAAACTCACGTCGGCCGCGACGCGGCCGGTGGTGAAGTTCACCTCGACGTTCGACGTCAGCCCGAACCCGGCGCCACTAGTCAAGGTGACCGCGAGGTCGGCGGTCTTGGGCGGATAGCCGTTGAGCGTCAAGGGATCCTTCACCAGTCCCGCGGGATTCGAGTCGGTGGCCGCGAGGACAACGCCGGTGACGGTCAGGGCCAGCGCCACTGCGGCGAGCGCGAGCGCCATCAACCGCTTCCGTGCCGCCATCGTTCCACCCTACCGTTCGAGAAAAACCGTTGGTCAACCCAAAGGTTCGGTGAGTAGTTCAACGAAGAGCTCGTGAGTGATGTTGCGCCCGCTCGCGATAAACCCGAGGTGCTCACCTCGTTGACCTACGTAGTCGCCCGCGATGGCGGCGAAAGGAGCGGCGGCCGAACCCTCCATCACCAGTCCACTCACTTCGGCGATCTCGCGCACCGCCGACCGTATCGCCGACTCGGGCACCAGCACCAGGTCGACGCCGCTCTTGGCGATCAACTCGTTCGTGATGGCCCCGTCGTCGCCCCCCCCGGCCAGGCCGTCGGCGATGGTCGCGCCGTGGACGACCTCGGCCATGGTCGCGCCACGCAGTACGTGGTATAACGCGGCGCTCACCTCGGGCTGCACCCCGGTGACGCGGATGTCCGAACGACCGTGCGCGTCACGCGAGATCAACGTGCCGGAGAGCAGTCCCCCGCCGCCCACCGGCACCACGAGGTGTTCAACCTCGGGCGCCTGCGAGAGCATCTCGTCAAAGACGGTCGACTGACCAGCGATGACGTCGGCGTCGTTAAAGGGTGAGATGAACCGAATCGAACGCTGATTGGCCAGTTCCAGGGCGTGCGCCTGCGCCTCGTCGTAGGACGATCCGAACTGGATGAGTTCGATGTCGTACCGCGTGAGTTTCTTCACCTTGGCGATGGACGCGTTCGTCGGCACGACGACCGTCGCGCGCACGCGTAGCTGATCCGAGGCGTAGGCGATACCGAGGCCGTGGTTCCCCGCCGACGCCGTGATCACCGCCCCGCTCGGATCGGCGCGGTGCGCGGCGTCGAGCGCGGCGAGGGCGCCGCGGACCTTGAAGGAACCGGTGACCTGGAGGCTCTCGAGTTTCGCCGACACGGCGCGTCCTCGGACGTCGATGGTGACCGTCGGGGTGGGCACGAGATAGTGCGCGATGATCTCTCGAGCGTGCGCCAGCTGTTCGTCGCTCGGGGCAGCTACCGACACACTCATCGAGGTCGAGCCTACCCCTGAGCAAATTCAACCTTGCCTACTCTCAAGTAATCTCAGCGAGTGCACACCATCGTCGGCGTCGTGGTCGTCGCGTCGCTGGCGTTCCTCGGCACGATGGTCGACAACTACTTCGCCTTCGCCGCCCAACTCGTTCTCACCGAGCGCACTCGATTTCGACGCGTGGGGTGGGCGCAGGGTCTCGGGGTGGTGGTCATCATCGCCCTCGCCGCGGGGCTCGGATCACTGCTCGCGCCCGTCCCGGTGCGGTGGGTCGGTCTCCTCTGCGTCGCGCCCTTCGGCTTCGCGCTGCACGCGTGGCGACACCAGTCAGCGCCGCGCGAACAGTTCCGTCGCGGCGCCGTCACCACGTTCGTGATGACCGTCGCCCTCGGCGGGGACAACCTCGCGGTGTGGCTACCCCTGTTGCGGGCGAACGGCGTCGCGCACGCGGCCTTGACCGTGGCGACCTTCGCGCTCTGGGACATCGTCTTCGTGCTCAGCGCCCAACGTCTCGCGTCCCACCCTCGGGTGGTCACCTGGGGCGCGTCGCACGCCCCCGCGTTCATGCCGTACGTCTACGTGCTCTTAGGCGTGTTGATTCTCTTCGAGTGCCACACGATCTAGAGACTCCAAAGTCCCACCAGTAGCGTGGTCGTCGTGCCCAAGGACCCCGCGCAGACGACGCTGCGACGTCTGACCGTGATCGTCGCCCTGCAGTGGATGGGCGCGACCCTGGGGCTGCCCCTCCTGCCGCTCTTCCTCGAACACCGCGGCGGCACGCCGTCGGTGGTCGGGGTGGTGATGGCCTCGTTCTTCGTCGCCGGCGTGGCCACGCAGTTCGCCTTCGGTCACCTGGCCGATCGTTTCGGTCGGCGCAAGCTCCTCATGGTGAGCCTCGTCGCCTACGGCGTGGCGAGCATGACGTACCTGCTCCCCTTGGCCGCCCCGTGGTTCATCGTGACGCGCGTCTTCCAGGGCGCGGCCGCGGGCGCCATTGAGGTGACGTCGCTCTCGGCGGTCTCCTCGCTCTTTCCCGAGGCGAAACGTGGTCGGGCGGTCTCCCAGATCTTCGCCGCGCAGCTCTTCGGCATCGCGGTCGGCCCCGTCGCGGGCGTGCTCGCGTCGGTGCGCGAGCTCGGGTGGGCGTTCTTCGCCACCGGCGTCGTCAGTCTCGTCGCCGCGGTGGTGGCGACGCGCACCGACCTCGGGGACCTCGCCTACGACCCGACGCCCCTGCCGCGGCTCCAGTGGAACAGCCAGCTCGTGGGCGCGCTCTTCGCCGCGAGTGCGTCGGGACTCTCGGTGGGCGTCTACGAAGCGTGCTGGAGTCTCTTGATGCACGCCCACCACGCCAGCACGCTCCAGATTCGACTCAGCTGGACCTTCTTTGGAGTTCCGTGGCTGGTGCTCTCACGATGGGGTGGCTGGCTGGCCGACCACGCGAATCGACGCTACGTGGCCCTGGCCGGCTTGATCAACGGTGCGATCTTCCTCTCGATCTACCCTCACATCCACAACAACGACTTGATCTTGGTCCTCGGGTCTTTCGAGTCCGTGGGCGCGTCGCTATCCTTGCCCGCCATCTCCTCGCTCATGAGCCAGGGTGCCGCTGACCGCGAACTCAGTCGCCGTCAGGGCCTCTTCACCACGTCAAACACGGCGTCGTTGGCCCTCGCGGCGGGGGTCTCCGGCTTTCTCTTCACCGTCAACACGGCGTTACCCTTTAGCGTGATTGCCGTGGTCTCGACCTGCTTCGCCCTCTCGACGGTGTTCTGGTGGCGCCGGGTGGGTGGTCGCGTCACGCCGCCGTCCCTCAAGCCCCACGCGACCGGCACGTAGGGGGGTCCCTCCTGCGGTACTAGGAGAGCCAGACCTGAGCCCAGCTCGACACGTCCTGATTCGGGGTGAAGGTGCGCGTGGTCCCGTCCGCGGCCGTGCCGTAGGCCCAGTTCTGGACGTTGCTGCGCGCGGCCCAGGCGTTCACCAGTTGGTCGAGCCAGAGGTACGGGATCGTCTTGGCGAACTGGGAGTTGACCGTGCGCCACGACCGGATCTCCACCGCCGAGCCGGGCTTGGCGGCGAGGGCCGCCAACATGGCCTCCTCGACGACGGGGTCGCCCTGGTGCGCGAAGTTCACCGCACCGGCGATGTTGGTGCCCGCGGGCAGCGTCGTCAGACCGAGGCCACCGGCCGTCGGCGAGGCCGTGGCGCTGAGGCTGAGGAACCACACGTAGTTGAGTGACGGGTCCACGCCGCCGAACTGGTTCCACGTCGCGCAGTCGTACTGGCCGTAGATCACGTTGTTGATCAGCGTGCTCTGGACGAGCGGCCGGGGCGTCGTGGTGATCCCGATGGCCCCGAGCTGCTGCTCTAACAGGGCGTACTCCTGCTGCGCGGTGGCGTC
>Ga0181525_10003814_pt1 | contig 11784 bp, 13 predicted proteins | sample PEATcosm2014_Bin_48_FD_121100 | JGI IMG/M metagenome (GOLD analysis project Ga0181525, IMG submission 121100) | Peatland microbial communities from MTU Mesocosm Facility, Houghton, MI, USA - PEATcosm2014_Bin06_10_metaG | ecosystem: Environmental > Terrestrial > Soil > Wetlands > Peat | place... | reverse complement strand
GGGCTGCAGCTTCGATATAGCCTGCAGCCACGAGGCCGACATAGCTCAGCGGTAGAGCAACTGATTCGTAATCAGTAGGTCCCCGGTTCAATCCCGGGTGTCGGCACCACGTGTTTTCCATGCATATTAGGGTTGAAGCAGTTCTTTTTTGAAAAAAAGAACCAAAAAACTTCTGCCAATCTGGGACATGGGGCGTGACGCCGCCAATGCCCCAGGCCCAGATTCATAAGCGTTTTTTGCGCGCTTTTTTGCAAAAAAAGCGCTGCTTTCTTCCCTTCCCTTTTTGTTATTGCCCTAACATGAGGGCAAATCGGCTTTGGAGTTGCTGTGACATCTGAGACAACGCGGCGCGGGGCGCATGTGGGGCTGGCGCTGTTTGCGCTGGCCATGGGCGGCTTTGCCATTGGCACCACGGAATTCGGCACGATGGGGCTGGTGCCCTATTTTTCTCAGAGTCTGGCGATTACCGCGCAGCAGGCGGGGCATGTCATTAGTGCTTACGCGCTGGGCGTGGTGGTGGGGGCGCCGGTGCTGGCTGTGTTGATGGCGCGGCTGCCGCGGCGCAATGTGCTGGTGGGGCTGATGCTGGCCTTTGCCGTGGCCAATGGGCTGAGCGGCTTTGCGCCGGATTATCGCTGGATGCTGGTGTTCCGCTTTGCCGCCGGGCTGCCGCATGGGGCTTATTTTGGCGTGGCCTCGCTGGTGGCGGCCGAGCTGGTGGCGCCGGAGCGCCGTGCGCAGGCGATCTCCCGTGTGCTGCTGGGGCTGACGGTGGCCACCATTTTTGGCGTGCCGCTGGCGAATTTCATTGGGCAGATTGTCGGCTGGCGCTGGGCGTTCGCGCTGGTGGCGGCACTGTCCCTGGCCACGGCGCTGACCGTGCTGCGCGGGGTGCCGATGACCCGCGTGGCGCTGCATGATGCGGCGAGTCCGCTGGCGGAGCTGGGCGTGTTGAAACGCCCGCAGGTGTGGCTGGCGCTGGGCATGGGGGCCATCGGCTTTGGCGGGATGTTCGCGGTTTATACATATCTGGCCTCGACGCTGCTGCTGGTGACCAAGACCACCCCCGTGGTGGTGCCGCTGATGCTGGGCGTGTTCGGCTTTGGCCTGACCGTGGGGAATCTGGTGAGTGCCTGGTTCGCCGATAAGGCGCTGATGCCGACCGTGGCGGTGGTGCTGATCTGGACGGCGGCGGCGCTGGCGCTCTACCCGTTTATGACGCACGCGCTGTGGAGCATGGCGCTGGCGGTGCTGCTCATCGGCAGCGGCGGCGGGCTGGCGACGCCGCTCCAGGCGCGGCTGATGCAGGTGGCCGAGGGCGCGCAGACCCTGGCGGCGGCGCTGAACCACAGCGCTTTCAACATCGCCAATGCGCTGGGCCCGTGGCTGGCCGGCATGGCCATTGGCGCCGGGTTTGGCTGGGGGGCCAGCGGCTGGGTGGGCTGCGCGCTGGCGCTGGGTGGGCTGGTGCTGTGGGCCGTGGCGGTGCTGCTGGAGCGGCACCCGGATGCGGTTGAATTTTCCCCGGAATAGGCACAGTTTGGTTGGGCATGTCCAACGTTGTCCTCGCCCTGTTGACCCGAACCGAGACCGCGCCGGCAATCCTGGCCGGGGCGGAGCGGTTGGCCGTGCTGCTCGGCGGGGCGCGGGTTGAGGCGATGGTCGTGCGCGTGCTGCCGATTTCAACCATTCTGGTGACGGAAGAAATTCTCTCCAAGGCCGAGGCGCAGAAGATTCACGATCATGAGATGGAACGCGCGGTGGCGCTGCATCGGATTTTCGAGGACTGGGAAGCACGGCAGACCGGGGCCAAAGCGCCGCGATGGGTGGAGCAGGAAGGCGTCACCGAAGAGGTGGTGAAAGACTGGGGCGCGCGCGCGGATTATATCGTCGCCGGCAAACCGGATGCGCATGGCGCGCAGGGTGAGTATGACGCGCTGCACGCGGCGATCTTCGCCACCGAGCGTCCGGTTTTAATGATGCCGCCGCTGGCGAAAACGGAATTTGGGAAAAACATCGCCATCGCCTGGCGCGATGACAAATACAGCCTGCACGCGCTGCTGGCGGCGCTGCGCTGCACCGCGCAGGCCGAGCAAATCCACGTGCTGATGGGCCGCCGCCCCGGCACGCCCGCGCCAAGAATCCCCGATGTGCTGGTGGAACACGACTTCGCCGTGACCGGGCATGAGCTGCCTATCGATGGGGAGGTTTTTGGCGCGAAGCTGATGGTGAAGGCGCACGAACTGCAAGCGGATTTGCTGGTGATGGGCGCGTTTGTGCATAATAAATGGTACGGCCTGATGTTTGGCGGCGTGACCAAATATATGCTGGCACATTCGGATATTCCGGTGTTGATGCGGCACTAGGGGAAGCACTTCTTTTTTAAAAAAAAGAAGCAAAAAACTTCTGTTTATCGTGGGCGTTGGCGCGGCCACGGGCACAGGCCCAAAGTATCAAAAGTTTTTTGGTTCTTTTTTTCAAAAAAGAACTGCTGCCTACTTCGGAACTTCAATCTCCCCTTCCTGCACCTTCGGCGGCAGGGGCCGTGCGCCGCCGGTGGCCCGCCAGCGCTGCATTTTCCACACATAGGCGAGCACTTCGGCGCAGGCGCGGTAGAGCGCCACGGGCACATGCTCGCCGGGTTCGACGTGGCGGTAGACGGCGCGGGCCAGCGGCGGGGCTTCGACGATGGGGATGCCCAGGCCGCGGCCACGGCTGATGATTTCGGAGGCGAGGAGGCCGACACCTTTGGCCAGGAGCATGGGGGCGCGGTCGGAGCCTCTCCGGTAGCGGATGGCGACGGCGTAGTGCGTGGGGTTGGTGACGATGACGGAGGCTTCGGCGATGCGGTGCATCTGGCGGGCGCGGGCGAGTTTACGGGCGATCATGCGCTGGCGGCTGCGCACATGCGGGTTGCCGCCGGCTTCTTTCATTTCGTCGCGGATTTCGGTGTCCGACATCATGAGTTTTTGGCGGTGCAGCCAGTATTGCAGGCCCATGTCGGCACCTGCCAGCACGGTGATGGCGGCGCAGATGGCGGTGATGACTTTCAGGCAGAGGGCCAGCACCGGCACGGCGCTGGGGTGCGGGCTGGCGGCCAGGGCGGCGAAGTTGGGGCCGTTGGTGTAAATCATGGTGGCGCCGATGCCGCCGATGATGATGAATTTGAGCAGGGCTTTGCCGGTTTCGGCGATGCCGGATTTGGAGAAGAGCTGGCCCAGGCCATGGGCGGGCATGAGCTTGGAGAGGTCGGGCTTCAGCGAGCCGAGGGCGAAGACCCAGCCGCCGGAGAAGAAGCTGGAGGCGATGGCCAGTGCCAGGATGAGCGCCAGGAGCGGGGCGAAGGCGAGGATCATGGTGACACTCCAGCCTGCGGCGGCGGAGGGTGCGGCGGTGCCGGCGGTGCTGAGCCAGGCGGCGCAGTCGTTTTGTAATTGGCCGCCGATGCCTGCGGCGGCGCCGAGCGTCAGCACCGTGACCATGACGATGACGGCGGCTTTGGGCAGGTCGGCGGAGCGGCGGACGTCGCCGCGTTCGGCGGCCTGGCGCAGGCGGCGCTCGGTGGGGGCGTGGCGTTTCTCGCCGCTGCCGCCTTCAGCCATGGGCGAGCATGGTGGTGATTTCGCTCATGCCCAGCGCCATGAGGTGCTGCACGATGTGGCCGATATAGAAGACGGAGCCCGTCATCACCCACAGGCCGGTGAGGATGAGGAGCGGGAAGCCGATGGTGAGCAGGTTCATCTGCGAGGCGAAGACGGTGGTGAGGCCGACGGTGAGGTTGACGCAGAGCGAGGCAGCCAGCACCGGCATGGCCAGGCACACCGCAGCGCTGAACAGCGTGCCGCCCAGGCCAGCTAAGCTGGCCCAGGAGGAGATGGGGCCGAGGCCGGTGCCGTGGTCAAACGAGTGGGCGAGTGCGGCAAAGAGCCAGACCGGGCCGCCCGCCGCGAAGAAGCCCAGCATCCCGGCCCACAGCATGATGTCGTAAAGCACCGGGGTGATGCCTGGGGTTTCGCTGAATTGGAGTTCGGCGAAGCTGAGGCCCATGGCGAGGCCCGCGATCTCCCCGGTGCAGGCGACGGCGGCGATGACGATCTGCATGACCATGCCGAGCATGGCGCCGAAGGCGATTTGCGTGACGCCGGTGTAAATGGCGGTGATGGGGTCGCCGGGAAAGGAAGGGAGGTTGGGCAGCCACAGCGCCAATGCGGCGGCGAAGGCGGCGGCGAGGACGGATTTGATGACGGGCGGGATCATCGAGGAGCCGTAAATGGGTGCGGTAAGGAACAGGCCGGTGATGCGCAGGAAGGGCCAGAGGAAATGGCCGAGATACAGCAACACCTGCGCCTGGGTCAGGACCATGATTGATGCACCCAGACGGCGGCGTGGGAGATGAAGTTGGTTGCCAGCGCCTCGAACACTTGCAACGCGCCGAAGCCGCCGAACAGGCCGATGGCGATCATGGCGAAGGTTTTCGGCAGGAGGCTGAAGGTGGCGTCTTCAATTTGCAGCGCGGATTGGAAAATGGCGGTGACGAGGCCGACGATGAGCAGGATCACGATGATGGGCGTGACGGCTTGCAGCTCGGCGGAGAAGGCGAGGTACAGGAGTTTGAGGTAAAACGGCATGGCGCTACTGCGTGGCGGCGAAGCTGTTGGCCAGCGTGCCCAGCACCAGAACCCAGCCGTGGATGGAGACAAACATCAGCAACTTTAAAGGCAGGGAGATGAGGGTTGGCGAGACCATGATCATGCCCAGCGACATGAGGATGGAAGCCACCGCAAGGTCGATGAGGACGAACGGGACGTAGATGAGGAAGCTGATCTGAAATGCGGTTTCCAGCTCCGACGTGGCGAAGGCGGGGACGAGGACGGTGAAGGGCACGTCCTGCGGCGTGGCGTAGCTGCCGCCGCTGAGGTCTACGAAAAGATGCAGCGGGGCCTTGCGGGTTTGTGCGAGCATGAAGTTTTGCAGCGGCGGCTCGGCGGCTTGCACGGCCTGGGTGAAGGTGATCTGGCCCGCGAGGTAGGGGTTGAGCGCGTTGTCCTGCTCCTGGGCGATGACGTTGTGCATGACGAAGATGGTCAGCGCCATGGCGAGCGCGGCTAACACCATGTTGGGCGGCGTGGTTTGCAGGCCCAGCGCCTGGCGCAGGACGGAAAGCACGATGATGATGCGGGTGAAGGCGGTGGTGAGCAGCAGCAGGCCGGGCAGAAACGCCAGCGTGGTGATGACCAGCAGGGTCTGGACGTTGAGCGAGTAGGCTTCGCCGCCTTTGGCCGCCACTTCGTTCATCAGGGTGAGACCCTGCGTGGGGTCCGCATGGGCGGCGGTGGCGAGAAGGGCGGCGAGCAGGCCAAGGGCGAGTTTATTCATGTGCGTCGAGCCTGCCGAGGGAGGTCATGAAGTTGCGCCCGGTGCCGATGAGGAAGCGCTGGCCTTGCGCCTCGACGATGAGGAGCGCGTTTTGTCCGCCGAGCGGGCGCGTGGCGATGAGGGTGATGGGCGATACCGTGGCCGCGCGCCCGAAGCTGGTGTTGCGCAACCGGCGCAGCAGCAGCGCCGCGCCGATGAGCACGGCGAAAATGACCGCCAGCGAACCGAGCGAGGACGCCGCGAGCGAGAGGCTGGTGCTGTCGCCCATGTTAATCCTGCACCACGAGGTTGGTGATGTACGCGGCGGTGAAGGGGTTGGCGGGCGTGTAACTGGCGCTTTGGGTGAGCACGTTGTTGACGATGCCGGTGGCGCTTTGCGTGAGCGTGGCGCGCGCGGTGGGGTCTTGCAGGGTTTTCACCGTCTGGGACATCAGCAGCGTGATGAGGTCCGATTTGATGATGGGCTGGAGCTGGTTGAATTCATTCACCGCGTTAGGATCGGTGGTGGCGAACTGGATGTCGAGCTGCACCATGGAGGCGGCGGGATCGCCGGTGTCGGCGGGCACGTTGACGAGGATGCCGGCGATTTCAGCGAAGTTGATGGGCTTGGGCGGGACCACCACGGGCGCTGCGGCAACCGGAGCGTGGTGCGGCAGGAGGAAAAAAACGCCCGCCGCACCGCCGAGCCCGGCAATGAGGGCGGCGGCACCGCCGATGAGGATGATTTTTTTTATGACGCGGGCTCCTGAATTAGATGGCGTTGATCAGTGATTCGAACATGGTGTGCGCGGTGCTGATGACCTGCGCCGCGGCCTGATAGGCCTGTTGGTAGTTGGACAAAGTGATGGCCTGTTGGTCTGACGAGACGCCGCTGACGGATTGCAGATTGGTGGTGGCGGTGCTGACCTGCGCGGTGGCGGCGCTGCTGAGCTGCTGCGCCGCCTGCGCGTTGGCGCCCAGCCCGGTGCCGAAACCCACAATGCTTTGCTGCAAGGTTCCGTCCGAAGTGGTGCCGGTGGCGGTCCATAAGGCGGCCATGCGCGCGGCGTTGCTGCCGCTGCTGCTGCCGCCGGGCGTGAGGGTGAGCGTGTCCCCCGCGGCGGGCGTGCCGGAGATGGGGAGCTGCCAGTATTGGCCCGAGGCGGCGCCGGAAGGATAGGCCACCGCGATGTTGCCGTCCGGGCTGCCGAGCGTGCCGCTGGCGATGACGGTGCCGGGTGCTGCCGAGGTGGAGACGGTGTAGGCGGTGGCGGAGGAAAACGTGAGTTGCAAATTCTGCCCGTAATAGCTGGCGGGAATCACAGCAGCGTTGCTGGCGGGCGTGGCGGTCACGGTGTCCGTGCCGGTGGTGATGCTGCCGCCGTTGGCGTCGAGGATCGAGCCGTCGCTTTGCAGCGTGCCGGGGCTGGCGACATACGGGTCCGCCGCCGCAATCGCGTTCGCGGTGGTGGCGGAGACGGCGATGCCGGTTGCGGCGTTGGGGGCGGGGTTGAGGGTGAAGCGGTCGCCATTGGCGGGCGTGCCGGTCACGTTCAGCGCCATGCCTGCAACCGTTGGCGGCGTGCCGGTGATGGCAGCGCTCTGGCCGGTGGCCTGGTTGGTGGCGCTCCAGCCCGTGCTGGTGCTGTAGGTCAGCTGAAACGGCCCGCCATTGGTGGGCAGCGCGGCGGCGTTGGTGATCTGCGCGGTGAGGGTCGCGGTGCCGGTATTGCCGGCGCTGGCGGTTACGCTGGGGCTGGGGACGGAGAAGATCGCCCCGCCTTGCGCGCCGGTGGCGGTGAGGCCCTGCGCCTGCGCCTGGTTCACGCTGCCGGCAAACACCGTGGCGATGGTCCCCAGGCTTTGCAAAGATGCCGTGCCCGCCTGCCAGGAGCTGATGCTGCTGCCGATGAGCCCGTCCGACTCCCCGGCATTCACCGGGCTGGCATTGGCCCCGGCGGTGACGGTGGGGGCGGTGTTGCCGTTGCCGGGCGTCAGGTTGAGGTCGCGCGCGCCGCTTTGGTCGAGCAGGATGGTGCCGCCGGTGGCGACGATGACGGAGCCATCGGCCTGCGGCAAGGCGTTGACGGAGATGAGGCTGGAGAGCGCGTTCAGTGCGCTCTGCTGCTGGTCGAGCAGGCTGGGGTCGTTGGGCGTCAGCGCCATGGATTTATTGATGGAGGCCAACTGGCCGAGCAGGTTGTTGGCCGAGGTGACGCTCTGGCTGAGCGTCTGCGCAGCGGTGCCCACGGTGCCGCTCATCACGCCCGCAGCGCTTTGAAAACTGCTGGCGACATTTTGCGCGTCCGAGAGCACGGTCTGGCGCTGCGCCGTGCTGGTGGGGTTGGCGGCCAGCGTGCTGAAATCCTCGAAGAACTGGTTCATCGCCGTTTGCACGTCGCCATTATTGGTGAGGGCGCCGGAGATGTTGGTGAGCGCGGTGGATTGGTTGGCGGCGGCGGAGGAAGTGCTGTTGGCGCTGTTCAGCAAGGCGGCAGCAAAGCCGCTGGCGGCGCGGTTGATCTGCGGCGCGGTCACGCCGTTGCCCGGCTGCCCGGTGGCGCTCACCGCCGTGCCCGCCGAGACGGTTTCCACCGCGTAGCCGGAGGTGGTCTCATTGGCGAGGTTGTTGGCAACGGTGCTGATCCCGGCTTCAAATAAATTAAGCCCGCTCAGCGCCGTGTTCATTGCATTGGTAATGCCGCTCATAACGCACCTGTTTTAGGATGGGGTTGGGTTGCCGCACCGACCGAGGCCAGGACTTGCAACATTAAAGGAGATTGCGAGGTGTTGACGATTTTGGCGGCGTAGTTGCTGTCCGTGGCGTAGCCCGATTGTTGCAGCGCCTGGGCAAAACCGGAAACCGTGCTCTGGCCCAGCACGCTTTGAAACCCCGATTGGATTTGCTGGACATAGTCCGCCACGCTGGCGGCGGTGCTGGCGTAGTCGCGGAAGGCGGCGGTTTGCGGGACCATCACGCCGTCCACCATTTCATGCGTGGCGCGGCTGGTGCCGTTTTCGCCATCCACGGCTTTGATGCCGAAGAGGTTGTTGCCTGGTGCGGCGGTGCCCCAGCCGGTTTCCAGCGCCGCCTGGGCCAGCACGGCCACCGGGGGCACGCCGAGAATCTGCGCCGCCACGGTAATCTGCGGCCACACGGCTTTGGCAAAGCTCTTGGCCTGGGCGACGAGATCGCCCGCCGGAGCAGTGGCCTCCGGCGTGGTGGAAACCGCGGCGGCGGCGGTGATGGCGGAAGCCGCACCCGGGTCCGCCTGCATTGCCTGCATGATGGGCGAGGCATAATCCGGCACGGCGGCGGGGGCGGCGCCGGGGGCGATATCCGCCTGCCCGCCGACCTGGCGCATCGCCGCGTTCAGCAGCGGCGTGTCGTACTTGGCGAAGTCGTTCTGCGCCACGTTCCACAGGAACATGCTCTGGAAATCATCGCCGCCGGTGCCCAGCGTGTCGCTGCTCATCCCGCTTTTGTTCAGCTCGGAGAGCATTTCGTACCACAGCAGCCCGGCCATGTGCTTCACCGTACTGCTCAGGCTGGGCTGCGCGGCGGCGTGGGGGGTGATGAGGGTCATCAGATCACCTTGATCGTGCCGTTGATCGCGCCCGCCTGTTTCAGCGCCTCGATAATCGCAATGAGGTCCGACGGCGTGGCCCCCACCGCGTTCAGCGCGGCGGCGACGTCTTGGAGCGTGGCGGCGTGCGGCAGGCTGATGACGTCCGCCTTGGGCTGCTTGGCGCTGACGGCGGTGTTTTGCACGGCTACTGTCGTGCCGTTGCTCAAAGGTCCAGGCTGGCTCACGCTGTTTTGCGTCTGGATATTCACCGTGAGGTCGCCATGCGACACCACGGCGGGGCCGAGGGTCACGCCCGAATTCATCACAATCGTGCCGCTCTGCGCGTCCACAATAATGGTCGGTGCCTGCTGCGGCGGGGTGATGGGCAGTGAGAGCACGCCCGCCATGAAGCGCATCGGGTCGATGCCGCCGGAGGTGAGATCAACCTCCCCCGGTGAGGCCGCCGTGGCCGTGCCGCCGCCATAGGCCGCGTTGATGACGTCGCAAATCTGCTGCGCGGTCTGGAAGCTGGGCGTGTCCAGCAGGAGCGCACTCAGGCCGTTGACGGTGTAGTTGGCCGCGATGGTGTTGGAGAGAATCGCCCCGCCCGGCAGCGAGCCGACCGTGGGCACGTTCACGCTGGTGGAGGTGCCGCCCGCCGCCGAGGCAAAGCCGCTGACCAGCAGCGGCCCCTGCGCCTGGGCGTAGACCACGCCGTCCCCCCCGCGCAGCGGCGTGGGCAGCAGCACGCCGCCGGCCAGCGACGCCGCATTACCCACCGCCGACACGGTGACATCCACGCGCTGCCCGGAATGGGCAAAGGCCGGAACCTCCGCCGTCACCATCACCGAGGCCACGTCGTTCGGCTGCATGGTGGTGACGTTGGGCAGCGAGATGCCCATGTTGCGCAGCATGTTGAGGATGGATTGCTGGGTGTAGGGAACCTCGGTGGTCTGGTCCCCGGTGCCGGGCAGGCCGACGACGAGGCCGTAGCCGTAAAGCTGGTTGGTGGGTGCGCCCGCCACCGTCACCAGCTGGTCGATGGTGGTGGTGTCGGCGTGGGCGGGCAGGGCCAGGAGCAAGGCCAGGGCCAGGGCTTTTTTGAGCGGGCTCAAAACGGCGAGACCTTGGAGAGGATTTGTTGCAGCCAGGGCACCTGATGCGCGCCGCTGTTGATCGGGCCGTTGCCGACATATTGCACGTTCATATCCGCCACATTGTTGGAGCTGATGGTGGTGTTGGCGGCAATGTCGTCCGGGCTGGCATAGCCGGTGACGACAATGCTGGTGACGTTGCCGTTAATGTTCACATTCGTGCGCCCGGCCAGCGCCAGCGTGCCGTTCGGGTCCACCTGGGTGATCACCGCCTCCACCTGTCCGGAAATATCATCCGCCGCTGAGGCCACGCCCGCCCCGGCATATTCCTGGTCAGAGGTGGCGCCGATATTGGGCGAAATACTGGCCCCGTTAATGTGGCCGATGCTGATGGGAATGCCCATGAAGCTGGTCATGGAATCGTTGATGGTGCCGGTGCGCTTCAGCGAAGCGTCATCCGTATTATCGGCGGTGGCGCTGGTGACGATGTCGATGGTCACCAGATCGCCCGGCCGCCAGTCCCGCCTCGGCTCGTACAGCGAGCCGGAGGTGGAGGCGGGGAAGACCGAGCCGTTCGTCGCCTGCGGCTGCGGCTGCACGGAGATGGGGAAAGCCGACGGCTGCACAATCTGCGGCGGGCCGGGCGGCGTGGTGGCGCACGCGCCCAAGGCGAGCAGCGCCAGCGCGGAAAGGCGTGCGCGCGCGCTCATGCCCCGGCGGCGGCCTGGGCCAGGTAGTTGAGCTGGTTGTCCACCGCCGAGGCTGCCTGCGTGCCGAGCTGATAGGCCCGCTCTGCCGAGATCATGTTCACCATGGCCTGCACCACGTCCACGTTGGAGGATTCCAGGTAGTTCTGGTTGACCGAGCCCAGCCCGTTACTCTGCGGCGCACCGGCAATGGCCGAGCCGCTGGAGGTGGTGCCGGCGAACAAATTGCCGCCCAGCGGCTGCAACCCTTGCGGATTAACGAAATTGGCCAGCTGGATCTGCCCCACCTGCGTCGCGCTGGAAGACCCCGGCGTGGTGATGGAAACCGTGCCGTCCGTGCCGATGGTGACACTCGTGGCATTGGCCGGAATGGTGACGGCGGGCAGCACCTGATAGCCGCTGGAATTCACCAGCTGGCCGCTGGCATTGAGCTGGAACGAGCCGTCGCGCGTGTAAACCGTTTGGCCGTCGGGCTGTAAAATCTGGAAATAGCCGTTGCCGTTGATGGCCATGTCGAGCGGGTTGCCGGTGCTGGTCAGCGTGCCCTGGGTCAGCGTGTCCTTGATCGACGCCACCTTCACGCCCGTGCCCAGCTCCAGCCCGGAGGGATACACCGTCTGCCCGGTGGAGTTCGCGCCGGGCTGAATCCCGTCCTGATACAGCAAGGACTGAAACTCCGGCGTCTCCGACTTGAACCCCGTGGTGTTCACGTTGGAGAGGTTGTCGGCGATCGTGTCCATCATCGTCTGGCTGGCTTCCAGCCCGGTGGCGATCGTATCGAGTGCGTGGTTCATGCGGTGCTATCCCTGCGCGAGCAATGTGTTGAGGCTTTGATCCGAGCTTGACTGCGTCTTCATCAAATCCGTCTGCAACTGGTAGGAGCGGCTGTCGTCGATCATCTGCATCATGCTCTGCGTGGGATCGACATTGCTGCCATTGATGTAGCCCTGTTGCAGCGTGCCGTTGGTGGAGGCGGTGAGCGTGGCGCCGGTGGGCGGGCTGTAGAGCGTGCCCGAAATCGCGGTGAGGGTGCCGGGCGGGGTCGCCACCAGGTTGATC
>Ga0181525_10003812_pt1 | contig 11788 bp, 9 predicted proteins | sample PEATcosm2014_Bin_48_FD_121100 | JGI IMG/M metagenome (GOLD analysis project Ga0181525, IMG submission 121100) | Peatland microbial communities from MTU Mesocosm Facility, Houghton, MI, USA - PEATcosm2014_Bin06_10_metaG | ecosystem: Environmental > Terrestrial > Soil > Wetlands > Peat | place... | reverse complement strand
GCCAATATCAAGCTCGGATGACGCGCCGCCGCGCTAAAGCACCTTGCCGGGATTGAGGATATTTTTCGGATCGAGCAGGTGTTTGAGGCTGCGCATCAGATCGAGCGCGACCGGGTCCTTTACCGACGGCAATAGATCGCGCTTCATCACGCCGATGCCGTGCTCGGCCGAAATCGAGCCGCCGAATTTCTTTACTACCGCGAACACGACCGCGTTCACCTCGTCCCAGCGCTTGAGAAAGTCGTCCTTGTCGGCGCCGACCGGCTGACTGACGTTGTAATGGATATTGCCGTCGCCGAGATGGCCGAACGGCAGCGGCCGCGCGCCGGGAATGAGCGCGGTCACGGCGGCGTTGGCTTCTTTGATGAAGGCCGGCACCGCGGCGACCGGCACCGACACGTCGTGCTTGATCGAGCCGCCGGCGAAGCGCTGCACTTCGCCGAACATTTCGCGGATGCGCCAGAACGCTTTGCCCTGTTCGATACTGTCGGCGATGGTTGCGTCAACGACGAGGCCGCGTTCGGCGCCTTGCGCCAGCACGTCTTCGAGCAGTTCGCGCAAGCCTTCGCGGCCTTGCGACGAGAGTTCGATTAGCACGTACCAGTCATGCGGCGAAGAGAGCGGATCGCGGCAGCCAGCGGCGTTTTCCAGGACCAGTTCGACGCCGCGCCGCGTCATGATCTCGAAGCTCGTGACGTCGCCGCCGGTGCGATCCTGGGCGAGGCCGAGCAGCTCAAGCGCCGCTTCCGCCGAGGTGACGCCGGCAAAGGCGGTTTCGATCGAGCGCGGCCGCGGCACCAGGCGCAGCACCGCCGCGGTGATGATGCCGAGCGTGCCTTCCGCGCCGATGAACAGGTTCTTCAGGTCGTAGCCGGTATTGTCCTTTTTCAGCTTGTTGAGATTATTGAGCACCCGGCCGTCGGCCAGCACCACTTCGAGGCCGAGCGCATGCGAACGCGCGACGCCGTGGGCGATCGCCGCGGTGCCGCCGGCATTGGTGGCAAGGTTGCCGCCGATGGTGCAGGTGCCTTCCGACGGCAGCAATTGCGGATAGAGCCGGTCGACCGCGGCGGCGGCCGCGCGGGCGCGCTGCAGAGTGACGCCAGCCTCGCAGGTGATGGTGTTCGAGGTCGGGTCGACCTCGCGGATGCGGTCGAGCCGGTTGAGCGACAGCACGATTTCGTTGTGATGCGGAATTTGCCCGCCGACGAGGCCGGTATTACCGCCCTGCGGCACGATCGGCGTTCCCGTGTCGTTGGCGAGCTTGAGGATCGCCGAGACTTCGGCGGCCGACGCCGGCCGCAATACCATCGGGGTGTGGCCGTGGAACAGATGACGCATCTCGGTGAGATACGGCGACTGAATATCCGGATCGGTGATTGCGAACTTCTCGCCGACGATCGCGGCAAAGCGCGCGAGCAAAGCGGGGTCGATCTTGGCGGCAGGCTTGGTGACCGGCTTATCGAGCATCGGGGCGCGTCCTATCAAGGCGTTCCTCAGTTTAGATAGATGACGTGCAGTCTGTCACGGCGCAAGCGCGGGGAATGCCGCAATACTTCAGTGTGGACTAGCAGCCCGCACCAGCCTGTCATTGATGGCTTCGCCGAGATTGTCCTGCGGGATCGGCATGACCGCGATGGCTGTGGCGCCGGCGGCGTCGAGGGCGCGCAGATGCGAGAATAGATTGGCGGCCGCTTCGATCAGGTCGCCGCGTTCGGACAGATTCAGCACCCGCGCCGCGCGCTCCACGTCGGCAACCAATGCCGGCCCGAACGCGAGCAGCGCTTCGCCCGCTTCGACGTTTTTGATAGCGAGCCGCAACGGCGTGCGCGGCGCGTAGTGCGACGCGAGCATGCCGGGCGCGAGCGGTGCCTCGTCGGCGGCAGAGATGCCGGAAGGCGGATCGGCAAGGACCTTGCCTAATGCGCGCTGGATTAATTGGCGCGGCGTGCCGCCGGGACGCAGCAGCATCGGTGCGCCCAGGCACGCAACGATGCTCGACTCGACGCCGACCGGCGACGCGCCGCCGTCGACGATAAGATCGACGCGGCCGCCGAGATCGGCGAGCACATGCGCCGCCGTGGTCGGCGACACGTGCCCGGAGCGATTGGCCGAGGGCGCCACCACCGGCCGGCCAAGGCCGGCGAGTATTTTTTGCGCCACCGCATGATCGGGCACGCGCACGGCGATGCTGTCGAGACCGGCCGTCGCCAGTTCCGCCACGGTGCACTTGACCGCCTTGGGCAGCACCAGCGTCAGCGGTCCCGGCCAAAAGGCGTCGGCGAGCCGTGCCGCGTCGGCGTCGAATGCCGCCAATGCCTGCGCCGCCGCGCGGTCGGGCACGTGCGCGATAAGCGGATTGAAGGCTGGCCGGCCTTTGGCCTCATAGAGCCGCGCCACCGCCGCGCCATTGGTGGCATCGGCGCCGAGGCCGTAAACCGTCTCGGTCGGGAAGGCGACCAGGCCGCCGGCCGCAAGAATGCGCACCGCGTCCGCAATCGCCGCGGCGTCGGGCTTCGCAACACGGGTCGGCAGCGGGGCTGTCATCGCCGGACTGAATGCCCAAATAAGGCCCGCGCGCAAGCGCAACGAGCATGATCCGGAAAAGTGGCATTCCGATTTTCGGAACAGATCATGCTCATCAATAAAGGGCTTCGGCGGCTTGCGGGGCCGCAGCGCCACTTGTATAAGCCGCGGCATCAGTCGGAGTGTGGCTCAGCCTGGTAGAGCACCTCGTTCGGGACGAGGGGGTCGCAGGTTCAAATCCTGCCACTCCGACCAACACTTAGCAGGCTTTCAATCCCGATCCGCCACAGGTTACGCCACAGCTTCGCGAATTTTGCGATGGCGCCTGAACGCGCGTTTGGCGCCTGACAGGTGGTCGGGGTGATGATGCCCGTACCGCTGAGACAACATCTCGATGGTCATTCCGAGATAGCCAGCTGCCTCCCATACATCAGTGCCCGCCTGCATGAGCCAAGTCGCAGCGGTGTGGCGTAGAACGTGCGGCGTGACATCGCCGCCAAGCCCCGCATCGGCCACGACGTTGGCGAACGCCTTGTCCACGCTCTGGACCGGATTTCCGTTCCATTCAACGGCAAACTGCTGCCCGCGCCGTTTCCAGCGTCGCAGGTGCGCCAGAAGCTGATCCGGGAGAGGAACGGGCGGTTGGCGTTTCTTCGTCTCACGGTGCCCCGCAGCGCGACGGTAAAACACCCCCCGACTGAGATCGACCCAGCCGTATCCAATGGTAGCTTGAAGAGCGGCACCGCATACCGCGCTCGCTCGCGTGCCAGTGTAAAGCGCCACCAATATGAAGCGCGCGACATGCTGCCGAGACCGGCGATCAGTCCGTCTGCCCTTCTGGACTTCCCGATAGCGCCAAGCCGACCAGATCAGGCGCGCTGCCTCAGGTCTGGCTTCTGTCCTCGCGCAAAGTGTCGATGCTCGTTCGAGAATATCCCGAGACGAAGCGCTGACTATCCGCGACATATTCCGGAAGGAGAAAAAAACGCTAAACGTGGCGTACACTGCTCTGACTGCCGCACACGCGGGGTCGGAGACAGAAAAGAGACAAATTTTTCGAGCACTGAAAATTCGTCAATGATCTCAAACCAGTCTCGTAGCTCAGCCGGATAGAGCAGCGGTTTCCTGAACCGATGCTCTTGTGGCTCGCGTAAATATCCTAGGGACACTGATTAGGATTTGTGTATTTTGGAGTCAGTTTATGGCGAGGCTCAACTCGCTTGGGAAAACATCATTTTATATCCACCCCCGCGCTGTGCTCTCTACTTGCTATAAAATCGCTATTTCCTAGCAAGTCTATCGGCGGCGCTCGCTCTCCCGCGCGCCGACCGGGTTGGGTTCGCCTAATGACACGTTACGGAACATCGGCACTGCGATCACGCTGCTTGGTTTGGCCCGCTCTCGACATAGGCCGCGCTGCCGTGAAATGATCCTGCAAACGGCAGTGGCGCTACCGCACTTGCGCTCGCTGCCGACGCTCCACGCGCTGGAGAAATAGCAGCTGTTATCGCAGCGTCCGCTCAGCAACGCCAAAGGTAGCTGGGCACGCTTCCCCAGTGGCCGACGCCAACTTCACCATCGCAGCTACCGGCCATTGTGTCGCCAGCCGCGCCGGCGGCGAGATTGCAATGTGCCCAGCGCGCCAGCGGCTTATACCAATAGGAAAAGTCGAGATGGCCGTCGGCAAAGACCGCGTCCTTACTGTTGGCGACGAAATTGCCGTGCATATAGTCCTTGGTCTCGACGACCACCCTGCCGTCATGAGTGGTGATGCGAACGAACGCTACGTTCTCGGACCGGTGCTGTGAGCCCCAGCACCAGGTGATCTGGCTGTCCGCGGCCACTACAGGCTCTGCCGACATTGTCGCGAGCGCGATGGCAAAGATAAGCAAAGGAGCGAGGCGCCGGCACATCTTAAGATCTGCGCAGCGTGTGCCTGACCAGTTCGCCCACGGTGACAAAGGTATAGCCGCGTTCGCGATAAGCTGGAACGAGATCGCGCACGGTCTCGGCCGTGCCGAAGCCGCGACCGTTGATGTGCATCAGGATGATGCTTCCGGCTTGCACCCAGCGGATTGCGTCGCGTTCAAGCGTTGCAGCATCGCGGTTCGGATCGGAATCGCCGAGTCCGGCATCCCCGGCGATCGTCAGCACGCCTTTTTGTCGCGCGATCTCCGGCAGTCCCGGCGGCAGGTCGAGAAATGGCGGGCGGAACAGCGGAGCCGGATCTGCGCCAAGGCGGATCAACGCGGCGCGGCCGTCCTCGATCTCGGCGGCAATTGTCTCTGCGGAGGCGCCGATCAATCGTGGATGGCGATGCCCATGCAGGGCGATCTCGAAGAAAGGCGAGCGCATGAGTCGGCGGAATGGGTCCTGATTCGCTTCTGCCCAAAGCCCGGAGACGAAGAACGATGCCCGCACGTGCTCGCGTTCGAGAAAGTCGACCACCGATTCGGTAAAGGAGGGCACGCCGCTGGTTGGGCACGCATCGAAGCTCAGCGCAAGCTCGTTGCCTTCACGCGGGCCGTGCATGAATATCCCCTCATGCACGCCGCTGGGAAAGCCATCGCCAGCAACCTCACTTGGCGAGATCGGTCCTTTGATCTCCGCGTGCAGACAGCGCCGCGACACCAATGTGGATGCGCCAAGGATGGTTGCCCCAAAGGTGAGGTCTCGCCGTCCGATTCTCGTGGCCACGACGTCGATATCTCCCGGCGTCGGTTGCTCGCAAAGCAGACCTCGCCGCCATTCGATGCCGGCAAATTACCACGGCTTTCTCGCAAATTCTACGGCTTGCAGCATCAATGGCGCTCCGTATAGTGAGCGCAATTTCGAAAACTTTGTGGTCGTCGATCATCATGGGGGGCGGCCCGTGACGCGCCTGGGCAAATGGGGCCACGAATGCCTGCGGCGACTGGCAGTGCCAGCGCTCGCCGCGAGTGTTCTTTCTTTCGCGCTGCTGTTTCCCCTGGCCGGCGCCAGCGCTTTTAGCGGGATCATCATCGACGCCAAAACGGGGAAGCCTATCGTCGGTGCGCTGGTTGCGCTCGGCGGTAACAGCGTCCGCACCGACGCAGCCGGCGCTTTTGCGGTCGACGGCAATACCAAAGTCATGCGCATTCGCGCTTATGGATATCTGCGCACGCAGCGCGTGATTCGCGTCTCGCGCTCGAAGCCTTTGGAGATTCAGTTACGGTCATTTGTTCCGCGCGCGATTTTTGCATCGCTCTCAACCTTCACCGATCGCGGTCAGCGCGATAAATTATTTGGTCTGTTCAAGACCACGAGCATAAATGCGCTTGTGGTCGACGTTAAAGGCGAGGACGGCACCTTGCTGTGGAATGGCCCGAGCCTGACGCCGCAGGTCGGCGTTGCCGAACGCCGCGTCGGAACAAAAACCATCGCGCGCATCCTGCGCCGCCTGCATGACGCAGGCATCTATGTCATCGCGCGGATCGTCGTGTTCAAGGACGATGTGCTGGTCGCGCATCATCCGGAGATGGCGTTGCGCGGCAACGATGGCAGCCTGTTGCAGGAAAAAGATGGATACTCCTGGACCGATCCGCGCATCAAATCGTTACGGGACTACAATGCTGCAATCGCGGTGAGAGCCGCACGACTCGGCTTCGACGAAATCCAGTTCGACTATATCCGCTTTCCGGTGACCCGCACGCCGCCGCGGGACTGCGCCGCCGATTGCAGCCAGATGAGGCGCGCGGCGGTGCGCGGCTTCCTCGCCGAGGCGCGGGCGCGGCTGACGAAATACAATGTCTTCATCAGCGCCGACGTGTTCGGCTACACAAGCTGGGATCCTGGTGACACCAATGTGGGACAGAAGCTCGAGGACATCGCGGCTGAAGTCGATTACATTTGCCCGATGCTTTATCCATCGTCCTTCCGCAATGGCATTCCGGCTTCACCGATGCCGCTCGACAAGCCAGGCAAGATCGTCGAATTAAGCCTGCGACATGCGCAGTTACGCACTGGGCTCGCGGCGGTGCGGTTCCGGCCCTGGTTGCAGGCTTTCGCCGATTTCAATTTTGACCACCGGGAGTTTGGTCGTCTGGAGATCGGTCTACAGACCGCAGCGGCCGACAGATTCGGCAGCGACGGCTGGATGCTATGGCATCGGCACAGCACCTACGTTGCAGCGGATCTGCCCGCGCATGATCAATAGTGCGCGCTGTGGCCAGGCCGGATGGCGCGGGGGCATGTTGATGGCTTTGCTGCTTGTGACCCTCCCGCCAGCAGCAAGCGGCGAGCCAGCCGACCTGCAATCTGCGGATTTCGCCCCGATCACTGCGGCGGCGCAGAACGAAGTCGCAGCGGGGCACATTCCCGGCGCGGTGATCCTCATCGGCACTCTGCGGCGTACGCTGTACCGGCAGGCGATTGGCAACCGAACCTTGAAACCTGGCCCAGAGCCGATGCGCGCCGACGCAATCTTCGACCTTGCGTCGCTGACCAAGGTGGTGGCGACGACGCCGGCAGTGATGCAGCTCGTCGAACAGAAGAAGCTGGCGCTCGATACGCCGGTTGCGCGCTATTGGCCGGCGTTTGCCACGAACGGCAAAGAGCGGATCACCATCCGCGACTTGCTCACGCATTATTCCGGACTTGCTGCCGACCTTGACCTCAGTAGCGAATGGTCGGGCTACGACACGGCCATGGCAATGATCGTCGGCGCCAAGCCGCAGGCAGAAGCCGGCGAGCGCTATCTCTACAGCGATATGAATTTCGAAATTCTCGGTGAGCTGGTGCAGCGCATCTCCGGCGAGACGCTGGATCAATATGCGGCGCAGCATGTTTTTGCGCCGCTGGGCATGACTGATACGCGCTTTCTGCCGCCACAAGAATTACGGTCGCGCATTGCGCCGACCGAGGACAGCGGCGCTCACGTCCATTGGGCCGACGTGCACGATGCGACCGCCCGTCGGATGGGCGGAGTTGCGGGACATGCCGGGCTATTCTCGACAGCCGACGATCTTGCAACATATGCGCGGATGATGCTCAACAGCGGCGTTTGGCATGGCATGCGTATCCTGCGCGCGCGCACGGTGCGCAAGATGACACAACGCGCCGCGCCGCCGGGCGGGGCGCGGGCGCATGGGCTCGGCTGGGACCTGGGCGGCGCCGACGGCTTTACCAGATTTCCCGCCGGAACCTATGGCCATCTCGGCTTTACCGGCACCATGATCTGGATCGATCCGGCAGCCGGGGTCTTCGCCGTCGTGCTTACCAACCGCGTCTATCCGGACAGCAAGGGTGATGCCGATTACTTGCGCAAGGAAGTTATCGCCACGGTGACGCACGCGATCAGCTTGCGGTCGACGCATTAACCGGACAATGATGCTGCACGAGTCAGGGGACCGAAGCAGATGGTACCTCGACTGGGAGCTTTCGCGGCCTTGGCGATCGGCATGGTCATGACTTCCGCGGCGGCGCAGCAAACGAGCGTGCAGCCGGGCATCGAGGTGCTGCTCGCCGACAGGCAGGATTTGCTGCACAACAAACGCGTCGGCATCCTTACCAATCTGAGCGGCGTGGATCGCGCCGGCGTAGGGGACGTTGATCGGCTGCGGGCGGCGGGCGTGCGGCTCACCGCGATCTTCAGCCCCGAGCATGGCTTTCGCGGTAACCTCAACCGGGAGGGGATCATCAATTCCGTGGATGCGGCAACGGGGCTGCCGATCTTCAGCCTCTATGGCCAAACGCGCGCGCCGACCAGCGAAATGCTGGACACGCTCGACGTCCTCCTCGTTGACCTACAGGACATCGGCGCTCGGCCCTATACCTACATTTCGACGACGCTGCTGACACTTCGCGCCGCCGCCGCGGCAAAGAAACCGGTGATCGTCCTCGATCGGCCCAATCCGATCGGCGACCAGATTCAAGGCCCGATGCTGGACTCGGCCTTCAGCTCCTTCGTCGGCATGCTGTCCATTCCGTTGCGCCACGGCTTGACACTTGGCGAGATGGCGCTGCTCGGCAATGACACGCTCGCCATCCATGCCGACCTTAAGGTGATCGCCGCGCAGGGCTGGCAGCGGGGCATGTCGTTCGAGGCCACCGGGTTGCCGTGGGTCGCGCCGTCGCCAAACATTCCCGACCTTGAAAGCGCGATGCATTATCCCGGGCTCGTGCTGTTCGAAGGCACCAATGTCTCGGTCGGTCGCGGCACGTCGATAGCGTTTCAGGTCGTCGGCGCGCCCTGGCTCAAACCTGGGGCGTTAATCGCGCGGCTTGGCGCGGTGCCGGGCGTCACGCTGTCGGCGGCGGTGCTGGCGCCGCAAGCGCCCGGCGACGGCAAATATGACGGGCAGGAGATTCCCGCGATCCGTCTCCACGTCACCGACCGCGCGGTTTACGACCCTGTGCGGCTTGCGGTCGCGCTGCTTTGCGCGATGAAAGCCGACTATGGCGATGCACTCACATTCGACGCCAAGGCCTTCGACGAGCGCGCCGGCAGCGATCGGCTGCGGAGCGCCGTAGAAAGCGGCGAAAAGCCTGAACGGATCTGGCAGACCTGGGCCGCCGGGCTCGGCCGTTTCGCGAAGGAACGCCGTCGTTATTTGCTGTATTAGGCGGCGCACCTATTGCGCGATGCCGGCATCGTGACGCACGGCGGCATATTCATTGGCGAGCGTTGACAGGATCGCCTCATATCGCTGGTCGCCGCGCAGTGCCTTAAAAAAATCGGAATTGTACCAGGCATAATTCGGCGCCCCCATGCCTACCGCCTTGCTGAGCAGCGCAATCGCCTGTTCTTTGTCGCCTTGGATCGCATATAACGTAGCCAACTCGTCGAGGATACCGAAGGTCTGCCGTTGTTCGGCAATATGCTGCATCTGCTCGCTGGCACTCGCGACGTCGCCCTTCATGGTGGCAATCCAGGCGCGGATCTCGTAGAGGCTCAGCGCCTCCGGCTGCTGCTGCGCAAGCGTCTGCAACACGCGATCGGCCGACGTGAAATCTTTAAGCCACGCATAGGTGAAAGCGACGAGCGTTAGCTGGTCCACGCCGCGCGCGTTCTTTTCGGCGAGTTGGTTTTCGGTGGCGCTGTCGTGAGGCTTGTCGGCGAAGAAATAGCACATCGCTTTGCGAATATGGACGTTATTGGTAGGATCGATGCCCGCTACGGAGTCGAGAGTGGCGAGTGAACGATTGAAGTCGCCCATGTAGAACTCATAGCGGGCGACGCTCGATAACGCGGGAATGTAATGCGGGCCGTCGCGTACGCTGGCGAAATATTCGCGCGCGGAGTCGGCGCGATGACCCTGACCCTCAAGAGCGTAGGCGAGAGCGTAATGACCCTCCGGGAGGTCGCTCGCAACCGCCAGCGCCTTGCGCGCTTCGGCGGTAGCCTGATCGAGCCAGGAGGTGTCGTTCGACATGTTCCACCAGAAATGATTGACGTAGGCTTCCGCCAGTGCGGCATGCGCCTCGGCGAATTGCGGATCGAGGCTGATTGCGCTCTTCAGTGCGTCGATCGCGGCGGAGTTGTTCTCGGGGCTGAGCTCGAGGCCGAGCGCGAGGGCGTGGATGAAGAGAACATAGGCCTTGGAGTTCTGTGTGCCGATGGTCAGCTTCGGCGCCATCAGACGCAGCGCTCCCGCGATCTTCGGGACCATGCGCTCGATCAGATCGCGGAACTCGGCGAGCACGGACTGGAATGCGTCGGACCATAGATACTGGTCCTTGTTGGTGTCGATAATATTGACATCGAGCTTGAGTTGGTCGTTCTCGTGCGAGAAACTACCTTCGATCAGCGTGCCGACATGCAGTGCCTTGGCGATATCGGCGGCGTCCATGTCTTTGAACTTCATCACCGAGCTGAATGGCACCACTGACAGCGCTCCCATGCGGCTGAGTTGGGAATCGAGCGCGAGCGGCATTTCGCGGCTGAGGTAATCGACCGTGGCGTTGTTCTCGAGGTTCTGGAACGGCATCACAGCGATGTGGTCGAGGTCCATCGGGGTGGTCGCTTCGATGTAGCGCCAGACTCCGAAGCCGGCGCTGGCGATGACTGCCGCCGCCGCGAAGGCGGCGACGGTGGCGCGGACGCGGAAGCCCTCGTACGTGCGCGCCTGCAGATCGGAAAACGGACTAAGCAGCGATGTGAAACTCGCCTTCTTGCTGAGCGCCGCCTTGACCGTATCGACCAGCGTCCTGAGGTGGGGATCGAGCGGTGGTTTGCGCGCGTCGAGCCAGTGATAGCTGCTGAGAAAATATTCCATCGACTTGGATGGCAATACATCCTCAATACGGAAGGGGATGATCACCAAGCGTTTGGCGGTCGCGCGCTCGACCTCGTTAAGGACCTGCTGCGATTTGTCGGAATTCGCTGAGAACACTACCACCATGATGCGGCTGGCGTTGATCGCATCGATGATGGCTTCGCCATAGGGCCTGCCGCCAGCGATGTTGCGGGGCGCGATCCACGCGCTGATTTGGGCCTGCTCGAGTGTCTGGCAGACAGCATCGGCAATAGGCTGATCGAGCGAAGAATAGCTGATAAAGACGCTGTGGCTCACAGTCGCTTGGTTCCCGCGGTGTCCCCGGTCGAATCGTCTTGCCGCCCGCTTCAGCGGCATATTATGAGCGGGCGCGGTTAATATCGAGCCCGGTGAGCGTTAGCCCCTTTGCGCGGTTACGAACCTTTGATCGAGGCCTGCAAGGCGGCGTCGACTGACTAGGAAAGTATAATTTTGGAGTCACTTCTCACACTTACTAGGAGAGATGTATTTTGGAGTCAGTTTACGGCGAGGCTCAACTCGCTGGGAAAACATCATTTTATATCCACTTCCGCGCCGTGTTCTGTACTTGCTATAAAATCGTTATTTCTTAGCAAGTCAGGCGTGCCTCGGTCGTTCCCTAATTGTATCGGTATCACGCTCGGATTCGCAGAATGACAGGTTTCGGAATATCCGCTAATCGGCGGCGCGGAATTGTCGTGATGTACGCTGATGATCGAGCGGTCATGAGCCATCGAAGTTAGGCCTGAAAGCTGAGAGTCTCTCCGTTCTTATCGCTAACATAGACAACGCGCCCGAAAGGGAACGCGAAAAGGGATAAAGCGGCGGAACGCGCTGCATTCCCGCAGTCTCCAGGCCGCCTAAGGCGGGCAGCCGTCAGCCATCCATTTGGCGAAGAGATCGATGCGAGATTGTGCCCAGGGACCTTCTCCCCTGGGTGGTGGCGGCGGCATGACAGCTCCGCCAATCCCGCGAATTCGGTCGAAGATCGCGGCCGCATGGGTCTT
>Ga0181525_10003811_pt1 | contig 11789 bp, 10 predicted proteins | sample PEATcosm2014_Bin_48_FD_121100 | JGI IMG/M metagenome (GOLD analysis project Ga0181525, IMG submission 121100) | Peatland microbial communities from MTU Mesocosm Facility, Houghton, MI, USA - PEATcosm2014_Bin06_10_metaG | ecosystem: Environmental > Terrestrial > Soil > Wetlands > Peat | place... | reverse complement strand
GCCACGCCGCCCAGCGGCTGAAATGCATAGGGCGGCTTGAATGGCGGGATGGTCAAGGTTTTTGAGACGCCGCACACCTTGCGCGCTTCGGCGTCGTTGTAGCTCTTCAGCTTTCCACCAAACACCGGCGGATGTTCCACGGAAGCGTACACCATCCCAGGCATCCGCGCATCCATTCCAAAGACGGCCTGGCCGGCCAGGATATCGTCCAGATCGGCGATCGGCACGTTCTTGCCGATATAGCGATACTCAGCCGGAGATTTAAATTTGAGCTGTTCTTTCTTGGGAACCGGCTGCTTCGAAGCCAGCGCCACCAGCTCGCCGAAACCCAGCTTGCGATCGGACTTGGAGTGCACCACTTCGTGGTTTTTGGCATGACATTCAGCGAGCGGCACGTTCCATTTCGATGCAGCCGCGCTTTCCAGCATCATGCGCGCGGTAGCGCCGGCCTCCCGCATAGGATCGTAAAAATCGCGGATGGATTCCGATCCGTCCGTATCCTGGCTGCCGTATTTCTTATCGCCTATGGCCTGTTCGATCTTGACGCGCGACCAGTCGGCTTCCAGTTCTTCTGCCACAATCATCGGCAAAGCCGTGCGGATACCGGTTCCCATTTCCGAGCGATGGGCTATGATGATCACCCGGCCGTCGGGCTCCAGCCCGAGATACACGCTGGGCTGCCAGGTGGCGTCCGCAGTGGGCGCCGCACCGGCCTTCATCGGGAGGACGCTCGCGCCCAGCACCAGAGCGCCGGCGGAGAAAACGCCGCCCAGGAAATCGCGGCGGCTGGCTAAGGAAATTGTCTGACTGTTTGTGCTCTCGGTCTTCATGCTTTCACCCCCGCGGCCATCTTCACTGCCTGGCGGATGCGTTGATACGTTCCGCAGCGGCAGATATTGCCTTGCATGGCTTGGTCGATATCGCGATCCGTCGGCTTAGGCTTGTCCGTAAGCAGCGAAGCCGCCTGCATGATCTGGCCGGCCTGGCAATAACCGCACTGCGGAACATTCACCGTGCGCCACGCTTTTTGCAGCGGATGGTCGCCCTTCGGGCTGAGGCCTTCAATGGTGGTGATGCGCTTGCCCGCCACGTCGCTCATATTGGTGACGCAGCTGCGCATGGCTTTACCTTCTACGTGCACGGTGCAGGCGCCGCACAGCCCCATTCCGCAACCGAACTTCGCGCCGGTCAGCTCCAGCAGATCGCGTAAGTACCAGAGCACTGGCATGGCGGGATCGCCATCGTACTCCTTCAGAGATCCATTCACCGTCAGTTGAATCATTTCGTTTCCTTTCCCGCTGGATTATGCGCGCGGCTCGGTTTCAGCATTTACTCGATTTTCAGTATGTATCGGGTCAACCCAGCGCACGAGGCTTGGCTGTTCCACGGGTTCGATGTCCAGGTTCACGACAACCGCTTCGTTGTCGCTGCGCACCAGGACGCATTCCAGAGTCTCTTGGGCCGAAGCGTTAATCTCTTGATGCGGCACGTAGGGCGGCACGTAGATGAAATCGCCCGGGCCCGCTTCCGCCACATATTCCAAACGATCGCCCCAGCGCATCCGGGCGCGGCCGCGCACCACATAAATCACGCTTTCCAGCGCGCCGTGATGATGAGCGCCGGTCTTTGCATTGGCGAAAATGCTCACCGTTCCAGCCCAGATTTTCTGCGCGCCCACTCGCGCGTAGTTGATGGCTGCGGCGCGATTCATGCCAGGCGTCTGCGCAGTATTGGGATCCAGCGAATTGGCAGGGATCACCTGGACCCCGTGGGCCTTCCAGTCCACCTTTTCCGCCTGCATCATAACCTATGGATTTAGTTTAACCGACTTTGCACGATTCACGTAAACCCATGCTAGCCTCTCTCTAGAGATGCGCGGCATCCCTCAGGCTCTTGTCATTCTAGCTGGTCTCTTCTTTGGACCCGGCGAACGGAGCAGTCCCGGACTTTCAACTCCAGATTTTCAATTGCAAAAGGTCGGCAACGGCGTTTGGGCCGCCATCGTCAATGACCAAGGGCTGGCCGGCGGCAACGCTGGGTTTGTTATCGGCGGCGATGGCGTGTTGATAATCGACACCTTCCAGGATCCCCGGCCCGCTAAGGCGCTGCTGGCCGAAATCCGCAAGTTGACGCCTTTGCCGATTCGCTTTGTCGTCAACACGCATTATCACTTGGATCACGTCAACGGTAACGATGTGTTTGCAGCCGCCAGCGCCACCATTGTGGCGCATCGCAACGTGCGCGCTTGGATGCGAAGTGAAAACATCAAGATGCTCGATCCCCCCGTGACGCCGGAGAAGAAGGCGCGCGTCGAATCGCTCACGCTTCCCACGGTAGTGTACGACAGCCATATCGAGCTCTACCTGGGCGCGCGCCGGATCGACGTTCGTTACTATCCCGGCCATACCGGCGGCGATTCCGTTGTTTCCATTCCGGACGCCAGGGTGGTGTTCTGCGGCGATATGTTGTGGAAGGAGCACGTTCCCAATCTGATCGACGCCTCCACCAAAGCTTGGATTGAATCACTGGATGTAATGCAAAAGGATTACGGCCCATCCACCTGGGTGCCGGGGCACGGCGGCGTTGCGAACGGTCAAGATGTTCTGACCTTCCGCAAATATCTCGCCGATCTGCGCCAAGGAGTGCGGCGGGAGCAAGCCGCCGGCAAGTCCGGGGACCAACTGGTGCAGGCGCTGTTACCCGGCCTCAAGGCCAATTACGGAAAATGGGGATTCTTCGGCGACTACGCCGCCGTGGGCATCGAACAAACAGCGCAAGAATTGTTGGGGACCAAAAGACTGCCGCCTAATCCCCGGCAATAGCCTCGATTGGCGCGGCTTTGGCGGCGTTGAGGAAAATGGTCTGGTGCGCGATGCGGGCCAGCGAGGCGCGATGAGTGATCACAATCGCGGTGCGGCCCGCGGCCACGCGAACCAGCGTTTCCGCAATCGCACGTTCATTGGCTTCGTCCAGCGCTGAAGTCGGTTCGTCCAGGATCAAAACCTTCGGATCGGCCAGCAGCGCCCGGGCCAGCGCGATCCGCTGGCGCTCTCCCGCCGAAAGCGTCTGGCCCCGTTCGGCCACGATGGTTTCATAGCCCTCCGGCAGGGCGAGAATGCGGTCATGAATCATCGCGGCCTCCGCTGCGTTCACGATTTCTTCGTCCGTGGCCTCGGGACGAGCGTAGGCTATGTTCTCCCGAACGCTGCAGTGAAACAGATAAGGCGCTTGATCTACCAGCAAAACCGCGTGACGCAGATCGGCCAGCGGAACATCGCGAACATCCCGCCCGTCGATGCGGATGGCGCCCTGGTCGGGATCGTAAAACCGGACCAGCAGTTCCGCCAACGTCGACTTGCCCGCTCCGCTCGGACCTAAGATGGCGCAGATGGTTCCGGGCGCCACCCGCAGCGAGAGATCCTCCAGCACCGCTTCGCCGTTGTACCCAAACGATACCCTGTCGAACTCGATCTCACCCCGAACAGCCACCAAAGGCTTCGCATCCGGCCTGTCCACGATTTCGGCGCGCGTATCGAACAGTTCCCACACGCGCGCGAGCGAAACCCCGCCGGTGACCAGATTGCTATACAAGCTCATCAGGTTCTGCACCGGCGAAAGCAGGCGCATGTGGTAGGACATCACCGCCACCAGGGAGCCAATAGTCAACTGGCGATCGATAACCAGCTTGCCTCCGTACAGAAAAATCGCGGCGGTTGAAAGCGTAAGGATCGTGCCCGGAACAGCGCCCGACAAAAAGGACGTGAGCTGCATTCGCATCAGCGCATCCAGGAAGCTTTGATTGCGCGCGCGAAACCGCTCAGCCTCGCGCGATTCAGCCCGGGCCGACACAACCAGCCGGATGCCCAGCAGTGTCTCCAAGAGAAAGCTTCCGATGTCGGAACTGCGCTCTCGGACCGCCCGCACGCGCGCCGCCAAACGATGTTGATAATGTTGCAGGGCCCAGATACTGGCGGGAACCGCCGCAACGCTCACCAGAAACAGCCGCGGGCTGAGTGCGACCATGATCGCAGCGCTGCCAATCAGGAAGACCACGTTAGAAAGCACGCTTAACAAGCTGTCGGCCGAGACCCGCTGCACCTCGGCGATATCATTATTTATGCGCGAGACCACATCCCCCAGTTTGGTGCGCGCCCAGAAGCGCGGCGACAGCGTTTGCAGGTGCCGGTACAGCGCCAGGCGCATGTCGAACAATACTGAGGCGGAAACGCGGACGTAGTGATAGCTGGACAGGATGTTCAGCACAAACCCCAACACCGTGACGCCGAACATCAGGCCGCTCACCAGCAGCAGCATGCGCCAATCGTGCTTCAGCAGCGCGTCGTCGATAAGAAGTTTTGAGATGTAAGGCTGCAGCAGGCCGAAGCTGGTGGCTGCGATCCCCGCCAGCATAACCAGAACCAGACGCGGCCAGTAGGGCACGATGAAACCCAGTGCGCGGCGATACCCATCCAGAGGAATGCCTCGCTGCGCCGGCATGTTCTGTGTGCCCATCAGTCCCTTTTCATCAGCCCCTTTGTTAATAGCACAAGCCAGCCCAAGCGCAGAGAGTGTTGATCGCATCCATAAAGAAGTTTTGTATGTCTCACGGCGGGCCAACAGTGTATGATATTCGAATAAGGTTATGAAAATCCTGCTTGCAACATTTCTGGCGTTACCCTTGCTTGCACCTGCCCAGAAGCCGCAAGCTGCCACGTCCGCAGAGCCGCCTAAAGCCACCTCCGAAGAAGGCATCCCCGTCACCAGCCAGTTGGTAATTTCCAAGTGCGGAGCTTGCCACACCAAAGATGACAAGGGCAACATGCTGCGCATCTCCTGGGAACGGGCCACGCCCGAAGGTTGGGAGGAAGCCCTCAAGCGTATGATCCGGTTGCGAGGCGTCAGCCTGACGCCCGATGAAGCCCGTTCGGTGCTGAAATATCTGGCCACCTATCACGGCCTGGCGCCTGAAGAAGCCAAGCCCATCATGTACTATGCCGAGCACAGGATCCAGGACGAGACCAACATCCCGAACGATAACGTGCGTGGCGCGTGCGCCAACTGCCATCCCATGGCGCGCCCGCTTTCCTGGCGCCGTTCGGCGGAGGATTGGAAGTATCTTGCCAATCTGCATATCGCTCTCTACCCGCAAGCCGACGAGGCCTTTCGTTTGGGCATTAACGCCGGCGGGTTCGACGAAGACCGGCACCATTCGGATTCCAATGCACCCCTGCCCGTGGACGAAGCGCTTGCGTATTTGAGCAAAACCGCTCCGCTCGAAACTCCGGAATGGGCCGCCTGGCGCGCTCGAATGCGTGCGCCGAAGCTCGCGGGCAAGTGGATTGTTTCCGCTTATGTTCCTGGCCGCGGCAAGTTTTTTGGCGAGATGGAAGTAGAGCCCAGCGGCAGTGAAGGCGACGAATTCACCACGAAAGTGAAGCTGACTTCGGTGAAAGATGGCACATCCATTACGCGTACTGGCCATAGCCTGGTTTACGCCGGCTATGCCTGGCGCGGCCGGTCGAATGGAACAACTGCGAAAGCCGGCGCCGAAGCCGCCCCCGACGATCTGGGGCGCGAGGTGCGCGAGGTAATGTGGGTGGCGCCGGATCAAAACAGCGCGGAGGGCCGCTGGTTCTGGGGCGAATATCAGGAGTTCGGCTTCGATGTCAAAATGCAGCGCGCCTCTCTCGACCCGACCCTGCTCGGCGCAGACGTTTCTCTGTTGAAGACCGGTTCTCAGGCTAAGCGCGTCCGGCTGGTAGGAGAAAGTTTTCCCGCCCAGATCGCAACTTCAGATCTGGACTTCGGAACTGGAGTGACGGTGAAGCGCATTGTCTCGCATACACCCACTGAAATCATCGCCGAAGTGGACGTCGCTGCGGACGCAGTATCCGGCAAGCGCGACATCGCATTCCGCAGGTCGGTTGTGCCAAGCGCCATCGCGGTTTATGATCGCGTGGATTATGTCAAGGTGACGCCGGACTCGGCTCTGGCCCATCTGGGCAGCGAAAAACATCCTAAGGGCTTTCAGCAGTTCGAAGCGGTCGCCTACCAGCGCGGCGCCGACGGGAAGGCGCACACCGCTGACGACGTGGAACTTGGCCCCATCGATGTGAATTGGTCGGTTGAGGAATTTTACTCCAGCTACGGCGACGATGATCGCGAATTCGTCGGCTCCCTGAGCAACACCGGGCTGTTCACGCCGTCCTCAGATGGTCCCAACCCGCAGCGCAAATTCAGCCGGAATAACTACGGCGATGTTTGGGTAGTGGCCACGGCCAAGAACGAGAAAGATAAGGATGGCAAGCCGCTCACCGGCAAATCGTATCTGGTGGTGACGGTCCCAACATATATTAAGTGGGATCAGCCCGAGGTGGGGCAATGACGGGCACCGAGGCCACCACGCGCGTCTACCGCCTGGGAGAGTTTCATCGCTTTGAGGCGGAGGGGGCGAATTTCCTTTACCTGGTGCCGGCCGGCGCCATTTTCGCCGTCGACACAGCAGTCAGAAAACTGATCGACTGCCTGACGCCGGGGGAATTGCCGCATGATCGGTTAGTTGACGATTTGGCGGCAGCCGGCCTTTCCATTGAAGATGCCGAGGAGTTGATCGCGGAGATGTTTCACTCCAACGTGATCGTCGCCCGCGGCTCCACTCCCGATCAGCCGACTCCTCTTCCCGACGTTTTCCCCATCCAGACGCTGGTGATGAACCTCACCAACCAGTGCAATCTTTCCTGCCAGTATTGCTACGAATTCGGCGCCGACAAAGTGGCCACGCCCGAAGGCAAGCCCAAGTTCATGGACCTGGAGACAGCCAAGACCTCGGTGGATTTTCTTCTGGCACAATCCGGCGACCGGCGTTCGGTTCACATCACATTTTTCGGCGGCGAAACGCTTATGAATTTCCCGCTGCTGAAGCAAGTGGTGGCCTATGCGAACGAGCGGGCCCAGGAGCAGGGCCGCCACATCGATTTCAGCCTTACCACCAACGCTACTTTGTTAACGCCGGCCATTATCGAGTTCCTTTCCGAGAACCATATCGGCGTCACGGTAAGCATGGATGGCCCCAAAGAGATGCACGACCATCTGCGTGTGTTCTCCAACGGCCGCGGCAGCTACGACATCATTGAGCCCAGGGTGCGGGCGCTGATCCAAAACCACCGCACCCGGCCCATCACCGCTCGCGTAACTCTAACCGCGGGCGTCTCCGACGTCATCCGCATTTTCCGCCACCTGAAACAGGACCTGGGATTTCATGAGGTGGGCTTCGCGCCGGTTACCACGTCACCTAACCAGCTCTACGCCATTGGAAATCAGGGCATGGACAACGTGCTGGATCAGTTCCACGCGCTGGCCGACGAATATCTGGAGCACGCCTTGCGCGGCGAGTCGCATGGGTTCTCGAACGTCAGCGATACGCTGGCCGAACTGTGCCAGGGCGTGAACAAATCCCATCCCTGCGGCGCGGGCCTGGGGCTGCTCGGCGTAGGGCCTTCCGGCGACATCGCGCCGTGCCACCGCTTCGTCGATTCGGACCAGCACGCGCTCGGCCACATTTCCACCGGCATCGACAAAGCCAAACAGAGCGATTTTTTAAGGCGCGGCCATATCGATTCCAAGTACGATTGCCATACCTGCTGGGCGCGGCCGTTATGCGCCGGCGGGTGCCATCATGAAGCGTTCGTACGCTACGGCGACACCGGCCACCCCAATCTTCACTATTGCGATTGGATCAGGGATTGGACGGACACGTGCCTTAAAATCTACGGCGCTATCGCGGCCAAGAATCCGGGATTTTTGCAGCAGTTTGCCGAAAGGAAAGCATCATGAGACACATGCGTTCTTTGAATAAGAAAGCCGCTCGCATTGAAGATTACGTCGCCTCACGCACCGAAGACGTGGTCGCCATGCAGGACCGGCCATCCAGCCAGCAGCGGCCGCACGTCCCAATGGGCTGCGCGTTGATGTTCACGCCCGGTTGGGAAGTGGACGCCGCCGGTGGAACCGCCGGGCTCTGCCAGCCCGTGGAGCGCGACATCTACGATTGTTTTGTCAGTTGCTATTGGCCGGCCCAGGTACCCGATCATTTGAACAATGCTCCGGACTGGACCGCCAAGTGCGCCACCGCCACCAAGGACTGGCGCAATCTCGATCTGGTGTTTCCATGATCGCGAGCCGGTTCCTGTTGGCGTTCTCCGCTTTTGCGGCGCTCGGATGCGCCGGCACGCTGTATCTTCCCGCGTATCCCGCGGCAGTCCTGGTTTTCGATGAAGCGACGGCGCAGATTGTCGACCGTATTCCGCTGACCACCGGGACGCCGATGTCGATTCACCAGTCACCCGATCACAAGAAGATCTACGTCACCACCATCGACCATAACGGCATCGAAGTGATCGACGTGGCCTCGCGCAAGGTGATTAATCATTTCGAGCTGAATACTCCTACCAAGCAATACCGGTTGTTTAATGGAACGGTAGATCCGGATGGCAAGTTTTTCTATGCCGTCACCAAGGAAATCACCAAATTTCCCGAACACTACGAAGTCGCCAAGCCGAAGTACACCGTGGTGGATCTCGCGCAGCAGAAGATTATCAAGACCATCGACATCCCCAAGGAAGAAGAGGCGCAGAACCAGGGCGACTACGGCTCCGGTGGCCTGGAAATGTCTCCCGACGGTAAGTACATTTACCAGTTCGGCTCCAGGATCACCATTCTTCAAACCAGCGATTTCAAGGTGGTTGAGCATATAGACCTCGCCAGGCCCGATGCTCCTGGGATGGAAGGCGTGCGCTTCGGCGGCGCCGATTTCGGCAACGATCTGGATCTGATCAACGAGCCGGGAGTACACACTGGAATTTTCGTTTCGTCCGATCCTATCGTTCACAATCGCGTGTTTGGCTTGGCGCGCTTCGATCTGTCGACGCGCGAGATGAATTTCAATCCCATTGGGCCGGCGCCCGCCGGGATGTCGGGTATCGAGGTTACGCCAGACAAGAAGTGGGCCTACTCGGTAATCGCGACTGGGATTCACGGAACCAAGCGCTGCGAGTTTTGGGCCTTCGATCTTTCGAGCGACCGGATTGCACAAAAGGCCGACGTCCCCTGCCGCACCCGCTTCACGCTGGGCATCTCCACGGACGGCAAGAAGCTCTACATCTACGGCGCCGGGTTCGATATCGAAGTCTACGATGCCGCTACGTTGAAGTATGAGAAGACCTGGGATCTGAATAACGACGTGACGTATGCCGGGATCGTCGTTATCCCATGACGGCTCTTTAGCGCTTCACGTTTGCGGCGACGGCGTTGCAGCTTATTGCTGCGCTCACCTGCTTTCTAAGGCAGGCTTCCGAATCGATCTAAAACCGCAGGACCGCCCGCGCTTGCCGGTGATCCTGCTAGGCGATCAGGCGCTCGCGCTCATTCGCGACATTTTCGAACAGCCCGCGCTGCTGGCGGACGCGCCTCACATTCACAAGCGAGTAGTGGCATGGGGCGTGGACGCAGCACCGGTAGCTCTCGATCATTCGGCAATTATTGTTTCTGAGGAACTGCTGCTCGACGCTATTCGCCCGCGCCTCCATTTCGAGCGCCTTTGCGAACCGCAGTGGACCATCCTGGCCGCGCGCCCGCTTCCCGCACCCGCGATCGAGCATCGCTTCGGAACTCGCATGGCGCGCGCGCTTCCCGTAACGCTCAAAACAGGGTCCGACAATTCCGCTTGCTGGATCGAATCGCTCGAAGATGGATGGTTATTCCTGACGCCCGGCTGGCTGCTCGCGGTCGGCGCGCCTGCCGAAACACTGCTCGGCCAAAGCCGGCTTATCGGGAATCAGATCGCCGATTCCGGCCCGCCCTCCGGCGAGTTTCCAGCCTATGCGCGGATCGCTTCTCCACTCTTCGGCGACCAATGGCTGGCCTGCGGAACTGCAGCCATGGCGTTCGATCCCATCTGTGGCGACGGAACAGCGCACGCCATCCGCGAAGCGATTCTCGCGTCGGCGGTGATCCGCGCCGTGGCTGAAGGGGGCGACGCCAGGGGCTTGCTAGCTCACTATCAGGCTCGTCTAACAGCCGCCTTTGAACGCCATTTGACGTTGTGCCGGCAATTCTACCTGTCCGGCGGAGACAGCCGTCTTTGGCGTTCCGAACTGGAAGCCATCGATCAGGGCATTCAATGGTGCCACGCCGCCCTGGCGAACCACCCCGGCTTCCGCTATCAGTTGCGAGGCTTCGAATTGGAAGCGGTGCGCTGAATTCCGAAGTCGCCGGCGGCCAGCAACGCCGCTGTGGCATAACCAGTGGCGGCATCGGTCATGAATTTCTCCGGCATCGGACCAAAAGAGGAGTGCTTGTGGTTCATGGAATCCGCCACCCAGTAGCCGCCCTGCGCATCCTGATGCGTTCTCAACCATGCCAGCGCCTTCGACAAGCCGGCTTGAGATGTGGGCACACCCGCCTGCTCGGTGGCGAAAGCCGCCAAAGCCGTGACGTAACTGTTGGAGCCAACCTGCACCGCGGCAGCCTCGCGCTTCTTCCATTGCCCGAAGGATTGCGTGGTCCATCCGCCATCGGCCTGTTGTTTACTCCACAGGTCCGCCAGGATCGCCTGCTTGTCGGCATCCGGAAGCAACCCATGTAGTTTGGAAGAGGCCCACAACAGGAACATCTGGTTGTGAAGCGACTGGGTCTTCGCGCCTGCGCGCAGATACGCCGTCAGGTCCGCCAGGTTCTCCCGAATCTCCGGCCGCGATTGATAATCCGCCGGAGCCATGCCAGTCGCCAACGCAGCCAGAGCCGCTCCATAATATGCGGCATCTTTGGTCTCCCATGGATCCAGATCGAAGTCCGACCACAGCCACGCGCCCTTGTCCGCGCCGCTCTTCACCTGGATGGACCACATCCGCTCGAACGCCTTTTCACCTTCCGGACTCAACTTGCCTTTCGGAGCATCGTCCATCGCCAGCACCAGCGACGACAACACCACCTGTGCGCCGTAAACCTGATCGACGATCAACCCCTTAAGCCCCGCGAAAAGATCGTTGGCGTCTGTTCGAATAACCGTGGCACGCATGCTATCCACCAGAACGCTTTCATAAAGAGTGGGGCCGGATTTGTCGCCGAACGCCTGCCGCAAAGCCGGACGCGCTACCAGATAAGTAAGTCCCGTATGGCACGACACGCAGGCCACGCCCGAGTGCATCGCCATCGGCCATGCCACCCATTCCTTCTGGCGCGAATCCATGTATTGCGCCGCCAATCGGGCGTTCCAGTCCTGGCAAAATAGCGGTGCGGCGGCGAGAGTCAAAAGCGCCAGGGGCGCGGCGCGCACTAACGAACGAGCCAGGAGCTGGCCCGCGCCGCGCTCCGTTTGGAGCACGTTCTGCAAAAAAGCTGTGATACGGATAGACATAGCGATTCTTAGCTCGGAGTATAGCCCGATTTCGCAAACAGGTCCAGCCCAAACTTTGCGCAACTTGCGCAAGGTTCTCCCTTGACACCCTTTCACCCGTTCGTTATACTACTTTCCAATTTCATCGATCCCACGTCGGTTTTTTATTATTCGCAGGGGCCGCGGATCCAACCGCGAGCTTGCAATTTTGAAAGCAGAAATGTTCGCCGAACTGATTGCAATATAGACGTATTCGGTGAACGGGCTACCTTCCCGCCGCAAGTCCGTTGCACTTTGCGAAAAGGTGGCTGGCAGGATGGAACCTGGCAAAAGCTCTCCGCTGAGCAGCCGGCTGCAGTCGGTATAAGGCCAACCGAAAACTTGGTTGGAAAGTCCG
>Ga0181525_10003810_pt1 | contig 11790 bp, 13 predicted proteins | sample PEATcosm2014_Bin_48_FD_121100 | JGI IMG/M metagenome (GOLD analysis project Ga0181525, IMG submission 121100) | Peatland microbial communities from MTU Mesocosm Facility, Houghton, MI, USA - PEATcosm2014_Bin06_10_metaG | ecosystem: Environmental > Terrestrial > Soil > Wetlands > Peat | place... | reverse complement strand
GGCCCAGATGCGAGTCACAGGCCGCGCAGCGCACCTCGGTGCGGACCGTCCCGAGCGTGCGGTCCTCGATGAGCACCACGGCGTCGGACTCGGATGGCTGGTAGAACGACGGCCAGCCGCAGTGCGACTCGAACTTGGCGTCCGAACGGAACAGCTCGGCCCCGCACGCGCGGCAGCGGTAGACGCCCTCGGTCTTGGTGTCGGTGTACTCGCCGGTGAACGGTGCCTCGGTGGCAGCCTCGCGCAAGACGGCGTATTCCTCGGGGCTCAGCAGCTCACGCCACTCGGCGTCCGTCCGGTTGACCTTATCCATGCCTGCAGCTTAACGAATCGGAATACCGGGAAGCTGATGGGATACTCGTGCATATGGTTCTGCGGGTGCCGGCGGGGCGGATGGTCGGGCGGGATGGCGAACTCGGCCGCCTGCTCACGCTGCTCGACGATGCCGCGGCCGGGCGCGCGGTGGTCGCGCTGGTCAGCGGCGACGCCGGGGTCGGCAAGTCCCGCCTCGTCGGGGAGGCCTCGCGGCTCGCCGCCGCTCGCGGCTTCACCGTGCTGTCCGGCCAGTGCGCCGAGCTCGGCGACAGCGTGCCCTACCTGCCGCTTGCCGACGCGCTACGGGGCGCCGCCCAGGCGACCGGCGTCCGCGACGCGCTTTCCGCGCGCCCGGCGCTGAGCCGGCTGCTTCCCGAGGCGGGCGACGGGCAGCGAGCCGACGAGGACCGCTCCGGCCTGGCCAGACAGCAGATGTTCGGCGGCGTACTCGGCCTGCTCACCGAGCTCGCGGCCGCCGCGCCCGTCCTGCTGGTGCTCGAGGACCTGCACTGGGCCGACGCCTCCACCAGGGACCTGGTCACGTTCCTTTCCCGGATGCTGCACCGGGAGCGGGTCGCGCTGATCGGCACCTACCGGACCGACGACCTGCACCGCCGTCACCCGCTCCGGCCCGTGGTGGCCGAGCTGCAGCGGCTGCCGAGCGTCATCTCCGTCGACCTCGCGCCGCTTGCTCCCTCGGCGCTGGCCGAGCACCTGACCGCCGCGGCACCCGGCCGCCTGGACGCGACCGAGCTGAACGACATCATGGCCCGCGCCGAAGGCAACGCCTACTACGCGGAGGAACTGCTCGCCGCCCTGGTAACCGGGGACCCCGCCGAGCGCCGCTCGCTGCCCGCCGGACTGGCGGCCCTGCTGCTCAGCCGCGTCGAGCAGCTTTCCGACGCCACCCAGCGCGTGCTCCGCGCGGCGGCGGTGGCCGGGCGCAAGGCCGACGACGAGCTGGTGCGGGCCGCCTCGGGCCTGCAGGCCGACGAATACGAGGGAGCGGTACGGGAGGCGGTCACCCACCAGCTGCTCGTCTCCGACGGCACCGAGGGCTACGTCTTCCGGCACGCCTTGCTGCGCGAGGCCGTGTACGCCGACCTGCTGCCGGGGGAGCGGACCAGGCTGCACGGCACGATGAGCACGCTGCTTTCCGATGAGCAGCGGCTCGCGGTGCCCGGCACGGCCGCCGAACTTGCCCAGCACTGCCTGGCCAGCCACGACATTCCCGGCGCGTTCGCCGCCTCGATCCGGGCCGGGGGCGAGGCGGAGCGGCTGGGCGCGCCCGCCGAGGCACACCGCCACTACGACCAGGCACTCGCGCTGTGGGAGCGGGTGAGCGATCCGGAAAAGACGGCCGGCATGGCCCGGGGGAAGCTCGGCCTGATGTCCGCGAGCAACGCGGCGGCCAGCGGCGACGTGGAGCGTGCCGTGCACCTGCTGCGCCGGCTCAGGCACGTGCTCGCCGACCGCGCCGCCAGTGGCGAGGACGCCGGCGCCGAGGACGCCAGCCTGCCCTGCCGGATCGGAGAGCGACTGGCATACTTCCTGATGCTGGTGGACGATGCCAAGGCGAATTACGAGGCGATCGAGGTGGCCCGCGAGACCGTCGAGGACTGTCCGCCCGATCCGCCGACCTGGTGGCACGCCCGGGCCATCGCCACCTACGCCTACACGCTGCTGCTCGAGGACAACGTCCAGGCCAGGGAATGGGCCGAGCGGGCCGCCGCCGCGGCCCAGGCGGCCGGCTCGCCGTGGGTCGAGGCCGACGCCCTGGTCACCATGGGCTTCCTGGACAACCGCGACGGCCAGAACGACGAGGCGATCAAGCTCTTCACCGCCGCGCACAAGCAGGCAAGGGAAGCCAAGATGATCGGCGTGGAGCTCCGGGCCGCCTATCACCTGGCCCGGGCGCACCTGGAGCGCGGCGACCTGGGCGTCGGCGCGGCCGTGGCGCACGAGGGCGGCAAGCGGGCCAGCCACGCCGGGCTCAACCTCGCGCCGTTCGGCCTCGACCTGCAGCACCTGCATTTCCAGTGTCATTTCGCCGACGGCAAGTGGGACCACGCGCAGGAGATCGCCGACGGCTTCGCGGTCCGGGTCACCAGCATCGCCGAGGCCTACCTGTCGTCGATGGCCCTGTTCATCGACGTGGCGCGGGGGAATCCGGCAGCAGCCGAGCGACAGGCCTGGATCAGGCCGTTCTTCTCGACGCATGGGTTCGACGGGTTCATCGCCCGCGGCCTGCTCGCCGAGCACGCCCTCTGGCAGGGCGATACCCAACAGGCGCTATCGGAGGCCATGACCGCGATCAGCGTGTCCTCCGAGCCGCCGTGGGGCTACCATCCGTCGGTCATCAGGCCGGCCGCGGTCGCGCTCAGCGCCCGGGCCGACCGGGCGATCCAGGCTCGCGCGCTCGGCGACGACGACGCGGAAGCCGCCGAACTGGCCGCGGCGGCGGAACTGCGGCAGATCGCCCGCGAGGGCGCGGCGTACGTCAAGCGGCCCAAGTTCATCATGGGCCCCGAGGGGCATGGCTGGCTGGCCAGGGTCGAGGCAGAGTACGGCCGGGCCAGCGGGGACAACCAGCCGGAGGCGTGGCAGGCGGTCCTTGACGCGTTCGGCCCCGCCTACGTCTACGAGACCGCCCGCACCCGGTGGCGGCTGGCGGAGGCGCTGGCCGAGGCGGGTCGCAGGGACGAGGCCACCGAGCAGTGGCGGCTGGCCGCGCAGGCCGCGGACAAGCTCGGCGCCAGGCCGTTGCGGGCGGCGCTTGACGACCTGGCGCGCCGGGCCAGGATCGGGATCGCACCCGCCGACACCGCCGACGGCGTGGCTCTCGCCTCGCTGACAAGCAGGGAACGCGAGGTGCTCAGGCTCATCGCGGCGGGCCGCAGCAACCGGGAGATCGCCTCGGTGCTGTTCATCGCGCCGAAGACGGCCAGCGTGCACGTGTCGAACATCCTCGCCAAGCTCGGCGCGGCCAGCCGGACCGAGGCCGCCGCGATCGCGCACCGGGAAGGCCTGATCGCCGAGCCCTCAGCCCACTGACCGGTTGATCCCTGAATCTCCGGGGACCCCAGAACCGGCGCCGATGCGCGGGAACGGCTCGGTAGCGAAGATCACCTCGACCGGTACCTCGAAGTAGGCGGCGATCCGCAGCGCCAGGTGCAGGCTGGGACTGTACTCGCCCCGCTCCAGGTAGCCCACCGTCTGGTAGTGCACGCTGAGGGCATCGGCGAGCTGCCGCCTGGAGATCCCGCGTTCCGCCCGCAGCATCGCGATGCGGTTGTAGATCATCTCACTCATCAGCGATCACCTCATCGCACCCGCAGCATGGCTTTCTCGTGCCTGGCCGCCACGCTCGATCCCGACTCGCGCCGCGCCATCCGCCGCAGCAGCCAGGGAGCCACTGCCAGCCCGATCACGGCCCACCCGGCGAGCACGCCGAACGTCGCCAGGTGCCGCCACGAGTGGCCGATCTCCACCGCGACAAGTGACGTCGGCAGCAGTGCCGAACGCATCCCGAGCCCCAGCCAGTAGAACGGGAACACCTGCCCGGCCCACTGCAGCCAATGCGGCAGGTGCGTGATCGGGTAGAAGACTCCGGAGATCGCGACGATCCCGCCGACGGCCAGTGTCATCAGGCCGGAGCTGCGGGCGCTGGGAAATAGCGAGCCCAGGATGGCCCCGATGGGCAACGTCGCCACCAGGCCGAGCGCGAGCACCCAGACCAGCGTCAGCCAGGCCGTTGCGCTGCCCACCGCAAGGCCGCTGAACAGCACCAGCCCGAGGATCAGCGTGCCGGCCACGCCGATCAGGGTGGTCAGCGAGACCGTGACGATCTTGCCGACCAGGTAGCCGGTCATGCCCTGCGGGATGGCCTTGGCGCGCAGCAGGGTGCCGTCCTCGCGCTCGGCCGCCAGCAGCCCGCCCATCGAGGTCAGCCCGTTGACGCCGATGCTCATACCCAGAACGCTGGTCAGCATCGTGGTGCCGAGCGAGAAGTGCGTTCCCGGCACGGTGGTCGTCCGGGTGAGCAGCATGACGCCGAGGAACGCCGCGGTCATGATCACCGTCGGCACCAGGCTGTCGGCGTTCGTCAGCGTCTGCTTGAACTCGATCCAGCCGCGCCTGCAGCCCAGCCGGGTGGCCGCCAAGCTCGCGTTCATCCGGTTACCACTGAGAGCCTGCGGGCCGCCGCCGCGTCCGCGCCTCGCTCCTGCCCGGACTCGGCCTGCCGCACCAGCGCCATGTAGGTGTCCTCCAGGCTGGCGCGGCGCACCTCCAGGTCCTCCACCGACTCGCCGTACTGCCGGAACAGGTCGCGGACGAATCGGGTGGGCTCCTGCGCCGAGTGCACGAACCGCTGCCCGTCCCGGCTCCACCGCACCTCTGCCTCGGTCGACATCCGGCGGGACAGCTCGTCTGCCGACCCGTCGGCGATGATCCTGCCCCCGACCAGGACCAAGATCCGGTCCGCTAGCTTCTCCGCCTCGTCCAGGTCGTGCGTGGTCAGCAGGATGGTGGCCTCGTCCCGGTCGGCCAGCCGGTGCACGAGGTCGTGGAACTCCCGCCGTGCCTCCGGGTCGAAGCCGGCCGTCGGCTCGTCCAGAAACAGCACCTCGGGCCGCCCCACGATGCCGATCGCCACGTCAAGCCGGCGGCGCTGCCCGCCGGACAGCCGCCGCACCTTCCGCCCGGCATGTTCGGCGAGCCCGACCACGGCGATGAGCTCGTCGGTGTCCCACGGCCTCGGCAGGCCGGGCACCGGGTACGGCGCGTAGTAGGCGCCCACGTGCTCGAGCAGCTCACGGACCCGCCACCTGGCGTGATCCCGCCAGGACTGCAGCACCACGCCGATCCGGGCCCGCCAGGCCTCCCCGGCGAGCGCGGGATCGGCACCGAGCACGCTGACCTGCCCGGCCGACCGCATCCGGAAGCCCTCGAGTATCTCGATCGTGGTCGTCTTGCCCGCCCCGTTCGGCCCGAGCAGGGCCAGCACCTCGCCGCGTCGTGCGGCGAACGACAGCCCGTTGAGCACGTCGTTGCGGCCGTACCGCATCCGCAGGTCACGGACGTCGAGAACGATATCCTCCGCCATGCCCGCTCACCGCCCCGGTACTAGCCCTGCGATGAAAGATAGCAGAGCTACTACATCAGTCGCAACCGAGCAGGTTCGCTACGGGGCCAGCGCGGCGAGGATCTCGCCCGCGCGCTCGGCGGCCGCGGCCGGCGTCACCGCGGGGTTGCCGACCTGCGGATCCCAGTTCAGGTCGTAGAAGACCTCGGTGACGCCCTGCCCGGCGAGCCACTCCGTGTCGGACCGGATCTGCTCGAAGCTGCCTGATAGCAGCCGGCGGCCGCCGTCCGGGCCCTTGACCTCGGCTCCGGCCAGGGTCACGCCCCGGCAGATGATGCGTACCGCGTCCGGATCCCGTCCCGCCGCCGACGCCGCCGCCCTGATCACGCCGACCGCCTCGCCGATCGCGGACAGGTCCGCGAAGCTGGAGGTGATCCAGCCGTCGGCGAGCCGCCCCGCCCGCCGCATGGCCGGGCCGGACATGCCGCCGAGGAGGATCGGCGGGCCGGGCCGCTGCACTGGCCTGGGGTCCTGGCGGCTCGCGGGGATCGTGTAGAACTCGCCGTCGAACGAGCCGGCGCCATCGGCCCACAGCGCCCGCAGCGCGGCCAGGTACTCCTCGCCACGCTCCGCGAACTCCGCGAGATACCCAGGCGTTGCCCATGCCCCCGCCACCGGGGCCCCGAATCCGATGCGCATGTCCTCACCCTATAAAGACATTATTTAGCCGAACGAGCCGTGATGCGTCCGCCGGGCAAGCTAATACTGGCGTTCGAATTACCACCTCGTAGACTCCAGCCATGGCCTCCCCCCTGCCCGTCACCGAACGCACCAGGCACCGCAGGCTCCGTGAGCAGGGCAGCACCGACCGGCGGGACCTCGACGACATCCTGCGGGCCGGCCTGATCTGCCACCTGGGCGTCATCGTGGACGGCGACCCCATGGTGGTGCCCACCGTCTACGGCCTGGACGGCGACACGGTTTACCTGCACGGCTCGGTGGCCAGCCGCAGCCTGGTCGCGGCGCCGCAGGCCACCATCTGCGTGACCGTGACCCACCTGGACGGACTGGTGCTGGCCAGGTCGGTGTTCGAGCACGCGGTCAACTACCGCAGCGCGATGATCTACGGCGTGCCCAGGCTGGTGACGGACCCGGCAGAGAAGCTGGCCGGCCTGCGCGCCCTGAGCGAGCACCTCGCGCCGGGTCAGTGGAACTACGCCCGCCGCCCGAACAAGAAGGAACTGGCCAAGACGACCCTGCTCGCCCTGTCCCTGGCCGAAGCCTCGGTGAAGATCCGCACCGGCCCGCCTGACGACGGCGACAGCCCGGACGCCGCCCTCCCCATCTGGGCTGGCGTCCTCCCTCTCGCCACGAGTTGGGAGTCGCCCGAGCCCGACCCCGTCCTGCCCGCCGAGATCCCGGTGCCCCCGCACATCGCCGCCCTGGCCAACCGCGCCGCCGGCCGGTTACCCGACGGTTGTATCTTGCCGGGGCCCGCCGCCCCTGAGAGGGTGAGAAGTTATCCGGGCGGCATATCGGGAGGAACATCATGAGTCTGGCCCTGCCCCTTTCGACCAGCGGCCGTTTCATCGTCGACGCCCACGGCCGGCGTGTCCGCCTGGCCGGGGTGAACTGGGCCGGCGCCAGCGAGGACATGGGGGTCCCGGTCGGGCTTGACCATGTGAACCGCGGCACGCTGGCCGAGCTCATCGCCGCCATGGGATTCAACTGCGTGCGGTTCCCCTTCAGCCTGTGGATGACCGAGCAGTCCTATCCGGTCCCCGATCAGTACCTCGCCGCCAATCCCGACCTGTACGGCAAGACCCCGATGGAGGTTTACGACGCCTGCGTTGGGGCGCTGACCGGCGCGGGCCTTATCGTCATACCCAACTGCCACCTGCTCGACTACGGCTGGTGCTGCTCGACCGGGGACGAGAATGGCCTGTGGTTCAACGACCGCTGGCCCGCGTCGAAGTTCACCCAGGCATGGCAGGGCATCGCAAAGCGGTATGCCTCGAACCCGCTGGTCGCTGCGATGGACATCAAGAACGAGCCGCGAGAGGCGACGGTCGGCACGAAGGCGCTCAGCCCGACCTGGGGGACCGGCGGGCAGACCGACATCGCCGCCATGTACACGAGCGTCGGGAACCTCATCCACGAGATCACGCCGGGCGTGCTGATCATCTGCGAGGGCCTGAACTATGCCACCAGCCTCGCCCCCGTGGGCAGCCACCCGATCAAGCTGGCCCGGCCGGGCAAGGTCGTCTACAGCATGCACGATTACTCCTGGGACCATGCCCCGGGCCAGACCCAGGCTGCCTACGCGGAGCAGATGAACAAGGCCGGAGGGTACATCCTTACCGAGCAAATCGCGCCGCTGTGGATCGGCGAGCTCGGTGATAACGCCGCCTCGCTGGCCGTGCCCTCTCAGCCCGACGGCGCTCCGCCGGTCGGGTGGTGGATCAACCTCCAGGCCTGGCTGACCGAGGCCGACGTGGACTGGTGCTGGTGGGCGCTCAACCCGACCCATGGCGCGAGCATCACCCCGCCGACAGGACCGGTGAAGTACAACTGGGGCGATCCCGAGCCCTATGGCCTGCTGAGCTCGAACTGGACGGCTGCGGGGTACCCAGCCCTGATGAAGCTGCTGCTGTCCCTGACCCAGCCGCGCATGGGGCCCGGTGTCGGCGAGGGCGCGCCGCCGCCAGGCGCTACCTGAGTCCGGGGATCACCTCGGCGGCCAGCCGTTCGGCCTGCTCGGCCTGGTCGAACAGCGTGGTGAACAAGATCAGCTCCGCTCCCGCATCGGCGACCAGCTGCACGTCGCGCACGCAGTCGGCGGCGGTCCCCGCGACCGCGGCGGCCTCGATGGCCTCCACCCGCTGCCCGTACAGCCGCGTCAGCGCGGCGTTTATCCGGTCGCGCGCCCGTCCGGCATCGTCGTCCACCGCGATGTACACCCGCTTGGCGATGGGGAAGTCCCCGGCGGGCCTGCCCGCATCGGCCAGCGCCTCGCGCACCACCTGGACTTGCTCGGCGAACCGCGCGGTCGTGGAGGACCCCGCCCCGAAGAAGCCGTCGCCCAGCCGGACCGCGCGTCGCAGCGCGGGCGGCGCAGCCGCGCCGAACCAGACCGGCGGATAGGGCTTCTGGAACGGCTTGGGCTCCATCGCCGCGTCCTTGAGCTGCCAGAACTCTCCGTCGAAAGTGACGCTCGGCTCCGTCCACAGCGCCTTCATCAGCGCCAGCCCCTCGGTGAACCTGGCGACGTACCGCTGCGGATCGACGCCGAAGGCGGCGAACGGCCGCCCCTTGCCGCCGGTGCCCACGCCGATGTCGATCCGGCCCCGGCTGAGCTGGTCCAGCGAGCTGAGGCTCTTCGCCAGGTGCACCGGGCTGTACAGCGTCGACACGAACACCACGCACCCCAGCCGCATCCGCCCGGTGCACGCGGCCGCATATGTCATCGCCTCGATAGGCCCGAGCTGCGGCCAGCCGCCGCCTACCATCTGCTCCTGCGTCCACGCGCTGTCGAAGCCGAGCTCCTCGGCCCGCGCGAAGTAGGCGCGGAACGCCCCCGGGTCGAACTCCCCGTCGCCATAGAACTGCGGGATCGCGATCGCGAACTTCATAGGCAGCAGCGTATCCCGAGCGCCGGGGCCGGTCAGGCAGGAAAGGCTTGCCGGAGCCGCACCGCGATCAGCTTTTCGACCAGCGGCACCGGGAGCGGCTCATCGATGCCGAAGCGCAGTGCCCCTGACGAGGTTGTGTAACCCTTTAGCTCATCTTGCAGCTGGGGAAAGACGGAACCGCTGTGCGGCAAGTAGCTCAGGTGGTTCTTAAACGCGGCGAACCCCGCGATGGTCTTGCCCCTGACCTTGAAGGCCGGGACGCCGTAGGAGATCCCCTGGTCGGCCTCGGGCACGATCTCGAGGATCGTCTCCCGCAGCCGGGCCAGCGTCACGCGCTTGCGCTCCTCCAGGGCATCGAGGTACTGGTCGATCTCCTGAGCAGACACGGCTCCATTCTGCTGACCGAGCAGCCCGGCAGCAAGCAAGCTTCAGGGCGGCGTCCGGCGCAATCACGTCTCAAGCGTGGATCAACGTCTGTGCTGGACGCTCCGTCTTCGGTGAGGCGATCAGCCGCGCCGCGGTCCTCGCCATCGCGCTCGGCCTCTGCGGGCTCGTCGTGCTGACCACCGGGGCGGTCGCAGCACTGCCGCCGGCGACCTTCTCATCGCCGGGGGCCTGCTGAGCGCCAGCCTCTACAGCGTCGTGGCGAAGCGCTTCGCCGGCGACTGCGACGCGCTCTCGCTGACGACCTGGCAGTTCACCGCGGCGACGGCCGTCGCGCTCGCGGTCGCCGTGGCCCGCCAGATCGCCAGCCCAGGCCACCTGCCGGTCGCCGTCGCCCCTCAGCACTGGCTGGCCGCCGTGGCCGTCGGAGCGGGCGGCTTCGGGCTGAGCTTCCGATCTACAACAAGGTGATCTCCGAGGTGGACGTCGGCTGGGCGGCGATCGTCCTGAACCTCATCCCGGCGTTCGGGCTGATGAGCTCCGTGATCTTCCTCGGCGAGGACCCGACCCGCACCGGCAGCATCGGAGCGTGCCTGATTGGCGGCTCCGTCATCTACTTCACCATCTCCGACAGCCGCGGCAGCCAGACTGGCCTGCCGGCGCCTGACGGCCCGGCACGACAGATCTACAGTGCACCTACGCCCGAGGCAGAGAATCTGCCCGCGACCGCTGGCGAGCTGGTGCACTGACAGGGACGGCCTGATCAGGCTCGCTCAGGGCTCCCCGGAGAGCCCGAACCAGGACCGTGAATGCGATGCCAGGTCAACAAGGCGGCGTGCCGGTTTCGACTCCCGGCGTGTTCCATGGCAGGCTAGCCAAAGCAAGTGGCGAGCGCGGCTCCCGCCCATGGCGGGAGCCGCATGCACAACTAATAAGAGGTAGAGATGGCGCAGGGCACCGTTAAGTGGTTCAACGGCGACAAGGGCTACGGCTTCATCGCGGTCGAGGGCGGTCCGGACGTGTTCGTGCACTTCAGCGCGATCACCGGTAGCGGCTACCGCAACCTAGAGGAAGGGCAGAAGGTCGAGTTCGACATCACCCAGGGCCAGAAGGGACCTCAGGCGGAAAACGTCAGGGTCACCGGCTAACCGCCGACGCCGGTGGTTTGAGTACGCGGGCAGGTCACTGGGGCCGCGCAGACCGCGACCACCACTATCCGAACGGACCATGACCCCGGGTCCGGGTACTGTCCGCGTTGCACTGCATTCAGTCACAGCGAGCCCGGCGACCTGCGGCGGCGCAGTCGCCGTGTTCGCCGGTCGGCTGCGCTCTTCAGGCTCGGGCTTGACGCGCGCTATTGCGACGCTCGGTCATAACGACCCCTGTGCAAGCCGCGCAAGCCAACTCCACGACTGCCTGCGAGTCGGCGGGCGCGGGGCGAGGCCGGCATGCGAGCCTGGCGTCCGGCTGCCATGATCACCCCCGGCCTGGGCATCACCCCGGCCTCTGGCAAGGGCCGGCAAACCCGAGCATAAGCCAGCCGTCTGGACGGCGGGAGAGCCCAATACCCCACCCGCAGGCGAAGTGACGGTGCCGCGCACCCCGGTACCGCAAGGCCAGTCGGCAGCGAGCGAAACTGATGATGGCGGGCGGTGCGGAGGGCGGCGGTTAGGACAGGCCGTGCTGTCGGCACCATTCGTGCGCGCTTCCGGCTTGGCTTTCGGCTGTGCGCTGCCAATGGGGGTCCGCGGTGATCGCGTCTTCCACCGAATGCTGGACGGCGAGAACCTTGGTGAGCCCGGTGATCTGGAAGATGCGCAGGATGCGCGGAGCGATGATTACCAGTGCGAGCGATCCGCCGGCCTCGCGGAGCCGTTTGAGGCCGCCGACGAGGGCTCCGAGGCCGGTGGAGTCGAGGAAGTCGACCTGGCTCAGGTCGGCGATGAGGTGCACGGCGCCCTTGGCAGCTAGCCCCCGCATCTGCTCGCGCAGCATCGGCGCGGTATAGACATCGACCTCGCCGGTCACCTGGAGCACGGCGCAGTCGCCGATCGGCCCGGCCGTGTCCAGGCGGAACTCGCGCATGTCCGGCTCCTATCAGCCGCTTGTCATGACAGGAATTGACAGAGAAAGTTACACGGTTACAGTAGTGCTGTCGGCGAAGTGTTGTCAATCACGACTGCGCATTGTCATTACCGCGAATGACACAAGGGGGCCGGGATGCGGGTTGAACAAGCCATAGGCAGACAGATCGCACGCCTGCGAGCGCAGCGGCAGCTGTCGCTGGCCGACCTGGGCCAAGCCCTCGGCAGCTATCTGGGCAAGCCCTGGAGCAGGCAGGCCGTCCATCAGGCTGAAAGCGGCCAGCGTTCC
>Ga0181525_10003809_pt1 | contig 11793 bp, 9 predicted proteins | sample PEATcosm2014_Bin_48_FD_121100 | JGI IMG/M metagenome (GOLD analysis project Ga0181525, IMG submission 121100) | Peatland microbial communities from MTU Mesocosm Facility, Houghton, MI, USA - PEATcosm2014_Bin06_10_metaG | ecosystem: Environmental > Terrestrial > Soil > Wetlands > Peat | place... | reverse complement strand
GGACCGGCGCCGACCAGCACGACCGAACCCGCCTCGGCCGCCGGCGCCGGCGCCAGCAGCGCCTCAAGGTCTGCTTCGGTCGGCGTCCGGTCCGGCGCAGCAACCGCGCGCGCGGTAAATCTCTCCCAAAAACTGCGGCGGCCGCGGAATGGCAACGCCAGGGCCTGCACGCGCGGCCGCCAGGTCCGCGCGGCCTCGGCCCAGCGGGCGAAGCCTTTCGGGATCAGCGCTTCGATTTTGGCGCGGATCGCCTGGCCAAACACCGGCGCGGCGCCGTCGGTGGAAATGCCGATGACCAGCGGCGAGCGATTGACGATGGCGCCGAAGGCGAAATCGCAAAAACCCGGCCGATCGATGACATTGACCGGCACACCGGCGCGGCGGGCGGCAGCCGCGAACAGCGCGGCTGCTTGGTCGTCGGAACAGTCAGCCACGGCGATCGCGGCGCCGGCGAAGTCAGCCGCCGACCAGGCCCGCCGATGGAGCACGACGGCGCCGGCCGGTGGAGTGGCGGCCAGCGCCAGCATGTCCTCGCTGGGTGCGATGGCGAAAACTTCGACGCGGGCGCCGGCGGCCGAAAGCAGTTCGGCTTTCCACGCGGCGGCCTGGCTGCCGCCGGCGACGACGACGCGCTTGTCTTCCAGTGCAAAGAAAGCCGGCAGTCGCGCCAAAGGCGCCATGCGGGTCGAGCGTATTGCCGAAGGAGCGCGGGTCATCGGGCAGCCTCAAGGACCTCGGGACACATAGAATTTAATTCTGTAATGGCCAAGATGCACCGGCTAATCGGAATATTATTATCGAAAATTGTACAGAGGTTGAGTTTGCCAAAAGACCCTCCAAGGCAACCACGAGGCGCCGATTCATTGCCGGGTTGCCTCATTCAATTCAAGACGCGTGCCAGAGGGCGGCGCAATGGATGGTGACAAGGTTTGGCGGCGCCCGACGGATTTCCGCCGGGCGCCCTTAGTATCGCGTCAGCCGGTCTATAAGCCGGGTTCTGGATGGCATGCGAACAACGTTCGCATACGTGACGGCCATTCCTCTGGGACGCCGGTTACCCGGCGCCTCCAGCAACCTACCCGGACGGCCAGATCTGGACAGATCCCGAAGCTTTCCGCGCTTTCACGCAGAAACCCCGCGCCGCCCCTATTCGGTCTTGCTCCCGGTGGGGTTTGCCGTGCCGCCGGCGTTGCCGCCGGCGCGGTGCGCTCTTACCGCACCTTTTCACCCTTACCGCCCCTTCGCCTCCCGCCCCGCGAGCGGGGTAGGACCGATACGGGACGGCGGTTAGTTCTCTGTGGCACTTTCCCTAAGCTCGCGCTCGCCGGACGTTATCCGGCACCGTTTGTCCATGGAGCCCGGACTTTCCTCCCCGACAGCCCCCACTGTTCCCTCCCTCGATGGGCGGAGCGAACAGTGGGAGCTGCCGGAGCGGCCGTCCGACCGACTGACGGTATGAGGGATGGGGGCGTCCGCCTTCGCCGTCAAGGGGACAAGCGCTGAGCCGCGACAGTGAGGATGGCGGTGCGGGCGCGCGCCGCCATGGTTCTCGGCCGGCTGCGGTCGGCGAGCAAATCCTGCAAAGTGGTGCGCGTCGACGGATCGGCGACGCCGTCGATCCGCTCGGGGCGGAAATGACGCTGGAAGGCCGTCACAGCTTCGCGCGTCACGGAGTCATACTCGCCGTTGACCCCGATGCCGTAGCCGTAGTCGGCAAGCGACTTCTGCAAGGTGGCGACGGCGGTGCCGCGGTCGCCGGGCTTGAGAGACTGACCGAACTCCATGATCGGCGCCGGCTTGACCCAATGGCCGACTCCGGAATCGTAGAGCGTGCGCCACGGGAACTTCTCGCCCGGGTCTTGCTTGCGTGCCGGTGCGACGTCGGAATGCGCCAGCACCCGCATCGGCGGGATGGTATTGCGGGTCTGGATGCTGCGGCACAGCGCCGTCACGGCCGCGATCTGACGCTTGGGGAAATCCGGATAGCCGTGATCGTGGCCGGGATTGACGATCTCGATGCCGATCGAACAGGAGTTGATATCGGCCTCTCCGGCCCAGAAGGCTTTGCCGGCATGCCAGGCGCGTCGGCTCTCCGGAACCAGCTGGACGATCCGGCCATCTTCGAACACGAAATAGTGGGCCGAGACGTCGCTGCCACGCGCTTTCAGCAGCTCAAGCGCGGCTTCGGGGTCCCGCATCCCGGTGTAGTGAAGCAGAATCATGTCGGGCTGCCGGCCGCCGATGCGCTCGCCGTGATTGGGCGAAGGCATGACGTCGGCAACGACGCAGGAATCCGGTGCAAACACGTTACGCGACATGGCGCTACTTTAGGGTAACGGGCGTTAGCGACAAGCTGATTTGCGCCTGCGGCGTAAGAATCTTGCCGGCGGCGGGTCGCGTGCCGATACCGGTCATTCCAACGCGCCGCTTCAACCATTCCTTAAGCTTACGCCGCACTAATCGGTCTTGCGCGGAGCGGCCGAACGGCGCGGCCGGTCCGTTGACGTTCATATTGGCCCATGACAGCGCAATTTTTCCCACAAATACCGGGGTTTTCTGACAAAAAGTGTGGCCGATTCCCCCCTGCGCGCCGACACGGCCCGCGCCGTCACGCCCGAGCGGGGGCACCGGATGGCAACGGAAAAATCGCTCGGAGCGCGGCAATGACGGTGGACGGCAGCGGCGAGGGCGTCGCCCAAGGTCCGGGCCATCACGTCCCGGTGCTCGCCCGTCAAGCCATCGGCTGGCTCGAGGTGCGGAGCGGCGGCCATTACATCGACGCGACCTTCGGCGGCGGCGGCTATACGCGCGCGATCCTGCAGACCGCGGGAACGCGCGTGCTCGGCCTCGACCGCGATCCAAGCGCCATCGCACAAGGGACCGCGCTTGTCGCGGCCGCAGAAGGCCGGCTCGATCTCGTCGAAGATCGCTTTTCGAATCTCGCATCGCTCGTGAAGAACCACGGCGACGGCGCCGCGGCGGACGGCGCCGTGTTCGATCTCGGCGTCTCGTCCATGCAAATCGACCAGGCCGGGCGCGGCTTTTCCTTCCGGCTCGACGGGCCTCTCGACATGCGCATGGGCCGAGAGGGTCCGAGCGCGGCCGATATCGTCGCGCGGGCCGGCGAACGCGAACTCGCCGCCATCATCGCCACGCTGGGCGAAGAGCACCATGCGCGTGCAATCGCGCGCGCGATCGTGCGGGCGCGGCGCGAGCGAACCATCGATTCGACTAGGGCGCTTGCCGATATCGTGGCCCGCGTCGTTCGCGCACGGCCGGATGCGATCCATCCCGCCACCCGCACCTTTCAGGCGCTGCGGATTTTCGTCAACGACGAGCTTGCCGAATTGGCGCGCGGCCTCATTGCCGCCGAAGGTGTGCTGAAACCCTCGGGCCGCCTCGTCGTCATCGCATTCCATTCGCTCGAAGATCGCATCGTCAAAACCTTTCTCAACGAACGTAGCCGGACGCCGGCCGGCTCGCGGCATCGGCCGGAATTGGTATCGGCGCCGCCTACGTTCCGGGTGCTGACGCAGCGGCCGGAAACGGCGGATGCAGCGGAACTTGCTGACAATCCCCGCGCCCGGTCGGCAAAGTTGCGCGCGGCCGAGCGCACCGACACCGCGCCGCGGAACACGACGATCGAAAATCTGCTGCCGCGGCTGCCGTCGCTCGCCGAAGTCATGCGGGGGCGGCCGTGATCCTGCGCGTACTCAATTTTATTGTCATCGGAGCGCTCGTGCTCGCCGCGGCCTATGTCTATCGGATCAAATTCGACTCGACGGTTCAGGCCGAACGCCTCGCCAAGCTTCGCAGCGAGGTCCGGCGCGAGCGCGATGAGATCGCGGCATTGCGCGCCGAATGGGGCCAACTCGACAACCCGGATCGTATCGAGGCGCTCGCGAAACGGTATTTGCAACTCAAACCCGTTGCACCCACCCAATTCGACAGTCTCGATCACCTGCCCGAGCAGCCGCCGCAACCCGCCGCCGCGGCGGCGGACCCGATCGGCGGCATGATTGGGAATTTGCCGGAACCCGCCGCGGTGACGGGAAGCATTCCAGCCCCGGGGACGGCGCCGGCCGACGACCCCAGCCCGGTGCCCCCGGTGAGCGAGGCCCCAAAGCCATGAACGCGCTCGTGCCGACCGTCGCGCTGCCGCAGGCCGAACCTTGGCGACGCTGGCTTATTCGCAAACTGCTCTACGGCAGCAATGTCGATCGCGGCGCCAAGGCGCGGGCGCGCATCGGACTGGCCATCCTCGCCTTCGCCGCGGTCTATGCGGTCATCGCCGCGCGTCTGGTTATGTTCGCATTGGTCTCCAACAGTCACATCGTTCATCGGGTGGTTTCCAGCGACGCCATCGCGACGGCACGCCCCGACATTCTCGATCGCAACGGCGAAGTGCTGGCGACTGACGTGCGCGTGCCGTCGCTGTACGGCGAGCCCCGCCGGCTTATCGATGTCGACGAAGCGTTCGAACTGCTGACGGCCGACCTGCCCGATGTTGACGCCACCGAGCTGCGCGAGCGGCTGTCTTCCAAGCGCGGTTTTGCCTGGCTGAAGCGCGATATTACCCCGGAACAGCAGCGCGAGATCTATCGTCAGGGCCTGCCGGGCATCGGCTTTCTGAACGAGAACAAGCGCGATTATCCGAACGGCGCCGAGGTCTCGCATTTCCTCGGACGCGTCGACGTTGACAATCAAGGCATCGCCGGCATTGAAAAGTGGCTCGACACTCAGGGCCTCGCCGCTCTGCATCTGGCCGGTCTTGCCACCGATCGCTTGCAAACGCCGGTACGGTTGGCGGTCGATCTGCGGGTTCAGCATGCGTTGCGCGATGAACTGATTGCGGCTCGCGCGAAACTTCATACGCTGGCCGCCGCCGGCGTCGTGCTCAATGTCCGCACCGGCGAGATCGTCGCCATGGTTTCGGAGCCCGATTTCGATCCGAACAAGCCGCAGAATCCGCACGATCAAACGCTGATCAACCGGCTGACCACTGGCGTCTATGAAATGGGCTCGACGTTTAAGGCCTTCACGATCGCAATGGCACTCGACTCCGGCAAGGCCACCTTGAAATCCACCTTCGACGCGCACAGCCCGCTGCACTACGGCAAATTCGACATTCACGATTTCGAACCGCAGCAGCGGGCGCTGACTGTGCCCGAAATCTTCACCTATTCATCGAATATCGGCGCAGCCCACATCGCCATGGCGGTCGGCGTCGACGCGCACAAAGCGTTTTTGAAAAAAATGGGGCAGCTCGATCGGTTGCGCACCGAGTTGCCGGAAAGCGCCGAGCCGATCGTGCCGAAGCGCTGGGGCGAACTCAACACCATCACCATCGCTTTCGGGCATGGCCTTTCGGTCGCGCCGTTGCAGGCCGTGATGGGCGTCGCCGCATTGATGAACGGCGGCATTCTGATTCCACCGACCTTCCTGAAACGGACCGAAGCCCAAGCCCAGGCGCTCGGTACCCGCGTGATCAAGCCCGAAACCAGCGAAATGATGCGCTATTTGATGCGGCTCAATGTCGAGAAGGGCACCGCCGCGAAGGCCGAGGTGCCGGGCTATTATATCGGCGGCAAAACCGGAACCGCCGACAAAGTGGTGTTCGGCCGCTATTCGAAGACCAAGGTTTTGACCGACTTCATGGCGGTGCTGCCGGCAGATCAGCCGAAATATCTGGTTCTCATCATGCTCGACGAGCCGCAAGCGATCCCGGAGACGCACGGCTTTAAAACTTCGGGCTGGAACGCGGTGCCGACCGGTGGCGCGGTAGTCGCGCGCATCGCGCCGCTGCTCGGCATCGAACCGCGACTCGATCTGCCGACGGCCGACCAGCTGATACTGGCCTCGGTCAAGGAAAACAGGTAAGCCCTTGCCCGCATTACCGACCAAGCCGCCAAATCGAGCGAGCCACCATGAAGCTTCGCGAGATTTTGCCTGCTAACGCGGAATTCGACGCACGCCATGCCGACCTTTCCGTCGGCGGGGTGACGGCGGATAGCCGAACGGTCAAAAGCGGCGACCTATTCGTCGCGATTACCGGCGGCAAGAGCGATGGCCGCCGTTTCGTCGAGGCTGCCATCACCTCCGGCGCGGCAGCGATCGTCGCAGAGCTCCCCTCAGAAACCCCGATCCCCGAGTCAGTCGCGCTGGTGCGCGTTGACAACGCGCGGCGCGCGCTCGCGCTGATCGCGGCTAAGGTCTATTCGCGCCAGCCGCGTACCATCGCCGCCGTTACCGGTACCAGCGGCAAGACCTCGGTGGCGGCCTTCACCCGTCAAATCTGGAGCGCCTTGGGGCACCGCGCCGCGAGCATCGGCACGATCGGCATCGTGGCACCGAGCGGAGAAACCTATGGCTCGCTGACCACGCCGGATCCTGTCGCGCTGCACCGGTCACTCGATAAGCTCGTGGGCGACGGCGTCACCCATCTCGCCATTGAAGCCTCGTCCCACGGCCTCGATCAGCACCGGCTCGATGGCCTGCAAATCGCGGCGGCCGGCTTCACCAATATCACGCGCGACCATCTCGATTATCATCCGAGTTTTGACGCCTACTTCGCCGCCAAGCTGCGACTGTTTAAGGATCTCCTAGCGCCAACCGGCACAGCCGTGGTCGATGCCGACCATGAACACGCGGAAGCGGTGATAGCCGCGGCCAAAACCCGCGCTTTGTCGGTCGTCAGCGTCGGGCGCAAAGGCCAGGGCATCCGGCTCATCGAAGCCGCGGTCGATGGATTTGTGCAGACGCTACGGCTCGAACATGACCGGAAAAATTATCTCGTGCGCCTGCCGCTGGTCGGAGAATTCCAGATCGAGAACGCGCTGGTCGCCGCCGGGCTTGCCATCGCGACCGGCGGCTCGGCCGACGCCGTTTTCGCGGCGCTCGAACAGCTCGAAGGCGCTAAGGGCCGGCTGGAACGCGTCGGCGTCAGCCATGGCGCGCCGATCTTCGTCGACTATGCCCATAAGCCCGACGCGCTCGCCAAGGCGCTGGATGCGCTGCGGCCCTATGTGAGCGGCCGGCTCGTGGTGGTGTTCGGCGCCGGCGGCGATCGCGATCGCGGCAAGCGGCCCTTGATGGGCGCCATCGCCGCCGCCAAGGCCGACCGGGTCATCGTTACCGACGATAATCCGCGCAGCGAGGATGCCGCCGCAATCCGGGCCGCCATCGTCGCCGCGGCCCGCGGCGCGACCGAAATCGGCGACCGGCGCGAGGCGATCCGCCGCGCGATTGCCGACTTACGGCCGGGCGACGTCCTCCTGATTGCCGGGAAGGGCCATGAAACGGGCCAAATCATCGGCGACCGGATTGTTCCATTCAGCGATCACGAGACGGTCGCCACGGCACTCAAGGAACTCGCCGCATGAGCGCGCCCGCGCTGTGGACCGTCGAGGCAATGGCGGCGGCCATGGGCGCCGAGCGGCAGGGCGCACTACCGCCGTCGGTATCGGGGCTTTCGATCGACAGCCGCAGTATCGGCGCGGGCGAAGCGTTTTTTGCGATCGACGGCGATCGTCGCGACGGCCATAACTTCGTGGCGCCGGCGCTGGCGGCCAACGCCGCCGTTGCGGTCGTTGCCGCGGATCGTCGCGGGCAATTCCCCAAAGACGCGCCGCTCCTGGTCGTACCGAATGTTCTCGCGGGCTTGCGCGATCTCGCCGCCGCCGCGCGCGCGCGTAGCCACGCCAAAGTGATCGGCGTCACCGGATCGGTCGGCAAGACCGGTACCAAAGAAGCGTTGCGGCTGGCGCTGTCCAAGGACGGCGAAACCCACGCTTCGGTCGCGTCCTACAACAATCATTGGGGCGTGCCGTTGTCGCTGGCCCGCTGCCCCGCGAGCGCGCGTTATGCGGTCCTAGAGATGGGAATGAACCACGAAGGCGAGATCGAGCCGCTGGCCCGCTTGGTGCGCCCGCATGCCGCGATCATCACCACCATCGCGCCGGTGCATCTGGAATTCCTCGGCTCGCTGGCGAAAATCGCCGACGCCAAAGCCGAGATTTTCTTCGGCATCGAGCCGGACGGCACAGCCATCATCAATCGCGACATCGCGCAATTCGCTCAGCTCAAGCGCCGCGCGATCGAGGCCGGCATCGACCGCATCGTATCGTTCGGCGAGCATGAAAAGGCCGACTCGCGCTTGATCAAATACGTGCTGCGTCCGCACTGCTCGACTGTCGAGGCGCAAATCCTCGGCATCGACCTCACTTATAAGATCGGCGCGCCGGGACGGCACCTTGTGAGCAATTCGCTCGCGGTACTGGCCGCCGCCGTCGTTGTCGGCGCCGATCTGGCGCTGGCGGCGCTGGCGCTTGCCGAACTCAAACCGGTCGCCGGCCGCGGCGCGCCGCTCGAGATCGAACTTCCCGGCGGCACGGCGCTGGTCATCGACGACAGCTACAACGCCAACCCGGCTTCGGTCGATGCCGCGCTGGCGCTACTCGGCCAGACGCCGGTCGGCCCGCACGGGCGCCGCATTGCCGTGCTCGGCGATATGCTGGAACTCGGGCCCAGGGGCCGCGCGCTGCACCGCGGACTGCGCGAAGCGGTGCTCGCCAATGCGGTCGATCTCGTTTTCTGCTGCGGGCCGCTGATGCACGCGCTGTGGCAGGCTCTTCCCGCCAGCCGCCGCGGCGGCTATGCAGAAGACTCCGCCGCGCTCGAAGCGCAAGTGCTGCCCGCGATCCGTGCCGGCGATGTCGTCATGGTCAAGGGCTCACTCGGATCGCGCATGGCTCCCATCGTCAAGGCGTTGCAGCGGGCGTACCCGCTTCACGCCACACATGAAGACGCCTTCGTTCAGGGTTAATGAAATGCTGTATTGGCTAGTCGATCTGTCGGACAAGCTCTCCGTCCTCAACGTGTTTCGCTACATCACGTTTCGGACCGGCGGCGCGGTCATCACCGCGCTGTTTTTCGTTTTTTTGTTCGGCCAGAACATTATCGACCGGCTGCGGTTGTTCCAGGGCAAAGGCCAGCCGATCCGCAACGACGGGCCGCAATCGCACATCATCAGCAAGGCCGGCACGCCGACCATGGGCGGACTGCTGATCCTGTCCGGCATGCTGGTCTCGACACTGCTATGGGCCAATCCGGCTAACCCTTACGTTTGGGTCGTGCTTTTGGTTACGCTCGGCTTCGGCCTTGTCGGCCTTTACGACGACTATCTGAAGGTCAAAAAGCAGACCCATAATGGCTTCGGCGGCCGCAAGCGCATGGCCATCGAAGCCGTCATTGCCGGCCTCGCTTGCATCGCTTTGGTCGAACTCGGCCACGCGCCGTTCTCAACCTCGCTGGTGTTTCCGTTTTTCAAGGAGTTCGTGCTCAACCTCGGCTGGTTCTTCGTGTTGTTCTCGGTTTTCATCATCGTCGGCGCGGGCAACGCGGTAAATTTGACCGACGGCCTCGACGGGCTCGCCATCGTGCCGGTGATGATCGCGGCCGCCAGCTTCGGCATGATTGCGTATCTCTCCGGCAACGCGGTTTTTGCCGACTATCTGCAAATCCATTACGTCGCCGGCACCGGCGAACTTTCGGTGCTGTGCGGCGCCGTGCTCGGCGCCGGATTGGGCTTTCTCTGGTTCAACGCGCCGCCGGCGTCGATCTTCATGGGCGATACCGGCTCGCTCGCGCTCGGCGGCATGATCGGCGCGGTCGCGGTCGCCACCAAGCACGAGATCGTCCTGGCCGTCATCGGCGGCCTGTTCGTGCTCGAAGCGGTCTCCGTGATCGTGCAGGTGGTGTCGTTCAAGCTCACCGGCAAGCGGGTCTTCAAGATGGCGCCAATCCATCATCATTTCGAACAGCTCGGCTGGACCGAGCCGCAAATCGTTATCCGCTTTTGGATCGTCTCGGTCGTGCTCGCGCTCGCCGGGCTGTCGACCTTGAAATTGAGGTAGTTTTGGCGTGATCGCGGTCACGACCTTTGCCGGCAAGAAGGTCGCGGTGTTCGGGCTGGGCGGCTCGGGACTGGTCAGCGCCAGCGCCCTGTTGGCCGGCGGCGCCGACGTCATCGCCTGGGATGACAATGCGGCAAGCCTCGCGAAAGCCAATGCCGGCGGCATTCCGACCGCCGATTTACGGCTCGCCGATTGGTCGAGGATCGCCGCCTTGGTGCTGGCGCCCGGCGTGCCGCTGACCCATCCGAAGCCGCATTGGGTCGTGGAGCTGGCGCGACAGGCCGGCGTCGAGGTGATCGGCGATATCGAACTGTTCTGCCGCGAGCGCAGGCTCCGCGCTCCCGGCTCGCCCTTTGTCGCCATCACCGGCACCAACGGCAAATCGACCACGACCGCGCTCGTTGCTCACCTTGCGGCATCGGCCGGCATGGACGCGCAGCTCGGTGGCAATATCGGCACCGCCATCCTGTCGCTTTTGCCGCCGGCAGCGGGACGCGTTCACGTCATCGAATGCTCGTCGTACCAGATCGATCTCGCCCCTTCGCTCGATCCCTCGATCGGCATACTGATCAATCTTTCGGCGGATCATCTCGATCGCCATGGCACTATGGAGCATTATGCGGCGGTCAAGGAACGCCTGGTCGCCGGCGTGCCCCAGCAAGGCTCCGCGATCGTCGGCGTCGATGACGACTGGTGCCGGAATATTGCCGATCGGCTCGAAAAGTCCGGCAAGCGCGTCGTTCACATCTCCACCCATCACGCTTTGACCAACGGGCTTTACGTCGAGCAAGGCAGGATCATAGCGACGGACGCGACAGGGACTCATTCGGTCGCCGCACTCGAAGGCATCGGCTCGCTGCGCGGGCTGCACAACGCACAAAATGCCGCCTGCGCTACGGCGGCGGCGCTGGCGCTCGGCCTGGAGCCGGCGGCGATCCAGACCGGGCTGCGCTCTTTTCCCGGCCTGGCGCACCGGATGGAAGAGGTCGGCCGCCGTGGCAACGTCCTTTTTGTCAACGATTCCAAAGCAACCAATGCCGATTCTGCGGCCCAGGCACTGGGCTGTTTCGGCGATATTTTCTGGATCGCCGGCGGCAAACCGAAGTCCGGCGGTATCGAGCCGCTGCGGACGTTCTTCCCCCGCATTCGCAAGGCCTACCTGATCGGCGAAGCCGCCGAACAATTCGCCGCCACGCTCGGGACGGCGGTGCCCCACGAAATCGCGGCAACGCTCGACAAGGCAGTGCCGACAGCGGCCCGCGCGGCCGAGGCCTCGGGCCTCAGCGAAGCGGTCGTGCTGCTGTCACCCGCCTGCGCCTCGTTCGACCAGTATCGAAATTTCGAAGTCCGTGGCGATGCGTTCAGGAACCTGGTGCGCGCGCTGCCCGGCGTTGTCGCGAAAGATGAGCCACGGTGAGCGACACGCGCCACGACCGCTATTAATCCCTTGGAAACCATCACGGTGTCACCACTAGACCGGAGTGTCCGGGGGAACCGATGGCTTCGCGCGCGCAACCGACGCTATTTGGCGAATGGTGGTGGACGGTCGACCGGCTGACGCTGGCCGCGCTCGGCGCGCTGATGCTTGGCGGCATCGTGCTGTGCCTTGCCGCGAGCCCGCCGGTCGCCGCCCGCATCGGTCTCGACCCATTTCATTTCGTCAATCGCCAGGTTTTGTTTCTCATTCCCGCCGCGGCCGTATTGATCGGGACCTCGTTTCTGTCGCCGCGGGACGTCCGTAAGGTCGCGCTGGTAGTTTTCGTCGTCAGTCTTGTTCTTGTCGCCGTGACGCCATTTTTCGGCGCCGAGATCAAAGGCGCGCGGCGCTGGCTGGTGATCCTCGGTGTCAACATTCAGCCGTCGGAATTTCTCAAGCCCG
>Ga0181525_10003808_pt1 | contig 11793 bp, 10 predicted proteins | sample PEATcosm2014_Bin_48_FD_121100 | JGI IMG/M metagenome (GOLD analysis project Ga0181525, IMG submission 121100) | Peatland microbial communities from MTU Mesocosm Facility, Houghton, MI, USA - PEATcosm2014_Bin06_10_metaG | ecosystem: Environmental > Terrestrial > Soil > Wetlands > Peat | place... | reverse complement strand
CTTAGCGGGAGCGGAGAGCTGCCAGCAGGTCGTCGAGCGCGTCGATGCTGTGCGCGCTGACCACCGCGTCGCAGTACGGCCAGGCGGCGGCCATGCCGCCGACCTCCGGGCTGTACCGCGGGGACTGCGTGCGCGGATTCGCCCAGACGATCCGGTGCGCAACCCGGGACAGCCTGCCCATCTGCGCGCCGAGCAGTGCCGGGTCGCCGGTCTCCCAGCCGTCGGAGATGATCAGCACCACCGCTCCCCTGGCCATGCCACGGCAGCCGAAGCGGTCGTTGAACTCCTTCAGCGCGGCGCCGATGCGGGTTCCGCCCGACCAGTCGGGCGCCGCCTCACCGGCCTTGGCCAGCATGGTCTCCGGGCTCGCCGCGGCCATTGCCGACGTCAGCCGGGTCAGCCTGGTGGCGAAGCTGAACACCTCGGGCCTGCTCGATCCGCCGCGCAACTGTCCGCCGTTGATGCAGTACAACAGCATCAGCAAGGCGCGCGCATAGGGCTCCATGGAGCCCGAGATGTCGCAGAGCACAACCAGGCGGCGCGGCCGTACCCGGGGCGCCCGGCGGGCGAGCCTGATCGTCTCGCCGCCGCTGCGCCGGGCCTGCCTGAGGGTGCCGCGCAGGTCCGGCCGCTTGCCGTCCCTGGCCCGCCGGTACCTGCGGGTCCGGCGCGGCGGCACGGACAGCGCCATCTCCCGCATGAGCGCCACCAGCTGCCGGAGCTCGTCCGGCGACAGCTCGTTGAAGTCACGCCCGCGCAGCCGTTCGGCTGCCGACGCCACCCGGTGCACGCCCGGCCCCCCTGACTCCGGCTCGTCGCCGTCGGGGGGCGCCGACCCGGTATCCGCGATCTGCAGGCCGGACTGCCAGCCCTCAAGGCCTTGCTGGCCGCGGGTGGGCGGCGGGCCGCCGTCCTGGTCGTTCCTGAGGGCGGCCCGCGGCGGGGCCGTCGGCATGCCGCGCAATGGCGGCGGCGCCACCCCGAACAACGCCGCGAACACCTGCTCAAACGTGTTCACCTGGCTGGGATCGGACACCAGCGTGGCGAGAGCGCAGGCGTGCAGGTCGGCCACCGAACTCGCCGCCATGACCGTCACCGCCCGGGCCATCCGCTCGCACCGGTCGGGTCCCACCGGCAGCCCCGCGGCGTGCAGCGCCGTCCCCAGTCCCGCCGCCAGCGCCGCGACGTCCACTGCGGAGCCGTACCGGTCGCGGCGGTCAGTCAACGGTGCCGACCACCGCCGCCAGCCCGGTCCGGCGCACGGTCTCCTCGTCCTCCGGGTACTTCAGCACCGTGCTCATGGTCTGGCTGGCGATCTGACCGGAAAGCCCGTCGGCGCCGAAGACGCTCAGCGCCGAAGCCCAGCTGATCGCCTCGGAGATGCCGGGCGGCTTGGTGAGGTCGAGGGCGCGCAGCCGGTTCACCGCGGCCGCGATCTGCCCGGCGAGCTGATCCCCGGCGGCCGGCACCCGCCGCCTGATGATCTCCGCGACGCGCACCGCATCCGGGTAGGCGATCCAGTGGTACAGGCAGCGCCGCTTGAGCGCGTCGTGCAGGTCCCTGGTCCGGTTGGAGGTCAGCACGGTGACCGGAGGCAGGTCGGCCTTCCTGGTGCCGAGCTCGGGTATGGTGACCGCCGACTCGGCCAGCAGCTCGAACAGGAACGCCTCGAACTCGTCGTCGGCCCGGTCCACCTCGTCGATGAGCAGCACGGCCGGCCGCGGTCCCGGGTGCAGCAACGCGGTGAGCAGCGGCCTGGACAGCAGGTACTCGTCGGTGAACAGATCCTTGTCGCGGATGTGCTCCCCGGCCGCTTCGGCCAGCCTGATGGCGAGCAGCTGGCGCGGGTAGTTCCACTCGTACAGCGCCTCGGCCGCGGAGATCCCCTCATAGCACTGCAGCCGCACCAGCGGCGTGTCGAGCGCGGCGGCCAGCGCCTTGGCGGCCTCCGTCTTGCCCACCCCGGGCTCGCCCTCGAGCAGGATCGGCTGTCCCATCCGCACGGCCAGGAACAGCGCGGCCGCGAGCTGATCGCCCGCCAGGTACCCGACCGTCTCCAGGGCGGACGCCAGCGCGCCGACATCCGGGAACTGCTCACCGAGATCGTTCGTCAACGCGCTGCTCACAACGAGTTAGTGTATCTCACCCGGTTTGCCCTAAGTCTCTGGCCTGCGGGGACACCGAGAACCGGCAAGGTCAGCGGGCGGCCGGGTCCCCCGGGGCGCCGCCTCGGCCGGAGCGATCAGAGACGACGCTGACGGTCGAGTGCGGCAGGCCGGCCGCGGCATGGCCGATGTCGGCCATCGCCGCCACCACCTTTTCCCGTGCGTGGGCGCGGAGATCCGGGTCGGGAATCAGCCTGGCCGGCGGCGGCACCTTGCCCGGCTCGGCGGCATATAGGTGACGGCCCGGCGGGTGCGGGAGCGTCTGGGAGATAAACCACCACGAGTCCCAATATCCTTCGAGACCCAGCGCACGTGACGTTCAATCAGCCCGTCCAGGCCGTGTTCCCTTATCGCCGCATCGAACATGTTACCGAAGGCCTTGCGGATGAATGGCACGCGGAGCAGCCCGCCGTAACGTGCCGAGCCCGCGACAAGCGGCTCGCCGGGAGCGTAAGTCCCGGAGGCGATCCTCTTCGCCAGGCCGTCGACGAATTCGGGCGGGAGCAAGACGTCCCGGGACCGGAATTCCTCCGCCAGCATCTGGCGGATCGCCGCCTGGTCCTTCCCCGCCGCATCTGCCTGGCCCGTCATGTCCACCCCGGTAAACCAGGTAATGCTCGGCGGCGACACCGAACTGCCCGACCGCGCCAGCCTCAGCCACTACGCCGACGCCGGGACCCGGGCATTCCTCGCCGCCTACGCCCCGGCTGACCAGCTCGACGTCGTCGGGACCGGTGAGATTCACCGGTCCCGTTTACCTGCGTCACGTCGGTATCTCATGCCCCCGGATCCCGGGTCATAAGGGCTGGATGGTTCCGTTCAGCACCCCGCCGTTGGCGGCGTTGAAATTGGCCAGGGCCGCATTTCCTGCCGTGATCTCCTGGCTGGCGGCGGTGGGATTGTTGTCCTGCTCGTTCACGTTCTCGTCGGAGTAGTCCTCCCCGGCCGTGACGTAATCGTTCATCGCCGCGGTCCAGTCGGTGTTGTCGGCCGGGGGCGGGTCGTAATTGGGGTCCAGGGCGGCCTGCGCGTCCGTCATCAGGTTGGTGCCGTCCAGGAGGAGGTTATCCGGGTCATTGCTGGTGTCCGAGGAGATCGCATTGAGATCCTGCTGCACGTTCTGCAGCGCCCCCTGGACCTGGGCCAGCCACCCGCCCTCGCCGCTGGCGACCGGGTCCGTGCAGTCGACGGTGCACGATGACTCCGACGTCGCGGCCGGGTCGGCTGTCGGCGCCGGGGCTTGCGCAGGTGCCGTGGACGATGCGGCCGACCCGGCGCAGTGGTTGTCCGAGTCGGTGACGACCTGCCCGAACTGAGCGCCGGCGGCGCCGCCCTTGGCCGCGCCGTACTTGCTGACCAGGGCGGCCTTGACCTGGGCGTCCGACAAATTACTGTTCGCTGTCACCGACGCGACATCCATCGCGTACTCGAACGACATGTCCCGCTCGAAGTACCCGATGATGCACGAGTCCTCGCTGCTGCCGTCCGGGTCGGCCGCGGACGTGAACTGGCTGACCTCGGCCGCGGTCCAGTGGCCGGGGGACCCCTGGGCCGCGGCCGCCAGGTTCCCGCCGCCGCATGCCGTGACTGACAATGCGGCCACGGCGGCGGCCAGCGACCCGGCCAGCAGGAACTGCTTCCGGTTTGCCTTGATGAATATCATGATTCTCCCCCTCTTTATCCCGGCCAGTTCGGTCTGGGCAGGCTTCGTTTCTTTTCGGCAATTACTGGGTGCGGCTGGTATTTCGGTCAGGACTGCAGGGTGCCCATTGGGACTCCGCATCCCTGGCAGAACCTGTCTCCCGCGATGATCCGGGTGCCGCACTTGGCGCAGAAGTTCGAGGCCCGCCCTGGCACCGGCACCGGTACCTGCGCCTGTGCCTGTGCCGATGGCCCTTGGCGCGTCTGCGGTACCGACGCCCGCGCCCCCAGGATGGAGTCTTTGTGCTTGAGAACGAGCAGCACCGCGGCGGCGAGCAGGCAGATCAGCGCCAGCCAGCCGGAACCGGTGTGCAGGAAGCTCTGACGTTGTAGGCACTCGCCGCCGGAGCTGAGTATCAGGGCGGTGTCGCTGCATGGCGGGAGGTTGGAGGTCGACGCCAGATACGCGATCGTGAATACCGCCGAGGCGATAATTGCCTTGGTAAAGGTCGGTGCCTTGGTGAATTTGATTTTCATAAGCCGAACATAAGGTCCGGTCCGCACCCGGCGGCAGAGGCCGCGCGGCCCAAAACACGCGCGCCGCGCGTGGGCCGGCCGGCCCACATCAGGGGGAAGGGACGACCGGTTCGATGCCCGCCTGTATGGCGTAGCGGGTCAGTTCGGCGCGGTTGCGGGCGCCGGTCTTGTCCCTGATCCGGTCCAGGTGCGTCCGCACCGTGTTCGGCGTGACGAAGAGCGTCTCCGCGATCTTAGCGTTGCTCGCTCCGCCGGCCAGCAGCGCCATGATCTGCCGCTCTCGTGCCGACAGCGGCCCAGCCGGGCTGTCCGCCGGCGCGCATTGGGCGGCTGGAACTCCCGGGGCGGGCGCAGGCCCCGGATCTGGCGGGCCCGGATCTGGCTGTACCGTGCCCACGGCCAGGGCTATGGCATCGGCCTGGCTGAGGGTGCGGCCACGCCGGCCCGCGGCATCGAATGCGGCTTCCCCAAGCGCGTCGAGCAGGCGGGCATGGGCGCCGGCGCGCAGTTCAACGTCGAGGGCATCGAAGGCCTGTCCGGCCTGCTCGTACTGGTGATCGGCGGCGCCATAGAGGGTGGCGGCGACGGTGGGGTCGCCGTCCATGCTGACAGCTACCGCGAGGCAGTGGATGGCAACGTGCACAAAGGACTTCTCCCCGGTGGCTCGCGCCGTGTCCAGAACGCTGATGAGCAGGCGGCGGGCGCTGGCGGCATCTGCGTCCATGAGGTAGACAAACCCCAGGTTCAACGCCAGGGCAGCGGCTAGGTGCTGGTAGCCGTGGGCTTTCGCGACCTTCAGCGCGTCGGTGAAGGACACCACGGCAGCGGGGCGCTCCCCGGCCGCGACCTGGTCGACACCCAGATTCAGCAGGGTAATGACGAGTACGTAGTTATCTCCGGCCGTCTGCGCGAGCGCGAGGACCTCCTGCCGGTCAGCCGAGGCTGCGTCCCGGTCACCGGACTCGCCCCTGAACGCCGCGCGGTGGCCGATAGCGGCGGTAAGCAGATGGGGATTCCCGGCTGATCTGGCCACCGCGACGGCCTCGTCGACCATGGCCAGCGCGGCGGGCAGGTCGCCGGTCAGGAAGGTGAACCAGCAGAGCGCGCAAAGGGCCTCGCCGGCGACAAAGTCATCGCCGAGGGCGCGGGCAATCGTGATGGCCTCCTGCGCCATCGAGGGGATCGCCGGGCTGCGGCCGAAGTTATTGAGCAGGTGGCACTTCGCTGTCAGGGCGAGGGCTCGCTCGCGAGTCGGTCGGCGGGCGTCGGGGCGCCCGAGCAGATCGCTGAGCGCCTCGATAATTTCGCCGCTGTGGCCGCGCATGTAGCAGAACCACTTGAGCCCGGCGGCCAGGCGCAGGCCGGGCTCGGCACTGCCGGGATCGGTGATGCTGAACGCCAGCGCGGCACGGATGTTATCGAACTCCGCCTCGATCCTGTCAAGCCAACGACGTTCGTCCGGGCCGCGCAGCCGCGCATCGGCGGTCTCGACGAGGGACAGGTAATGATCGCGGTGGGCGACGCGGGCGTCCTGCAGGTCCGGGCCGGCCCGCGACGCGAGGCGTTCGGCTGCGTAGTGCCGGATCGTCTCAAGGAGCCGGTAGCGGGTCGACCCGCCGATCACCTCGGCCTGGACCAGGCTCTTGCCGACCAGCGCGGCCAGCAGGTCGAGCACCTGCCAGTCCGCGACGTCGCCGCCGCGGGCGACCGCTTCGGCGGCATCCAGGGTCCAGCCTCCGGCGAAGACGGAGAGCCGGTCGAACACGACCTGCTCCTGCGAGCTGAGCAGGTCGTAGGACCAGTCGACCAGCGCCCGCAGGGTCTGGTGGCGCGGCCGGGCGGTGCGGTTCCCGGTGGTCAGCAGGCGGAACCGCTGATCGAGCCGGGCGCTGATCTCCGCCGCCGAGAGCGAGCCGAGGCGGGCCGCGGCGAGTTCGAGGGCCAGCGGGATGCCGTCGAGACGGATGCAGATCGCCGCCACCGCCGCCGCGCTTGCGTCATCGACGATGAAGCCCCGCCGGTGCAAAGCGGCGTGCTCCGCGAAAAACTGCACCGACTCGAAGGCGGCCAGCCGGTCGGGAGCGGCGAGATCGGGGGGCGGGACGGCCAGGCCGGGAACCCGGAAGACGTGCTCCCCGCCGATGCCGAGCGGCTCCCTGCTCGTGACCAGCAGGCAGACCCGAGGGCACGACCGGATAACGGCGTCCGCCAGCTTGGCGACCGCGCTGAGTACATGCTCGGCGTTGTCGAGGATCAACAGCAGGTCCCGGTCGCCGATGGCGTCGATCAGGGTGTCCAGCATGGGCCGACCCGGCGCCTCGCTGATCCTGAGCGCGGCGGCAGCGGCACGCGTCACGAGCTCGGGTTCTGCCACCGGTGCCAGCTCGGCGAGCCATACCCCGTCGCCGGTGCCGTCGAGGGCATCGGCCGCCACCTGCAACGCCAGCCGGGACTTGCCGATCCCGCCGGGACCTGCGATCGTGACCAGCCGCGACCCGCCCGACACGAGCGCGCGCAGCCCGGCCAGTTCCGCGGTCCGGCCGACGAAGCTGGTTGCCTGCGACGGCAGGTTGTGGCGCAGCGCCGGGTGGTCAAGCGAGCGCAGCACGCCGAACCCCTCGGCCAGGCCCGGTCCGGTCACCTGAAAGACCCGCTCGGCGCGCCCCAGGTCCTTCAGCCGCTGCTCGCCCAGGTCCCTGAGCGCGATCCCGCCGGACAGCCGGTCGGCGAGCAGCGCGTACGCCGCCGCGGTCACCAGGACCTGGCCGCCATGGCCGATGTCGAGCAACCGGATGGTCCGGTTCACCACCGGACCGACGTAGTCGCCGTCACGCTCCGCGCACGCACCGGAATGCAGCGCCATGCGCACCCGGATGGGCAGACTGGACGCCCAGGGCTCGGCATCCACAGCCCGCTGGATGGCCACCGCCGAGCAAAGCGCGGCAACCGGGTCGGCGAACACGGCGCGATATGCCTCGCCCACCGCCTTAAAGACGCGGCCGCCGGACGCCTCGATCTGCTCGCGGACGACGCGGTCATGGCGGGCCGATGCCGCCGTCATCGCATCGCGGTCGGCCTCCCACAGCCGGACGGCGCCCTCGATATCGGTGAACAGCAACGTCACCAAACCATCGGTAAGCCCCACTTACCCATTGTGACACCACCCACCCCACCCCCGCCTGCCAGGAACAAGCCAACCGCACCCGGGTGTTTCGCTGACATGCCACTTACCGGTGGCGTCGCTGGGCGGCGCGCCGAAGAACCCCGTCTGGTACCACAACCTGCTCTCGAACCCGCACGTGGAACTGCAGGACGGGCCGGTCAAGAAGGATTACCTGGCCCGGGAGGCGCACGACTCCGAGCGCGCGGACTGGTGGGAGCGGGCCGTGGCGGCCTGGCCGGACTACGCGGAGTACCAGAAGAAGACGACGCGGACGATCCCGGTCTTCGTGCTCACGCCGATCGACGCCTGACCGGCCCGCCGAGCCGACGCCGACCGCGGCTGACCTGGCGGTCAAGCTGAGCTAGTTCTGCAGCGGGGTCAGCTCGCGGACGAAGCCGTCGACGAATTCGCCGAACGGCGGCTGGGCCTCGGCCACCGGCCGGACCACGAACTTGCTCAGCCCGGCCTCGACGTACTGCTCGATCATCTGGCGGGCGCCGTCCCAGCCGACCGCGACCACCGTCGCCGGATCGGTGTGCGGCCTGCGGCGGGCGATCGAGGCTTGCAGCGTCTCCGGGATGCCGCTGCGGGCGACCGGCAGGCTGAGGCCGAAGTGGTCCTGGTCCACCGCTCGTCCGGCGCCTTGTGCTGCCTCGTTGATCGTGGCGACCGCCGTTTTCGCCTCGGCCGCGGTGAGCAGCGAGCCGAGCCAGCCGTCGGCCAGGCGCCCCACCCGTTTCAGGCCACCGGGGGCCGAGCCGCCCAGCCAGATGTCCAGCGGCTGGGCGGGCAGCGGCCCGACGCTCGCGTCCTCGACGGTGAAGAAGTCGCCGTGGAAGGTCACGCTCTGCGTAGTCAGCAGCTCGCGGAGCAGGATCAGCGCTTCGTCGAATACGGCTGCGCGCTGGCCGCTGGGGACACCGAACAGCTGGATCTCCGCGGGCTGGGCCGGGCGCAGGCCGAACACCGGCAGCACCCGCCGGGGCGCCAGCCCGGCCAGCGAGGCCAGTTGCTTGGCCACCAGCACCGGGTGCCGCCCGGGCAGCACCGAGATCCCGCTGCCCGCCTTCAGCCGCCGCGTCCTTGACAGCGCGAACGCCATGCCGGTGAACGGCTCGACCAGCGGGGAGTACACGTTCTCGGGCAGCCATAGCGAGTCCACCCCGGCCTGCTCGAGAAGATCGACCGCCGCCGCGAACTGGTCCGGGCCGCCGGCCGGGCCCAGGGACACCCCGATGCGCACCTTCATGACGTCATCCGATCACAGCGTCTGCGGGCCGGCTAGCGCGGCCGCCCGCATCGGCGGACGGTTCGCGGGCGTGATACCACGGCCCGTTCTGGATAAATAGATTTTGATTTTTTGTTCGGAACAAGATCAGCCGATCGCCAGGTCGGTGCGGAAGGGGCGGCCCTGGATGGCGCGCCAGACCTGGGCCGGGGTCAGGGGCATGTCGGCGTGCCGGACGCCGTACGGGCGCAGCGCGTCGATGACGGCGTTGACCACGGCGGGGGGCGAGCCGACGGTGGCGGACTCGCCGACTCCCTTGGCGCCGATCGGGTGGTGCGGCGAGGGGGTGACGGTCTCGCCGAGTTCCCAGGACGGGCACTCCAGCGAGGTGGGCAGCAGGTAGTCCATGAACGAGCCGCCCAGGCAGTTGCCGTCGGCGTCGAAGGCGATGACCTCCATCAGCGCCATGCCGATGCCGTCCGCCAGGCCGCCGTGCACCTGGCCCTCGACGATCATCGGGTTGATCCGCACGCCGCAGTCGTCGACCGCGATGAACCGCCGGACGCTGACCTTGCCGGTGCCCGGGTCCACGTCCACCACGCAGATGTAGGCGCCGCACGGGTAGGTGAGGTTGGGCGGGTTGTAGACGCAGGAGGCGTCCAGCTGGCCCTCGACGCCGTCGGGCAGCTCCAGGCTGGAGTGCGCGGCCAGGGCGATCTCGGCGATCGTCCGGCCCTGGTCGGGGTCGCCGCGGACGAACCAGCGGCCGCGCTCCCACTCCAGGTCGGCCGGGTCCACCTCGAGCATGGCGGCGGCGACGATGCGCGCCCGGTCGCGCACCTTGCGGGCCGCGACCGCGGTCGCCGCGCCCGACACCGGCGTGGACCGCGATCCGTAGGTGCCCAGGCCGAACGGCGTCTGGTCGGTGTCCCCGTGCACGACCTCCACGTCATCGGGGGAAATCCCGAGCTCTTCGGCGACGATCTGGGCGAACGTGGTCTCGTGGCCCTGTCCCTGGGTCTGCACCGAGATCCGCAGCACCGCGGTGCCGGTCGGGTGGACGCGCAGCTCCGCGCCGTCCGCCATGCCGAAGCCGAGGATGTCCATGTGCTTGCGGGGGCCGGCGCCGACCGCCTCGGTGAAGAAGCTCAGGCCGATGCCCATCAGCCGGCCCTGCTTGCGCAGCTCCGCCTGCTCCTTGCGCAGGCCCTGGTAGCCGGCCAGGTCCATGGCCAGCCGCAGCGTGCGCGGGTAGTCGCCGGAATCGTAGGTCCACCCGGTCTGGCAGGTGTAGGGGAACTGCTCGGGGCGCAGCAGGTTGCGCAGCCGCAGCTCGGCGGGGTCGACGCCGAGCTCGTAGGCGAGCACGTCGACCATCCGCTCGACCAGGTAGACCGCCTCGGTGATGCGGAACGAGCAGGAGTACGCGACGCCGCCCGGCGCCTTGTTCGTGTACACCCCGGTCACCTGGCAGTACGCGGCCTCCAGGTCGTAGGACCCGGTGAACACGCCGAAAAAGCCGGCCGGGTACTTGCTCGGCTGGGCGGCGCCGTTGAACGCGCCGTGGTCGGCGAGCACCTTCACCCGCACCGCGCGGATCTTGCCGTCCGCGGTCGCGGCCAGCTCGCCGTGCATGTGGAAGTCGCGGGCGAACGAGGTCGACATCAGGTTCTCCGACCTGTCCTCCATCCACTTCACCGGCTTGCCGGTGATCATCGAGGCCACGATCGCGCACACGTAGCCCGGGTAGATCGGCACCTTGTTGCCGAAGCCGCCGCCGATGTCCGGCGAGATCACCCTGATCTTGTGCTCGGGCAGGCCGGCCACCAGGGCGTACAGGACCCGGTGCGCGTGCGGCGCCTGGGTGGTTTCCCAGATCGTCAGCTTCCCCGTCACCTGGTCGAAGTCGGCGACGATGCCGCAGGTCTCCAGCGGGGCCGGGTGCACCCTCGGGTAGAGCATGTGCTGGGAGACGACGACCTCGGCGGCGGCGAACACCGCCTCGGTGGCCGCCGCGTCGCCGGTCTCCCAGTCGAAGATGTGGTTGTCGGTCCGGCCCGGGTGGTCGTCGCGGATGACCGGCGTGCCCGGCTCCAGCGCGCGGCGGGCGTCCACCACGGGGGGCAGCGGCTCGTACTCCACGTCGATCAGCTCGAGTGCGTCCCGCGCGCAGTAGCGGTCCTCGGCGACCACGAACGCCACTTCCTGCCCCTGGAACCGGACCTTGTCGGTGGCCAGCACCGCCTGGGTGTCCGCGAACAGGGTCGGCATCCAGGCCAGGTTCCGCTCGGCCAGGGTGTCGCCGGTGATGACGGCCTTGACCTTCGGGTGCGCCTGCGCCGCGATCGTGTCGATGGACACGATGCGGGCGTGCGGGTGCGGGCTGCGCAGCACCGCCCCGTAGAGCATGCCGGGCAGCCGGACGTCGTCGACGTAGGTTCCCTTGCCGCGGATGAAGCGCTGGTCCTCCTTGCGCAGCACCCGGCCGAAGCCGCCCGCGGAGACCCCGGGCCCGGTCACGGCTGCTCCTCCTCGGCGTCGCCGGGCTGGGCGTGCTTCGCGGCCCAGCGGATGGACCTGACGATGTTCTCGTAGCCGGTGCACCGGCATACCTGGCCGGAGATGGCCTCGCGGATCTGCGCCTCGTCCGGGTCGGGGTGGTGATCGAGCAGCCAGCGCGCGGTCATCAGCATGCCCGAGGTGCAGAAACCGCACTGCAGGCCGTGGCACTCGATGAAGCCCTGCTGCACCGGGTCGAGCCTGCCGCCCTGTTCCAGGCCCTCCACCGTGCGCACCGCGTGCCCGTGCGCCATCGCCGCGAGCAGCGTGCACGACTTCACCGGCTTGGCGTCCAGCCAGACCACGCAGGCGCCGCAGTTCGACGTGTCGCAGCCCCAGTGGCTGCCGGTCAGGCCGAGCTCGTCGCGCAGGAAGTGGATGAGCAGCAGGCGCGGCTCCACGTCGCGCGCGTACTCGGTGCCGTTCACGGTCACCGCGACCCTGATGGTCACCCGGGCTCCAGGGCGGCGGCCCGGTTGGCGGCCCGGCGCAGCGCCCGG
>Ga0181525_10003806_pt1 | contig 11797 bp, 10 predicted proteins | sample PEATcosm2014_Bin_48_FD_121100 | JGI IMG/M metagenome (GOLD analysis project Ga0181525, IMG submission 121100) | Peatland microbial communities from MTU Mesocosm Facility, Houghton, MI, USA - PEATcosm2014_Bin06_10_metaG | ecosystem: Environmental > Terrestrial > Soil > Wetlands > Peat | place... | reverse complement strand
TTGAGAATCCCGGTGCCTGCGTCGACGTGAAATTCGATGCTATACTGCCAAACGTCGACAGGACCGTCGTAGAGAGACCCGCGATCTGACTCTCAAGGATGTCGGGAATCTTCGACGCGTCGTTAGCGAACTGCGTGGTCGTGATGCCGCCGATCTGCGTTGTACTCAGCGAAGCAATCTGTGTCGCGGTCAGACCACCGAACGCACCGCCACCGGATCCACTCTGGATGGCGCCGATTTGCGACGCGGACCACGCCGCCAGTTGACTTGTGCTCAACGAACCGATCTGCGTTGCCGTCAGTCCACCGATTTGTGCATTCGTGAAATCGCCGATCTGCGCCGGCGTGAACTGCGCGAGCTGACTCGTCGTAAAGCCGGATACGTTCGAGGTCGAAAACGCTTGAATCTTCGACGACGTCAACGAATTAATGACCGCTGTACTGAGCGACCCTACCTGTGCCGCGGTTAGGCTCCCAATTGCGCTTGTGCTTAGGGCTCCAAACTGTGCCGCCGAAAATGCGCCGATGGCACTCGTAGAGAGACTGGCGATCTGCGTCGTCGAGAAATCGCCGATTTGCGCTGTGCTGAAGTCGGCGATTTGACCGGCCGTTATGCCGGATACGGCAGACGTCGACAGCGCCGCGATTTGCGATGAAGTCAAGGAACTCAGCACGGATGCGCTTAGGCTTCCAACCTGTGCCGAGGAGAGATAGCTTAACTGGGTGGTGCTGAACCCGGCGAACTGCGATGACGTCAGCGCGCCGATAAAGGCCGTCGACAAGCTGGGAATCTGGGTTGTCGTAAATCCGCCGATTTGCGTTGACGTAAAGTGCGGAGCCTGACTGGCCGAGAAGCCGGAAACCCCCGTCGAGCTGAATGCCCCAACCTGCGAAACCCCGAACGAAGTAATGTCACTTGTCGTAAGGGCTCCCACCTCCGTCGCAGTTAAGCTTCCGAGCTGCGCATTTGTAAGTGCGTCGACTTGTGATGCGGAGAGCGCCGCGATTTGCGCCGCGCTAAAATAAGAGGCGTTCGATCCGAGCCCTTGCAGTTGGGCGCTCGTCATCGCCGCAACCTGAGCGGTTGAAAATTCCGCGATCGCGCTTGAGTTCAGCCCCGAGAAGATGCTCGAGCTAAGCGCGGCAACCTGCGTTGTTGAAAGATGAGTGATTTGGGTCGGATTGTCATCCAGCTGCGTCGCCGTGATGCCACCAACTTGTGTCGTGGTAAAGGAGGCGATCTGGGATGCTGTCAGCCCGGCGAAGGCGCCGCCACCAGACGTGGCTTCGATCGCTCCAATTTGCGCGGCTGACCATGCACTCAACTGACTCGTGCTTAGTGCGCCGATTTCGGCACTCGTCATATCCGCGATCTGCGAAGTAGAAAGCGCGCCGATCTGCGCTGATGAGAAGTAGGGGATCTGCGATGAGGTAAACCACCCAATTTGCTGCGCAGTAAAGTATCCGATCTGCGTAGTCGACAGCCCTTGAATCTGCGATTGGGTCAAGCTCTGTATATCGCTCTCAGTCATCGCTTGGATCTGCGACTCTGTCCAGCCCGAGGACGGGCCGCTCGGCACCACAAGTGGCTTAATGCCGCCGCCAACGACGTCAGGCGAGGCACTCGCAGTAGTTACCGGTGCACCGCTGGTTTCATCTGCATTCGTTGTCGGGGGATCTTGTGCACTCGAAAGCGTCGCGACCGACTTCCTCGCCTGCAGCTGGGTATCGACCATGGCGCGAAGCACTTTCGCTTGTGAAGCGTTGACAAGCGAATATACATCGTTTCCATCAGGGTCGACGATGCGACCGCTGTTCTTCCCGATTCCTACGAATGTTTGGATCCCGAGAAATTTCGGTCCGAGAACGTATCCTACCGGAGCGTATTGATACGGCCCGCCGCCTGAGATGGCGAGGGTGAGCGCTCGTGCTTCCATGTTTTTGCCTCATCGTACTTGCTGGCAGCGACCTTCAGCAAAGCAGTTGAGACCCGAAGCGGCGCCGCTGTTGGCGGCTTCGGAAGCAATTTCACAACGGGGCGTTGTGTTGCGGCCCCAGGACCCCGCTTGAGAGAAAGCGGGATCCTGGCGGGTCTTTTTGTGCCTGTATCCGTGGCACGCTCCTCCAGCAATCCTTGCGTGTTAAATGATGTATAACACGCGAAATGGAGTTGGGCTACTCCTCAAAATTGCTAATGGAAAGCGCCCTACACTCTTTCTTTACAAGTCTGTGAAGCGCGCGAGTTCATCTACCCTTAGGACACGCGCGCGAAATGCTTGCGCGACCAAATGCGCGCGCGATCGAGCATTGAATTTCGCGAACAGCGTTCGGACATGCGCTTCGATCGTCGAACGAGATCGCTTTCGCAGGACAGCGATTTCTTCGGCTCGGGCGCCGTCCGCGAGCGCCTCGAGTATCGCACGCTGTTCACGGGAAACATGAACGCGACATATGGACTGCATCCTTGCCATATCTGCTCCTCGCATATCCGTTGCATGAGGTAACCAAAGTATAGGCCGATCTTCGACGATTATGTCAAGACTTCTTCACATGGTGTCGACACTAACACATGAGTGCGGCGACGCCATTTAATTTAGGGAACCTAAATCGTCCGCAACGCTTCGTTCGTCACAACTGCTCTAGGCGTGCGCGCCCGGGCGAGGACACTCGAAGTCGATGAACTCTGAGATTCGTTCGGCCTGATCGACACTTGGAAAGAAGCGCGCATTGCATTCTGCAATCGACGAAGGTATCCAACGTCACTCCGCCAATTCAGTGTCGACAGTTGGGGTAGGAACGCAGCTCGATTGACAGCGATAGGATGCGCTCTCGAGTGATTGTGTCGGAGAAAGGTCCATTTCATCGCTGTTCGTGGCGATACGTCAGGATATCCTGATAGTAGAATTGCTGGTCTTCGTGCTAGCTTATTTGTCCGTTCGATGCCCTAAGTCGGAGGTATGACGCGAGCGGATGTTTCACTCCCAGCTTTTCCTTCGGGTCTCTGGCTATGTCTCGACCGGAGCTTAGCCCGCGCGACATTCTCATTCTCGAAGCGCTTGCCAACGGGGCCGACGGGAAGGAGCTTGCGAGGCTGATCGATCGCAGTCGCGCCACCGTCGAAGCTGAAATCAGAGCGCTCTTCATCAAACTGTCCGCGCGATCACGTCATCACTTGGTCGCACAGGCTTTCCGACTGGGGAGTCTTGCCGCTAGCGTCCAGTGACGATTTTTTGTAGGCAGCAGCCTGGGGCCGTCTTAGGTGTTCTCACTTTCCGAGGCTGCGCTTTGCCACATAAGGATCCTGCTACGAAAGCGAGGTCTTTATGGGAATCGCGCCGGCGGCGCTCGAATTCGGCATTTACCGCGACGGTGACAACAATCTCGATCACGAGCAGGCTCTCGTCATCAATCAGGCGTTGAACGTCAGCAGTCGAGATTCATCGATTGAGTTCGTCGTCGAAGACACAACCTCTCGACGCGGTCTTCTTCACGAAGGCGCGCTTCGAACGGAAAGCTACGTGATACGCGACGGCGCAGCCGCGGACATCACGGTGGAAACGCCGCACGATCCGTCGAGCCGCGAAAACCTTGCGGCGTTCGTTGCTCGCACGCTCGACCAGGCGCAGTACAGCGGCGCGCAACAGACCTGGATCGAGCTGGTCGATCACGGCGGCGGGGATGGCGGCGGTCTGGAAAGTTCGGTCAACGGCTCGATGATGAGCGAGCGCGACATCGCCGGCGCGATCGCCGACGGTATCGCGATGCACGCTTCGGCTCATCCGGACGATGCTGACCGTCACATCGACGGCGTAGTCGCCAACATGTGCCTCATGCAATCGCTCGGCTTCGCCGATGCGCTTTCGCAGAGTGGCGTGCGCTATCTCGCGGCGTCTCCTGAGATCATGCTCGCGCCGGGCGTTCCGACGACCGTCGCATCTGCGATCGCACAGCACCTCGACGATCCGCAGAGGATGGCGCAAAGCGTCGTCTCGGCCACGATGAACGCACGCTATCTCATCGGAGGTGAGGCTTTTGCGCCTGCGGCTGCTTTTTCGGTCGTCGACACGTCGCCGGAAAAGATGGCGCAAATCCGCAGCGCAGTGAAAACGCTCGACGACGACCTCGCGGCCGCGATTTCGAAAAGCCCATCGCTCGCGCCGCACGTCCGCGGCGACGAGCGCGCGATCCACGGCATGGCACGTGCCGAGAACGCATCACTGCCGTGGCGCGCCGATCGGCCGGCGATCGCGCTCTACGACAAGCTCACGAGCGACGCGCGCCTACCGCAAAACGTGCGCGACGACGCGCACGCCGCATCAGGCGCCATCCGCAGCGCCGTGCTTGCGCATCGTGAGAGCCGCGAATTTGCTCCGTACGGCGGCGTCAGTTACAGCGACGCGGCCGGACCGACCGTTCACGCGCCCATTCGCGAGAACCAAATCGACCCGTGGGCGCCGCAGATGACCGAAACTGCCAATGCGTTTTGGAAAGAGGTCGACGCCGATCATTTGACCCGCTCCCTCGTCGCCTAAATCCACGGGCTCACCGGCACTTGCCGGATGCATATCTTTAATGCATACTGATGCATATGCGCACAACATTGATACTTGATGACGATCTCGTCGCCAAAGCCCGCGCTATCACAGGGATTCAGGAAAAGACAGCGCTTGTGCACGCCGGCCTCCGGGTTCTCATTGAGCGCGAGGCGGCACGACGACTGATCAGACTGGGCGGAACTCAACCCGACCTACCGGCGATTCCGCGGCGAAGGTCCGCGCGAGCGAAACGGTGACGCTGGTCGATTCGTCTGTTTGGGTCAGCCACTTTCGACGAAGCAACTCGACACTCGAAGCGCTCCTCGAAGAGGGCCTGGTACTCACCCATCAGTTGATAATTGGCGAGCTCGCTTGCGGAGCTCTTCGAAATCGGCGTGAGACTCTGGCTTATCTCACAGCACTGCCGACCGCGAGCGCTGCTCTCCACGAAGATGTATTGCATTTGGTCGAACGTCGCGCTCTTTGGGGGAAGGGCTTGGGATGGATCGACGCCCATTTGCTCACTTCCGCTATCCTTTCGCACTGCCGCCTGTGGACGCTCGATCTCGCTCTGGAGCGCGCTGCAGCGACCCTGAAAGTCCTCTGAGTTAAACGCTCAGCAGAGGCTCGACGTCGTCCGGCCTCTCGCCCCGCGTGTTCCCCGTGCGCACGATCGCGCCGCGTTGCATCACGTAATAGCGTTCCGCGATCGACCAGGCAAAATCAAGATGCTGCTCGACCAGCAGCACCGCGACGCCGAAGTCCTTGCGAATCGATACCAGCGCAGCTTCGATCTCCTGAACGATCGACGGTTGAATCCCTTCGGTCGGCTCATCGAGCAACAGCAAACGCGGCTCACCGATGAGTGCGCGCCCGATCGCTACTTGTTGCTGCTCGCCACCACTGAGCACGCCACCCTTACGACTGCGCACGCGTGCCAGTGTCGGGAAGAGCTCGAGCACGCGATTGAGCACCCCTTCGCCCTTTTTCGGCCGGCCCGCGAGTGCCGAAGCACCCATCGCAAGATTTTCCTCGACGGTCATGTGTGGAAAGATGCCCCGCCCTTGCGGAACGTATCCGATTCCAATCCGTGCGCGGCGATGCGGCCGCATTGCCGTCACGTCGCCGTCATCGAAGAATATGCGGCCTTGATTGTTGCGATGCAGGCCGATGATCGAGCGCAGCAACGTCGTCTTGCCGACCCCGTTGCGTCCGAGCAGCGTGACCGCTTCTCCGGCTCCGACCGTAAGGTCGACGCCCGACAGCACTTGACTCTCGCCGTAGGCCGCGCCGACGCGCTCGAGCGTCAGCATCCTACGCCGCTTTCTCGCGTCCGAGGTATACAGCCACGACCTGCGGATTGCGCCGAACCTCATCGATGCTGCCCTCGGCGATAAAACGTCCCATGTGCAGCACGCTGACGGGCGCCGCGAGGTAACCGACAAAATCCATGTCGTGATCGATAACGACGAATGCGTGGCGTCCAACGAGCGAACGGATCAAGTGCGCAGTCTGCTCCGCCTCGCGATGCGTCATCCCGGCAGCCGGCTCGTCAAGCAGCAGCAACTCTGAATCAGAGGCAACAACCATGCCGATTTCGAGCCACTGCTTTTCGCCGTGCGAAAGATGCGCAGCGAGAAAGTTGGCTTTGGGAGCCAGACCGATGGTCTCCAGCACCTCATCGACGCGCGCACGCGAGCCGTTGAGCGCAAACGTTCCGAGCGCCCGTAGCGCTCCACGATTGTGCGTCGCCGCCACTGCGATATTCTCGCGCACCGTCAGCGCTTCGAGAACGCCGGGCGTTTGGAATTTGCGGCAGATCCCGCGACGAACGATCTCGTATTCCGGCAGTGCGCTGATGTCTTCACCCTTGAACATGATGCGTCCGGACGTCGGACGGACGCGGCCGATGATCGCATCCAAGAGCGTCGACTTGCCGGCACCGTTTGGTCCGATGAGCACGTGGACGGCGCCCGGCTGGACCGTAAACGTCACGTCGGTCAAGGCTTTATAACCTTCGTACGAGACGGTCACGCAGTCGACGAGGAGCAACGGATTTTCCGCGCTCATTCGACTGCGGGCTCCACGCGGGTTCGCCGTCGTACGAGCGAAGCGATGCGAAGGCCTCCAACCTGCGCCAACGGGACGAGTCCGCGCGGCGCAACCGTCACGACGACGACGAAGAGCGCGCCGACGACGTACAACCAGAGCGACGGAAATGCACTGCTGATCCAATCTTTTCCAAAGTTCACGAGCAGCGTCCCGACGATCGCGCCGAGCAAGCTATCGCGACCGCCGACCGCCACCCAAATGACCATTTCGATCGAGGGGACGACGCCGAACATTGCCGGCGAAATGTCGCCGATGCTGAGCGTTATGAGCGCGCCCGAGATCCCCGCAAGGGCGCCGGCAATCGCGAATGCGATCATCTTGAACGGAACCGGATTATAGCCGAGGAATCGCACGCGGTTCTCACCGTCGCGAATTGCAAGCAGCAGCCGCCCAAAGCGCGATTGAACGACGTAGCGCAGGACGTAAAAGGCGATCGCGAGGATCGCGAGCGTCACGAAATAGAGTGCGAGCTGCGTGTGCGGATCGGTGAGCTGAAATCCAAAGACGTCGCTGAAGTTCGTCAGTCCGTTGAATCCGCCGGTGAACGGCTGCTGACTGATGATGAGGGTCGCGGCTGCCAGCACCAGCGCTTGCGTGATGATTGCGAAGTACGGACCGCTGACACGACGCCGGAAAACGAGGAACGCAAGTGCAAGGGCTGCCGCGCCGGGAACGATGATGACCGCGGCCAGCGCGACGGCCGGATAACGAAACGGCTCCCACCACCACGGCAGCGTGGTGACGCCGTTCCATTGCATGAAATCCGGCAGCTGTCCGGGGCCTGCCGCCGAAAGCTTCAGGTACATCGCCAGCGCATAGCCGCCGAGCCCGAAGAATAATCCCTGTCCGAGGCTGAGGATTCCACCCGTTCCCCAGATCAACGAGATGCCGAGGGCGAGAATCGAAAACGCCAAGAACCGGCCGAGAATCGTGACCTCGTACCCGGAAAGATACAGCGGCGCGCACGCTGCGATTGCAAACAGCGCCAGGTAGAGCAGCTCTTTGCGCGCGATGTTCATGCTTCGTCAAGCGCGCGTGAACGCGATGAGGCGATGCCTCGCGGGCGAAATTGAATGAAGATAATTACAAAGACGAGCAAAAGGACGTCGGAGAAACTCTGACTCGTGACGATTTGTGCCGTCGCCGAGAACAACCCGACGATCACGGCGGCCGCCAGCGTTCCGGCGAGACTACCGAGACCGCCTAAGATGACGACCAGAAATGCATAGACGATGTAGCCTTGGCCGACGGTCGGCGTGACCGGCGCGATCGACGTGAGCGTCGCGCCTGCCAATCCGGCGATCCCGGTGCCGAGTGAGAACACGCAAAGGTCCACCCATCGTGTATCCGCGCCGAGCGCATCGGCCATGCCGCGATCCTGATGCACCGCGCGCACGAGCATTCCGAGCCTCGTGCGCATGATCAGCAGCGTGACGCCGCCCAAGACGATTGCGGCAACGACGATAATGAAGACGCGCACGAGCGGGATCGAAAGCCCGGTCAATGCCGTGCCTCCAATGGCGATCGATCCCGCCAGCCACGGCGGCGCCGTCACCTCGACGCCGATCGGGCCGAAAATGCTGCGCGCAGCCTGTTGTAAGATGAGACTCACGCCCCACGTCGCGAGCAGCGTGTCAAGCGGCCTGCCGTAGAGCTTTCGGATGAGCGTCGATTCCATCAGCGCGCCAAATGCGGCTGCTCCGAAAAACGCGACGACCATACCGATCAGGAAACCGGTGCTCTTTCCGAAGAGCAGCGTGCATACGTATGTGAGGTATCCGCCCATCATCAACATCTCGCCGTGCGCCATGTTGATGACACGCATCAACCCAAAGCTCAGAGCGAGTCCCAGCGCCGCCAAGAGGAGAATCGAGGCGACGCTGATCCCATTGAAGAGCTGACCTGCAACGAGAACGGACTCGTTCATTGCGAACGGAAACCGCTTAGATCGAGCAGACTTTGCCCGGGAAGGAGAGCGGATCGTAAGGCACCGGCTGGATTGGTCCTGCCGATTTCCAGATGATCTTGAACTGACCGCTGGGCTCGAGCTCGCCGACGAATCCCGTCTGGACAAGGCTTTGGTTAGCAGCGAACTTCGTTTCGCCCATACCGTAGTCGGAATACGCCAGCATTGTTGCGGCCTTTCGAACCTTGTCGATATCAAAGCTCTTGGCTTTTTCGACTGCGGCCGCCCACGTTAAGACGTCGAGATAACCGTGTATCATCGGATCGTCAATAGGCTGATCGGGATATTTGGCGTGATACGCAGCGACGAACTTCTTGTTGACCGGATCAGGAAGACTTTCGAAGTAGTTCCATGCCGCATAGCTGCCTTGCAGCAACGACGGCCCGATCGATTTTGCTTCGGGTTCGGCGATGCTGAACGACATCACGGGAAGCTTAGACGGCGGCAAGCCGGCGGCCGCCATCTGCTTGAAGAACGAGACGTTGCTGTCGCCGTTGAGCGTATTGAAGATGATCGACGGACCCGCCAGCTTGATCTTGTTGACGATTGCACTGAAATCGGTTCCGCCGAGCGGAACGTACTCTTCGCCGGCAACGGTGAGGCCGTCATGGACGATATGCTTCTTCAAAATGAGATTTGCAGTGCGCGGGAAGACGTAATCAGAGCCCAATAAGAAGTAGCTCTTGTAGCCCTTGGCTTTTGCCCAATCGAGCGCGGGAAGGATCTGCTGGTTCGGCTGCGCTCCCGAATACATGATGTCTTTCGAGCATTCGTTGCCTTCGAACTGAACCGGGTACCACAGCAATCCGTGGAAGCGCTCGAAAACGGGCAACATCGCCTTGCGGCTCGCCGACGTCCAGCCGCCGAAAACCGTGACGACCTTATCTTCTTGAACGAGTTTTTGCGCCTTTTGCGCAAAAATTGCCGGATCGGAACCGCCATCCTCGATGACCGGCTCGATCTGCTCGCCCATGACGCCACCCTTTGCGTTGATCTCTTCAATGGCGAGCATCGTCGCGTTCTTGACGGTCACCTCACTGATAGCCATCGTGCCGCTGAGCGAGTGCAGAACGCCTACCTTGACCGTACCGGCGGCTGACGTGGGAGCTGTCGATAGTGAACTAAGCAAAAAAAATGATGCCGCGAGCAAACTAAATGCTCGCGCCAACGGTTGTTTGGACATTCTTCCTCCGAGCCGTTTTATGTGTGGAGTGCGTCCGTTCAGGGGGTCAGAATGGGCTACCGTTCGCTATTTGGAGCACGCCGCTGTGGGACCGCTGGCATTTTGTCCGTCGCGCGGTGCTTTTAAGGCGAGGATGATGGTGACGGTTCCTCAGATGGCGTATTGCTCGGCACTGGACCCGGCGACGGCGTTGGTTTCGGGAAGCAGCCGTCGGGAGCGCTCTGCGGCGGTACCGTCGGCAATGGTGCAGTTGCCGTCATACCGATCTCGAGCGGATAGTTGGAGCCGCCTTCCGTCATCGTAATGACGGTCGATGCGGCTTGCTGCTGCGGCGGCATCGTGTAGGCCATGATCTGATAGCGTTGCGGAACGCGGACGCAGCCAAGCTCTTTGACTTGACCGTCGACAATGAACGTGCTGCGTACGACGCCGCCGAGCGGTTTCTCATACAAATAAATTGTCTGCGGCGTATTGCCCGGATTGTTGATGTCGAACGTGACGCGATGGATGACGCCGTAGTCGCCGAAATCGCGCCCGGCATCCGTGGTATCGATGTTGCGAGGCGACGTATCTCGCGTACCATACGTATACGTTGCGTCCGGGCCTCCGGCGCTGTATGCAAGCGCCTGAATCCCGAATCCGCCAAGATCAAAGGTACCGTGGCGGTCGTGTCCATCCGGGGCAGCAAAACCCGCCATGTATTTGTGCCAGTCGTCGCCTGCCGGGTACGCGATGACGCTGACCGTCACCGGTGCGCCGCCGACGACGCGCACGTCGACCGCTCCCGCAACCAGCTCGCCCGCAAGCATCATCGTATTGCGCAGCACGAATGGCGCCGCAGGTGAGACGTTGGTGACGATCCCTTCGTTGCGCGGTTCGGCCTGCATGAAGACTTTCGAGACGAGGTGCCCGACGCTCATGACGTCGAGGTCAGGGCCTCCACCCACGTCGATCAACTGCACTTGGCTATCGCCGGCCGACGTGATCACGATCGCGACGTCCTTCGGGAGATTCAGATCGTCATGATAATAGTAGAGCCGCGCCGAGCGCTCCGGCGTGACCGTTCCACGAAAGAGTACGCCGAGACCGCTCACGTATTCGGGGTCGTCGTCGTAGAAAAGCACGGACGGCGGAACTGCCGCCAGCGCCATGTTCGTAACCGACACTGTCACAATGCCTGTAACGGTCGCCGTATCTTCCGAGCCCGCAACGGTAACCGGCACGGCTATGGTCGCAACGCCATCGGGCTGCAACGGCTGCGGATCGTGCCCGAGCGGTCCGTACGCAATCGAACCGCCGGCGACGAGCGTCGGCCGGATAACGCGGTCGAGGGCTCCTTGAATCTGCCGCACCAAGAAGGCCGGCTCCGCCGGCGATCCCGTAACGGTGAGCGACAATGTTGCGGGGATCGTTCCCGCAGGCAGCCCGACGCGTACCTGCACGTCGACGGACGCACCGGCTTGATCGGAAACGTGCAACGTCGCGGAACCCAGTTGAGCTCCGATGACGTGAATCGTCGATTGATCGACGTTGACTTGCGCGATCGGCGATGACAATTGCGCGCTGAGCGCGCCGCTTGCGCCAAGAATCTTGACGTCACGCGTGCCGCCGACGGTCAGCGTGAAACTGACCGGTTGCGCGACGAGAAACGGCGCGGGCGTCGGCGTTGTCGCAGGAAGCGGTGTCGTTTGCGCCCTTGCCGGCGCTCCCGCCGACGCGAACGCGAAAAGCGCTATGAAAGCAGCAAGCTTACGGCGCCGGCCGATACTGGTAAACACCCGCTTGCTGCATCTTCTCGACGGTCCCGTTTGCGCGAAGGTGTTCGAGGTGGGCCAGCGTTTCGACAAGGGCAAAGCTCCGTTCGCTCGCCGGTAGATCCTCAAAGCGACTTAGGTTCCTTCGCCATGTAAGCCGCGACGCCACTTCAGCACCGGTCATCGACCCGCTGAGAACATCGAGCACTTGTGTCTCGCGTTCCGCGTGATGCGCAATCAACTCCTCG
>Ga0181525_10003800_pt1 | contig 11804 bp, 10 predicted proteins | sample PEATcosm2014_Bin_48_FD_121100 | JGI IMG/M metagenome (GOLD analysis project Ga0181525, IMG submission 121100) | Peatland microbial communities from MTU Mesocosm Facility, Houghton, MI, USA - PEATcosm2014_Bin06_10_metaG | ecosystem: Environmental > Terrestrial > Soil > Wetlands > Peat | place... | reverse complement strand
CTCAAGCGCGCGCGCGGCAATCAGAAGGAATTTCTGACCAAGATCCGCCAGCAGCTGGAGAGCGCACTGAAGACGGCGGCCGTCGCCGGGGAGGTGGAGTCGCGCGAGAAGCACCTGTACAGCATCTACCGCAAGATGCTGCGCAAGCGCACCACTTTGGCCGAGATCGTCGACGTCTACGGGCTACGCATCATCGTGGATTCCGTCGACACCGTGTACCGCGCGCTCGGTATCGTGCACAGCGTCTACAAGCCCATGCCGGGCCGGTTCAAGGATTACGTCGCGATCCCGCGCGTGAATGGCTACCAATCGCTGCATACGAGCCTGTTTGGTCCAAACGGCGTGCCGATCGAGGTGCAGATCCGTACCAAGGACATGGATCAGATCGCCGAATCGGGTATCGCGGCGCACTGGAAGTACAAGCAGGACGACCGCGAGGGTTCGGCGCAACAGGAGCGCGCGCGCAAGTGGCTCTCCAACCTCGTGGACCTTGAGGTCGGAGGCAACCCCGGGGAATTCATCGAAAGCGTCAAAGTCGACCTGTTTCCCGACAAGGTCTACGTATTCACTCCGCGCGGGGAGATTTTGCGCCTGCCGCGCGGCGCCACGGTGGTGGACTTCGCCTACGCGGTGCACACCGATATCGGCAATCGCTGCGTCGCGGCCAAGATCGATCGGCGCCTCACGCCATTGCGTACGGTGCTGCGCAACGGCCAGACCGTGCAGATCATCACCGCCAAGGGCGCGAGCCCGAATCCCTCGTGGGTCAATTTCGTCGCCACCGCCAAGGCGCGCGCGGCCGTGCGTCACTATCTGAAGAGCCTGCATCGCAGCGAGGCGGTCGAGCTGGGACGCCGCCTGCTCTCGCAGGCCCTGGCAGAGTTCAAGCTCGAGCTCGATGCGGTCCAGCCGACGGCGCTGGCCTCAGCGATAGCCGAATTTGGCCTCAAGGACGCCGATGACCTGTATGAAAAAGTCGGGCTCGGGGAGCGCCTCGCGCCACTGGTCGCACGGCGGCTGCTACCGGGCGAGCAGATTGATGCAGCCGACGGCAGCGCCTCGCCCCTGGCAGTGGCCGGTACCGAGGGGCTGCTGGTCAGCTATGCGCATTGCTGCTACCCGGTTCCGAGCGATCCGATCTTCGCCTTCATGAGCACGGGTCGCGGCATCGTAATTCACCGCGAGATCTGCGCCAACGTCGACGATTACCGCAAGCACCCGGACAAATGGCTCTCGGTGAGCTGGCAGCAGAAGCCCGGTCGATTGTTCCTGGCGGAAATCCGGATCGTCACCCTCAACCGCATGGGCGTGCTCGCCGCCCTCTCGGCCGCTATCGCCGGCACGCAGACCAACGTCAGTCACGTCTCGATCGAGCAGCGCGATGCCGAGACTTCAGTCATCGTATTCGTGGTCGAGGTCGCGGACCGCGCGCAACTGGCCGGCATCATGCGCGTCGTGCGCCGCATGCCGGACGTGCTGCGGGTCGAGCGCTCATTGCCCGGCAATGCGCGCCGTCGCGAGCGAGCGGGCGCGCGCGAGGACGATACAACCGAGGAAGCACAGGCGCCATGACAAAGGGGGCTAGCCACTTGCATCGACAAAGCATCCAGACCGCCGCCGCACCCAAAGCGATCGGCACCTACTCGCAGGCCGTGCGCGTCGGCGACATCGTCTATATCTCCGGCCAGATTCCGCTCGACCCTGCCAGCGGACAGCTCATCAGCGGCGACATCGACGCGGAGATCCGCCGCGTGTTCGAAAACCTCAAGGCGATCGCACAGGCCGCAGGCGGCTCGCTCGCCGACGTCGTGAAAGTCACGGTCTTCCTGACCGACATGGCAAATTTCCCCAGACTCAACGAGATCATGGCGACTTATTTCAGCGAGCCCTATCCGGCGCGCGCGGCGATCGGGGTCGCGGCACTGCCACGCGGCGCCAGAGTCGAGATGGAGTGCGTGCTCAGCCTCGCCTGATGCGCGCGGCCAGGCCCGCGCGCGCGGCACCGGGGCCTGCCGTCAGGCGGGGCGCCGCTTCCGGGGCACTGCGCCAGCGCCTCGCGCGCCTGGGCGTGGAGCAGCCGAACGACATTCTGTTCCTGCTGCCGTTGCGCTACGAGGATCGCACGCACGTGCAGCCGATCGGCTCACTGCAGGAGGGCATGCACGCAGTCATCGAAGGCGAGGTATTGCTGGCCGAGATTGTCGTGCGTCGGCGTCGCATGTTGCTGGTCAGGCTGGCCGACGGCTCGGGCTCGTTGACGCTGCGTTTTTTTTATTTTTCCAACGCGCAACGGCTGGCACTGTCGCGCGGCACGCTGCTGCGCTGCCATGGCGAGCTGCGCCGCGGTCCGTTCGGCCTCGAACTCGTGCATCCGGAATATCGGCATATCGCGGCGCTCAATGAAGCCCTGCCGCAGACGCTCACGCCCGTTTACCCCAGCACCGAGGGCCTCGCGCAGGGCCGCTTGCGCATGCTGGTGGATCGAGCGCTGCACGCGCTCGAGCAGGACGGTGTGGTCGAACTATTGCCGGGCAGCGTGCTCGAGCGCTTGCAGCTGCCCAGCCTGCGTGCTGCACTGGAGACCATGCATCGGCCGCCGCTGGGAACGGCGCTCAGCGAGCTGGAGTCGGGCCGCCATCCGGCGCAGCGCCGGCTGGCCTTCGAGGAATTGCTGGCCCATCAGCTCGCGCTGATGCAATTGCGGCGCAGCTCGCGCGGTGAGCAGGCGCGCTGCCTGCCGGACCCCGGCGCGCTCGAGGCACGATTGCTCGCGGCGTTGCCATTTCGCCTCACCGCCGCCCAGCGACGCGTGCTCAACGAGATCGATCGCGACCTGTGCCAGGGCAGCCCGATGGCCCGACTGGTGCAGGGAGATGTGGGCTGCGGCAAAACTGTGATCGCGGCGGCTGCAGCGGCGCGCGCCATCGGCAGCGGCGCGCAGGCCGCCTTCATGGCACCCACCGAGCTGCTGGCCGAGCAGCATGCGCGCTCGCTCGCGCGTTGGTTCGAGCCCCTCGGCATACCGATCAGCCTGCTGACCGGCTCGCAGAGCGCGCGCGCGCGCCGCGCGGCGCTGGCGGCAGCGGCCAGCGGGCAGGCGCGCCTGTGCGTTGGCACGCATGCCCTGTTCCAGGCAGGCGTGCGCTTTGCGAATCTGGCGCTGGCAATCATCGACGAGCAGCATCGCTTCGGTGTGCAGCAGCGCCTGCAGCTCGCGGCCAAGGGGGAGGCGCCCGACGCACGCGTGCCGCATCAACTGATCATGAGCGCCACACCGATTCCGCGCACATTGGCCATGACGCTGTATGCCGATCTGGATGTCTCGATCGTCGATGAGCTGCCGCCGGGCCGCACCCCGGTACGCACGGTCGTGGTCAGCGAACGCAAGCGCGCGCAGGTGCTCGAGCGCATCGATCGGGCCTGTGACAGCGGGCGGCAGGCGTTTTGGGTCTGCCCATTGATCGAGGAGTCCGAAGAGCTCAATTGCCAGGCGGCCGAGCAGACCGCGGAGGCGCTGGCCGAGGCGTTGCCGGCACGGCGGGTCGAGCTATTGCATGGGCGCATGGCCTCGAAGCTCAAAGAACAGATCATGCAGCGTTTTGTCGGCGGCCAGACGCAGCTGCTGGTGGCCACGACCGTGATCGAGGTCGGTGTGGACGTGCCTAATGCGAGCCTCATGGTCATCGAGAATGCCGAGCGCATGGGTCTCGCGCAGCTGCACCAGTTGCGCGGCCGCGTCGGTCGCGGCGTGCATGAGAGCAGCTGCGTATTGCTGTATCGCGAGCCGCTCTCGCCGCTGGCGCGGGCACGGCTGGCCGCAATCCGCGAGAGCGATGACGGCTTTCGCATCGCGCGCCGCGACCTGGAGCTGCGCGGCCCGGGGGAATTGCTTGGCCGGCGCCAGACCGGCCTGGCGCAATTGCGCATCGCCGATCTGTCGCGCGACGCGGATCTGCTCGAAGAGGTGCGCTGCGCAGCAGCTTTGATGCTCGCGAGCATGCCCGAGCGCGTGACGGCGCTGCGCCAGCGCTGGATCGGCGAGCGCGAACAGTATGGCCGTGTCGGCTGAGAGGGCATGGCGGCGCACCGAGGCGGTGGCCCGCCGACCGCGTTTGCTGCGACGTGCGCTCGGCCTGGCCAGGCTCGTGCGCCTGGACCGCCCGATCGGAATCTGGCTGCTGCTCTGGCCGACGCTCTGGGCGGTGTGGATTGCCGCCAACGGTCATCCGCAGCGTCGGCTGCTCGCCATATTCGTTCTGGGCACCATCGTCATGCGCAGCGCCGGCTGCATCGCCAACGACCTGGCCGACCGCAACATCGATCCGTACGTGCAGCGCACGCGCGCGCGCCCGCTGGCGGCGCGCACGATCTCCCCGTACGAGGCCCTCGTGCTGCTGGGGGTGCTGCTGGCAGTGGCTTTGTGCCTCGCGCTCTGGCTCAACGCCTTCAGCCTGCGGCTCGCGTTCGTGGGTGCGGCACTCGCGCTCACCTATCCACTGCTCAAGCGTGTGTTTGCCATGCCGCAGCTGTATCTGGGATTGTGCTTCGGCTGGGGCGTGCCGCTCGCGTTTGCGGCAACCCTGGGCAGCGTGCCGCGCGTGGGCTGGCTGCTGTTGATCGCCACCGTGCTCTGGGCGGGCGTGTACGACACGCAGTACGCCATGGTCGATCGCGAGGATGACCTGCGCATCGGCGTGCAGTCGAGCGCGATTGTGTTTGGCGATATGGATCGATTGATGATCGGCGCAATGCAGCTCATGGTCTTGCTGGCGCTCTGGCTCGTGGGCCGCTCGCTGCAATTCGAGCTGCCCTACGATTGCGGGCTCGCGGTCGGCGCGCTGCTCTTTGGCGCTCAGCAGTGGCTGATTCGCGCGCGCTCGCGCGCGGGCTGTCTGCAGGCCTTCCGGAACAATAACTACTTCGGCGCCGCGGTCTTTGCCGGCATCCTGCTGCAGTACGCCACGCGCGGCTGAGCGGCAATCACCCCATGAGTCCACGCTACGCGAGCTGGCTGTCCGCCCTGCTCAGCGTGATCGCAGGCTCGAGCGACACGATCGGCTACCTCGGACTGCATGGCCTGTTTACCGCGCAGATCACCGGTAATCTCGTGATCCTCGCGGCGCACATCACCACGGGCAATCCGGCCATCAGCGCGCTGCTGTTGGCCTTGCCCGTCTTCATGCTGGTGTTGCTGGCGACGAGCGTGCTGACCACGGTGCTGCAGCACCGGCATATCCCGACACTGCAGCCCTTGCTGGCCTTGCAGCTGCTGCTGTTGATCGGCTTCGAGGTGCTGTGCGCGACGGCAGGCTCACCCTTCGATCTGAAAGCGCCACGCGGAGTGCTGGCCGGCATGTTCGGTGTGGCTGCCATGGCGGTGCAATCGGCGCTCGTGCAGACCTCGCTCTCGGGCACGCCGGCCACGCTCGTGATGACGACCAATGTGACGAACTTCGTGCTCGCGCTCGGCCAGTGGATATTCCCGCTGCGCGCCGGCGTGCGCCAGGAGGCGCACCGCAAGGCCATGCGTCTGCTGCCGGTCATCGTGGGATTCACACTCGGCTGTGGACTCGGCGCGGCCGCTGAGGACGCTTATGGCTTGCGCGCGCTGGCGTTGCCCACAGCCCTCGCATTGCTCGCCCTGCTCATGGGCCTGCGCGTCCTGGGGCGTGAGTAGGGGAGCGCTCAGAAAACATACAATTGTCACCTTCGCGGCCTGAGTTTGGTTGACAAGGCTCCAGGCCGTGCCGAATATCCGCAGCGGACCGGTCACAGGCAGGACGGCGATGCACGAGGGCTCGAGCCCGCTGACTTTTGCAGGGACAAGCCATACCGCGCAGCCGGCGCAGAGCGCCGAGCCACCGCGTCATGACTGGTCGCTCGCGCAGGCCGAAGCACTCTTCGGGCTGCCTTTCGCCGATCTGATCCTGAACGCGCAGCGCACACACCGCGCCTGGCACACCCCGAACACCGTGCAGATGAGCACGCTGCTGTCGATCAAGACCGGAGCCTGCCCGGAAGACTGCGCCTACTGCCCGCAGAGCGTGCGCTACGACACCGGTGTCGGCACCGAAACGCTGATGCCCCTGGAGCAGGTGCTGGAGCGGGCGCGCGCCGCGCGCGCTGCCGGTGCCACGCGCTTCTGCATGGGCGCGGCTTATCGCTCTCCCAAGCGACGCGAGCTCGAGCAGATCGTGCGCATGGTGCGCGAGGTCAGTGCGCTTGGACTTCAGACCTGCGCCACCCTCGGCATGCTCCAGCCCGCACAGGCGCAGGCGCTCAAGGAGGCGGGGCTGGATTACTACAACCATAATCTCGACACCTCCGAGGCGTACTACTCGCAGATCATCTCCACGCGCGGCTACCAGGATCGGCTCGATACACTCGAGGCCGTGCGCGCCGCCGGCCTGAACGTGTGCTGCGGCGGCATCGTCGGCATGGGGGAATCGCAGCCCGATCGGGCGCAGATGCTCGTGACGCTCGCGAATCTGCCCGCACATCCCGAGAGCGTGCCGATCAACCAACTGGTGCGTGTGCCCGGTACGCCGCTGGCCAATGCACCGGATACCGATCCGTTCGAATTTATACGCACGATCGCCGTGGCGCGCATCATGATGCCCAAAGCCCAGGTGCGACTCTCGGCCGGCCGCAGCTCGATGAGTGATGAACTGCAAGCCCTCGCCTTCCTGGCCGGCGCGAACTCGATCTTTTATGGCGAGAAGCTTCTGACCACGGGTAATCCCGACGTCACGCGCGACCGCGCGTTGCTGGCGCGTCTGGGCATGCGGCCCGAGGTGGCTGCGGCGGGTGTGGGTGCGGCTTGATTCGCAGCGACTGCGCAGCGAGCTCGAGGCGCTCGAGACGCGCCACGAGCGCCGCCGCCGCCGGCTGGTGGAGGCCATCCCCAATCCGGCGCAACCGGCACGCGTACGTGTCGACGGCCGCGAGCTGCTGAATTTCTGCAATAACGATTATCTGGGTCTGCGCACGTATCCAGCGTTGATCGAGGCGGCGACCGAGTGCATGCGTCGCGACGGCTTCGGCGCCGGGGCCGCGCACCTCTTGACCGGCCACTCTCGTGAGCATCACGAGCTCGAAGCCGAGCTCGCCGCCTTCACCGGCCGCGAGCGCGCGCTGCTGTTCTCGAGCGGCTACATGGCGAACCTGGGCGTGATCAGCGCGCTGACTGCGCGCCACGATGGCGTGCTTGCGGACCGGCTCAATCATGCCTCGTTGCTCGACGGCGCACGCCTGGCCAACGCGCGCTTGCGCCGCTATGCGCACCTGGATGCGAGTAGCGCGCGCGCGCTACTCGAGAGCCATCCGGATACTGCGCTGATCGTCACTGATGGAGTCTTCAGCATGGATGGCGACATCGCACCGCTGCGCGAGCTCGCGAACCTCGCCCGCCAGCAGGGTGCCTGGCTCATGGTCGATGACGCCCATGGGCTCGGCGTGCTGGGCGCGCTCGGCCGCGGTAGCCTCGAGCACTGCGCGCTGGATGCGAGCGCCGTACCCATCCTGGTGGGCACCCTCGGCAAGGCATTGGGCAGCTTCGGTGCGTTCGTGGCAGGTGATGCGGCATTGATCGACACGCTGGTGCAGCGCGCGCGCAGCTACGTCTTTACCACCGCACTGCCGCCCGCGATCGCCGCGGCCACGCGCGCGGCATTGCGCGTGCTGCAAAGCGAGCCCTGGCGGCGCGAGCGATTGCTGGGCCTCGTGCAGCGCTTTCGCGCCGGCGCGGCCAGGCACGCACTGCCGCTCATGGCGAGCTCGACTGCGATTCAACCGCTGCTGATCGGGGATTCGGCACAAGCCCTCAAGCTCAGCGAGGCGCTCGAGCAAGACGGCTTCTGGGTCGCCGCAATCCGGCCGCCGACCGTGCCGCGCGGCGGCGCACGGTTGCGCGTGACGTTGTCGGCTGCGCACAGCGAGGCGCATGTCGATGCGCTGCTCGAGGCGCTCGCGGCGCAGTTCGCGCAGCGCAGTGCCGCGTGAGCGAGCTGTATAGCGAGACCTGCGGACGCGGTCCGCCGCTGGCCCTGCTGCACGGCTGGGGCATGAACCTGCGCGTATTCGACGCGCTGCGCGCGCAGCTCGCAGCGCACTACACCGTCACCGCGCTGGATCTGCCCGGACATGGGCGCAGCCCCTGGATTGCCGGACTCACGCCGGCGCAGCAGTTGGCGCTGCTCGCAGCACAATTGCCGCACGACGCGCTCCTGGTCGGCTGGTCGCTGGGCGGACAACTGGCGCTGCGGCTCGCCGCCGACGGCGCGCTGCGCGTGCGTCAGCTGGCGCTCATCGCCTGCACGCCGCGCTTCGTGCGCAGCCCGGACTGGCCGCACGGTCTGTCGCCCGCGCTCCTGGAGCTGTTCGCACAACAGCTCACGAGCGATCCGCGCCGCACGCTCACGGATTTTCTGTCACTGCAGGTGCGCGGCAGTGCGCGCGCCGACATCGTGCTCTCGAGCTTGCAGCAGGCCCTGCTCGAGCACGGCGAGCCGCAAGCGCCGGCGCTCGCGGCCGGATTGCAGCAGCTGCAGCACAACGACCTGCGCGCGCTGGCACGCACGCTGCGCGTGCCAACCGTGGTGATTGCCGGGCAATACGATCGCGTGACGCCGTGCGCCGGAGCGCAGGCGCTGGTCGAGCTAATGCCGCAAGCCCGATTGCTCGCCTTGCCGCGCGCGGGCCACGCGCCATTCCTCTCGCATGGCCAGGACGTGCTCGCAGCGCTGCTGGCCCTGCAGCATGGCTCGCTCGATCGCGGCGGCGCAAGTCGCACGGCACAGCCCCGACAGGCGGCCGGCCCGACAACGCCATGAGCGCGTTCGAGCTGGATCGTCGCGCACTGCTGCGCTCATTCAGCCGTGCCGCGCCGCATTACGATGCCGCGGCACAGCTGCAGCAGCGTGTGCGCGCCGAATTGCTCGACCGGATGCAATACTTCACGCTCGCCCCGCGACGCATCCTGGATCTTGGCGCCGGCACCGGTCGTGGTGCGCGCGAACTGCAGCGTCGCTTTCCCCGCGCGCAGCTGCTCGCCGTCGATTTCGCCGAGGGCATGCTGCGGCGCATGCCACGCTTCTACTTGCCGTGGCGCGCAGCACGTATCACGCGTATTTGCGCCGACGCCTACGCGCTGCCCCTGGCCCAACACAGTGTCGAGCTCGTGTTCTGTAATCTGATGCTGCAGTGGTGCGATCGGCCCGAGCGCGTTTTTCGCGAGATCGCGCGCGTGCTGCGTCCCGGCGGACTGTTCCTGTTTTCCAGCTTCGGACCCGAGACGCTGCGCGAGCTGCGCGGCGCCTGGGCGGCGGCCGATGCGCGTGACACGCACGTGAGCCAGTTTGCCGATATGCCGCAGCTTGCCGAGGCATTGATGCATGCAGGTCTGGCCGAGCCCGTCATGGATCTGGAGCAGTATCGCCTCTACTACCCGGACGCCCGGGCGCTGATGGGTGAGCTCAAGCGCCTCGGCGCGCGCAACGCGCTGCGCGATCGCACGCGTGGGCTCACGGGGCGCGCGCGTATGCAGGGCATGCTCAACGCCTACGAGGCCCTGCGCGTGCCGCAGGGTCTACCCGCCACGTATGAGGTCATTTTCGGGGCCGCCTTTGGCGCGCAGGAGGCGGCGCGAAGATCCCGGCACGAGGGCGAGGAGAGACCGGCCGAGTTTGCAGTACCGCTGAGCTCGCCGCGCAAAGGCCACCCATGAGTGCTCGCGGGTCGGGCTTTTTCATCGCTGGCACCGATACGGGTTGCGGCAAGACCCGCGTGACCGTCGGCTTGCTGCGAGCTCTGCGCGCTCGCGGCCTGGCGGCGATCGGCATGAAACCCATCGCTAGCGGCAAGATAACGACAGATGACGGCTCATTTAATGAGGATGTCGTCTCGATCGCCGCAGAAAGCTATGACACCCATGGCCAGCGACCACCCTTGGCCGATATCAATCCCTATTGTTTTGACTGGGCGGTATCACCGCATATAGCGGCGCAGGTGGCCGGCATCGCGATCGATCTGAATGTCATCGCGGCGGCCTATGGAAGGCTCGCCGAGCACTGCGAGCGGGTGCTGGTGGAAGGCACCGGCGGCTGGTTGTGCCCCATCGGTCCAGGTGCGAGCATGGCTGACGTTGCGCGCAAGCTCGCGCTGCCCGTCGTGATGGTGGTCGGAATGCGTCTTGGCTGCCTCAATCATGCACTGTTGACTGCGCAGGCGATCGACCGGGCGGGCCTCGGACTCGCGGGCTGGATCGCGAGCCAGATCGAGCCGGCCATGCAGGCGCTGCCGGAGAACATTGACAGCTTGCGCGCGCGCCTGGGGGCGCCGCATCTGGCGACGTTGCCGTACGCCGAGGGTCACCTCATGGACGGCTCAAACCTGCACACGGCCGCACGTGCATTGGCCGGCAGCGGTGCGGTCAAATGCTGAAAATCGAGATCGCGCCGCATTGCTCGCTGCGACCGGCGGCGGCGGCATGGTTTTTCGCGAGCGTGTGCCTGGTGTCGTTCACGATCGCGGGCATGATGGCGCTGCGCGGTCTGTGGCCGATTCTGCCATTCGCTGGGCTGGACATGCTGCTGCTGGGCTGGGCGCTGGTCATGACTTTGCGCCGCTGGCATCATTCGCAGATCATCACCGTGACCGAGGAGCGCGTCGCGCTCGAGACGCGCAACGGTGCGCAGCGCGAACAGTTTGTATTCCCGCGGCATTGGGCACGGGTTACACTGCGCCGCGCCGACACGCCGTGGCATCCCAGCCGGCTGACCATTGAGTCGCATGGCCGCGCGTGCGAGGTTGGCGGTTTCCTGACAGAAGAGGAGCGGCGGGCGTTGGCCGGGCGGTTGCTGCGCTCGGTCGGTCGAATGAACGAATCACCGCCGCTAGCCGATACGAGCACGCCATTGAGGCCAGAATGAAGAGCAGAACGCCGACCCGGATCGTGCGCTGGTGCGCCGCATTGAGCGCCACCGTCGCCTTGACGCTCCAAGCCCCGAGCGCCCAGGCGGCCTGGACGCTCAACATGACCCCCGGCATCAGCGCCTTGTCGCGGCAGATCTTCGAGCTGCACATGCTGATGTTCTGGTGGTGCGTCGGCATTGCCATCGTCGTGTTCGGGTACATGATTTTCTCGATGGTGCGCTATCGCAAGTCCGCCGGCGCGGTGGCCGATACCCAGTTTGTGCACAGCACGCGCATCGAGGTGATCTGGACGATCCTGCCGGTGCTGATCCTGGTCACAATGGCCATACCGGCCGCGCGCGTGCTCATCGAAACGGAAAATTCGAGCGGCTCACAGCTCACGATCCGGGTGACCGGCTATCAGTGGAAGTGGGGCTACGAATATCTGGGCTCCGGCGTGCGCGTGCTATCGACGCTGGATCGCGAGAGCGACCACGCGCGCCAGCTGCAATCGGGCATCGACCCGTTCAGCGTGCCCAATTACCTGCTCAGCGTGGATCACCCGCTCGTGGTGCCGGCCGGCGTGAAGGTGCGGGTGCTGCTGACCGCGCAGGATGTGATCCATTCCTGGTGGGTGCCGGCGCTGGCGATCAAGAAGGATGCGATCCCGGGCTTCGTCAATGAGGCCTGGTTCGACATCGATGCGGACAAGACCGGCACCTATCGCGGCCAGTGCTCGGAGCTGTGCGGCCGCGACCATGGCTTCATGCCGATCGTGCTCGAGGTCAGGAGCAAGGATGATTTCGAGCAGTGGTTGCGTGCGCAGCAGGCCGCACAGTCTGCGGCCCCGTCCCCCACGCCGACAGCATCAGCCACGAGCCCGGCCACGGCCT
>Ga0181525_10003799_pt1 | contig 11807 bp, 10 predicted proteins | sample PEATcosm2014_Bin_48_FD_121100 | JGI IMG/M metagenome (GOLD analysis project Ga0181525, IMG submission 121100) | Peatland microbial communities from MTU Mesocosm Facility, Houghton, MI, USA - PEATcosm2014_Bin06_10_metaG | ecosystem: Environmental > Terrestrial > Soil > Wetlands > Peat | place... | reverse complement strand
GTTCGAGAGCGCGCCGATGCCTGCCGCCCCCGGCGCGCTGCTCGCGCCGCATCAGCGCCATCGGCTGCGGCTGTCGCCCGGCGCGCAGTTCCAGATCGATACCACCGCGCCTGGAACCGGTTGCTGGGCGTTGTTCAGCGAGCATGCGCCGATCGAATTCGGGCTGCAGCTGCGCGGCACGACTGCGCTCGCGCAGCGCGAGTTCGGCTCGCATCATCACGACCTGGCGGTCGGCTCGATCGGGCTTACCGATGCGCGTGCGCTCGATCCCAACAAGGTCAACGACTGGCTGTCGTACCTGCTGCAAAGTCGCGGCGCGGACATCCTGCGCATGAAAGGCGTGCTCAACCTCAAGGGCGAGAACCGGCGCTACGTGTTTCACGGGGTGCACATGGTGTTCGACGGCCAGCTCGAGCGCCCCTGGAGCAGCGCCGCGCCGCGCCGCAGCCGGCTGGTGTTCATCGGCCGCCATCTCGATCGCCAGGAGCTCGAGGCCGGCTTCGAATCCTGCGTCGCATGAACGCGGCAGCGGGCCGGCTCGCGCCACGCGAACGCATCGAGCTCGGTGATTACCCGGTCGATGCGGCCTGGTCGGGCGACGGCAAGACGCTGCTGGTCGGCGGCGGCGAGGGCCAGCTGCTGCTGCTGTCGCCGGATGCGCCCGGCCAACCCCAGGCCATCGGCCGACACGACGGCGGGGTCCTGGCGGTCAGCTGGCAGCCAGCGGGACGATTGTTTGCATCATCGGGACAGGACGGCATCGTGCAGTTGTGGGATGCGCGCACGTTGCAGGCCACGCCGATCCGCCGCAGCCAGGCGTGGAGCGAGCAGCTCGCGTTCGCCGACAACGGCCGCCTGCTGGCGCTGACCACCGGGCGCACGTTGCAGCTCGTCGATCAGCAGGGCCAGGGACGCGCCAGCTTTGCCGGGCACGCGGGTGCGATTGCGGCGATCGCCTGGCGCCCGAAGAGCGAGCAGATCGCCGCCGCGGGCAACGGCGGCGTGCGCATCCATCGGCCCGGACCGCCGGCCGAATCGCGCGATTATCCGTGGCGCGGCGCCTGCCTGACGGCGAGCTGGAATGCCGACGGCCGCCTGCTCGCCGCCGGCATGCAGGATGGCAGCGTGCACCTGTGGAATGTGGCCAGCGGCGATGAGTCGGAACTGCCCGGACTGGGCGCCAAGGTGTTCGCCACCGGCTGGAGCGCCAGCGGACGATTCCTCGCGGCGGCGGCGGCCAGCGTTCTGTTGGCCTGGGACTTCAACCGCAAGGGTGCCGATGCCGCGCAGCCGATCGAGCTGCGGGCGCACTCCGAGCGCATGACCGCGCTGGCATTCCGACCCAGCGGCAGCTGGCTGGTGTCGGCGGCGCGCGACCGGCGATTGCTGCTATGGCGCGTCGGCAGCGCCAGCGAGCCGCAGGATGCGCATCTGCTCACCGATGACTGCACGCTGCTGCGCTTCTCGCGCGATGGCAGGCGGCTGGCGGTGGGCGACGCGCGTGGCGGCATCACCGTCTACGACTGTACGCCGTAGTGCGATCGGTAGCGCGATCGACGGGCCGACTCGCCGTCAGGCCGGCAGCTGCTCGTGAAGCCCGGCAGTCGACAGCGCCGGCAGGGAAATCCGATAGCGCGTGAACTGGCCGCGCTTGGCCGCGACCTGCAGCCGGCCGCCGATGCGGTGCACGTGATCGCGCACGATCTGCAGCCCGAGCCCGCGCCGCCCGGGAATCTTCACGCTGCTGGCGCCCGGTTGCAGCAGCACGCGCGCGAGCCGCGGCGGGTCAAGCGTGCCAGCCTCCTCGGCGCTCAGCAGGCCAAGTCTGACCGCGACTTCGGCCATGCGCTCGGCGTTCAGTCCGCCACCGTCATCCTGCATGTTCAGGTCGAAGCCCTGCGCACCGCGGCCGATGAACTCGACCACCAGCGTGCCCATTTCCGGCTTCGCGCGCTGCGCGCGCTGCGCCGGCGGCTCGATGCCATGCTCGATCGAATTGCGCAGCAGCTCGCCCAGCGCTTCGGACAGCGGTGCCTTCCAGACCTGCGGAATGTCCTCCAGCCCGGTGGTCACCAGCGCTACGCGCTTGCCCTGTTCGGTGGCGAATTCATCACTCAGCTGCTGCAGCGTCGCGGCAAACCCGCACTGCGCGGCCGGCTCAGCCGCCTGCGGCTGATCCGCCCCGCGATCGTCGGCGGCCGGCGGCAGATGCACCGCGGCGCAGTCGGCCGCGATCTGCAGATGGCTGCACAGCTCCTCCAGTGCAACCATCGCCGGCAGCAGGTCATCGCCGCTGATGTCCGGGCGCAGGCCGATGGTGCGCAGCGCCGCCTGCGCACCGCTCAGCCGCGCGCTGATGCTGGGCAGGTGCAGGCCGAGCATCGCGTCGCCGAGTGCGCTCAGCTCATCCTGCAGACGCTCGATCTTGCCGCGAAACGCATCGCCATCGCGCGTCGAGATACGCAGCGCCGTGCGGATGCGCTCCACGGTTTCCAGTGCGTGTGCCATGCAGCTGGCCAATGGCGCCAGTTCCGACAGCAGCAGCGAGCGGTACAGATCGCGCTGGTCGCGCAGTGTCTCGAGCTCGACCAGCAGACCCTGCGGCAGTGACTGGATGGTGGTGTCGCTCATGTGCCGCCGGCCTGCGCACTGGAGTTCGCCGCCGGCGCGGGCAGCTTGTCGATCGCGGCCATCAGGGCCGCATAGGCGGACACCGCGTCGGGAAAGCGCTTGCCACGCTCACGCGACATGAAGCGGTCGAGCAGTGGTTCGAACGCCGCCAGTTCGGTCGGCAGCGGCGGGCGCGGGCCGTGCACGTGCTGCTGCATGACTTCAATCGCGGTCTTGCCCACATAGGGCTTGCTGCCGGTGAGCATCTCGAACAGCATCACGCCGACACTGTAGAGGTCACTGCGCGCGTCCAGCGGCACACCCTGCGCCTGCTCCGGACTCAGGTAATACGGTGAGCCGCGCATCACGCCGATGGCGGTGCTGTTGCCGGTCGATTCGAGTCCCTTGGCGAGACCAAAATCGATCAGCACCACCGAGCCGTCCTCGCGCAGCATCACATTCGGCGGCTTCAGGTCGCGGTGAATCAGCCCCGCCGCGTGCACCACGCGCAGCGCTCCGCAGATGCGCAGCGCGTAGCCGAGACTCTCGGCCACGCTCATCGGCTGCTGCAGCCGCGTGCGCAGGTCGCCGCAGGGGAAATATTCCATCGCGATGAATTCGCGACCGGCGTGGAATCCGTAATCGTAGATCTCCACCACCGAGTGGTGCTGCAGCGCGCTTATCGCGGCGTATTCGCGCTCGAAATCCCGGCTCTCCTCATCACCCTCGAGCTTCGGCTTGCTGATCTTGAGGGCGACGTTGCGACCAAGGGTGAGGCTGTGGGCAAAATAGACCACCGCGCGCGAGGATTCACCGAGCTTGTGCAGGATGGCGTATTGCGGCAGGTCCAGGGTCGAGGGATCAAGGCGCTTGGGCCGCGCCCGGACCGACGCCGCGCGCGCCGGCGCTGCCCGGCGCCGGCTGCGTAGCGCCAGGCGCAACGCGGTCGCCAGCCGCTGCGCGTTGAGCAGGCTGCGCGGAATATAGTCGGCGGCGCCCAGCCGCATCGCACGCACCGCAGTCAGCTCGCTGCCGCCGGCGGCAATGACGAGCACCGGGGGCACGCCCGGCTGGCGCAGCAGCAGGCGCAGTGGTTCAAGACCGGTGGCCGGCTCGTCCGGCGCCGCGGTGCACTGCGCGCCCAGGGCGATCAGGTCCAGGTGCTTGCTGGTGAGTGTCGCGGCGCGCGCTGCGAGCGCCGTCGGTTCCAATTCCTCGATCCTGGCATCGGGCCACAGGATCTCGATGTGGTGCCGCAGCCAGGAGCGCAGCTCGGCATCGGCATCGACGATCAGCAGGCGCGGATTCATGGCTGGAACCGCAGCCTGATGCGGGCCCGCTGTGCGATCGCGACGCCGTCGCGTTCCACCGGTCGATAGCGGCTGTGCGACAGCGCGGCGACGGCCGCCTGTTCGAACACGCCGTGCGGTTCCGCCGCCTGGATCGCGATGTCCGTGACTTCGCCGCTCGGCGCCACGGTGAATTCCAGATCCACGGTGCCGCTCAGGCCCCGCTCCAGCGCGTCCGGCGGATAGACCGGAGGCACGAAGTGTGCGCGCTGCAGCAGGGATTCAGGCACGACGTCAGGCACCGTCGCCGGCGTGGCCGAAGCCGTGGCCTGAGTTGTGGCGAGAGTTGTGGCGGGAGTTGTGGCCGCGGCCGTCACCGCGGGCGCCGATTCCGGCGCGGGCGCGGCCTGTACACCCGGCGCCTGCGCCAAGCTGGCGAGGCGCAGCGCCTGGTCGAATGCGCTGGCAAACGCCTGAACATCGGCATCGTTCGGCGCCAGCGCCAGCGCCGCCTGCAGGTAGCTGCGCGCGCTGTCATCCGCCGGTGTAAGCAAAGCGCCGCTCGCCAGGCGTTTACGCGCCAACTGCAGATAGGTATGTGCCTGCTCGGCCCGCGCGCTGCTGGCCGTGCGCCTGACCTGCTCAGCCAGCACCGCTTCGCGTCGCTCGCCTTCGCTGATCAGCTGGTCGCGCTCGGCACGCTCGGCGGCCGCGCGATCGATGGCGTCGCGCTCGGCTTCGCTGTCCGACACCGCCGCAGCTGCCGCGGCCGGCGCCGCTACCGCGGATGACGCCGCCGGGCTCGCGGCGTGGGCCGCATTGCTGTCAGACGGGGTCGGGGCCGCCCCGGTCAGCGGCCGGCGCCACAGCAGCGCGCCGAGCGCGGTGGCGATCAGGATCACGACGCCCGAGGCCAGCAGCCACAGTGTCCGGCGGCCCCGGGAGCGCGCCGTTTGCGCGGCCGCATTCGGCCGCGCGGCAGCCGCCGTGCCCGCGACCGGCAGGCCGATGGCCTGATCGATCAGGGCCTGGCGGCGCAGCAGGGCGGCGTCCACGAACAGCTTCAGGCGCTTGGCCGAGGCCGGCTTGTGGGCAAGCCGGAAGATCGTGCCGTCGGCGAGCTGCGCCGCGAACTGGTTCTGCAGCGCAGCCGGGCCGGCCAGCAGCAGCAGCAGCTGCGGAAACTGCCGCTGCACGCTGGCGATGAACTCATCCAGCGGCACCGGGGCTGCGGCCGCATCGATCAGCGCCACGGCCGCCGCGGTTGCCACCAGCTGATCGGCAAAGCGGTCCGCCGACGGCGAGCTGACCACGCTCGCCTGGCCGGCCGCCGCCAGCGTCAGCGCTTCGAGCAGCATCGGGTCCTGCGACAGCGCGATGATCGACAGTGGCGCACGGGCGGCGAAGGACGAGGCCGGGGATGCGCCGACGGGGTCCGCGCCGGCAGGGGCTCGTGGGGCAGCGCGCGGTTTCATCCAGCTCCGTAAATCGACTGTTTGAGGCAGAATATCGCCTGATTCGATGAACTGTATGCCGTCTGTCGAAGCGGACAAAGCTGCCCTCCGGCGACAGCGACGGAACTGTGAAGCCCTCGGTGCCCCAGCGCCGATAATGTGACGCGCCTCACCCGGTGGCTGCCCTCGCCCGGTGGCGTACCTTTGGCTGTTTGGGAGAACGGCGATGCTGCAGCTGCGTGCCGCCGAGGTGGCGGATATCCCGGTGATGTTCCAGTTGATCGGCGAGCTGGCCGACTACGAGCGGCTGCGCGAGAAGATGGTGGGGAGTGCCGACGATCTGCGGCGGCACCTGTTTGGCGAACCACGCTACGCGCATGCGCTGATGGCGCACTGGGAGCTGGCGCCGGCCGGATTCGCACTGTATTTTTTTAATTACTCGACTTTCCTGTGCCGCCCGGGCCTCTACCTGGAGGACCTGTTCGTGCGCCCGGCGTACCGCGGCCGCGGCATCGGGCTGGCGCTGCTCGCTGCGCTCGAGCAACGGGCCCGCGAGGCAGGCTGCGGCCGGCTGGAATGGGCGGTGCTGGACTGGAACGAATCGGCGATCGAGTTCTACCGCCGCTTCGGCGCGCGGCCGATGCAGGACTGGATCCTGTACCGCAAGGAGCTGTTGTAGGCGCTCAGCGGGTGGTGCCGGTGCTGCGCCGGAAGCTGCGCGGCGAGGCGCCCATGCCTCTGGTGAAGAAGCGGCTGAAATAGGCCGGGTCCTCGAAGCCGAGGTAGTAGGCAATCTGCGTGATCGACATGCCGCTGTAGCGCAGCTGACGCTGCGCTTCGATCAGCATGCGCGCGTGGATCAGCTGGGTCGGCGGCTGACCGGCCACCGTGACGCACGCCTTGCGCAGCGCCGCCTCCGATGAGCCGATATCGCGGGCGTAGGCGCCGACGCCGAAATGGCCGCGGTAACGCCGCTCGACCGCCTCGCGGAACCGGGCCACCAGCTCGCGCTCGCGAATCGCGGCACCGGGCACCGCAACCTCGGCGCCTGCCGAGATGCGCACCACGTTGGTGAGCAGGGTCGTCAGCAGCCCGTGCAGCGCACTGTCGCGGCCGGTGGCGGCGCGCGAGGACTCGCGCAGCAGCATCTTCGCCAGCTGCGGCAGGTCGGTCGCGGCCAGCTGCGCGCGCCGGAATCCGGCTGCTGCCGGGCGGTCCAGCACCTCCCACAGGCAGGTGGTGTTGCGGAATATCTCGCGTGCCAGTCCGGCCGCGAACGTCACCACCAGCCCGTCGGTCTGTCTTCCGAACAGGAACGAATGCACGGTCAGCGGCGGCACGATCACGAAGGCGGGGCCGCGCAGCGCTCGCGTCACGCCGTCCAGCTGCGCCTCGATCGGCCCGCGCCAGACGATCAGGACCTGGTGCAGGTCGCGGTGCCGGTGGGCACGGATTTTCCAGTCATACAGGCTGCTGCGGGCGGCAATGGTCTCGACATGTACCGTGCGCGCGTCCGGAGCGCGCAGCGGTTCGCCGTACAGGAAAAACGCCGGGACATCTCCGCGCTCGGTGGCAGTCCCGCGTCGCTGCGTGCTCGCTGGCATGCGTCGAAAAGTACAATTTCCGGCGACCGCCGTCCATGGCACGACCCGCTCGGCGAGCGTGGTAGCTACTTGAGCCCGACATAGTTTTCGGCGAAAGCCGCCGCGGCCGCCGGCGAGCGCGCGATGTAGTCGAGCTCCGCCAGCTGCAGCCGGTAGGCGAACGCGTCATCGGAAAAGCGGTGCATCAGGGACGTGAACCACCATGAGAATCGCGTCGCCTTCCACACCCGCGCCAACGCGCGCGCGGAGTATTGCTGCAGCAGCGAATCGCCCGCGCCGTGGTAGTGCTCGACCAGCCCGTGGTAGAGCAGGCGCACATCGGCAAGCGCGAGGTTCAGTCCCTTGGCGCCGGTCGGCGGCACGATGTGCGCGGCATCGCCGACCAGGAACAGCCGGCCAAAGCGCATTGGCTCGGCGACGAAGCTGCGCAGCGGCGCGATGCTCTTCTCGATCGATGCGCCAGTCACGAGCCGTGCGGCGTATTTTTCCGGCAGGCGCGCCCGCAGCTCGTCCCAGAAGCGCGTGTCGGGCCAGTTATCAACATCGTCATCGAGTGGACACTGCAGGTAATAGCGACTGCGGGTCCTGGAGCGCATGCTGCAAAGCGAGAAGCCACGCACGTGATTGCCGTAGATCAGCTCATCGGTCACCGGCGCGGTGTCCGCCAGGATCCCGAGCCAGCCGAACGGGTAGACGCGCTCGTGCAGCGTGATCCGCTCGTGCGGAACGCTGGCGCGCGTGGCGCCGTGGTAGCCGTCGCAACCGGCGATGAAGTCGCACTCGATCTGCTGGCGCTGTCCAGCGTGCGTGTAACTCACCCGCGGCTCGCGGCCATCGAAATCATGGATCGCCAGGTCCCTGGCCTCCCAGACGATGTGGCCCCCGGAAGCGGTGCGCGCTTCTCCCAGGTCCCTCTGTATCTCGGTCTGCCCATAGACCATCATGCGGTGGCCGGTCAGGGCCGAAAGGTCGATCCGGTGCGTGCCGCCGTCGAACGCCAGTTCCACGCCGTCATGCGCCAGGCCCTCGCGCATCATGCGCGCCCCGACCCCGGCCTCGTTCAGCAGCTCGACCGTGCCCCACTCGAGCAGTCCGGCACGGATGCGCGCCTCGACGTACTCGCGCGTCTGGCGCTCCAGTACGATCGAGTCGATGCCGCGCAAGTGCAGCAGTTGCGACAGCAGCAGGCCGGAAGGGCCGGCGCCAATGATGGCGACCTGGATCCTGGACATCGTCACTCCCCGCGAGCGCCGCACAGCGCGCGCCGCTCGCGGCAGCAGAGGTTAAGGATTCGCGACCGCGAGGGAATGGACGGAACACATCGAAATTTGTACTTTTGGTCCGCAGCCGCAGCCGCAGCCGCAGCCGCAGCCGCCAGCGCAGCCGCCACCGCCGCTGCCAGGCCGGCGCGCGCAACCGTACCCGCGTATACACTGGCGCCTCCCGCCCCACGTTGTCCCCAGGTGCTGCATGCCGCGAGTCAGGTACATCGAGCCCGGTGGCCGCGAGCGCACGCTCGAGCTCGACGTCGGCAGCAGCGTGATGCGCGGCGCGGTGGATGCGGGCATCGACGGCATCGAGGCGCAGTGCGGCGGCAACTGTGCCTGTGCCACCTGCCACTGTTATGTACAACCGCCGTGGCTGGACAAGCTGGTGCCGGCCTCCGATGATGAGCGCCTGATGTTAACCAACGTGGCAGCCGAACGGCGCCCCAACAGCCGGCTGTCGTGCCAGTTGACCGTCAGCCCGGCGCTCGACGGTCTTACGGTGCAGTTTCCAGAGCGGCAGAGCTGACGCGCAGGCAGGGCGGATCGTTCGTGGCTTCCCAGGCACCCATTGTGATCGTTGGCGCGGGCCAGGCCGGTGTGCAGATCGCCGAATCGCTGCGCCAGGAAGGCTATGGCGACGAGCTGCTGCTGATCGGCAACGAAGCGCACCCGCCCTACCAGCGACCGCCGCTGTCGAAGAAATGGCTGCTCGAGCCCGGTGCCTACAGCGCGCTGGCGCTGCGCGGTGCCGAAGCCCTGTTGCGGCGCAGAATCGAACTGAAGCTCGATACCGAAGTGATCGCGATCGATCGCGCAGCATCGCAGCTGCAGCTCGCCGATGGCGAGCGCCTCGACTACAGCAAGCTGGCGCTTGCCACCGGGGCGTCGGCGCGCGCGCTGCCGGTTCCGGGCGCCGCGCTCGGCCAGGTGCTGAGCCTGCGCTCGATCGGCGATTCGGCCGCGATCAGTGCCGCGATCCGGCGCTGCGCGGCCGCCGGCCGCCCGGTGGTGGTGATCGGCGGCGGTTTCATCGGCCTGGAAGTGGCCGCGAGTGCGCGCAAGCTCGGCGCGGCGGTCACGGTGCTCGAGGGACTGCCACGGCTGATGTCGCGCGTCACCGCGCCGATCGTATCCGAAGCCTTTGAGCGCGTGCATCGCGCGCATGGTGTCGAGCTGCTGTTCGGGGCCCAGGTGACCCGCCTGCTCGGCGGCGCCGACGGCGTCGGGGCGGTGTGCACGGCCGACGGCCGCGAGCATGCGGCCGGCTGTGTGATCGTCGGTATCGGCGTGGTGCCGGATGACCGGCTGGCAGCGGCAGCCGGGCTGGCGTGCGATCGCGGCATCCTGGTCGACGACTGTGCGCGCACCAGCGATGAGTCGATCGTGGCGGCCGGCGACTGCACCGCGCGCCGGCTGGCCGACGGCCGTCTGCTGCGGCTGGAGTCGGTGCAGAATGCGGTCGAGCAGGCCAAGTCGGCGGCCGCAGCGCTGCTGGGGCGCGAGCGCCCGTTCGTCGCGGCGCCGTGGTTCTGGTCCGATCAGTACGACATCAAGCTGCAGATGGTCGGCCTGAGCCACGGCTACGACCAGGTGGTGACGCGCGGCGATCTGCAGAAGCCGGCGTTCTCGGCGTTCTATTTTCGCGCCGGCCGCCTGATCGCGGTCGACTCACTGAGCCGCGTGCAGGATCACATGCAGTCCAAGCGCCTGCTCGATCACGGGCTCTCGCCAACGCCCGAGCAGGCCGCCGATCCACTGTTCGAGCTGCAGAGCCTGCTCAAGCAAGCGAGGCTTGCTACTGCGGATGGAGCATGAATTCCTGACCGCGCCAGTCGAGCGCGACGCCCTCGCGGGTGATGGCCAGGACCCGCGGCCCTTCCGGCAGGACATCGCCTTCGTGCACCCGGTGCATGTTGATCAGCGCGTAGCGGTCACGGGGGCGTTCCGCGTACACATGCAGATCAAGCCGCAAGGCCGGCAGATCGCCACCGACATCGCTGAAGCTCGGCAGGCTGGCGTAGTGGCCGGCGTCCCCGGCAGCCACCGCGGGTTCGTCGTCGGCCGGATTGTGAGCGGCCACGCCGTCGCCTGCGGACTCGAGCACGCCTGGGTCGCTGCCTGCGGATGGTGCCGGCGCGAGCGGCGGTTCCGCGCCGCTCGGCGCCATTGGCGCGACGCTGGCCGGCAGCCCCCCGGCAGTCTGCGCAGCGGCGGCTGAGGTCGCCGCGGGCGCCGCTGCCGACGCCGCTGTGCCTGCGGGCGCAGTAGCCGCCGGCGCGCCGGCGCCAAGTGGAGCTGCCGGCTGCGCCGTGGCCGCCGGCCGGCGCAGCACGAAAATCAGCAGCAGCAGGATGTTGATCGCCAGCAGCGCGCCCACCGCAATCACCCAGATCGGATAGCGGCGGCGCGGCTGTGTCACCCGCACTTCGAGCAGCGTCGGTCCGGTCTGGCGCTGGCGTTCGGCTTCCGACTTCTTGAGTGCGTCGAGAATCAGGGACATCAGCCGCCTCGCGTCGACGCCTGTTGCGCCGATAACGGCTGCAGCAGCGGCGAATCCGGCGTCGCCAGCACCGCGTCCAGCGCCACCTGCGTCTCGATGCCAGCGATGCCATCGACGGCCAGGCGATTGGCGCGTTGAAACTGTTCGACCAACTGCACAAGGCTCCCGTCGTACGCATCACTGGTGGACGCGCTGTTGCCGGCACCGCTCCAGCGATTGAGCTGTTCGCGCAGCTGCCGCACCGGCGCGCCGCGCATGCCGGCACTCAGGTCACGCACGTCCCTGACAGCTGGACGCCACAGCAGCACGAAGTCGCCAAACCAGAAGCGCGTGAGCTCCGCGATACTGATGGTCACGCTCTGGCTGCCGATCTGCAATTGGGCGGTGTCGCCCCTGAGTGCGCGCAGCACGACCTGGCTGGGTGTGCCGGCCTGATCGCTGAGCATCAGGATGGCCGGTCGGTTGAGGATACGCAACTGCGCCAGCGAACCACGCTGCATCAGGCAGCGCAGACCCTGCGCCAGCGCCTGACTGCAGCCGTCGATCTTGCCGGGGGTGTAGCTGGCCTGCCACAGGCCGAGCAGTTGCGCGAACGCGCTATCGGTGCCGGTGGCGCTGCGATTGCTCGCCAACAGCTGCGCAAAGCTCTGCGGTGCGACCGATGCACTGTTGTCCGGCGCGGCATCGGGCGCTGCGGCGGCCGCGGGTTTCGCGCCGGCGGCCGCGGGCGCGGACGACGCGGACGCCGCGGTGGGCGCGGATGGCTCGGTCGCCGCCGACGCTGCCGCGGTTGCAGTCACGGGCGCCGCCACGGTGGGCGTCGGGGTGCTGGCGGCCGCACCGGCGGGGGTCGCGTGCCGCGGTGCGTAACGCCACAGCAGTAGCGCGCTGCCGATGAGCACCGCCACGGTCAGGCCAGCTACCGCCACTGGAATCCAGCGCGGCGACAGGTCCTGGTCGAAGACTTCCGCGGCGGCGCGGCGTATCAGCGCGGCCGGCACCTGGTGCAGTTCCTGGGTGTAGGCACCGAGCAGTGCCCGATCGCAGATGATGTTGATCACCCGCGGAATGCCGCGGGTGAC
>Ga0181525_10003798_pt1 | contig 11807 bp, 14 predicted proteins | sample PEATcosm2014_Bin_48_FD_121100 | JGI IMG/M metagenome (GOLD analysis project Ga0181525, IMG submission 121100) | Peatland microbial communities from MTU Mesocosm Facility, Houghton, MI, USA - PEATcosm2014_Bin06_10_metaG | ecosystem: Environmental > Terrestrial > Soil > Wetlands > Peat | place... | reverse complement strand
GGGCCCCGACGCCTTCTGCTCCGGCGGGGATCAGCGCATTCGTGGCGAGGACGGCTACATGGGCGACGACGAGGTCGCGCACCGCGGTGTCGGACGCCTCAACGTGCTGGACCTACAGGTCCAGATACGTCGACTGCCCAAGCCGGTCATCGCCCAGATCGCCGGCTACGCCATCGGGGGCGGACACATCTTGCACCTCGTGTGCGACCTCTCCCTCGCCGCGGAGAACGCGCGCTTCGGTCAGACCGGTCCGCGGGTGGGTTCCTTTGATGGCGGCTACGGGTCGTCGTTGCTCGCGCGCACCATCGGACTCAAGCGGGCGAAGGAGGTCTGGTTCCTCTGTCGTCAGTACGACGCGGCCCAGGCCCTGGAGTGGGGACTCGTCAACACGGTCGTGCCGCTCGAGGACCTCGAGCGCGAGACCGCCGCCTGGTGTCGACAGATCCTCACGCTCTCGCCGATCGCGCTGCGCATGTTAAAGGCGGGCTTCAACGCGGCCGAGGACGGACTGGCGGGCGTGCAGCAGCTCGCCGGCGACGCGACGATGCTCTTCTACATGTCCGAGGAGGGCCAGGAGGGTCGTAACGCCTATCTAGAGCGGCGCAAGCCCGACTTCTCGAAGTTCCCGAAGCGCCCATGATCGTGGCCCCCGGGCCGGTGCAGCGCTGGGTGCTCGCGGCGCGCCCCCGTACGTTGCTGGCGGCGGCGGTGCCGGTGGTGGTGGGGGTGCTGCTCGTTCGTCCGCGCGCGCTCGACTGGCTCAACGCCGTGCTCTGTCTGGTCGTCGCCCTCGCCTTACAGATCGGGACCAACTTCGCGAACGACTACTCCGACGGCGTGCGCGGTACCGACGAGGTCCGCGTCGGTCCGTTTCGCCTGACCGCGTCGAAGTTGGTCCCGGCGCGACTCGTGGGTCGCGTGGCGTGGCTCTTCTTCGCGGTGGCCTCGGTCGCGGGCCTGTGGCTGGCCGGGCGCACGTCGTGGTGGCTGGTGGCCATCGGCGCCAGCGCGGTACTGGCGGGGTGGTTCTACACCGGCGGTCCCAAGCCCTACGGCTACTACGGCTTCGGTGAACTCTTCGTGTTCCTCTACTTCGGCCTCGTCGCGACGGTCGGCACGGCCTACGCCCAACACCTCGTCATCCCCGCGCGCGCGTGGTGGCTCGGGGTCGCCACCGGGTTCATGGCGTGCGCGTTACTCGAAGCGAACAACCTACGCGACGTCGACGGTGACCGCGCCGTGGGGAAGAAGACGCTCGCGGCACGACTGGGTCGAGGTCGCGCCGCGGGGCTCTACGGGCTCTGCGTGGTGGGCGTGGTGGTCGGGGCCCTGGGCGCGCGACAACTCGCGGTCGCCGCGGTGGCCGTCGTGGTCTACCTGCCGGCGCTGCGCGTCGCGTACTCGCCGCGCAGCGGACGAGAGTTGCTCGTGCTCTTGAAGTACTCCGCACGCGCGCAACTCCAACTCGGCGTGCTCTTGGCGGTGCTGCTCGCCCTGCACGCCTACTGGGGATAGTGCGAGAGCACGGCGGCGGCGGCCTCGTCGGGACGTTCGAGGTGGGCGGCGTGACCGGCGTCCTCGATGAGCACGACCTCTGAGTTGGCCAGCGCGTCGTGCAGTCGATACGCCTCGTTGACGAACTTCGCGTCGTTCGACCCGGCGAGGATCAGCGTCGCCACGTCCATCGCGGCGAGCGCGTCACCCAGCGAACGCTGGGTCCCCGTGCCCGAGCGACGAAGGGAGTCCGCGAGTCCGCGCGCGTCGGTGCTGCGCGCCGCCCGTTCGGCGGGGTCGCTCGGGAGGGCGGCGAACAGTGGTTGCGCGAGCCACTCGCCGAGGAAGGCGTCGGCCCCCACGACCTCGAGGTGGTCGGCCAACGAGTCGTCGCGCGTTCGTCGCTCGCGTCGCTCCTGCTCGCCGCTGATCCCCAGGGTCGCGCTGAGGAGCACCAGACCCGAAAGTCGCTCGCGGTGAGCGAGGGCGAAGTGCAGCGCGACGCGACCGCCGTAGGAGTAGCCGCCGAGGACGAAGGGGGTCGCGGGGAGCACCTCGGCCAGGAGGTCGGCCGTCTCGGGCAGGGACGCCGAGGTCGCCGCGTTGCGGCCGTGGCCCGGGAGGTCGATGGTCAGCACTTCGCGGGTTCCTGCCAGAATGGAGAGGAAGGCATGGCTCGAACCGCGGGTCTGGGTGAAGCCGTGCAGCCACACCAGGACCGGACCAGAGCCGACACGCTGTAGACCGAGGAGCGACATTGTCAGGTAGCGTACCGAGCGCCAGCGAGGCCCAGGCGACCTTCGCGGCCACGCTCTTTGACGAGTGGGTCGACCTCGGTCTGCGCGACGTCGTGCTCTCGCCCGGTTCACGATCGACGCCCCTCGCCCTGGCCGCCGCCGCGCGCTCGGAACTCACGGTGCACGTGCGACTCGACGAGCGCAGCGCCGGGTTCTTCGCGATCGGTCGCGCGTTAGCGAGCGAACGGCCCGTCGCGGTCGTGGTGACCAGTGGCACGGCGGCCGCCGAGCTGCACGCCAGCGTCGCCGAGGCCGACCTCGCCTACGTGCCGCTGATCGTGGTGACGGCCGATCGTCCCCCCGAGCTCCACGGGGTCGGCGCGCCCCAGGTCATCGACCAGACGCACCTCTACGGATCGATGGTGCGCGCCTTCGAAGAGCCCGGGGTGGCGCGCGCCGAGATGTCGGTCGCGTGGCGGCCACTGGCCCGGCGGCTCTGGCGCTCGGCGGTCGGCGAGCACGCGGCGGCCGGCCCCGTGCACCTCAACGCCGCCTTCGTCGAACCACTCATTGCGGAGCCCTTCGCGCTACCGCCGCGGGTCGAGGAGACCAGTGCTCGCGTCGCGGCGGAGGACCTGCCCTACATCACCTCGCTCAACGTGGAGGACCGCTCGGTGCTCTGCGTCGTGGGCCGGGGCGTCGGCCCCGACGTGATCAAGGAGTGCCGCGGGTTGAACTGGGTGGTGCTGGGCGACGCGACCGCTCGCGGCGCGCTCGCGCACTACGACGTTCTCTTGCGCTCGGCCAGCTTCGCCGAGCGCGCGCGACCGCAGCTGGTCGTGCGGCTCGGGGGACTACCCGCGTCGAAGGTGCTGGCCGAACAGCTGCGTGCGTGGGGGGCGCGCACCGTGAGTCTCAACGGTGCGGGGTTCGTGGCCGACCCCGACCACCTCGTGAGTGAGGCCTACGCGGGACTCCCGCACCACAGCGACGCGCCCCTCTCGGCGAGTCGCGCGTACGCCGAGCTGTGGCAACGGGCGTCGAGCGCCGTCGAGCAGTGGCTCGAGACCGAGGACCGCACCGGAGCGCTCAATGAGCCACTGGTCGCACGCGCCGTGGTGGCGATGAGCACGGCCACGGGGGTGCCGCTGGTGGTGGGGTCCTCGATGCCCGTGCGCGACGTCGAGTGGTGGGCGTCGGCGCGAGAGAGCGCGACCTTCGCCAACCGCGGCGTGAACGGGATCGACGGGGTCGTCTCGACGGTGCTGGGCGTCGGGGCCGGCGCGAAGTCGATCGGCCTGGTGGGTGACCTCACGATGCTGCACGACGTCTCGGGTCTCGTCGAAGGCGTCGGGGTCGTGGGCGGCGCGACCGTGTTGGTCGTCGTCGACAACCGCGGTGGCGGTATCTTCTCCTTCTTGCCCCAGGCGACCCTCGATCCCCATCGCTTCGAGCAGCTCTTCGCGACGCCGCGACCTCACAACCTCGAAGCGGTCGCCGTGGCCTTCGGACACCAGGCGACGAGCGTCTCCACGCTCGATGAACTGAACATCGCCATCGAGAAGGGTCTTGCCGGTGAGGGCCTCAGCGTGGTGGTGGCGCAGGTCCCCTCGCGAGAGGAGAACGTCCTGTTGCACCAGGCGTGGAACGAACGGGCCGCCTCACTGCTCGACTCGTGATCGCCGCCACCCTGCCGGCGTCGCTCTTCTTGGCGATCCCCCTGGCGATCGCGGCGGGACTCGTGTCGTTTCTCTCACCGTGCGTGCTCCCACTGTTGCCGGGGTACCTCGCGTTCCTAACGGGCGCCACGGGCCAGGTCACCTCGAGGTCGGGACGCGGCCGAGCGGTCCTCGGCGCGGTCGCGTTCATCCTCGGCTTCGCCTTCGTCTTCGTCAGTCTCGGCGCGCTCTTCGGCGCCTTCGGCTCGACGCTAAAGACCCACGACCGCATCTTCGAGATCGTCTTCGGCGTGGTGACCGTCGGTCTCGGCCTCTTCTTCGCGGGCTGGTGGCCGTCGTCGTGGCTCTCGCGTGAACGCCGCGTGCACCACCTGCCTCGCGCGACGGTCGTCGGGGCCGCGGCGCTCGGTTTCACCTTCGGGCTGAGTTGGACCCCCTGTATTGGGCCCACGCTCGCGGCGATCATCGGTCTCGAGGACTCGACGTCGGGGGCCACGGCCCTGCGCGGTTCGATCCTGGTGGCCTTCTACTGTTTCGGCCTCGGTATCCCCTTCGTCGTCGCGGCCCTCGCCACCGAGTGGGCGGCCACGGCGTCGACGTGGTTTCGTCGACACGCGCACGTCATTGGCGTCGTGGGTGGTCTGCTCTTGATCGCCATCGGCGTGCTCGAGATCACCGGGTGGTGGAACTCCTTCGTGACGTGGCTCCAGGTTCACTATCCGGCGTCGGACAGCCTCTTCTAGTTCGAGTCTCGTAGGATGAGTCGATGAAACTCAGCGATGACTGGCGCTTTCGAGGCCTGATTCACCAGGTCACCGACCCGGCGGTCGTCGCGCGTCTCGACGCCGGTGACGTCACCGCCTACGCGGGTTTCGACCCGACCGCGTCGTCCCTACACCTCGGGCACCTGCTCCCGATCACCAATCTGCGTCGTCTGCAACTCGCCGGGAACGCGCCGATCGCCCTGGCCGGCGGGGGGACGGGGCTGGTGGGTGACCCTAGTTTCAAAGACGCCGAGCGACCCCTCCTCTCCCTCGAGCAGCTCGAGGAGAATCTCACGGGCATTCGTGAGCAGATGACTCGATTCCTCGACTTCACCCCGGGCGCGGGTCGCGCCCGGGCGAAACTGCTCAACAACGCGGACTGGCTGACCACGGTCAGTTTGACGGACTTCCTGCGCGACGTCGGTAAGCACTTCACGGTGAACCAAATGATCGCCAAGGAGTCGGTCAAGAGTCGCCTGGACCGTGAGGACGTCGGTCTCTCCTTCACCGAGTTCTCCTACATGCTCCTCCAGGCCTACGACTTCTTGCGGCTGCACCTTGACGAGGGCTGTTCGTTACAGCTCGGCGGCTCGGACCAGTGGGGCAACATCACCATGGGTACCGAGCTCGTGCGCAAGTCGAGCGGGGACGTCGTCAACGGCCTCACCTCGCCATTGTTGCTCCGAGCCGACGGCACCAAGTTCGGCAAGTCCGAGGCGGGTGAGAACGTGTGGCTCGACGCGTCACGCACCTCGCCCTTCAAGATGTACCAGTTCCTCCTCAACAGTGACGACGCCTTGACGCCGCAGCTGCTGCGCTTTTTCACCTTCCTCGAGCACGACGCGATCAACGAGCTCGACGCGGCCATCGCGAGCGCCCCCGAGGAGCGCAGGGCCCAGCGGGCCCTCGCCGAGGAGGTCGTGACCCTGGTGCACGGGAGCGAGGCCGCCGCCCGCGCCCGTCGTGCGGGGGAGGCGCTCTTCTCCGAAGCCATCGCCGACCTCGACGAAGCGACGTTGCTCGAGGTCGTCGAGGACGCACCCACCACCACGTGGTCGCGCGAGGAACTCCTCGCCGGGGTTAATCCGGTCGACCTACTCGTCTCTGCTCGTCTCGCCAAGTCCAAGGGGGAGGCCCGTCGATTCATCGAACAAGGTGGGGTCTACGTCAACAACGTGCGCGCGACGGCCGAATCGCGCGTCTCGGTCGAGGACGCGCTGCACGGGCGCTACGTGGTGCTGCGTCGCGGGGCGCGCCAACTGCACCTCGTGGTGGTGGCGTGATCCGACTCCTCGGCGCGTTGCTGCTCGCGGGTCTGGCCCTAAGCGCCTGCGGGTCGGTGAGCGCGTCGACGGCGATGAGCAACTGGACCAACAAGAACACCTTCCTCGCCACCACGCGGACCCTGCGCGTGGACGCGGCGCACTCGGCCACGGCGCTGGAGAACGACGGCAGCGCACCCGACGTCCTGCACACGGTGTGCGGGGTGTTGCTGATTGACACCCAGAGCGCCAACGACGACCTGCCGACACCCGACGCCCAAGCGACGAGCCTGCTGGGCCAGGCCTACGTAAACCTGGGCGCGGCCGCGAACACGTGCTACAAGGCCGCGAGCGACGCGGCGCTTCGCGCGACGGCACTGCGCTTCCTCTCCCTCGGCGCCGGGCAACTCGCCGAAGGCACCGCGCGAGTCGCCAGCGTGAAGGCCTCTTAGCTCGGCGGTCGCAGGTCGATCTCGAGTCGCAAGACGCCGTCCTCTAAGGTTGCGGTCGCGTCGCCGAGCATGGCGTAGTCCTGGAAGTCCAACTTGGCGGCTTCGATGAAGCGAAGTCGCTCGGGTCCCTCGACCGGGGGGAGTCCTCGTCGTTTGACGGCCTCGGCGCGCTCGCGAAAGCGAAGAATCATCTCATTGGGGTCAAAGGCTTGGCTCACAAGGCGATGCTAGAGGCTCAAATGCGGCCTTGACTTGGTAGTATGGATTCTCAACTCGGTCTTGTTGAGTTGTGGTCGCCGCCAGGTATTGGCCCGCGACCAGTGAGGAGTTGAGGTGAAAAAGGGCCGCCACCGCCGTTTCGTAGAAGCTCGAGAACTAAAGCGGTCCACGGGTCCCCGCGCGACCACCTGCGCGGAGTGTGGGGCCGCCCCCGACGACGTGCACGCGGAGTGGTGCCTCGCCGAAGAGGACCGCTACGACGAGATCCTCGGTTCCCTGCCGCGCGCGACCTTCAGTGAAGAAGACCCCCTGGCCGCCGAGGGCTAGGACTTTCTCCGCACCACCGGGTGCGCCAGACGCGTGGCCTTGGGTTGGGTCGCGCGACTGTCCATGTAGTCGCGCAGCCGCGTGTAGACCGGTTCGCCGACCATGGCGATGAGTTCCTCGCGCATCGAGTCGACAACGCGCGTCTTACCGACGAAGGCCGAGGCCGACTCCGTGCACCACCAGTGAAACTCCGAGCCACCGGGTCCCCAGTCGCGCCGGTCCCACTGCGAGATGCGCGTTATCACGTGCCCGTCGTCTTGCACGTCGTCGTCGCGTCGCAGCGGCAGCTGCCAACAGACCTCGGGCTTTAAGGGGATGTAGCTCTCCTTGTTGTCGATCGCCATCACGTGGAGCGCGCAGCCCGGACCCCGGTGAAAGTCCGGGCGATTTAAGAAGATGCAGGCGTCTTGGACCAGGCGCGTCACGATCTCGCCGTTGCGCTTGACCCGCGTCGTCCCGTTCTTGCCCTTGGCCTTGAACTGCCACTGGTCCGCGGTGAGTCGTTTGGCGGCCTTTTCCACCCGACGCTGATCCTTCTCGTCGCTGAAGTGCGCGCCGTAACTGCAACAGCCCTGGACGAGTTCGGGCGTGGCGCCGGTGAGGACGCCCTGACAGCCGTTACCGAAGATGCAGGTCCAGTTGCTCTCTAGGAAGGTGACGTCGAACATCCAGGTGCGTTCGCGTTTGGTGTCCTCGAAGCTCAGCCACTCGTGGGCGTCGCGCGGGATGGGGGTCACCTCAGAGAACTTACTTCGCGCAGCGCGTGCGCAGGGTCACCTCTAGACTTTCGACATGACATCGATCGACACCTTCGACGTATTGTCGCTCACCGACGAGGCGCGCAACGTCGTGCTCGACGCCCTCAACAACGAGACCCCGAGTGAGACGCTCGCGCTGTGGGTCGAGGTGACGGGGACGCGCGGGGCCGGGTACTCCTACGACCTCTACTTCTCCGAACTCAACCTCGCGCCCGAGGACGCGGCGATCGGACGCGACGGGGAGGTCACCATCGTGATACCCGCGGCGAGCGTCGAGCGGCTGCGCGGGAGTCGTCTCGAGTTCGCCAGCGAAGGCGGCGGCGGCCTGGTGCTCGTGAATCCCAACAGCCCGACGCCCGAGGAGATCAACCCGGGCCTACCGCCGGAGATCCTCGACCTCGGCGTCGCCGGGCCGCTCGGGTCCGTGGCCGTGGTCGTGCTCGAAGAGCAGGTCAATCCCTCCATTGCGTCCCACGGCGGTCGCGCCGACCTCGTGGCGATGAACGAAGACACCAAAACCGCCTACATCAAACTCTCCGGTGGCTGCCAGGGCTGCGCGATGAGTCGCCTGACGCTCTCCCAGGGCATCGAGACGATGTTGCGCGAGGCCATCCCCGAACTCGAGAGCGTGCTCGACGTCACCGACCACGCCTCGGGCGTGAACCCGTTCTACGCGCCAGAGTAGGGTCGGCGACTCGGCGCCACGTAGAATTGCCCAATGTTGCGCTTCCTCACGGCCGGTGAGAGTCACGGTCCACAGCTGAGCGTCATCGTCGAAGGCCTCCCTTCGGGTCTGGACGTGCGCGAAAAGGATCTGGCCGACGAACTCGCCCGACGTCGCCTGGGCTACGGCCGAGGACCGCGCATGCGCTTCGAGCAAGACGAACTACGTCTTAGTGGTGGCGTGCGCCACGGTCGCACCCTGGGCTCGCCGGTGGCGATCGAGATCCTCAACTCGGAGTGGCCCAAGTGGCACGAGGAGATGTCGCCCGAGCCGGGGACGCCCACCAAGAGACTCACCGCCCCGCGACCCGGCCACGCCGACCTCGCGGGCATGCAGAAGTACGCCTTCGACGACGCGCGCGACGTCCTAGAGCGCGCCAGCGCTCGCGAAACCGCGGCGCGGGTGGCGGCCGGCTTTCTCGCTAAGTCCCTCCTCGCCACCATCGGCGTGTCGATCGTGAGCCACGTGGTGCGCATCGGCACCGTCGAGTCGACCGGGCCCCGCCCGGGAACCGGGGACTTAGCCCGCGTGGACGAGAGCGAGGTGCGCTGTTTTGACGCGGCGAGTGAGGCCGCGATGATCACTGAGATCAAGGCCGCGGCTAAAGAGGGCGACTCCCTGGGCGGGATCGTCGAAGTGATCGCCTACGGCGTCCCGGTGGGACTGGGCAGCTACGTGCACTGGGATCGTAAGCTCGACGGCCTCATAGCGGGCGCGCTGATGAGCATCCAAGCCGTCAAGGCCGTGGAGATCGGCGACGGCATGGCCCAAGCCAGTCAGCGTGGCAGCGTGGCCCACGACGCGATCGCCGTTGACGCCACTCACGAGAGCGGGGGTGGCTACGTGCGGCGGAGCGACCACGCGGGCGGTCTCGAGGGTGGCATGTCCTCGGGCGCACCCCTCATCGCCAAGGTCGCGATGAAGCCCTTAGCGACGCTGAACCGTCCCGTCTTAGAGACCGTCGACGTCGCCAGTGGCGAGACCACCGTCTCCTTCAAAGAGCGCACCGACGTCACCGCCGTGCCGGCGATGGGCGTGATCGCCGAGTCGATGATGGCCCTGGTGCTCGCGGGCGAGGCGTTGCGCAAGTTCGGGGGCGATTCGGTGGAGGAGTTCGTGCGTAATCACGACGCCTACCTCGCGCACCTCGGCTCATCGGCCTCGGCCGCTCGCGCGGAGTAGCTCGTGGCCCGTCTAGTCCTGGTGGGACTGCCGGGCTCGGGCAAGTCGACGCTCGCTCGCGCGATCGCGGCCACGTGGGACAGCGTGGCCGTTGACACCGACGACGTGCTCGAAGACCTCGTCGGGCTACCGGTGGCGCAGTTCCTGCGCGAGCGCGGCGAGGTGGCCTTCCGTGACCGCGAACTCATGGCGCTTCGCACCGCACTCCTCGGCGACGTGGTGGTGGCGACGGGCGCGGGCGTGGTGACCACGCCCGGGGGGCGCGCGCTCCTCGAAGATCAGTGCACGCTCTGGCTCGACAGTGACGACGAGACCTTGCTCACCCGCGTTGGCGAAGGTGACCGGCCGCTGCTGGGCGCGGATCACCGCGCGGGTCTCGCCGAACTACGAGCGCGACGCGAAGCCTGGTACGCGGAGGTGGCGCGCGCACGCGTCGACACCACGGGACCCCTCGACGAAGTCGCCGCGCGGGTCATGGAGCGTGCCCGGAGCGTCGCGACGTGAACATCCGCGTCGCGATGGAGGAACGCAGCTACGACGTGGTCGTCGAGCCCGGGGCCCGCGCCCGACTCGGCGACCTGATCCACGTCCGAGCACCGCGGGCGAAGTGCGCGGCGATCGTGACGTCGGCGACGTTGCTCGAGCGGCCGTGGTTCGATCTCGAGAGTGGACTCGAGCAAGTCGTCGTGCTCGTGCCCGAGGGTGAAGCGGCCAAGACCGTCGACGCTTACGCCGAGGCGGTCGAGGCGCTGGCGGCGATGCGGCTCTCGCGCGACGACGTCGTGGTGGGCGTCGGCGGTGGAGCGGTCACCGACCTGGCCGGCTTCGCGGCCGCCACGTACCTGCGCGGCGTGGGCGTCGTCCAGGTGCCGACGTCGCTCGTGGGCCAAGTCGACGCGGCCATCGGGGGCAAGACCGGCGTCAATCTCCGAGCGGGCAAGAACCTGCTGGGCGCGTTCTACCAACCGCTCGGCGTGCTCTGCGACAGTGACGTGCTCGCGACACTGAGTGATCGCGAGCGCCGAAGCGGTCTGGGCGAAATCGCTAAGTGCTGGCTGTTGGAAGGGCGTCGGGCGAAGGAACTCGGCTCGACGTCGATCGAGACGCTCATCGAGACGTCGGTGGAACTGAAGGCCCGACTCGTGGCGAGCGACGAGCGCGAGAGCGGCGATCGCGTGCTCTTGAACTACGGCCACACGCTGGCCCACGCCCTCGAGAAGGTCGCACTCGGCCGTGACCCCGACGAACTACGTCACGGCGAAGCGGTGGCGATCGGCCTGGCGTTCGCGGCCCGACTCGCGCGAACGCTCGATCGCGTCGACGAGGACGTGGTGCTCGAGCACGACGCGGTGCTCGACACGCTCGGTCTCGCCCACGCGTTACCGGGGGGCTTCGAGCCCGAGGAGCTGCTCGAGGCGATGGCGCACGACAAGAAGGCGCGTCACGACCTACGCTTCGTCCTGGCTGGAGCCGACGGCTTCTCACTCGTCGAGGGCGTTGACCCGAACGTAGTCGCGACCGAGCTCGCGCGATTTAAAGGAGAGCCATGAGCCCATCGATACTCCTCTTAAGTGGACCGAACCTCGAACAACTCGGTACGCGGAGCCCCGAGATCTACGGTTCGGCCACGTTGGCCGAACACGTGTCGCGCTTTCGTGACCGAGCGGAGCGCGCGGGCTTCTCGACCACCGACGTGCAGTCGAACTTCGAAGGCGATCTGATCGAGGCGGTGCGCGACGCGCGCGGCACGCACGACGCCATCGTGATCAACGCGGGGGCGTTGACGCACACGTCTTGGGCGTTGGCGGACGCCTTGTCTAACTTCGAGGGCGTGAAGATTGAGGTCCATATCTCCAACCCAGCCGCCCGGGAGCCGTACCGACACGTCTCAACGCTCGCCGCCGTCGTCAATGGAACGATCGCTGGCTTCGGCGCCGAGAGCTACGACCTGGCCCTCGACGCGGTGCAACTCCTGACGAAGGGCGACCCGCTGACGTAGCTCTTAGCGGGCGTGCGAGTGGCGCCACAGGCGCGACGCCAACTGCACGAGTGCGACCGAGAGCGCGGCGATGACGAACGATCCCACGATGTCGATCGGGCGATGAATGTGCGCAGCAACGCGAGCGAAGCCCACGAGTAGCGCGATGAGCAAGAGCACACCCCCGACGACTCGCGAATGAAGGTACATCGTAAATCCGAGAAACGCGGT
>Ga0181525_10003797_pt1 | contig 11810 bp, 9 predicted proteins | sample PEATcosm2014_Bin_48_FD_121100 | JGI IMG/M metagenome (GOLD analysis project Ga0181525, IMG submission 121100) | Peatland microbial communities from MTU Mesocosm Facility, Houghton, MI, USA - PEATcosm2014_Bin06_10_metaG | ecosystem: Environmental > Terrestrial > Soil > Wetlands > Peat | place... | reverse complement strand
GCGTTTTCAAGATGACGCGCTCGAAGGCCTATCTATTCGGCGGCGTCGAAATCCGCTGGTCCTGCGCCAAGGAGCTGTCGCGCGGCACCGACGGCGTGCCGGAACAGGCGACCTTCCATTTCGCCGACGGCTTGAAGGATTACTTGTCCGAAACGCTGGCGAGCGCCACGCTGGTGCACCCCGACTTGTTCACCGGCAGCGCCGGAAAAACCGGCGCGCATGGCGGTGCGCAATGGGCGGTGGGCTGGACCGCCGACGCCGACGGTTTTCTCAATTCCTATTGCAACACCATCCCGACGCCGGACGGCGGCACCCATGAGTCCGGCCTGCGCACGGCGCTGGTGCGCGGACTCAAGGACCACGCCGAGCGCGTCGGGCAGAGTAAGCGCGCCGCCGCCATCACCAGCGACGACGTCATGACGGGCGCCGGCGCCATGCTGTCGGTATTCATCCGCGAACCGGAATTCCAGGGACAAACCAAGGACCGCCTCGCCACCGCCGAAGCGCAGCGCATCGTCGAGCAGGCGATCAAGGACCCGTTCGATCATTGGCTCGCCGGCAATCCGTTGCAGGCCAACAGGCTGTTCGATTTCGTGGTCGAGCGCGCCGACGAGCGGCTGCGCCGCCGCCAGGAAAAAGACATCGCGCGCAAGAGCGCCGTGCGCAAACTGCGGCTGCCCGGAAAACTCGCCGATTGCACCAACAGCGCCGCCGAGGGTTCGGAGATTTTCATCGTCGAGGGCGACAGCGCCGGCGGCTCGGCGAAACAAGCGCGCGACCGTGCCTCGCAAGCGATCCTGCCGCTGCGCGGCAAAATCCTCAATGTCGCTTCCGCCGGCAAGGACAAATTGGCGCAAAATCAGCAGCTCGCCGACCTGGTTCAGGCGCTCGGCTGCGGCACCGGGGCGAATTACCGCGACACGGATTTGCGTTACGGCCGCGTCATCATCATGACCGACGCCGACGTCGATGGCGCCCACATCGCCTCGCTGCTCATCACCTTTTTCTACCGGCAAATGCGGCAACTCATCGACGACGGGCATCTTTATCTCGCCGTCCCGCCGCTCTACCGGCTCAGTCACGGCGGCAAGAATTTCTACGCCCGCAACGACCAGCACAAGGACGAGATTCTCAAGAAGGAATTCAACGCCAATGCCAAGGTCGAAGTCAGCCGCTTCAAGGGCCTGGGCGAGATGATGGCGGCGCAACTGAAGGAGACCACCATGGACCCGAAAAAGCGCATGCTGCTTCGCGTTGTGCTGGTCGCCGACGCCCAAAAGGCGACCGACACGTCCGTCGAGCGGCTGATGGGCACCAAGCCGGAGGAGCGCTTCGCCTTCATCCAGGAACGCGCCGAATTCGCCGGCGAGGAAATGCTGGACGTGTGATCGTCGCCGCTGTTTTCGCGCCTCACCTCCCCTTGTTGCGGCTGGGCGCGCCTTGTATCGTGCGGCCACAAAACGGGAGGCACACATGGCTACGGGTACCGTGAAGTGGTTTAATCCAACAAAAGGCTACGGCTTCATTCAGCCCTCGGGCGGCGGTGGCGGCAAGGACGTGTTTGTCCACATTTCGGCCGTCGAGCAGGCCGGCTTGAGCACGCTCAATGAGGGCCAAACCGTCGAATACGAAATCGAGAGCAATCGGGGTAAAGAGGCCGCGGTCCGACTGAAGGTCAGGTGACCGTTTTATCGGCAAACGCCGACGCATTGACCGCCGCTGACTGCCAGACCTGTGGGGCGTGCTGCTCGTTTTCTGCGCAGTGGCCGCGCTTCGCACTGGAAAGCGAAGCCGAACTCGATCAAATCCCCCGCGAATTTGTCGATGACGAGCGCGGCCGCATGCGATGCAGCGGCAATCGCTGCACCGCGCTCGTGGGCGAGGTCGGCGTGGCAACGTCCTGTGCGATCTACGCCGTGAGGCCGGGTGTATGCAGGGATTGTTTGCCGGGAGATGACGCCTGCCTAATGGCGCGGCAACGTTTTAAACTCCAATCATAGGACAACGACCGCCGCAGCCGGTCTTTTGCGTTCAACGAATACGGGCGGCGACCAAAAATAATTCTATTAGCCAGTAGCCCGGCTACGCAATGTCTGCGATGATCGGAGCGTCTATAGAAACTTCCCCACCGCCGCAACGAGTGGGTCGTCATCGGGAGGTAACGTCGCAGCCGCCGCATCGGTTAATCGACGATGTGGGCTGCGTTTAAAGCCATCGGAGGAGTCAACGTGAAAATCAAAGTCAGTTCAGCAAAAGCCGGCACCGGGGTCGACAAGCAGCGCCGCAAGCTTCTGAAGCTCGCCGCGGCAGGGAGTGCCGGCGCCTTTGCATCGCCGTGGATGTTTCAATCCGGCCGCGCGGCCGGCCGTACCATCAAAATCGGGATGGTAACGCCGCAGACCGGGGGCATTGCCGCGTTTGGCGAGGCCAACCAGTTCGTGCTGGACGGCGTGAAGAAGATATTAGCCGATGGCATTACCGTTGCCGGCGAAAACCACCCGGTCACCATCATCTCCAAGGATAGCCAGTCGAATCCGAACCGCGCCTCGGAGGTGGCGGCCCAGCTTATCAATGACGACCGGGTCGACCTGATGATCGCGTCGTCGACCTCCGACACCGTCAATCCCGTGTCCGACCAATGCGAACTCAACGGCGTCCCATGCGTCACCTCGGACGATCCGTGGCAGGCTTGGTTCTTCCCCCGCAAAGGCGACCCGAAGAAGGGCTTCGAATGGACCTATCACTTCTTCTGGGGCTTCGACATGGTCGGCAACATGTTCGCCGACATGTGGCAGTCGCTGCCGACCAATAAGGTCATCACCACGCTGTTCAGCAACGATCCCGACGGCGTGGCGGCCAACGATCCGGTGCATGGTTTGCCCGGTCTATTCAAATCGAAAGGCCTCGACGTTCACAATCTCGGACTTTACCCGCTGTTGTCGGACGATTTCTCCTCACAGATCGCTGAAATGAAGAAAGCCGGGTCCGACATCGCCTGCGGCATTTTCATCCCGCCGCAATTCGCGATTTTCTGGACGCAGTGCGCGCAGCAGGGATTTCGCCCCAAAATCATGACCCCGCTCAAGGCGCTGTTGTTCCCGACCGCAGTCGAGGCGCTGGGCGATCGCGGGGCCGGGCTGTCGACCGAAGTGTGGTGGTCGCACCATCATCCCTTCAAGTCGGGCCTCACCGGCCAGACGGCGCAGCAATTCTGCGATGCTTACGAGGCCGCGACCGGCAAGCAATGGACCCAGCCGATCGGGTTCAAGCACGCCAATATCGAGGTCGCGATCGACGTCCTCAAGCGCGCCAAAAAGCTCGACCCGGCCAGCATCCGCGATGCCATCCTCGGCACCGACTACGATTCGTTGGTCGGCCATATTACCTGGAAAGGCGGTCCGACCAATCCGGTCCCGAACGTATGCACGACGCCGATCGTCGGCGGACAGTGGGAAAAAGGCAAGAAGTTCAAATACGACTTGAACATCGTGTTTGACAAGAGCGCGCCGATGATCCCGCTCGACAGACCCTTCGAGCCTATTCAATATTCCTGACGCGTTCACAGGTGGGCGAAATACGGCCGTCGTCTCGTCTTCCTTCTCGGCCCGACCTCAAGCGGCAGAGAAGGACGAGCGACGGCCGCCGTTAAAAGCTGTTCATGACGGTTCTTCTCAAACTCGACGCAGTTTCCAAATCCTACGGCGCGCTCAAAGCCGTCGACACCGTCAGCTTCGCCGTCAATGACGGCGAAGCGCTCGCGGTGATCGGCCCCAACGGGGCCGGCAAATCCACCATGTTCAATCTGATCACCGGCGATGTGGCGCCAACCCACGGGCGCATCGTGTTCGGCGGAACCGACATCACGGCGACGTCGCCACACCGGCGCTCGCGGTTCGGGATCGGTCGTTCCTATCAAATCCCGCACCCGTTCGCGAACATGAGCGTCTTCGAGAACCTTTTGGTCGGAGCGATTTTCGGCGGCGGCGCGACCGAGCAGCGCAGCTACGGTCTATGCTGCGACGTTCTCAGAACCACCGGCCTTTACGACAAGGCCAACATGCCGGCGCGCACCTTGACGCTTTTGCAGCGCAAGCGGTTGGAGCTTGCCCGGGCGCTGGCGATGCAGCCTAAGCTCTTGCTGCTCGATGAGATCGGCGGCGGACTGACCGAGTACGAATGCGGCGAACTGGTCAAGACCATCAAGGAAATTCACGCGCGCGGCACGACGATCATATGGATCGAGCATATCGTCCACGCGCTGGTCTCCGTGGCCAGTCGTCTGATCGTGATGAATTTCGGTCAAATCCTGGCCGAAGGCGAGCCGCACGGCGTCATGGCCGATCCGCGCGTGCGCGAAGTTTATATGGGCATTCCGGTTTCATGACGCTTCTGCAGACCCATAACCTCGCCGCCTTCTATGGCGATTTCCAGGCACTGTTTGACATCAACGTGGAGGTCGCGGAGGGCGAGACCGTCGCCATCATCGGCGCTAACGGCGCCGGCAAGACCACCTTTCTGCGCGCCGTCGCCGGCGCCTTGGCGACCGCGCCCGAGACCGTCATCTTCGACGGGGAGCCGATCGGACACAAAGCTGCGCATGAGATCGTGCGGCTCGGCATCGCCATGGTGCCGGAAGGCCGCCGGCTGTTTCCGAGCCTGTCGGTCGAGGAAAACCTTTTGCTCGGCACCCACAGCGAGCGAAGCGGTCCGTGGACCCTCAAGCGCGTCTATGAGTTGTTCCCGCGGCTGCAGGAGCTGCGTCACCTGCCGGCGCCGGCGCTTTCCGGCGGCCAACAGCAGATGACCGCGGTCGGCCGCGCCTTGATGTCCAATCCGCGGCTTTTACTGTGTGACGAGCTCTCGCTCGGCTTGGCGCCCGTGGTCATCCGCGACATCTATCGTTGCCTCACCGCCATCGCGGCCGACGGCACGACCGTGGTGTTGGTCGAGCAGGACATCAACCGCGCGCTTGATGCTTCGGCGCACTTTTATTGCTTCCAGGAAGGCCGTCTGGCGCTGAGCGCTCCGACCAAGAATTTCGATCGCGCCGCGATCACCGCGGCTTATTTCGGCTTATAGAGCAGGCATCGCGATGGACTGGCTCAATGCTTTAATTCAGGGCATCCTTCTCGGCGGAATCTATGCGCTGTTCGCGATCGGCCTGTCGATGTCGTTTGGCATCATGCGGCTGGTCAACATCGCTCATGGCGATCTCATCGTGTTAGCAGCTTACGTCGCTCTGGTCGTCAGTCAGGGCACCGGCCTCGATCCGATTTCATCTCTCGTCGTCGTCGTGCCGGTCATGTTCGCGCTTGGTTACGCGGTGCAACGCGGCTTGTTGAATCTCACGCTCAGCGGTGGGCTGTTGCCGCCGCTTCTGGTCACTTTCGGCATTTCGATCATCATCCAGAACGGGCTGCAGGAAGTTTTCGGCGCCTACACGCACCGCCTTCAGGAAGGCGCGATCGAGACGGCGAGCCTGCGGCTTCCGGGCGGCATTTCGATCGGCGTCTATCCGCTCCTAGTATTCGGCGTGGCGGTGGCCGCGATCGCCAGCCTGCAAGTTCTGTTCTATCGCACCCGGCTCGGCCGCGCCTTTCGCGCCGCATCTGACGACGCCGATACGGCCGAATTGATGGGCATCGACAATCGCAACCTGTACGCGCTAGCGCTCGGCATCGCGATGATCTTCACCGCGATCGCCGGTGTTCTGTTTGCGATCCGCACCAACTTCGATCCGTCCGCCGGGCCGATCCGGCTGATCCTGGCCTTCGAGGCCGTGATCATTGGCGGGCTGGGCAGCATGTGGGGCACGCTGATCGGCGGCATGGTGCTCGGCATCGCCCAGGCTTTGGGCTCGGCGCTCAATCCGAATTGGCAAATTCTCGCCGGACACCTGGCGTTTCTGGTCATCCTGATTGTTCGCCCGAGCGGACTGTTTCCACGCACCAAGGATTGACATGAATTCCGATCGGGTCGAGCGCGCGACCAAGGCCAGCCGTGCGTTCGCATTTGTTGCCCTGCCCATCCTGGCCGCGCTGGTGGCGCTGCCTTGGTGGGGCGAGCCTGGCGAAATGCGGCTGGTCGGCGAGATGGCCTATTACGTCGCTCTGGCGCAGCTGTGGAATCTTCTGGCCGGCTATGCCGGTCTGGTGTCGGTCGGACAACAGGCCTATGTCGGGCTGGGCGGCTACGCGCTATTTTATCTGACCGGCCCGCTCAATATGAATGTCTATCTGGCGCTGCTACTCGCCGGGCCGTTCGCCGGCCTGGTGTCTATTCCGGTCGCGTTCGCGGTGTTTCGGCTTCGCGGTGCTTATTTTGCGATCGGCACTTGGGTCGTCTCCGAAGTCTTTGCGCTGTCGGCGAGTTTGATCGTGGTCCTTGGCGCCGGTTCCGGCCTATCGCTGACGCCCGCGATTTTTCGTCAGATCTCGCCCGATCGGGACAGCCGCGATGCGCTGTTATATCTCATGACGCTTGCCGCCTCGCTGTTGGTGTGCGCCGTCGTCTACCTGCTGCTGCGTTCGCGTCACGGTCTTGCGCTCACCGCCATACGCGATTCCGAGCCGGCGTCGGCGAGCCTCGGCGTCAATACGTTCCGCACCAAATTCATCATCTACATCGCGACCGCCGCGTGCACCGGCCTGGTCGGCGGACTGATCTTTTTGCAAAAACTCCGCATTTCGCCGGACGCCGGCTTTAGCGTCAACGATTGGACGGTCGTGGTCATTTTCATGGTCGTGATCGGCGGGATCGGCACCATCGAAGGGCCTTTCATCGGCATGCTGGTCTATATAACGCTGCGCGAAGTGCTGGCCGACTATGGTACAATCTATCTGATCCTGATGGGTATCATCGCCATCATCGCCATGCTGAAGGCGCCCATGGGTATCTGGGGCTGGGTCCTGCAACGTTACGACTTACAGCTTTTTCCGGTCGGGCGGCGCCTAGCCCTCGCGCCCTCGGAAAAGCCGCCGGAGCCGTAGGATAGCTCAGCGCAAGCCCGCCTGCTGGACCAGCGGATAGACATTATCTTTAAACCAGCGCTGGTCTTCAATGTAGCGCGGCCAGTTCAAAAGCGTGCCGTCGAGTCCGATCTTCGACAGCCGGATCAGGCCATCGACGATCTGCTCGGGCGTTCCGATCAATGGATAGCCGCCCCATCCGGCAATGAAGTGTTTCTTCATCTCGGCCAACACGCCGGGCGGCAAAGTTTTGGCGTTGGCGATCATGGTTTCGACCAGATTGGTGGCTGCTTGCCAATCGCCTTTCTGGTTGACGTACTCCTCGAAATAATCCTTCGCCTCCCTTTCGGTGTCGCCCTGCACCACATAGGCGTAGCTCCACACCTGGATGTCGCGGCCGTATTCGTCGCGGGCCAGTTGGCGGTAGGAGTCGACTTTGGCCTTGCAGTCGTCGAAATCGTGCGAGCCGAACACCACATAGACCATATCGCAATATTTCGCGGCGAAGTGCCGACCCTTTTCGGAACCGCCGGCATTCATCACCGGCGGGAAAGGCTTTTGCAGCGGCTTCGGCGCCAGGTAGCCTTTTTTGATATTGTAGAAGCGGCCTTCGAAATCGATCGGGTCCTCGCTGGTCCATAACTCTTTCACGACATGCAGCCATTCCGCGGCGCAGTCGTAGCGATCGTTGTGCTCCATCAGCGGCGAGCCGAACATTTCGATCTCGGGCTTGTTCCAGCCGGTGACGATATTGAGCGCGAAACGGCCGCCGCTGACGTGATCGACCGTGGTCGCCTGCTTCGCCGCCATGACCGGATGGATGGTCGGCACGTGCGACGTCGCAAAGATACCGGAATAATGGGTCGACGCGGCCACGGCCGATGCCCAGGAAAAGCATTCGAAGCCGGGACCGTTGAAATTCGTCACACCGCCGAACCCATGCCAGCGCCCGATTGGGACCAACGCCTCGAACTCCATCTCTTCGGAAATCCGCGCCAGTTCCAGCGTGTTTGGCCAATTGATTTCCAACACGCCATCGATGGTCGAGATGGCGCAGCCGCGATCGAGATTGGTCCCAAAAGTGCCGAGCTTGAGCTTGCGATCGTTGAAAATCGGATTGATGGAGCGGCGCTGTTGCAGCGCTGGCGTCTTGGCATCCATGGCGTTTCCCCGGTCTTTGACGGAGAGTTTACGAACGCCAGCGCGCTGTGGCAATCGCCGCGCGGGCGTGTAAGAAAGCGTGTAGCATGAAGCCCGTGCAGGGCGCGCTCGGAGGAAACAACGATGCGGCTGGGGGTGTTCATGATGCCGGTGCATCCACCGGCGCGCTCATTCACCGATACGCTCGCCGAGAACGAAGAGAAGTCGCTTCTTGCCGACCAGCTCGGCTTTCACGAATTGTGGCTGGGCGAGCATTTTTCCGCGACCACCGAGCCGATCCCCTCCCCGCTGATGTTCATGGCGGGTCTGGTGCCGCGCACCAAGAATCTGACGTTCGGCACGGCGGTCATCTGCCTGCCGAACCACGATCCCGTCACTGTCGCCGCCGAAGTCGCGCAGTTCGATCACATGAGCCGCGGTCGCTTCATGTTCGGCATCGGCACCGGCGGGCTGGTGTCCGACCTGGAACTGTTCGGCAACCTCGATGTCAGCATACGCGGGCGCAAGCTGCTCGAATCTATCACCATGATTCAACGTATCTGGTCGCAAGACCCGCCCTACGATCTCAAGGGCGAGTTCTGGAACGTGCGGATTATCGACGGCATCATACCGGCATTGGGCATCGGTACGATGCCAAAACCTTTCCAAAAACCCGGTCCGCCGATTTCGCTTTCGCTTTCCAGCCCGAATTCCTCGACCGCACGCAAGGCCGCATTGCAAGGCTGGGGCATAATTTCCGCCAACAACATTCCAACCTATTCGGTCGCCTCGCATTGGCAGGTCTACAGCAAGGCCTGCGCCGAGGCGGGCAAGACGGCGCGCGGCGAGAATTGGCGGGTGGCGCGCAACATCATGGTCGCGCCGAGCGACGCCGAAGCGCACGATCGTGTGTTCAGCGACCAAGGGTCCAACCGCTATTTTTACACCTACATGCGCGAGGTGCTCGGGCGGGTCGGCATGCTCATCGTATTGAAACCGGATCCATCGATGCCGGATGAAGAGGCGACCGTCGAAGCGATTACCGAAGGCTGCGTCATCTACGGTTCGCCCAACACAATGCTCGACAAGCTTATCGCCTTCCGCGACCGGGTCGGCCCGTTCGGCTCCCTGCTGATGACCGGGCTTGACTGGAGCGGTCCAAATGGCGCCTGGGAGCGGCAATCGATGCGGCTTTTGGCAGCGGAAGTGATGCCGAAATTCCGGCAGCATGCGCTGGCGCAGGCGGCCGAATGACCCTTCCAGGGCCGGGCGGGTCCGTGGCGGCGGCCTTCCAAATGGACAGCCTGCATTTTCGGCAGCGCCTCAGGCGCGATTGGCCTCTTTCTTGCACGAATCCCGGGACTGGTTTCACCGCCGGAGATCGCCATGCCAAATATCAAATTCGATGCCGAACCCGCCCCGCTCGCCGTCGACACCGACGCGTCGGCGCTCGTGATTATCGATATGCAACGGGATTTCCTCGAACCCGGGGGCTTTGGCGAGGCGCTCGGCAACGACGTATCCCGGCTCCAGGCCGCCGTGGGTCCGATCCGGGATGTCCTTGCAGCCGCACGGAATAGTGAGATGCTGGTCATCCACACCCGTGAAGGCCACCGCCCCGACCTCACCGACGCGCCGCCGCACAAAGTCGAGCGCGGCGATCCGGCGACCCGGATCGGCGCTCCCGGTCCGATGGGACGCATTTTGGTGCGCGGCGAACCCGGCCATGACATCATCCCCGAACTCTATCCGTTGCCCAGCGAACCGGTGATCGACAAGCCCGGAAAGGGCGCGTTTTATCAGACCGACCTCGAATTAATGCTCAAAAATCGCGGCATCGACACGCTGTTCGTGTGCGGGGTGACGACGGAAGTATGCGTCAATACCACGGTGCGCGAGGCCAACGACCGCGGCTTCCGGTGCATCGTCATATCCGATTGTTGCGCCTCCTATTTTCCCCAATTTCACGAAATGGGTCTGGCCATGATCAAGGCCCAAGGCGGCATTTTCGGCTCGGTCGTGGGCTCGAAACCGCTTTTGAATTCGCTGGCGGCGGTCACGGCTGCTGAACGCGCCGCCTAAACGGGTTGGGAATTCCGATCGGATCCGGCTGCCCGGGAATGGCGCCCGGACCAGTTGTTGCTTAATTTTTGACACATTATTGACTGAGTTTTGATCGTCGGCGGCCCTGCCGGCCGCTCGGGTTGGCGGCTGCCAGCGAACTGCAAAAACCAGGCAGCGCCTCCGGATTTGAATCGGCAGTCTTTTCGTTGCTTTCTCTGTCACCGTCCGCTCTTGGCCGCGCGACGTCATAATTGGCACGCCGCTTGCGAGGCTATTTTTTTAAATAGCTTGGGATTTTCGTAATCCGCCGCCCGGCGCTGTTTTTGCGCCATGACGTTGGATCAGAAAAAGTAGGGGTTTCCAAGCCTCCGGCCGCGAGAGCGGATGCTTCGTTCCTGTTCGCACCTGAACCTCCGCGAACCGGGAGTGGAGCGTCCGTCTCCGGTCGGACGGATTTGAGGCAGGGGAGGCGGCGGTCAACGATCAGCCGGCGAAATTCCGGCCGATCGTGATGCGCTCGCCATTACGAGGGAGCGTGAAATGACGACCATGACATCGACTGCCGGGTTCCGCCCAAAACTATGGGTCCCAGGCGACTGGAATGCCTTTTTCGGCTTCGGCACCAACATCCTCACCAACATGCTGACGCTCACGATCCTGTTGCGGTTCGTGATCAAGATGCCGGATTCGATCGTGTTTGGCCGCATCCTTCCGGCGGTCGGCCTGATGATGTGTCTTTCGACTTTTTACTATGCCTATCTGGCTTACAGCCTGGCGAAACGGACCGGGCGTAACGATGTCTGCGCGCTGCCGTCCGGCATCAGTGTGCCGCACATGTTCATCGTCACCTTCGTGATCATGCTGCCGATCGCGCTGAAGACCGCCGATCCGATCAAGGGCTGGGAAGCTGGACTGACGTGGGTGTTCTTTCAGAGCTTCATCCTGATGATCGGCGGCTTCATCGCTCCGATCGTCCGCAAAATCACGCCGCGCGCGGCCCTGCTCGGTACATTGGCTGGCGTATCGATTACCTTCATCTCCATGAGTCCGGCCTTGCAAATGTACATGACGCCGGTGATCGGCCTGACCTGCTTTGCCGTCATCTTGGTGAGCTGGTTCGGCGGATTTAAATATCCGCTGGGTATTCCCGCAGGCCTTGTGGCCATTGCGGTCGGAATGATCATCGCGTGGGGCTCCAACCTCCTCGGCCTCAACTACGGTGGGCTGAGCGTCGCGGGCGTTGTCGGCTCCTTCACGAATTTCGGCTTCAGCGTGCCGCTCCCTGCCGTGAACCACATCTTCTCCGGCTTTGAGTATCTTGGCGTGATCCTCGTTACCGCCATCCCATTCGGCATTTACGATCTGGTCGAAGCGATGGATAACGTTGAAAGCGCGGAGGCCGGCGGCGATGCCTTTCCGACGACCCGCGTGCTGACCGCTGACGGCGTCATCAGCCTGATCGGCTGCTGCATGGGCAACCCGTTCATCAACGCCGTTTATATCGGCCATCCCGGCTGGAAGGCCATGGGCGGCCGCATCGGCTACTCGGCGGCGACCGGCATCATGGTGATCGTGCTGTCCTGGTTCGGCGTGATCTCGCTGCTGTTGGCCGTCATACCGGTCGTGGCGATCTACCCG
>Ga0181525_10003793_pt1 | contig 11820 bp, 8 predicted proteins | sample PEATcosm2014_Bin_48_FD_121100 | JGI IMG/M metagenome (GOLD analysis project Ga0181525, IMG submission 121100) | Peatland microbial communities from MTU Mesocosm Facility, Houghton, MI, USA - PEATcosm2014_Bin06_10_metaG | ecosystem: Environmental > Terrestrial > Soil > Wetlands > Peat | place... | reverse complement strand
GAGCAGCAGTTCCATCTCGATGTCTGGTTCCCAGTTTCTCGTTTCCGCTCTCAGCGGAAACATCCGCGCACAGGCGGAAAAAGACCCTCAACGCAAGTGCACCTAGTTTTTCAGAAACCCCAAACCCAAGTCAACATGACCACAGTACCGCCGATCAAGCCAACGCCGGAAGCAAGAAACTGGCCACTTGCCACTGATCACTGGCCACTGCCCTCTAAGGCCCCACCACCACCTGCAGCGGCGTCGGCGTCTTCAACTCTTCTTTATAGATCGCATTCCGCTTCGCGATCTCCCCCGCCACGTCGACGTACACTACATAACCTCCGTGCGGCAGCGTCTCGCCAAACGGCAGCGTCATCGCAATCGTGCCCTTCTTCAACGGAAAGTGCTGGTACCCGATCTCCGTCGCCCGCCCATTCTCCGCGACCGCCTTCACATCAAACGTCAGATCCATGTCATCGACCGTCGTATTCGATATCTCCACGCTGCCATCGATCCTGTTCCCGGTCACGTGCGCCGGAACCTTCCACGCCAGCGTGATCGCCTCCACCACTTTGATCACATACTCCCGCTGCACCGCCTGCGTCGGCTGCCCGCCATCCCGCGCCGCAATCACAAACTGAAATTCCCCCGCCCGCTCCGCCTCTCCGTGCAGCTCTCCATCCTCTTCCAGCTTCATCCCCGGAGGCAACGCGCCCTTCTCCACCTTCCAACGCAAATCCGGAACATAATTGCCCCGCCCCGTGAATTTCACCATATACGGCCCATGCGGATAAGTCGCAGGCAACTCCGTCGGCTCAATCACCAAACCATCATTACCTTTGTCCTGATCTTGATTTTGCGCCGTCGGACTCAGCCCACTCTGCTTCTGCAAAATCTCATTCCGCGCAGTCGTGTTCCCACCCGCCTGCCCCCACCCCGCCGCGCCCATCGACATCACAACCGCGCACAGAAACGTGCAATAGCCCAACCTCGTCATCCCGAAAATCTCCTTGTCGTCCTGAGCGAGGATTGTGCTCCGCGAAGCGAAGCACAACCGCAGTCGAAAGCCTGCCCTGAGCGCAGTCGAAGGGGATCCCTACCCCGCCGAGACCTCCCACCCATGCTACCGGAATTCCTTCCCCGCTCCTCACAATTCGCCGCACCACAGTCCCTGCCCGGTCTCAAATCCGGTCGCGCCCGCATTGGATGCGCAAACTCCCAGCCTGAGCCTCGCGTCCTAACTCCAGAATGTAAAGATATGTATAACTTGCGCGCTCTCACATTTTTTCCGAACCCGCGCTACTTATTCTTGTGGTTCGGGTTTGAGGCAACTGAATCCACCTGTGCTAACCTCACATTCAAAGGTGACCAGTTCCGCAATCGATTCGCTCCCAGGGAGGTAGTTATGTCTGCGCGCAATGGAATCGTCCTGCTCCTCGCTCTCTCCACTCTCACCCTTCTAGTCGGCTGCGGCAGCAGCGGCAATGCCGTTGTCACCCCACCTCCCAGCGGGAGTTTCAGCGCGAGCGATTTAAATGGCACCTACGTCTTCTCCGTCTCCGGTACCGACGCTGCCGGCGCCGCTTACGCGATCGTCGGCGCCTTCACGGCCAACGGCAAGGGCGGCAGCAACGGAATCACCGGCGGCACGATTGACATCACTGACCCAGAAGAAGGCGTCGAGCCGCAGCCCGACCTGTCGATCACCGGCGGCAGCTACAGCGTCGGAGCGGATGGGCGAGGTCAGATGACAATCGCCACCAATCCTGCCAATATATTCAACACGCCGTTGACCTTCGACTTTGTCCTGAGTTCCAGCTCTCACGGACTCATCGTCGAATTCGACGACAATGCCACCGGTAGCGGCACCATCGACGCGCAGGCAGCCGGCGTTACCCCGAACGGAACTTATGCCTTCAGCCTTGCCGGAGCCACCGCCGAAGGCAGCCCCTGGGCTACAGTTGGCAATTTCACAGTCTCCGGCCAGTCCATTGCCGGACTCGACGATCTTAACGAAGGCGGCGTTTTAGCCTATCCCGCCCAGACCTTGACGGGTTCGCTAGTCGCGGGACCGTCCAGCAGCCCCGCAACAACGTTATTCACGGCCGCGTTCAGCGGCCTGTTCGACGTCTACGTCATCGATGCGACCCATCTGAAGTTCATTGAGATGGACGACATAGCATCTCTATCGGGGGATGCTTATTCTCAAACCAGCGCCGCCATTCCAACAGCCAACATGGCCTTCACTCTGGCCGGCGCGACAAGTTCGGACATCCCGTTCGCGGCTGGCGGCTTCATGCTCGCCAGTGGCAACAACATCACCGGCAACGAAGACTACAATGTGACCACAAGCGCTTCGAACCCAGCTGAGCCGCCGCCCATCACCGGCACCTACGCCTCCGGCGGTACCGGTCGTTACACGTTGAACTTCTCCACCTTCGTCGGCGGCTCGGACTATGCCGCATATCCCTACGCCATCTCTTCCTCGCTCCAGGGCCTGCTGTTGCTTGAAATCGACAACCTTGGCGTCACCGCCGGCGCCGCCTATGCGCAAACTCCCGGTGCTACCTTTGCTTCCGCGCAAGGATATGCCCTCAACCTTACGGGACTTAATAATGGCATCGAAGAGGAGACTGGGAGCCTGGAGGAAGTGGATGACATCGCCGAGTTCACCGCCGCCGTCGGCGGAAACTGTACCACTGCCTTTGCCATCTGCGGCATCATTGATGAAAATGCTGACCCGGGCGGCAGCGAGGACCTTGGCGCGCCGTTTTATGATTTGGCACTCGCCGATGGTACCTACGCCGGCCCGGACACCAACGGCCGCTACGTACTCTTTGCCAATGCCGGCAATTCCAACGTGAGCACCCTGAACGGGGGATTTAACCTGACGTACTACGCCGTCGATGGCACGACCTTCCCCTTCATGGAATCTGACACCACCCAGACCGCGACCGGGGTAATGGTACTGCAGAGCCCTTCCGATCCGTCGGCGGGAGCCGCCCGCTCGCACATGCTTTTCGTGCACCCCGTGATCCATTCCCACGGAGCCGCGAAGGCACACGGATCCTTCAAGAAACGAAACCCGTAGACACCATGAACCACGGGCGCGACTCCTCAGCCGCGCCCTTTTCCCTTGCAGCCGGCACTGCTACTGCGCTGCGTTTGCGGCGGAAACGTAGAACGTGTCCGTCCCAATAGCGGCGTAGGCTATGCTGATCAAGGGATACTTCGTGTTGCATGCCGAACTCGGATTCCAAGGCGGGCAAGTCATGCTGACCTGCAAGATGGTCCCAGTGGGCACGTAGCCCGGCTCGTAGTAGTTCCCCGTGCCAACCTCAGCGAAGGCGCTGAAGTACATGGTGGCGTAATTGGGCAGATCGGCGAGGGCCCCGTCGACCGTGGGTCGCTCCATGATCCACTCTGCACTGTTCCCTTCATAAGTTGTCCCGGACGGCGGGTTAAAGCCGATAGAGGTGGTCTGGTTAGTCACGTTATTTTCTAAGTTGGCACTCCCCTGTGGCGAACAACTACCACAGTAATACACTCTCACCGTCACGAAGTCGCCTGGGCCAACAGGAAGACTCAGCTCGGTTTCGGCATTGGGATACCACTCGTACCAAAAGTAATCAGAATTGCCGCAATTCGCCTCCGTGCCGGCCTGCAGGACGTCGCTCGACGTCCAGCCGTCGAAGCCCACCCACTGCGAGGAGGCATATGTCGCGGAGCTGCAGCTGCCCGAGCCCGGTGCAACGGCGGGCACCGTCCAAATACCGTAGCTCATCGGATTGTTGCCGGAGAATGTGCCGTCGGCCTCGGTAACAACATAGCCGCTCCAGTTTTCGGAAGTCGCGGCGGTAGCGTTACTGACAGCCGACCCAATCTTTGGATTTCTCGCTGGACCGTGATAGATGTTCGTGAATTTCAGCTGAGGCGTGATGCGGGTCGAGGTGGCCATCCTCTTCCAGCGAGCGTAGTCCACGGGATCGCCGCTTTTTGGTCGCGGCGGAAATCCCCACTGCTGAAGCTCAATATCCGAAGCTGTGAGCGGGTCAAAGCCAGCCGGGGGCACATCGTAGACGAAGCCCGGGGTCGCGATGCCCTTCGGATCATAGAGCCAGTGTCCGTGCGCGGTTTGCGCTTTTGCCGAGGTGAAGGCTAGGGTAACAGTTGCCACAACAAGCGTGATTGCACACGTGAAAGAGAATGGGCGTAGTCGCACAAAACCTCCTTGAATGTGGAGTGAGCTTGGATCGACTCCGCATGTCGCCTTATGCCACGCGATTCCCAGCTCGTTAGGCTCGCGCGGGCGACCCGCCCTGAAGAATTGCACTAAGCGTACCCACGAGGCGGCCAAGAAGCAAATCAATTTTCCGTAAAGACAATGCCTTCTCCGCGCCCATCCTTAACCTTAACTGCAACTGCTCCCCACTCATGACCTTAGTTACCTTTAATGACCACCCCCTCTTCCCGCACAATACTTTCCAGGATTTCCCCAGCCTGCGGAGAGACGAAGAGTGTTCCAGCGCCTTCTCATATTCGTGCTCATCAGCGCCTCGTTGGCGTCGGCGCGCGATCTCGCCCTGGTCTCCAACAAATCCAATGCGATCGGCGCCATCACCGTTCCCGAGCTGGTCAAAGTCTGCAAAGCTCAGAACAATCGCTGGCCTGATGGCAAGCCGGTCACCTTCGTTATGCGCGCTCCCTCCGCGCCTGAAATGAAGATGGTCGTCGAAAAAATCTACGGCATGTCCGAGCGCGAGGTGCAGGAATTCATCTCCTCCTCCAATCGCGGACGCACCAACCATCCCGCCATCGTCGTCGCCGCTTCCGACGAAGATCTCGTCAACAAAGTCGCGTCGCTCCCGGGAGCCGTTGGCGTCGTCGATGTCTACGCCATCAACAGCAGTGTCGCCGTCGTCAAAATCGCAGGCAAACTCCCCCTCGAACCCGGCTACCTGTTGCACGGAAACTAAAGCAGTGGCCAGTGATCAGTGGTCAGTGGCCAGTCAACCAGCTCTGACGCAAGCGGCACCGTGGAAGAGCGGCGCTTCAGCGCCGCGTCAGGAAGCAAAAATATCCGGGCTTTAGCCCCTGAGGAATCCGCGTGCGGAACTGATTCAAGGCTTTAAATGGTTTAAGGTTTTACTGGCCACTGGCAACTGGCCACTGACCGGGCTTTAGCCCCTGAGGAATCCGCGCGCGGAACTGATTCAAGGCTTTAACTGGTTTAAGGTTTTACTGGCCACTGGCAACTGGCCACTGGCCACTGATTTTCATGGCAGCTCCCGGTAAGAAACTCGAACCCGCGAAACCGGCCACGCCCACCGGCGCCCACGCCCGCCGTTACCCGCGCTTCGCCCTCGACGCCCGCATGCAGGTCCGCATGTTTCAGGATGGCGAATTCCGCAACTGCTGGGGACGCTCCACCGAACTCGGCCAGGATGGCATCGGCGCCACGCTCACCGGCGAACTCGAAACCGGAGAAATCGTCTCCCTCGAAATTCCCCTGCCCCTCAGCCCTTATCCCTTGAAAGTCCGCGCCATCGTTCGTTACCGCCAGGGCCTGCGCTACGGCTTCGAATTCCTCACCCTCAGCGAAACCCAGCGCGACATGATCCGCCGCGTCTGCGAAATGCTCGCCACCAAAAGCTGATCGCAGTGGCCAGGGGCCAGTGATCAGTGGCCAGTCCATGCGGAACATGATTTCCCATGGCCATGTAGGGACGGCCGCCTCGGCCGTCCAGCGAGCGCAGCGAGCCGCTTAGTTTCCAACCGCCCAGAGCGCGACCGTGGAAGAGCGGCGCTCGGTTGCCCGCGCAACCGTGGAAGAGCGGCGCTTCAGCGCCGCGTTAGGCGCCTCCTTGATCGAGGGCTTTAGCCCCTGAGGGAGCTCGGGGCTTCAACAACCGCAAGTGCCCGCCAAGCCGCAAGTAGCGTCGACTGCTCACTGCCCACTGGCCACTGACCACTGCTCTCAATTACCACCGTAACTTTCGACCCAATCCCCTCCGTTCTACGATGCCTGTGCGGAGCTTTCTGAGGGGGGAGCTTGCACATGGGTGATCGTGTCGCCCAGTCTACTGAGTCCAGGAAACTTGTGCGCGCCCGCAACTTGCACCAGGCGCTTGAGCGCGGAACCGCGCCCACCTTCATTCCGCCCAACGTGGCCCACCCTGTCGTCTCGCCTTCTTCGCTTTCCTGGCACCACGCGGAAACTCACGAAAATCCCAACAACAAAAATGTAAACGGGAACAATCCCGCCCGCGCCCTCGAGATTCGCCGCCAGTGCCTCGAACAACTTTTTCAAAACTCTCCCGATCCTCTTATCGTCACCGACGCCTCTTACCGCACCTTGTGCGTCAACCAGGAATTTCAACGCATGTTCGGCTACACCGCCGAGCAGACTCTGGGCAAGTCCATCGACGAACTCGTCTTCCCTCCCGACCGTCTGCCCGAAGCGCAATGGATCGCCCAATGCCTCCAGCGCGGCGAACACCTCACCCTCGAAACCAAGCGCCGCTGCCACGACGGCACCCTGATCGACGTTTCCGTTTCTTCCGCTCCTCTCATCGTCGAGGGCAAGGTCGTCGCCTTCTACGCCGTCTATCGCGATATCTCCGAGCGCAAGCGCGCCGAAGCTCTCAGCTCCGCTCTCTATCGCATCGCCGAAAAGGCCAGCGCCGCTCAGGATCTCCAGCAGTTCTTCGCCGCCATCCACGGCATCGTCGACGAACTCATGTGCGCCCGCAATTTCGCCATCGCCATTCACGATCCCGAATCGCAACTTCTTAGCTACCCCTACTTCGTTGACGAACGCGAGCCCGCACCCGCTCCCGCAAAACTCGGCGCCGGCCTCACCGAATATGTCCTGCGCAGCGGCGACTCTCTGCTCTGCACTCCCGAACTCGCGCGGCAATTGCTGAAGCGCGGTCAGACTAAGGTCACAACTCCGTTCCCGCAGCAGTGGCTGGGTGTCCCGCTCAAAGTCAACCAGCACACCTTCGGCGCACTCGTTCTCAAGAGCTACTCCCCGAACACCCGCTTCGGCGAGCGCGACAAGGATGTCCTCGCCCTGATCTCGCAACAGTTGGCCGCCGCCATCGACCGCAAACGTAACGAGCAAAATCTCCGCCGCTCCGAGGTTCGCTACCGCTCCATGGTGCAAACCGCCGTCTACGGAATTTATCGCTCCAGCCTCCAGGGCCAGTTTCTCGACGTCAACCCCGCCATCATCGGAATGCTCGGCTACAACTCCGCGCTCGAAGTCCTGGCTCTCGATCCGCAAAAAGATGTCTTCGTCGATCCCGGCGAATACGCTCGTCTGGTCGATGAATTCCGCAGCACCGGTCGCACGGATGGTCTTGAAGTCCGCTGGAAGCGCAAAGACGGAGCGTCCATCACCGTCCGCATCAGCGGCCGCGCCGTCGCCGGCGGCGACGAACCCTCCGACGTTCTCGAGGCCATCGCCGAAGACATCACCGAGCGCCGCGTACTCGAAGATCAATTCCGCCAGTCCCAGAAAATGGAAGCCGTCGGCCGCCTCGCCGGCGGCATCGCTCACGACTTCAACAATCTCCTGATGGTCATCAGCGGCTACACCGAAGTCCTGCTCGATCAGCTCACCCCCGGCCATCCTCTGCATGCCAAGGCCGAAGCTATTCAGGGAGCCTCCGACCGCGCCACCACCCTGACCCGCCAGCTCCTCGCCTTCAGCCGCAAGCAGCTTCTCGAACTCAAAGTCATCGACGTCAACGCCATCGTCACCGACATGGAGCGTCTGCTGCGTCCGCTCATCGGCGAGGACGTTGAACTTACAACCAGCCTCGCCCCCGCCGTTGGCTGCACTCGCGCCGATGCCGGTCAGCTCGAGCAGGTCATCATGAATCTCGTCGTGAATGCGAAAGATGCCATGCCCAACGGCGGCAAAATCTGCATTCGCACTGCCGCCGTCACCCTCGATGATTCCTACCGCCCGGAAAATACCTTCATCAAAAACGGCCCCTACGTGATGATCTCCGTCAGCGATAACGGCCAGGGCATGGATCGCGAAACCCAGGCCCGCATCTTCGAGCCCTTCTTCACCACCAAGGAAAAAGGCAAAGGCACCGGCCTCGGACTCTCCACCGTCTACGGCATCATCAAGCAAAGCGGCGGCTATGTTTTCGTGCAGAGCGAGCTCGGCCGCGGCACCGTCTTCACCATTTACTTCCCCCGCATCGACGGACCTTCCGATGCCCACGGCACAACTTCCGTTTCCATCGCCGCCGCCGGAGGAACCGAAACCGTCCTGCTCGTCGAAGACGAAGACTCCGTCCGCCAGCTCGTTCGCGAAACTCTCGAATCCCGCGGCTATCGCGTCCTCGAAGCCGCCAACGGCCAGGCCGGTCTCACCCTGGCCGCCAGCCATCCCGATCCCATTCATCTCGTCATCACCGACGTCATCATGCCCGGCCTCAGCGGCCACGAACTCGTCCAGCAACTTCTCCCCACTCGTCCCACCATCAAAGTCCTCTATCTCTCCGGCTACGCCCAGGACGCCTTTCCCAACTCCGCCGCCGCCGAAAGCCAAAAAACTTTCCTGCAAAAACCCTTCACCCTGCAAAGCCTCTCCCGCAAAGTCCGCGAAATCCTCGGCCCCATCGCCAACTAGATTTGTGTGGGGATAGCCTGGAATTGTGTCTGGACAGCCCAAGATCGTGCGTGCATAGCTTACAACTGTGTGGGGACAGCTTAGAATTTGTGTGGGGACAGCTAGAATTGTGTGGGGACAGCTAGAATTGTGTGGGGACGGCCGCCTCAGGCCGTCGAGCCAAGCGCAGCGAGGCGTCCCGCATGCACCGCCCATAACCGACCAAGCGCCCACGCCGTGCGCCCAACAACGCCGCATGCGCAACCGTGGAAGAGCGGCGCTTAAGCGCCGCGATAAGATTCTCCATAAACGAGGGCTTTAAGCCCCTGACGTGTCCCCCCTAAATCCCTCGCATCCGCTTCCCGCTTCCCATCATCCAACCAACCGACGCCGCTTCGTCTGAATCCACACCTTCGCTCTCATCATCAGTACAATAAGAACTCTGGAGGAAAAATCATGGCTCACGAACTACCGCCCCTGCCTTATGATTACGCAGCCCTCGAACCCGTCATCGACAAGCAAACGATGACCCTGCACCACGACATGCACCACGGCGCTTATGTCAAGAACCTCAACGCCGCCATCGAAAAGCATCCCGAACTCGCCGGCAAGTCCGCCGAAGAATTAATCAAAGACCTCAACGCCATCCCCGAAGACATCCGCGCGGCCGTCCGCAACAACGGCGGCGGCCACGTCAACCACACTATGTTCTGGAAGATCATGAAGCCCAAAGGCGGAGGCGATCCCACCGGCCCCATTGCCCAGGCCATCACCAAAGCTTTCGGCAGCTTCAAGGATTTCCAGGCCAAGTTCAACGACGCCGGCGTCAAGCAATTTGGCTCGGGATGGGTCTGGCTCGCCGGTGCCAAAGGCGACGTGCACATCATGACCACGCCCAATCAGGACAGTCCAATCACCGTCGGCCACTTCCCCATCTTCGGCAACGACGTCTGGGAGCACGCCTACTACCTCAAATACAACAACCGCCGTCCCGAATACTTGGCCGCCTGGTGGAACGTCATCAACTGGGACGAAGTAAACGCCCGCTACGAAGCCTTCAAAGCCGGCAAGTCCGTCCCCGAACCAGCCCTAGCCGGCCGCTAGAAGTTTGCCATGCAAGTGTGGGGCGGGCGCCCTCGCCCGCCTCTTTTGACTTTGATTTTGTTCTCGATCTCAAAGCCACCGAAAAAGCTCATGTACGGACAGCCGCCCCGGCTGTCCCGCCGAGCAAAGCGAGGCGGAAGTCCAACTGGCCACTGCCCACTGACCACTGATCACTGACCACTGCCTCTTTGCATTTCCTGTGCACCCCCTGTGAACATTCCGCCGTACCACTCCCTCAAATTTTTCCCGCAGCGCTCTCTCGCCACCCGAACTCGCGCCACTCAAGCCGCTTATCGCAAGATATCTGACACGCCCCTTGATCCATGTTCATCCGTCACAATCCATCTCTGGAATTTTCCTCAACTGCACCAAAAATACTGAATTGACCGCACTCCCTTTCGCTCGTACATTCACTCTCGCCCTCTCGATTGAAAATGACTCGAAGCTGGCCGGGATCCAAAACGGCCAGAAACGCAAACGCAGTTTTTAGTTGTCATCCCGAGCAAGCGTTTTTCGCGCAGCGAGAGCTTGCCCTTGAGCGAGCGCAAGCGACCGAAGGGTTTGGCTCGGTTCCCCAATCACCACTAACTCAACCACAAGGTCCGCATGCATGAAAGCCACAAGTCCATGGATCACCTATCGCACCCGCTTTCTGGTCAACGCCAAACAACTCAGCACCAGCCTCACCTTCACCGACTCTCTCGGCCGTCTGCACTCCGGACGCAAGGGCGACTATCTGGTCGAGTCCTCCGACGGTGTTCTCCGCATCGCCCCTCGTCAGATCTTCGAGGACATCTACGTCCCTCTTTTGGAGCCCGAGACTCCGGAGCCGCACTCGACTCCCGCGCCTCCTATGCTCCCACTTCACCTAACCCGCAAGTCGCCGCAACCGTATCAGCACCGTCGCAACCCCGGCCCCAGCCTCCGCTCACTCTAGACGATCGCCAGGCTCGCGACTTCCCGAACCGTACGAGGATTCCCCACCGCCGGCACGACCGCCTGCACGACCGTGGAAGAAAGGCCCGACAGTGCCTGCACGACCGCCTACCCCACCGTCTGCACGACGGCTTGCACGACCGCGTGCGCGACCGCGACCGCCTACACCACCTCCTACACGACCGCCTACACGACCGTGGAAGAGCGGCGCTTCAGCGCCGCGTGAGGGGCCCAGAAACGATCTGGGCTTTAGCCCCGGCGACCGCTGGCTCAGTCTCAGGGCATCGCTTCAGCAATGTCATAGGCGATTCCAAACAATCGGGCCCTCAGGCGCTCAACTCCTGCCAGCCCGCATGGGATTTCACTGGCCACTGGCCACTGCCTTTGTGAACGCCCCATGAATTCACCTTGTGGAAAACAATTCCCCCACCCCCGCACCAAGCCCGTCATTGTTGAGGATACAACCTATGGTGTTTCTCTCTTGACAGCTACAATAAGCGGGAGTAACTTTGCAATCCCATAGGTGCTTTGAAACGCGCCTCGCGGGAACGGGGCGGGTTTCATATATGTAGGCAGTCAGGGAAACCGGCGGGACGGCGCTGGGCCAGAGGTGACCCAGCGCGGCTCCCGTAAACGTAAGAAAACATTGCATCCCGGCACCAGTGGTCAGCTTCCAGTCCGGAAGCCGGACGCTACCCAGCCGGACTTAAGAAAGCGCGGTGGCCGTTCCCCGACCCTCCCCCGGTGGACGACTAGAAGCAGCATGGACGATTAGGAACAGCGTGGACGACTCGGAACAACGTGGACGACTCGGAACGGCGCAGTTTTGGCGCCCCGAGGGGCGTCCGATAATGAACGGGAGCCGTGAGATTCGTATCAGGGTACGGCTTTAGCCGTACCGTCCGTGAGAGAGATGCAACGGGGCTTTAGCCCCTGTGGTTTTGGATGTAAGCACCACCGAAGCAAGCACAATCGCCGAAGCAAGAACGCGTGGAAGAGCGGCGCTTCAGCGCCGCGTTAGCAGCAGAAATAATCCGGGGCTTTAGCCCCCGTGGAATCTTCGCCGTCGATGAACGGGAGCCGTGAGATTCGTATCAGGGTACGGCTTTAGCCGTACCGTCCGTGAGAGAGATGCAACGGGGCTTTAGCCCCTGTGGTACCCGAAT
>Ga0181525_10003790_pt1 | contig 11821 bp, 11 predicted proteins | sample PEATcosm2014_Bin_48_FD_121100 | JGI IMG/M metagenome (GOLD analysis project Ga0181525, IMG submission 121100) | Peatland microbial communities from MTU Mesocosm Facility, Houghton, MI, USA - PEATcosm2014_Bin06_10_metaG | ecosystem: Environmental > Terrestrial > Soil > Wetlands > Peat | place... | reverse complement strand
GTCGTCGACCGCGCCGCGGCCGAGAAAGGAAAAATCCTGATCCCGAGCTTCGCGCTCGAGCGCACGCAGGAGCTGCTCTTCGTCTTCGACAAGATGATCCGCGAGAAGAAGATCCCGAGCATCCCGATCTACGTCGACAGCCCGATGGCGATCACGATCACCGAGATCTTCGACCGCCACCTGGACAGCTCCTCGTTCTCGAAGGAGTTCAAGCAGTACGTCTGCAGCGAGGGAAATCCGTTCGAGCTCAAGAGCGTGCGCTACGTGCGCTCCGTCGACGAGTCGAAGCGGCTCAACGAGCTCCCGGGCCCGATGGCGATCCTCTCCGCCTCGGGCATGTGCGAGGGCGGGCGCATCCTGCACCACCTGCGCAACAACGTCGACAAGGACACGACGACGATCCTCCTCGTCGGCTACCAGGCCCAGGGCACGCTCGGCCGCCGCCTGCAGGAGGGCGCCAAGAAGGTCCGCATCTTCGGCCTCCCGCACGACGTCTGGGCCCGCGTCGAGACCGTCCACACCTTCTCCGCCCACGCCGACCGCGAGGACCTGCTCTGGTTCATGAAGTCGATCTCGCCGAGCCCGCGCACGATCTTCCTCGTCCACGGCGAGGAGCAGGACCGCGCGAAGCTCGCCGAGCACCTCAAGGACGCCGGAATCGCGCGCGTCGCGCTGCCCGAGCAGGGCGACGTCGTCGAGCTCGAGTAGCGCCGCCGCCGCTCATTCCAAGACGACGATTCCGGTGATCGACCCCATCCGGCCGGAGAGCGGCTCCACCTTCTTGGTCCCCAGGCTGTTCGAGAAGAAGCCGGCCGCCTCTCCGTCCCAGGCCACGATGCCCGCGTGCTGGCTCTCGCCGCCACCGCCGATGAGGGCGACCACCGGCCCGCGCCGGGCGTAGGCCTCGATCTGGCTCTGGTCGAGCCCTTCGCGGAGCACGCCGGCCGCGCGCGCGGCCGCGATCGCCTCGTTGCAGCTGCCGCTGAACAAACCGAAGCTCGGACCGGCGTACCAGCTCTGGCTTCGCAGCAGCGCGCGCACGGTCTCCAGGCACAAGCCGGAGACGAACGGGACGCCGGCCGCGTCGCCGCCGCGGAACACGTCGTGCAGATACGCGAGGAACTGCCGATACTTCCCGTACTTGGCGTAGAGCGCCCGCAGGCGCTGCGTGAGGCCCGCATCCGCGGCGCAGGGCAGCCGCTGCGCGCGCAGGAAATCGATCACGGCCCGGCGCTCGTCGGACGGGGGCTGCACGTCCTCGACGTAATGCCGCTGGGCCGCCGCGAAATCCGGAGGCCACGGCCCGCCGGCCAGAGCTCTCAGCCGGGACTCCAGCTCCGCCAGCCGGGCCGGGAAGTAGCCGCGCATGGCGTCCAGATCGCGCTCGGCCTGCAGGGAGGCGCCGGCGGACGCCGGAGACGAAGGCGCGCCTTGGAGCTTGCTCGCGAGCGCATCGCGCTCCGCGGCCAAGGGCAGGATCCGGTACCGGAGAATGTCCTGCTTCTTGCGGTCGTCGACGCCGTTCCATGAGCCCCACTGAACGAGAATCTCGCGATTGATCGCGTCCAGCCGGCCCTGCTCGGGCGAGCGGGCGACGAGCGCGCCGGAGACCTGCGCCCAGCCCTGTTCCAGGGTCGGCCCGGCCGCCTGCGGCCGAGCCGGGGACGCCGCCGCGCCGAGTACGATGAAGAACCATGCTTTCCCGCTCATGGCCCGCGCCTCCATGTCCGCGTCCGCTCCGACTCTTTCGAGCATACGACGCGCGCGGCCCGAGGAATAGGGCCGAGAGGCCCAGCCCTTATAGGCCATTGGTCCCAGTCCCGCCGCTCGTCCGAAGAGGCCGCGTCATTGACGCTGGCGCGCCCCAAGAGGTATTCTCGGATCGTCGTCGAGGATTCACGGAGGATTCGCCCATGGCCGCCCCCACCGCCGCCGCCAACGCCGCCTCGCAGGTCAAGCCCGGGCTCGAGGGCGTCGTCGCCACCGAGACCAAGCTGTCCATGGTCGACGGTCAGAACGGCGTGCTCATCATCGCGGGCTACCCGATCGAGGAGTTCGCGGGCCGCGTCTCCATCGAGGAAGCCGCGATGCTGCTGTGGACCGGCCACCTGCCCGCGAAGGAAGAGGCGCCGCTCCTGCAGAACGAGCTCGCGAACTACCGCGCGCTGCGGCCCGAGACGCTCGACATCATCAAGACCGCGCGCAACGCGCCGCCGATCGACGCCCTGCGCATGGCCTGCGCGACGCTCTCGCTCGACGTGTCGAACCCGAACGACATCTCGCCGGCCGGCGACCTCGCGCTCGCCAAGCGCCTCCTCTCGCGCTTCCCGACGGTGATCGCCGCGCACTCGCGCATGCGCCAGGGCAACGACCCGATCCCCCCGCGCGCGGACCTCTCGCTCGCGGCAAACTTCCTTTATATGACGTTCGGCGTGGAGCCCGATCCCCTCGCCGCGAAGGCGCTCGAGACCTATTGGGTCACGGTATCGGATCACGGCATGAACGCCTCGACGTTCGCCGCGCGCGTGATCGCGTCGACGCGCTCGGACATGGTCAGCGCGGTCACCGGCGCCGTCGGCGCGCTCAAGGGCCCGCTGCACGGCGGAGCGCCCGGTCCCGTGCTCGACATGCTGGTCGACATCAAGACGGCGGACAAGGCGGAGGCCTGGCTGCGCAATGAGATCAAGGAGGGCCGCCGCATCATGGGCTTCGGCCACCGGGTCTACAAGGTGCGCGACCCGCGCGCCGAGGTGCTCGCGAAGACCGCGGCGCAGATGGCCGGCGCGCACCTGCAGAACGCGAAGCTCTACGACCTGGCCCGCGCCGTCGAGAAGACCGCGGTCAAGGTCCTCGAGGAGCTCAAGCCGGGGCGCAACCTGAAGACGAACGTCGAGTTCTACACCGCCCTGGTCCTGCAGTCGATCGGCCTCCAGCCCGACCAGTTCGTCTCGATGTTCGCCTGCGGCCGCGCCGCCGGCTGGTGCGGCCACGTCATGGAGCAGCACGCGCAGGACCGTCTCATCCGCCCGCAGTCCGCCTACGTCGGGCCGAAAGGACTGAAGCTCAGCCGCTGAGCACCCGGCACGAACGTTGCGCCGCGGCCGAACGATGAGGCTCGACGAGACGCGCTGGATCATGGGCGGCGGCGTCGACGCCGAGTGGCGCTGGGTGCACCGGCGCCGCCTCGACGAGGCGCGCGCGGGACTGCGCGGCGCGCTCGCCCGGCTTTCGCGCGAGGCGCCCCTCTCCGTGCGGCGCTCGCGCCTGTCCGAGTCCGCGCGCTACCTCCTGCGCGCGAAAGGCCCGCGCGCCGACCGCGCGCTCGGCCACCCGTGCCTCGACTACTGGCTCTCGCTGTGGACCTCGCACTTCTCGCGCCCCTGCCCCGCGGAGGACTGGGACCTGCAGTGGGGCCTGCTCGGCGGCCTCGCCGCCGCGCTCGCCCTGGAGGAAGGCGCGCGCCTCGACGCCGACGCGACGCTCGATCCCGACGGCAGCCTCTATCTGCACGGCCTGCCGTGGGCGCTCGACTTCCCGGACGCGGGGCGCCGCCGCGTGCGCCTGTCGGCCGCGGGCGGCGTCCTGCGCGTCAAGGGCGAGGGAATCGACGCGGCGTTCGCGCTCGCGGACGCCGCCGCGGGCGGCCCCGCGCGGCGGCTCGACGAGGCCGTCCCCGGCGTCGTCGTCGACGACCGCGGCTGGCTGCAGGTGCACGGAGTCACGATGCACGGCCTGCTGCGCCTGGACGACGAGCCCCGCCGGGCCTACGCGGCGACGATCGGCCGCGCGATCCGCGACATGCGCGAGCGCGATCCGCGTCTGCATATGGAGATGACCGACCTCCTGCGCGTGCTCGTGCCCCTGCAGAACCCGATGAACCACGGCTCGGTCTCCTCGTCGTACGCGACCTTGCGCGGGCTGATCGCGCTGTCGCCGTCCGACGACGCCCTGCTCCAGGCCGAGACCTTGATCCACGAGTTCTGCCACATGAAGCTCAATCAGCTTCTCGCCGCGGACCCGCTCCTGCTCCCCGGCCAGGCCGGCCAGGTCTTCTACTCGCCGTGGCGGCCCGACGCGCGCCGCCTGCGCGGGCTGATCCTCGGCGCGCACGCGTTCCTGAACGTCGCGCGCTACCTCGCGCGCTCGCTCGAGCGCGAGTCCTACTCCGACGAGAAGCGCCTCGACGTCATGTCGAACGTCGCGCGCCGGCTGTTCCAGGTCGAGGCCGCGATGGCGGCCGCGACCGAGCACGGCTCCTTCACGGAATTCGGCTCGCGCTTCATGCTCGCGACGTGGCGCGAGCTCGGGCTGCTGCGCCACGCGGTCCAGTGGTTCCCGCCGGCGCTCGTCGCCGAGCAGCGCGCCGAGCACGAGGCCCACCGCCGCGAGCATTCGCTCCCCGGCACCTGGCTGCACAAGACCGCCGCGCTCGTCGACGCGGTCCCGCGCGCGGGCTACGCCCCGAGCGGCAGCCCGGCGCCCGCGGCGCCCGCTCCGGCGGCGGGGAGCGGCGCGTGAACGCGGCGCAGGCGCGCGAGTTCCTGTCCGCCGCGTCCGCCTGCGACGCGGGCTCCGACTACTCCGGTCCGCGCGAGCTCGTCGACGCGCTCGCGCCGGTCCTGCCCGGCGCCGAGTGGGAGTTCGCCTTCCGCGGCGGAGACTCCGCCGCTCTGCGCCTGGGCCTGCTCGTCTGCGGCGACTCCGCCGCGGGCCGCGCCGTGCTCGCGCGCGCGCTGGACGTCGACGAGGAGGCGCTCGCCGGAGCCCCCGCCGCCCGCCGCCCGTGGGTCGACGCCGCGTGGGACCTGAAGGCCGGCCACTGGACCGCCGTCGAGTCCGCGCGCGCCGACGCGCGCGGAACGATCGTGCGCGCGCTGAAGCCGAAGGCGGGCCCGGCGCGCCGACTCGCCGCGCGCCCCTTCTCCGCGAAGGCCTTCCCCGAGCCCGTCTCCTCCGCGCTCGCGGCCTTCGACGCCCTGTGCCCGGTCGCCGAAGTCCAGTCCGTGCCCGGCCGCCCCGGCTGGACGCTCGCGCTCGCGCGCCCGCTGGCGTGGCCCCTGCTCCTGCGCTGCGACCTCTCGGCCGCCTTCGCGCCGCGCGCGGCCCAGCTCTCTTTGCTCCTGCGCGACGCGCGCGTCGTCGCCCTCGACTTCGACGGCGAGGCGCTGTGGGCGCGCCTCGTCGGCTGAAGGCCGCGCGCTACCGGCCGCGCGTCTTCGCGTAGACGCGGTAGCGCTGGTCGCGATTGGCGCTTTTCGTCCCGTCGAGGACGCCGTCGCGCGCCATCTCGACGAGATCCGTCGGCCCCGGATCTCGGACGACGGGAGCGGAGTCGATCGGCTCGTTTTTTCTCACTCGCCTCCCCAGCGGCCGCGCGGGGTCGACGACGATGCGGTAGCCGTAGGCCCAGTCCCAGCGCTTGAGCAGCTCGAGGCGGCCGTCGTTCTTTCTGCGGGCGGCGAGCCAGGTCGTGAAGGCCTGGCGGCGCGTCACTTTCCGGAGGTCCCGCGCGACCCGCGGCCGGCCCGACGAGGCGGACGGCTCGTCGTCCCACGAAAAGCGGCCGTGCGGCGTGTCGAGCGCGCTGACCTCCACCGCGACCGGGCCGCCGTCCGGCCGGCCCTTCGCGGAGACCGTGTCCATGTACCAAAACTCGGCGCCGCGGCCGCGATCGCCGTCGAGGTACGGATATCGGTCCAGTTCCCAGAGGCCGTACGAGCCGGAATAATCCGAGCGGATCGTCATCGAGTCGATCTGCTGGATGTAGCCGAACGTCCATTCCTCTCCGGCGGGAATCCGGCACTCCAGCACCGCGCTCGCGGACGCGTAGCCCATCTGGACGTCCAGATACCCGGGCCACTCGCTGACGCTGGGCGCCCGATCGTCCAGACGCACGGCGAGGCTCGTCACGACGCAGGGCGCCTCGGCCCGGCCGCGCGCCGCGGCGCCGAGCAGGACTCCGGCGACGGCCGCGCGCTTGATCAGCCTCAAAGCAGATCCGCGGTCGTCTTCGCTCCGCGCCGCGCCAGCCGCGCCGCGATGCTCCCATTGAACAGGACCAGCAGCCACAGATTGCGCGCGGCGTTGGTGCCGACGTAGAGCGCGACGGGGATCGACAGGAAGAAGATCGTCGCCGAGAACGCGGAGCGGTAGTGGCCGTAGCGCACGACCTCCTCGGGCAGGTCGGCGTCGACGAGGCGGCGGCCGCGGGTCGCGACGAACCAGATCGCCGCCAGCAGCGCGCCGAGCGTGCCGCAGTACCCGCCGTAGAAGGCGACCGCGGTCGTGTCGGCGCGCGGCAGGGAGGAGAGCTGGACCGCGAACGGCATCAAGGTGATCCCGAGCAGGAAGAGCAGGTTGAGCATCAGAAAGCCGCGGTCGACGCGCCGGATGTAGCTGAAGATCCGGTGGTGCGTGACCCAGTAGATGCCGACGAGCAGGAACGTGACCGAGACCGCGACGAACTGCGGCCACAGGTCGGCGAGCACGGCGGCCGTGCCCTCGCGGTACAGCCGGTGCGACAGGTCCGGCGGCAGGACCTGGACCGCGGCGAGCGTCATGCCGACCGAGAAGATCCCGTCGCTGAGCGCGATCAGCCGCGCCGGGTCGGTCTGCGGGTGCCAGCTCTCCGTTCGAGCCATCGCCGCTATTGTAGACAATCGCGGGCGCGAGACGCGGCCGCCCCCGATTTCATTTAATGTCGTCGATGAAGCGGCTCATGCTCCTCCTCGCCCTCGCTCCCGCGGCGTCCTCCGCGGCGGAGCCGCCGTACGTCCCGCCGGCCCTGCTCGCGCCGCGGCACGGCGCGCTGCTGCCGTGGACGCGCGTCGTGACCTACTACGGCAATCCGCTCTCGGACAAGATGGGGATCCTGGGAGAGCTTCCCCCGGATCAGATGATGGCCGCGCTCGAGAAGGAAGCGGCCGAGTGGAGCAAGGCCGACCCGCAGACGCCGGTCAAGCCCGGCCTCGAGCTCGTCGCGACGGTCGCCGCGGGCGAGCCGGGGCCGTCGGGCCTGTACCGCACGCGCATGCCCGACGAGCTGATCCAGAAGGTGATCGGCTGGTCGCGCTCGAAGGGCTGGCTCACGATCCTCGACATCCAGGTCGGCCGCGCCTCGGTCAAGGACGAGATCGTGCGCCTGCGCCCGTTCCTCGCTCAGCCCGACGTGCACCTCGCGCTCGATCCCGAGTTCCAGATGCCGCCCGGCGTCGCGCCGGGGCGCCGCATCGGCGGCACCGACGCCAAGGACGTCAACCTCGCGATCGGCCTGCTCGCGGCCGAGGTCGAGCGGCTCAAGCTGCCGCCGAAGCTCCTGCTCGTCTACCGCTTCACGCAGGGGATGCTCCGGAACAAGCCCGCGGTCAAGCTCGACCCGCGCGTGCAGGTCGTGATGGTCATGGACGGCTACGGCCCGCCCGCGTTCAAGCGCCTCGCCTACCGCGTCGCGATCCGCCGCGAGCCCGTCGAGTTCGCGGGCGTCAAGCTGTTCTACAAGAACGACCGCCCGCGCCTGACCCCGCGCGAGGCGCTGAAGCTCCAGCCGGGGCCGTCCGTCGTGATCTACCAGTAGGCCGCGCTCAGCCCCTCACGGTGTCGAGGCGGCGGAACAGCTCGTCGAGGTCGGCCTCGTCCTGGTACAGCCCGAAGCCGAAGCGCAGCCGGTCTCCGCGCGCGTCGACGATCACGCGCAGCTCCTCGTCGAGGAAGCGCGCGATCTTCGGCGCGTCGGCGTGGCGCAGCGTGAGGAAATGGCCGATGCGCGCGAGCTCCAGCGAGACGAGCGCGTCGGCCGCGAGCGGGCCGCGCGCCTTCGCGGCCAGGCGCGTGACGAAGCCGCGCTGGAGCGCGCGCGCGTGCGCGTCGGAGTCGCGCACCGACAGCTTCAGCGCGCGCCGCCACGCGCTGACCGCGTTCCAGCGGTACAGCGCGGTCGGATCGAACGTCGAGCCCCAGAAACGGAATCCTCCCGGGCCGTAGCCGACCGGCGCGGCGATCGGACGCTCGAGCCCGGCGAAGTCCGCGAACCAGCCCGTGTTCGCCGGGCGCAGGGGGCAGTCGGGCGGGACCGCGAGGAAGCAGGCGCCCTCGCCGGCCTGCGCGTACTTGTAGCCGCCCGCGAGGTAGAAGGCGCGCCGCGACGACTTCGACAGGTCGACCGGCACGGCCATGAACGCGTGGTAGCCGTCGACGACGACGAGCGCCTCGCGCGGCGCCTTCGCCGCGACTTCGGCGATGAACGCGTCTTCGATGCGGAAGCCGGAGTTGAAGAACACGTGGCTGAAGAAGATCAGGTCGTGGCCGCCGGCCTTCGCGGCCGCGAGGAAGCGGTCGGGAAACGTCCCGAACGGCTCGACGAAGACGCGCTCGACGCGCGCTCCGTCCTCCTCGAGCCGCGCGATCTGCCGCGCGAACGAGTGGAACTCGGAGTCCGTCGTCAGCACGCGCAGCGCGCGCCCTTCGGGCAGGCAGGAGAGCAGGCGCGCGACGAACTCGTGCGTGTTCGGCGCGAACGCGATCAGCGCGGGGTCCGGCCAGCGCAGCGCCTCCGCGATCGGCCGCTGCGCGGCGGGCACGACCTCGCCGAGGATCTTCGCCCACTTCTCGTCGGCGCGCCGCGAGGCGTCGTCCCAGCACGCGAGCGCCGCCTCGCGCGTGCAGTCCGGCCACGGGTGGTGGCTGTGCGCGGCGAAGTGCAGGCGGCCGTCGAGCCCCTTCAGGAAGCGCGAATAATGGCCTTTGTAGCTCGTCATGGCGCGTGCGCGAAGCCGAGCGCGCGCTCGACCGTGCGCGGCAGGCGCGGCAGGGCCGAGCGCGGGATCAGGAACGTCGAGAGGTTGAACAGGTCGGCGAACACCCGGTGCGAGGCCGCCGCCTTCTGCAGATACTGATGCCCCGACGAGCCGCCGGTGCCGATCTTCGTGCCGATCATGCGGTGGACCATGATCGCGTGGCGGTGGCGCCAGACCGCGAACTGCTCGTCGACCTCGACGAGCTTCTCCAATAAGCGGAAGGGCTCGTGCAGGATCGGGCGGTCGCGGTAGAGCTGGATCAAGAGCGCCGACAGCGTCGCCTCGCGCGACAGCCGCCAGGAGCCCGCGCGGACGAGCGCCGCGTGGCCGTCGGGATCGAGCAGGGCCGCGAAGCTCGCGCGCGTCCCGGCGAGCGTCTCGAGCTCGCGCGTCCGGTCGGCGGCGCGCAGGGTCGGGTTGCGGCGGATCGTGCGCTCGTCGCGCGCGAGCATTCCGCCGACCGCGGCCTTGTACTCGCGCCAGAAGTCGAAGCCGCCGAAGCGCGTGAACGGAGTGCGCTCGAGCCAGGCCTCGACGAGCGCGAACAGGGAGGGCCGGCGCGCCGCCGCGAGCGCGGCCGCGCGGTGGGCGGGCGACAGGCGCGCGAAGTACGGCGAGCGATCGAAGCGCTCGCGCGTCGCGTCGGCGAGGCCGAGCTTGAGCTCGATGAGCCGGAACTGCAGGCTCTGGAAGCCCGAGGCCGGGGTCAGCGCGTCGCGGAAGTCGAGGAAGTCGAGCGGCGTCATGGTCTCGAGCACGCGCAGCTGGTCGACGAGCAGCTTCTGAATTTCCACGACGCGCGCAAGTCTCGATGCGGCGGACGAGACCGCGCTCTCGGGCACCGCCCGGCCCGAGAAGCCCTCGAGCACCGCGTCGAGCTCGTGCAGGATCTGCTTGAACCACAGCTCGTAGGCCTGGTGCGTGACGATGAACAGCATCTCGTCGTGCGCGGGCTTGCGCCGCCCGCCGCCCGACAGCGGCTTCTGCGCGCCGAGCAGGCGGTCGAGCCCGAGGTAGTCCGCGTAGTAGACCGGGCGGCGCGCGCTCACCGCCGCCCCCGCGCGACGGCCTTCAGCGAGGCGCCGAGATCCTTGACGATGTCGCCGGGGCTCTCGAGGCCGATCGACAGCCGTATCCCGCCGCTCTCCTTCATCGGACCCGCGCCCGCGTAGGCCGAGTGCGTCATCGCCGACGGCATCTCGATCAGCGTCTTGGTGTGGCCGAGGCTCACGGCGAGGGTCACGCAGTAGGCGTTCTTCGCGAGATGGTCGACGAAGTCGGCGCCTCGCGCGCGCCGCTCGTCGAGACGGAAGAAGATCATGTTGCCGGGCGCGAAGCCGCCGTCGAAGTCGCGCATCTGCCTCAGCGCGAGGTCGCGCCGGGGGAAGCTGTCGAGCCCGGGGTAGCGCACCTCGGCGACGGCGGGGTGACCTTCGAGGAAGCGCGCGACCTGCAGGGCCGTGTACTGCTGGCGCTTGAGCCGCAGCGGGATCGTGGGCACGCCGTACACGAGGATGTTCCACGCGGCCTTCGGCGACAGCACGCCGCCGAAATCCTTGCGGTAGCCCATGACCGAAGGGAACAGCTCCTTCGACCCGCAGACCGCGCCGCCGATCTCGGTGCCGAAGCCGCCGATGTTCTTCGTCAGCGAGTGGACGACGAGGTCGATCCCGTGCTCGAGCGGGCGCTGGCCGAACGGCGTCGCGAAAGTGTTGTCGATCACCGAGTAAACGCGGCGACTCCGGCCGCGCGAGGCGGCGCGCGCGATTTCCGAAATGGAGCGCAAATCCACGATATCGAGCGTCGGGTTCACCGGCGACTCGAAGTACAGCGCGCGGGTGCGCGGACCGACGGCCTTCGCGACCGCCTTCGCGTCGGTGAAGTCCACGCGGCGGACCTTGACGCCCAGCTTGGGATACCAATTCGCGAGCAGCGAGTGGGTGCAGCCGTAGAGAAGAGTGTGCGCGACGACCTCGTCGCCGGACTCGAGGATCGCGCCGAGCGCGGCGCTGACCGCGGCCATGCCCGAGGCGAAGGCGAGGCAAAAATCCGCCCCCTCCATCGCCGCGAGCTGGCTCTCGAGCAGGCCGCGCGTCGGCTCGTCGAGGCGGTCGTAGATGTAGACCGGGGCGTCCGCGTCCTCGGCGCGGAACGCGCCGAACTCGGTGAAGCCGCGCGCGCCGCGCTTGACCGATTCGAGCCGGAACGTCGTCGACGCGGTCAGCGGCGGGACGACGTGGTGCGAGTAGTCCCAGCGCGGCGTGCGCGCCGCGCCGTGCACGATGCGCGTGGTCTTCTTGTAGCCGTCGGCGGTCTTGGGCATGTCGTCCTCAGTCGATGACGCGCCGCGCCTTCAGGAAGTGGCGGCGGTAGTAGGCGCTCTCCAGGCTCTCCATGCGCACGCCCTCGCCGGGGTTGGCCTGGTGGATGAAGATGCGGTTGTTGACGTAGATCCCGACGTGGCCGACGCGGCGGCCGCCCGACGAGCCCGAGAAGAACAGCAGGTCGCCCATGCGCAGGTCGCGCGTCGACGCGATCGGCTTCCCGAGGCGCGCCATGTCCTCGGACGTGCGCGGCAGGCGGATCCCGTTCTCGCGGAACACGCGGCCGACGAAGTCCGAGCAGTCGGCGGGCGTCGGCCGCCCGCCGTCCTCCTCGGGCAGGTACGCGCGCGCGGTCCGCACGACGGCCTTCGCGAGCGGCGGCGGAGGCGGCGGCGGCTCCCGGCGCGGGCGCGGCGCCGCGCACGCGGGGAGGATGAAGAGCGCGGCGACGGCGGCCGGGACGCGCGCGGCGATGCGGGCCATTCCGGCGCGATGATATCAATTCCCCGCGCGCGCGGAGCGAAACCATTTCATGCCCGGCACTCATGGGCCGGTCGGACCCCTCAATTTGGGCCTTCTGTCCCTTTGACTTCCGCCGGCTTCGCACTATACTCGGGAAAGATTGAGGGGGATCTGCGTTTGCGCCGTCCTGACGGTCTTGCTCGCGCCCGCGGTCCCCGCGCGCGCGGCCGATCGCGCGCTCAT
>Ga0181525_10003788_pt1 | contig 11825 bp, 9 predicted proteins | sample PEATcosm2014_Bin_48_FD_121100 | JGI IMG/M metagenome (GOLD analysis project Ga0181525, IMG submission 121100) | Peatland microbial communities from MTU Mesocosm Facility, Houghton, MI, USA - PEATcosm2014_Bin06_10_metaG | ecosystem: Environmental > Terrestrial > Soil > Wetlands > Peat | place... | reverse complement strand
TCCAGGACACCGAAGTTGAGTTCATCGACGCCTATGTCAAGCCGAGCAACCAGGCTTCGCTAAAGTTGTTTGCCGGGGCCGGTTTCCAGCGATTTCCGTCGGAAGTAATCGAGGGACAGGAGGGCGTCCACTTCGTGCTGGAGAAGCATAATCGAAGCATCGAATCGACGTAAGCGGGCGTTACAGACTTCGCAAGCGATATAAAGTGAAGATTGCAATCTCACAACCGGGGTACCTTCCGTGGGCCGGATTCTTTGATCTTATCGACCAGGTCGATCAATTTGTCCTGCTGGACGATGCGCAGTTCGTGAAGCAGTCGTGGCACCAACGCAATCGCATCAAGTCTTCGACCGGTCTGCAGTGGCTGACCGTCCCAGTCGTGTTTCGAGGACGTCTGGGGCAGCCGCTCTGCGAGGTGGAGATTCGCGAGCCGCTGTTCTGGCAGAAGCACCTGCGCAGCGTTGAGGTGAACTACGGCAGGGCGCGATACTTTGAGGACTATTTCCCTCGACTGAAGGAAATCCTGGTGCGCCCGCGAGAAAAGCTGATTGATCTCAATTTGGCTCTAGTGCAGTGGCTTGCCGGCGAGCTTTCGATCAAAACTCCGATTGTAAGATCTTCAGCTTTACACTTGGAAGGACATCGGTCTGGACATTTGGTGGCGGCGTGTCAACGACTGGGGGCGTCGGATTATCTCTCCCCTCGCTCGGCCACCTATCTGCTTGACGATCTGGGTATGTTCGCGGAGGAAGGCATTGCAGTATATTTTCAAAATTACAGCTGTCCGGAATACGAACAGCGCTTTCCTCCGTTTCTGGCGTACGCTTCGGTGGTCGATCTCCTTTTCAACGAAGGCCCTGAGTCCGGGAACATCATGCGCAGTGGACGCGGATTGCCATTGACTCCCGATCAGATTCGCGCTTTCATCGAGAACCTGAGGCTTGAGCGGGAGATCCGGCAAACATGAAAATCGGACAACGAAATATCGGTCCGGAACATGACGCATACCTGGTGGCGGAGCTATCGGCAAACCACAATCAGAGCTTTGACCACGCGGTGCGCGTCGTTCACGCAGCCAAAGATTCCGGCGCCGATGCCGTCAAACTGCAGACCTACACGCCCGACACGATGACCATTGCCAGTGACCGGAAAGAGTTTCGCATCGGCGGAGGTACGCTCTGGGACGGACGCAATCTGCATGAGCTTTACGGCGAGGCTTACACGCCCTGGGAATGGCAGCCGAAGCTAAAGAAAGCCGCGAATGACCTTGGCATGGACTTATTTTCCAGCGCATTCGACGCCACATCGGTGGATTTTCTTGAGCAGATGGACGTGCCTGCGCACAAAGTGGCTTCGTTCGAGTTGGTGGATATTCCTCTTATCCAGCGTATGGCACGCACCGGCAAGCCGCTGATTATGTCCACCGGCATGGCAGCGGTGGAAGAAATCGAAGAGGCTTTGCAGAGCGCCCGCGAGGCAGGCGCGACGCAGATCGCGTTGCTGAAGTGCACCAGCGCATATCCGGCGCCGGCGGAGGAAATGAATTTGCGCACGATTCCGGAGATGGCCCGGCGGTTTGGAGTTCCTGTGGGATTGTCTGACCATACAATGGGAATTGCCGCGCCGGTCGCAGCGGTGGCACTGGGCGCCTGCATCATCGAGAAACATCTGACGCTGTCGCGCGCAACTCCGGGACCGGATAGCGGGTTCTCTCTCGAACCGGACGAATTCAAAGCGATGGTAGAGGCGGTGCGCAGCGCGGAGAAGGCATTGGGAACAGCGCATTTCGGATTGAGCGGCAAAGAAGAAGCTAGCCGGGTCTTCCGCCGCTCGTTGTTCGTGGTGAAGGATGTAAAGCGTGGCGAGACGTTTACACCGGCGAATGTTCGGTCCATCCGGCCGGGGCACGGTTTGCACACGCGTCATTTGAGAGAGGTTGTGGGCAAGCAGGCGGTTCGCGATATTGAAAGGGGCACGCCCCTGAGCTGGGATTTGGTTGTCAACTCATGAGATTTGTCAGTCCAGTTTTAAAGAGTGTGGTTTATCCCGCGTTGTCGAAAGTCGGATATCTGCGCCACTATTCGCAGCGGGGACAACTCTCTGTCGTTACGTACCACGGTGTGCTGCCGACTGGATACAAAGTCACGGATGTTCAGCTCGACGGCTCCTGGGTAGCTCCCGAAGTATTCCGGCGGCAACTGCGCGTGTTGCGCTTGTATTACAACGTAGTGTCTCCGTCGCAGGTGCGGCTGTGGTGTAAAGGCGAAACGGTATTGCCTCCGCGCGCCCTTCTTTTAACCTGCGACGATGGATTGGCGAACGCGGTGACGGATATGTTGCCCATCCTGCAGGAAGAAGGACTGACCTGCCTGTTCTTCGTGACCTCGCGCGCGCTCGCAGACGAGCTGCGCATGCTATGGTACGAAGAACTTTATTTGACCTTGCAGGAGGCGCCGGAAGGAGCCTTGGAAGGCACGTTTTGTGGAGTGCCGGTGAAAACTTACCTGAACAGCAGCGTCTCGCAGAGAACTTCCTGCTGGCACAGCATGGTGGAAACTCTTTGTAGATGCGAGGCTCAAACCCGATTGGGATTCGCTGCCGCGATTCGCGCGCGGTTCTGCTTTCCTGAGAACTGGAGCCTGCAACATTTCAAAAAAGACGCTTCTCGTTTTCGACTATTGACGGTTTCTGAAATCAGGAGGTTGCTGGCGGCGGGAATGGAAATCGGTTCGCATACCGTCAGCCATCCGAAACTTTCGCAATTGCCGGAGGAGTCGTCGTGGAAAGAAATTGCCGAGAGCCGCTGCGCACTGGAAAAAGCTTTGGGCGTGCCGGTGTGGTCGATTGCGTATCCCTTCGGAGGAACTGATGCGGTATCCGCGCGGGAAATGCTGATGGCGGAAAGAGCCGGATACGATTGCGCGTTCGTAAATTTCGGCGGTGGAGTTGGAAAAGACACTTCACGGTTTGGCATTCCTCGGGTACACATTTCGCTCGATACGACCGTGGCCGAGTTCGAGGCTCATGTGTCCGGTCTGCACGAAGGCTTGCGCCGGCGGTTCGGTCGACTGGAACAGATTCCTTCCTCATGACTCTCCCGGCCCACGTAGCTGAAGAACTGTCGCCCGGAAAAGCAGGGAGACCGGAGGACCCCAATCTTCACGTTTTTAACGCGCCCGATGTGGCGGCGCATTACGCCTCGCTGGATTACCTTAGTCCGTGCGAACGAGCGCTGTTCGAGTCGTTTCTGAAACAAGGAGATGCGATTCTGGATCTGGGAGTGGGAGGCGGCCGAACGACTCCGCATCTCTCTCGCCTGGCGTCCCGTTATGTGGGCGTGGACTACGCGCCCGCGATGATTGCAGCCTGTCGACAAAAGTTTCCGCACCTCGAATTCCTGGTGGCGGATGCCGCGAATCTTGCCGCGCTCGGCGACGAGAACTTCGATTCCGTGGTGATGGCCTTTAACGGGATTGATTCTCTCGTCCCGGATGAATCCCGGCGGTGCTGCCTGGCAGAGATGCACCGCGTGTTGAAGAATGGAGGCGTGTTGATTTTTTCCTCCCACAATCCGCGGTCTGTTTTTCTCCGGCCAGCTTGGAACCCAAGAAGAGTCGAAGAGGTCGCGCAGATGCTGGCGGGGCAGAGGAAATGGCTACTCCAACCCGCAAGAGTGCTCGTCTTGTGGTTGCGAATTGCGGTGGCGCTGGCTGCATCCGCGACTGCATCCGCATTCCGCTTATGCCATCGAGTGTGGCATCGCGCATTTTGGAGCGGCGACGGCTATATGATCGATCCTTCTCACGGCGGAGTGCTGACCCACCACTCCGTGCCCGAACGGGTAATCGCAGAAGTGGAGCAGCAAGGCTTTCAATTTGTGCGGCTCGCCGGCGACGATTATCCCCGACGCAGCCGGGCTTACGTTACGGACTGGTACTACTACGTCTTCCGCAAACCTGGCGGTCCGGCAGGCACGGCATGAAGATAGTCCTGTTTAGGAGAGTTCCGGAAGATCCTTCTCTCCTGCGGCGCTGGAACGACTTGGTCCTGCAAATGGAGCGGCCGGAAGTTTTCTACACCGGCGAGTGGGCTCTCGCCGTGCAGTCCGCCGGTCTGGCGTCTGCGAAGCAATTGCTATTCCTCGGCTACGAGGGCGACAACTTGGTGGGAGTGGCGTGTCTGAGCGCGGACCTTGACGAACGAACCGTAAGCTTTCTAGCCGGCACCACCGCGGACTACTGTGAGTTCGTGAGTCATCCGCGGAGGCGAGCGGAGTTCGTCGAGGCGGTTTTCGCCGAACTTCGACAACTGGGCGTGGGGAGTCTGGTCCTTCCCAGTCTGCCTGCGGACTCGGCGACTGCCGCGGCTCTGCGCCCTGCGGCAAAGAAACATGGATTTCACTTGTACGTTCGGCCGGAATTCTCGTGCCCCCAGGTGGAACTAGGCTCCGGAGCACAACGCCAGGAGTTGAAGTCCGCTGTGATGGGCAAGAGACAACTCCGCCGGCGCATGAAAACCATGGAGCTTGAGGGGCCGGTGACGTCGCTCTGTCTTCGGTCGTGGGAGGAAATCCAGGCGGCCTTGCCAGGCTTTTTCGATGCCCACGTGGCGCGCTACCAGGCTACGCAACGCGTCAGCCCTTTCTCCGCGCCCGAGCGCCGAATCTTCCTGGAGGAACTTGCCAAAAGATTCGCCGGCACCGGCGTCGTGACGATGAGTATGTTGAGGATTGGAGACCGGCCAGTGGCGTGGAATTACGCTTTTCAATTCCAGGGAATTTGGTCGCTATATCAGCCAACCTTCGACATTCGCTGCCAAGACCATTCTCCCGGCTACTGCCTCACCGCGAAGATTGTGATCGAAGCTTGCGAGACGGATACGCTGAAACTCGTGGACCTGGGGCTGGGATCAGAGGGCTACAAAGAGTGGTTCGCGAACAGCACTCGCCAGACTCTACACGCTACACTCACAACGTCTCCCCTGCGTCACCTGGGTGAGATGGCGCGGTATCGCGTCGCGACCGAAGTCAAACGCTTTCCGAAACTGGACGCTGCGATCCGAAATACGAGATCGCGGCTCGGGCGGTGAACATCGTCCCGATCGAGATTCAGCGGGTCTGCTTGCGACGCCAGGGCCGAGTGCTGGAGGGCACGCGCTAGTTCTAGGCTGACAATTAATTCTTGAAGACTCTCCTTGTCCATCCCGAAGATTCCCCCTGGTCGGGGCCCTGGGCCGCCGAGAGCTGGGACCAGATCGTAGATCTCGGCAGGGCGTCGGCGTTCACCGTTGCTTCATGGCAAGAGCGGTTGAATCTTCCCGTCATGCAACTGGACTCGCTGCGCCACGGCATCGAGGATTTTGCCTTGATACGTGAAGTCCTGCAGGCAGGGCGCAATCAACTGGTCGACGAATCAGGGATCGATTGGTGGGATTTGATCAGTGTTCACATCTACTCGGCGCTTGAGCAAGCGGTTGTTCTGGGTCGACTGGCTGGAAACTTGGACGCAGAAGCGGAGTTCTACACAACGCGGCCGGGCTGGCCGGCAAGCGGGGTTGCAGTTCTGATGAAGCGACCGCTGCACACATTCCCCGGGACATCTCGCTCCTCACAATTCCGTCGTTACGGCGCGTTGCTGCGCAGATTTTCATTCGACCAACTCGCCCAGATATTTCTGGACAAGTACGATCCCGGCTACCGCTGGCGTACCCGGTTTGTTGCGCGGCGTAGAGGCCCGCAGAAGCCGGTCGTCCTTTTGCCCAGCGCGTACACCAACGTGTCGCGCATGGCGGTGGCTTACGCCAGCATGCTTCCCGAGCAATCGTTTCTGCTGGTGGCGACGCGCCGCAGCGGCACCCACTTTGACCCAGCCCCCAATGTGGACTGTGCGAGCCTCGCCGCTTACGCGAGTGGACCCGAGCCGCAGGCGGAATATTCAGACATTCTTGCCCGATGGAGCAAGCTGAAACAAACCCTCACACTCTTGCCGGAGATGGATGTGCTGATCCGCGCCGGAATGCTGGACAAGTTCCCAGACCATCTTCGCGATGGACTCGCGGTCCGAAATGCCTGGCGAAATGTGCTCTCGCGGGAGCAAGTTGTGGCTGTGATGTGCGGTGACGACAGCAATCCCTACACCCGGCTTCCGGTGCTGCTGGCCCGCCACCAGGGCATCCCTACAATGGATTTTCATCACGGGGCGCTCGACGGCCGCTTCCTGATAAAAGAATTGTTTTCCGATGTCTACCTGGCCAAGGGCGAGATGGAACGAGACTACCTGCTCAGGATGTGCCGCTTGCCGGCCGAGCGTGTGATCCTCGCCGGGCCCCCCAGCCCACGATCGACTCCGGTTCACGAGCGCTCGACGGCGGAAGGCTCGGACATCATATTTTTTTCCGAGCCTTACGAAAGCTTGGGCTGGCGAATCGAAGATGTTTATCGCGAGCTTCTGCCCCCACTTGCCAGACTTGCCCGCGAATCTGGCCGCGAGCTGGTGGTCAAGCTGCATCCTTTCGAAAGCCGCCATGAACGCATGGCGATCATCGCCAAAGTGTTGCCGCCCGATGATGCAGCCCGTGTGGACGTTGTCGAAGGACCGTTTACGCCTCAACTGGTCCGCAACGCATGGTTCGCGGTCACGGTCGAGTCCACCACAGTTATCGATTGCTCGTTGCTCGGCGTTCCATGCTTCCTGTGCGAGTGGTTTAATTCTTCGCGCTACGGTTATACGGGTCAATATGCCCGCTTTGGAGTTGGCCGAATTCTTAAGAGTCCAGAACAGCTTAACCACCTTCCGCAGTTGCTGATGGAGCCGGCAATTCCTTTATCCGAAAACTGTCTTGTAAAACGGATGGATCCAGACTGGCTGCGCCGGATCATCGCTAGGGGAGCTTGTACGGAAGCTCCGAAGGTGCCTGTACCGGAAAGAAGTTTACGCCGAAAATAATTGAGCAAGCAGCGACCCATCACGATCTTCACGCCGTCTCACGCCGATGTTGCGGGCACCAACGCTCAGCAGCTGACGGTGAAGGAAATCGTGGCCCGCCTGCGCCCGGAGCGCTTTCACGTGACGATGTTCTCGGGCGAGCAACCCGATCCGCGCATCGCCGCTCGCCCCAACACGAGACTCATTCCCGCGCGCCCCCACGGAAACACGCGGCGGTTTCTGACACGTCTGCTGCTGGCAGGCCCCGACATTTATTTTTATCCGAGATTCGGGCCTCTGGATAACCTTTTCTTCTCCCTGCGCCGCAAGCTGCGGATGAAAACCGCCGTGATCACCCACGTCGTAATGGTGATGAACGAGGAGACTGCTAAATGGCCGCGCCGATCCATTCGCGAGGCAAACGCCGTCTTCGGCAACTCACGATATGTAGCGGAAACCGTCCGCGCTACATTCGGAATTGACGCAGGAACGATTTACAACGGCATCGACCGACGTTTCTTTTTTCCACGCGAAGAAACGCCGGCCGATCCCGCCCCACCTGTCGTGCTGTATGCCGGATCTTTTCAGGCGCGCAAGCGAGTGGAACTCATCATTCAGCAAGCGGCTCGTCATCCAGAGGTTAAGTTTCGACTGGCCGGCCGCGGGGAAACCGAAATGTCTTGCCGTGCGCTCACACAGCAGCTTGGCTGTAACAACGTCGAATTCGTCGGTCATCTATCACCGGCAGATCTCGGTGCCGAAATGCGCAGAGCTGACCTATTCCTGTTCCCAAGCATTCTGGAGGGCCATCCGCAAGTCCTGGGGCAAGCGGGCGCCTGCGGACTTCCGAGTATTGCGATGAATGTTTATCGACCTGACTACGTGGCGAATGGCGAGAGCGGGTTCTTGGTAGAATCGGATGCTGAACTAGCCGAGAAAATGGAACTCCTGTTGCGCGACGCGAACTTGCGGCGAGCGATGTCGCGTGCCGCTGTGTTGCACGCACTGAATTTTGACTGGGACCGCATCGCCCGGCAATGGGAGGTAGTGTTCGAGGCAGTGACCGCAAAGCGCTAGATCCCTCCGAATGTGTGGAATTTACGGCATCTTTGATCCGAATGCGCCGCTCGGCGAACGCTGGCTCGCATGGGCAGACCGCGCCCAGGGCCTGCTTTCACACCGCGGCCCGGATGGACACCGGCAGCAGTTACTCATGGAGAACCGCTGCCTCCTCGGCCACAACCGTCTGGCCATTATCGACCTCGAAGGCGGGGCTCAACCCCTGGCTAACGAAGATCGGTCGGTGTGGGTGATTTGTAACGGGGAAATCTACAACTACATCGAGCTACGGGAAAAACTGATCGCAGCGGGGCACCGTTTTCGCACCCAGAGCGACTGCGAAGTCCTGGTGCATCTTTTCGAAGACAAGGGAAAAGATCTGCTCAACGATCTGGAAGGCATGTACGCCTTTGCGCTTTTCGATGCGCGACGGGGAGAACTTTTGCTGGCGCGGGATCGCTTTGGCGAGAAGCCGCTCTACTGGGCTCGGCTGGCTGGCGGCGGACTCGCATTTGCTTCGGAGATGAAGGCCCTGCTGGCGTTGCCGGACGTAGATCGGACCCTCGATGTCGCTGCCGTCGCCCAGTTTCTAGCCCTGCGCTACGTTCCCGCACCCCGCACGCATGTGCGCGGAATTTGCAAACTGCAAGCGGGAGAAGCAATCAGTCTGGATCGCAGCGCTAAGCTCGTGAGCACACGGTTTTGGACTCCAGAACTTTGCGCGAATGACAGCGCGGGCGTTCGCGTTCCTTCGGTGGATGAAGCTGTAGAAAGAGTTCGCGAGCACGTTCGGCAGGCTGTCCGCATTCGCCTGCGCAGCGATGTTCCCGCGGGCGCGTTTCTTTCAGGCGGAATCGATTCCACGGCGGTTGCTTGCGCTGTCCGAGAACTGCTGCCGGCGGCCCGATTCAACACGTTCTGCGCCTCCTTCGATGACAAGCAACTCGACGAAGCTCCCTTCGCCCGGCAGATTGCCAACCAACTCGGTTCCGATCATCATGAAGTTCATTTTTCGTCGCAGGACTTGTTGCCGCTCTTCGACGAGCTGATCGATCACTACGACGAACCGTTTGCGGATGTTTCGATGTTCCCGACCTTCGCTGTTTGCCGGGCAGCCCGTCAGCATTGCAAGGTAATGCTCTCGGGCGACGGCGGGGACGAGTGTTTTGCCGGCTACCGGCAGACCTTTGCCTATTACCGTTGGCAAAGCTTGCGCCGTACGCCAGGAATAAACTTCCTGGCGGAGAAAGCTTTTCAGCATTACCACAACGGCTGGCGGGGCCGCGGTTTGCTAAATTTTCTTCGTCAGGATGATGGCCAGCTTCTTCGCGGCCATACCCAGAACCCGCTCCTGACATGGTTTCTTCCTCCGCACCGCGAAGAGGCGCAGTCCGGACTCGCTGAACTGGAAGCTGCCGAACTTCATCACGCTCGCCTGCCCTACCCGCTCTCCGGGATGGAAGAGAGTTTTTCTGGATATCTGCCGGAACAGATTCTGGTCAAGGTGGATCGAGCCAGCATGTACAGCGCTCTCGAATGCCGCGCGCCATTTCTGGACTCGGATTTGTTTCAGTTCGTCACTCACTTGCCTCTGCACTATCACTTTTCTCATGGGCAGGGAAAAGCCTTGCTGCGTAAAGCGCTTCCGGCGTGGGTTCCACCCAACATTCGCTGGAGGCAGAAGCAAGGGTTTACCCCTCCACTGTCGAGTTGGCTTCGTGCCGAGCTTCGCGGGCGTGTCGAGAATGATCTTGTGAACTATCCTGCGGTTTTGCAGGCGATTCTTGATCCCGCGCCAGCCCGCCAACTTTTCGCTCAACACCTTGCTGGAGCCGACTGCAGCGACCAACTTTTTCGCTGGATGGTGCTGATCCGTCGCGGCGGGCAGCGTTAGAAGGCTTTGGTTCTTTGCTCTATGCGGCTGGCACGTGTAATCAACAATTCGGCGGCCCTGCTGACGCTCGATCTCCTGAGCAAGGTGACTCCACTCGTCGTGTTTCCGTTCATGGTGCGCGCCCTGGGTCCGACGGCATACGGCAAAATTGGTTTCGCCACGGCAGTGGCTGGGTTCTTTGGGTTGGTAGCGTCTCCTGGTTTCTCAACCTACGCGCTGCGGGAAGCGGCCAAAGACGAGGGCCGAGTTCATTTTCTGGTTCGGCATGTGCTGGGGGCCAGAGTTGCGTTTGCCGTGGTCTCCTACGCCCTGCTCATCGCATTCGCACTCACGCTCGCGCCCCACGACTTCACCACTCGCCTGCTGATCGTGCTCTCAGGTCTGGTGCTGCTGGTGAACAGCATCGACGCGCAGTGGGTGTTCACGGCGCGTTCCCGCATGTGGATGGTCACACTGCGCGGCACCGTAGGCCAGTTGATTTATGGCGGGCTAATCCTTGCTCTGATACGGCGCCCTGCCGACGCATGGATCGTGCCGGTGGCCACGGTGATTTCGCTGCTGGCCGGAACGTTGCTGATCTGGCTCCCGGCGCGTCGCGAGTACCGCATCCCATGGCCTGAGATCTCGCCCGCTGTTTGGCGCAGCTTTTTGCCCATATGCCTCATCATGGGCCTGGCCAGCATGATGTCGATGATCTATGACCAGATCGATACCGTGATGCTGCGCTACTTGCGCAGCGAGACGGAAGTGGGCCTCTACGTCGCCAGTTACCGCATGATGGGAATCGCCATTTCATTCGCGTCCATTCTCGGACAAGTGTTTTTTCCGCTGCTCTCGGAGACGGCCGGCCAGGACCGGGAGAACGAACAGCGCTACCTTGGCTGGTTCGGGCAGGCCAGTATAGGCCTGGCGCTTCCTATCGCAACGGGCGGCTTCATTCTGGCCGGGCCGCTCACTCGATTCGTTCTCGGCGCACAGTACACGGGCACAGCCGTGCTTTTTCGCTGGCTCACGCTGACCATCGTATCCGGGCCCCTCGCAAGTTACTTCGGATCTCAATTGATACCAGCGGCAAGGGAGAAAAAATATCTGCTCTCGGTCGCCGCCGGGGCTGCGGTGAATGTGGTCCTGAATCTGTTCTTGATCCCGCGTTACGGCGCGATTGCAGCCGCTTTCACCACCGCCATCAGCCAGTCTATCGTCGCTTTCTTGAACTACTATTTTGTTCGCGACCTGACCCGACCCAGTTTGACCCTGGCGCTGGGCCTTTCTGTAGTCGCTTCCGGCGTGATGGCTGCGGGTCTGCTGTTCGCCCGCTCGCTCATCACGCTGCATGTGGTGCTTCAGATCGTGCTGGGCGCCTTAGTCTACGCCGCCGTCTACTGGGCGGGTCGAGCGCTCTGGAATCGATCGCAAACGCAAGATCGGTGAGCGTATTTCCCGATTCGCTCTGCAGCGGCACACCCTGCGGGGATGCGTTAGAATCTCAGCTTTCACATGGTGGAGGATCAGGATGAAGACCCCGCTCACGGGGAACGTCGAGCGCGCTCCGGAATCGAACCAGGAGTGGCAGGCTTGGGGCGAGAAAGATCCGCTGTTCGGCGTGATTCCTCAGCCCGGAAGAGAGCGGGATGGAGCGACTCCCTGGACGGATGTCGATTTCTACCAGACGGGCCGCGGCGACTGGGAGGAGTTCCTGCTGCGCTGGCAACGCTACGGCGTCGAGCGCGCGAGTTGCGTCGAAATCGGTTGCGGAGCCGGACGTCTGACCCGTCACATCGCGGAAGACTTCGCCGAAGTGCACGGGCTCGATGTTGCCGAGGGCATGATCAACTACGCCCGGCAGCATGTAGGCTCGAACGTGCATCTGTATGTGACCGACGGCATTTCGCTTCCCGTCCCAGACGCCAGCGTGACTGCCGTATTCTCAGTGATTGTCTTCCTGCACT
>Ga0181525_10003787_pt1 | contig 11825 bp, 12 predicted proteins | sample PEATcosm2014_Bin_48_FD_121100 | JGI IMG/M metagenome (GOLD analysis project Ga0181525, IMG submission 121100) | Peatland microbial communities from MTU Mesocosm Facility, Houghton, MI, USA - PEATcosm2014_Bin06_10_metaG | ecosystem: Environmental > Terrestrial > Soil > Wetlands > Peat | place... | reverse complement strand
CCGCGTGTGCCAAAGCCGCTCGCAAATGCTCGCGCGGGGTTGGGGATTGGCAGGCTAGGCAAGCGCGAGGTTGGCTTGGGCGCGCAGGGAAAAATCGGTGAAATGCCCGGCACGGAATTTGGGGAAGGCCGCGGCGGCGATCATGGCGGCGTTGTCGGTAGAGAGCGCGGGAGTGGGGAAGAAAACGGGACAGGCGAGTCCGGCAGACTGCGCGGCCTCACGCAGACCGGCATTCGAAGCCACGCCCCCTGAGACGATCAGCGCTCGCGCCCCGGTTTCTTCAATCGACACCGCCGCGCGGCGCAACAATTCTTCGATGACAGCGTGCTGAAACGACGCGAGCAAATCGAGCGTGGACTGAGGAGTAAGGGCCAGAAAATCCTGCGCCGATGCATTTTGCGAACGGCGGCGGGCTGCGATCTCATCGGTCAGGTTATGTTCCTGCACCCAACGCAACACGGCTGTCTTCAGACCGCTGAAGCTGAAGTCGAGCGTATTGCCTTTCATGCGCGCAAACGTGAATTTGACGGCGTGGGGATCGCCGTGCGGCGCCAGCCGGTCGATAATGGGGCCGCCGGGATAACCGAAACCCAGGAGCTTTGCAACTTTATCGTAAGCTTCGCCCGCCGCGTCGTCACGCGTTTTGCCTAGCAGACGATAAGAAAGACAATAAGAGCCACGATCGGCCGAACCCTCGCGGACTTCGAACAAATGTGTGTGGCCGCCGCTGGCCACCAGCGCAATCGCCGGATACTCGATGCTTGGGCCGGCTTCGAGAATCACAGCGTGAATATGGCCCTCAATATGGTTGACTGCGATGAGCGGCCGTTTGCGAACAAAGCAGAGCGACTTCGCATAGGTGATGCCCACCAGCAGCGAACCGACCAAGCCTGGGCCTTCGGTGACGGCAATGGCGGCGAGATCGTCCAGATCCGAGCGCGCTTGTTCTAAAGCATGGCGGACCACCGGCACGATGGCACGCAGATGTTCGCGCGAAGCCAGTTCCGGAACCACGCCGCCATACTTCCCGTGGGTGTCAAACTGCGACGCGACCACGGAAGAAAGAACCACCTTTCCATCCTCCACCACCGCAGCCGCGGTTTCGTCGCAGGATGTTTCGATGCCTAGAATTTTCGCCGAGGGCGGCACTGTTAACGTGGGATTTGGACCTTTCGCAATTTCATTATCACTTGCCGGAGTCGTCCATCGCGCAGGAGCCGCTGCGCGACCGGGCGGCCTCGCGAATGCTGGTGCTGGATCGCTCCGAACGGCGCTGGGAAGATCGCATGTTTCGCGACTTTCCGCAATTCCTACGCAACGGCGACTGCCTGGTGTTGAACGATTCGAAAGTATTTCCATCGCGGCTCTTCGGGACGCGGGCCGGTTTTACAGGCGCGGTGGAGGTTTTGTTGGTGAGCCCCACGAGCGAGGACGCGAAAACCTGGACCGCGCTGGTACATCCCGGAAGAAAGATGCGCACGCGCGAGCGGGTGGTGTTTGCCGGGGGAACATCCGAAAGCGTGGAGGCGGAGGTGGTTGCGCGCGGGGAGTACGGGGAGCGATTGCTGCGGTTTCACTATGACGGCGATTTCTACCAATGGCTGCAAAAGATCGGACATGTGCCGCTGCCGCCGTACATCAAGCGGATGGATACGGCGGAAGACCGCGACCGATATCAGACGGTTTTCGCGCGCCAGACCGGGTCAGTGGCCGCTCCCACGGCGGGCCTGCATTTTACCGGCGAGATATTGGATGCGTGCCGCACAGCGGGAGCGGAAATCGCGTACGTGACGCTGCACGTGGGATTGGGCACGTTTCAGCCGGTGCGCGGCGAGCGGCTGCACGCGGAGCGGTTTCATATAACCGACGAAAACTCGGCGAAGATTCGAGCGGCGCGGCGCGCGATCTGTGCGGGAACAACCAGTGTCCGGGCGGTGGAGAGTTTGTGGTTAGGGAAGAGCGGCGAAACCGATTTGTTTATTCGCCAGGGATTTAATTTTCAGCGCGTGAATGCCATGCTGACGAACTTCCACCTGCCGGAATCCAGCCTGTTGATGCTGGTTTGTGCGTTCGCAGGCCGCGAATTCGTCTTAGCGGCGTATGAGCATGCGGTGCAGGCGGGATATCGATTCTATTCGTACGGGGATTGCATGCTGATTCTCTGATTGGGCCGGCGAATATACTCGATTGTCAGGGTTTCCAGCGCAGGATGGGCTTGCGCGCGGCAGCCACTTCATCCACCCGACTGGTGCGAGTGTGGTGCGGTGCGGTAAGCACCAGATCCGGAGTTTCTTCCACTTCCTTCGCGATAGAAATGAGCGCGTCGATGAAGAGATCCAGCTCGGCTTTACTTTCGGTTTCGGTGGGTTCAATCATCATGGCGCCGGGAACGATCAGCGGAAAGCTCACGGTATAGGGATGAAATCCATAGTCAATGAGACGCTTGGCGATATCGCCGGTGCGAACTCCACGCTTGGCCTGGCGCGCGTCGCTGAACACACTTTCGTGCAGTGTAGGCGCCTGGTGCGGGAGATCGTAATACGATTTCAGCGAAACGCGCAGATAGTTGGAATTGAGAACCGCGTCGAGCGTGGCATTGCGCAGGCCGTCGCCGCCGTGCGCCATGATGTAGGCCAGCGCGCGAATGTGCATGCCGACGTTGCCATAGAAGGCGCGTACGCGGCCGATGGATTGCGGCAGATCGTGATTCCAGGACCAACCATCGTTCAAGCGAGCCAGACGCGGCTGGGGCAGGAACGGAATCAAATGCTTTTTGACAGCCACCGGGCCGGAACCGGGGCCGCCGCCGCCGTGCGGAGTGGAAAAAGTTTTGTGCAGGTTGAGGTGCATGACATCGGCGCCGAAATCGCCGGGCCGCGCGATGCCCACCAGCGCGTTCATATTGGCGCCGTCCATGTAGAGTTGCGCGCCCTTGGAATGCAGGACTGCGGCGATGCGCGTGATCTGTTCTTCGAAGACCCCGAGCGTATTGGGATTGGTGAGCATCAGGGCGGCCACGTCTTCGTCGACGGCGCGCGCGAGCACGTCGAGATCGATCATCCCGGCCTGGTTCGACTTGATATTCTGCACCGCGTAACCAGCCATGGTGGCGGTAGCGGGATTGGTGCCGTGCGCCGAATCCGGAATCAGAAGCTTCTTGCGGGGATGGCCTTGCGACGCGAGAAACGCCCGCACCATCAGAATGCCGGTGAACTCTCCGTGCGCGCCCGCCGCGGGCTGCAGTGTGACTGCGTCCATGCCGGTGATTTCGGCGAGCATCCGTTCGAGCGCCGCCATTATTTCCAGGATGCCCTGCGAGAGCGCTTCGGGCTGATAAGGATGCGCCCACGCCAGCCCTTCCATGCGCGCCACGTGCTCGTTGACGCGCGGGTTGTACTTCATGGTGCAGGAGCCGAGCGGGTAAAGGCCGAGGTCGATGGCGTAGTTATGCGTGGATAGCCGCGTGAAATGGCGGATGGCTTCCACTTCGCTCACTTCCGGAAAATCGGCGATTTCCGAGCGCGTATTTTGCGGCCCGAGCGCCGCGGCAGGATCGACCGCGGGAACATCCAGCGGCGGCAACTGGTAGCCATGCTTGCCGGGAGAGCTGCGCTCGAACAAAAGCGGTTCGTTTTGGTTTATGTGCGGGCGGACTTTTTTTATCAGGTGAAAGCCTCCGTTCTGATCAGGAGAACGCCTCCGCTACGGAATCCAGGTCCGCGCGCCGGGACATTTCGGTGGCGCAGAGCAGCATCGTATTTTCGAGCTCGGGATAATAGCGGCCCAAGGGCAGGCCTCCAACGATCTTTTTCTTTAGCAGCTTCCGATTGACGGCGTTCGGATTTTTTGCAGAAGCGACGAATTCATTGAAAAACGGCGCATTAAACCGCAGCGGTAGCTTTTGGGCTAAATAATGCGCTTTTGATAAATTTTGCGTGGCCAGTTCACGCAAGCCTTGCTTGCCGTAGACCGTCATAAACACAGTGGCCATCAGAGCGATGAGCGCCTGATTGGTGCAGATATTGGACGTAGCCTTCTCGCGGCGAATATGTTGTTCGCGCGCCGCCAGGGTGAGACAAAATGCACGATTGCCGCGCGTGTCGCTGGTCTGGCCGACGATGCGGCCGGGCATCTGGCGCATGAACTTCTCCTTGGTGGCGATGATGCCGGCGAAGGGGCCGCCGTAGCTAGGGGGGACTGCGAAGGATTGCAACTCGCCCGCCACGATATCGGCGTCGCGCGGCGGCTCCAGAATACCCAGCGAAACGGCTTCGGCGAAAATGTGGATCAGCAGCGCGCCGTGGCGATGAGCAATCCCGGCCGCGGCGCGGACATCTTCCACCACGCCGAAAAAATTGGGCGATTGAATAATCAGCGCTGCTGTCTGATTATCGATTTTCTTTTCGAGATCCGCCAGATCGATCAGGCCGCTCTCTCGCGTGTAGTTTATTTCGATCACCGGCATGCCCTGATGCCGCGCATAAGTCGCCAGCACCTCGCGATATTCGGGATGGACGGTGCGCGCCACCAGCACCCGGTCACGGCCGGTAAGCCGCACGGCCATCATCGCCGCTTCCGGAACCGCGGTAGAGGCGTCGTACATCGAGGCGTTGGCAACCTCCATGCCGGTGAGCTGGCAGATCATGGTTTGAAATTCGAAGATAGTGGTGAGGGTGCCCTGCGAGATCTCCGCCTGGTAGGGAGTGTAAGAAGTAAGAAACTCGGACCGAGAAACTACTGTGTCCACCAGGACGGGGCGGTAATGACGATACACGCCCGCGCCGAGAAACGATGCATAACCCTGCGCGCATTCGTCCCCGCGGGCGCGAAAATAATCCACGATTTCGTATTCGGATTTTCCGGGTGGAATGTCGAGCGGACGCTTGAGGCGGACTTCTTCCGGCAGATGCGAAAACAGAGCGTCGCCCGAATCGACGCCCAATACCTGCAGCATTTCACGGCGCTCGAGGTCGGATTTCGGCAGATAGCGCACGAGCGGGTCAGGCCGGGTCAGTGCCCGGTTTCCTCCTCGGCGACGTACTTTTCGTAGTCCGCCGCGGAAAGGAGCCCTGGAATTTCAGCGGGAATGGACAATCTGATCTTGACCAGCCAGCCATCGCCGTGCGGGCTCTCATTGAGCTTCTCGGGCGCGGTGGCCAGCGCGTCGTTGATTTCGATCACCTCGCCGGAGATCGGCGAGAAAATATCGGAAACGGCTTTCACCGATTCCACCGACCCCATGGCTTTGCCCCGTTCGGCCTTGGCGCCCACACGCGGCAGGTCGACATAGACGATATCGCCCAGCTCCTTCTGCGCATAATCCGTGATTCCAACCACGCCGACATCGTCAGAAAGACGAACCCATTCGTGTTGTTTGGTGTAGTGCAGGTTTTCTGGATACATTAGCTGGTCCGCTTATAGAATGGCATCGGGATAGCGATGGCGTCGACCGGCTGGTTGCGGATGACCACCTGGATGGGCTGTCCTGCAATGGCTGGCTGTCCCGCATTGGCCCGATCAGCAGGAAGGTAACACATTCCGATATTCTTCTTCAGGGAGGGCGAGGGACCGCCGCTCGAGACCCACCCGGCAGGCGCGCCTGCGAGCAAGACTTCGTAGTCGTCGCGGCCGATGCCGCGGCCGGTCATTTCAAAACCAATGAGCTTGCGAGTGACGCCGCTCTCCTTTTGCCGGAGCAGTGCGGCGCGGCCGATAAAATCGCCCTTCTCCAGCTTGACGATCCATCCCAAGCCGGCCTCAAACGGCGTGATGGTGGAATGGATTTCGTGGCCATAGAGCGCCATGCCCGCTTCCAGCCGCAGAACGTTGCGAGCGCCCAGGCCGCAGGGTTTGATGCCGGATTCCCGTCCGGCTTCGAGAATATCGTTCCACAGGCGCTCGGAATGTTCGGGCGCGAAATAGATCTCGAAGCCGTCTTCACCGGTGTAGCCGGTGCGAGCGATCCGGGTAGGAATACCGGCCGCCTGGCCGTCGACGAAGTGGTAATAGCGGATGGAAGCGAGGTCGGCTGGGGTGAGCTTTTGCAGAATCGCGAGCGCGCGCGGGCCTTGGATCGCCAGCTGGGAGTAACGATCGCTCGCCAGTTCCACGCTGGCCTGAAATCCGCCGGCCGCCGCAATATGCCGGTAATCCTTTTCCTGGTTGGAAGCGTTGACGCACAAAAAGTAACGATCGCTGGCCACTTTGTGAACCAGGATGTCGTCCACGAATCCGCCGTGCTCATAGAGCAGGCCCGAATACTGCGCCTGGCCGGGCTGCAGTTTGCCAACGGCGTTGGTGGTGACATAGTCGGTGAGCGCGGCTGCATCGGCGCCGTTAATTTCGATTTCACCCATGTGGCTCACGTCGAACAGGCCGGCCGCCGACCGAACTGCGGCGTGCTCTTCCAGGATGCCGGAGTATTGGAGCGGCATGTCCCAGCCGCCAAAATCGACCATTTTGGCGCCCATCTGGCGATGGGTCTGGTGCAGGGCTGTCGTTCTTAATGGCGCAGAAAGTTGGGTCATATACCCCGGAAGCTGGCGACAGCCGAATCTTCGTCTGGAAAGACGTCGATCACCTGATAAAGCCTGGTGAGTTGTATCACGTCTTGCACGCGCGGCGCCAGTTTGAATAATTTTAGTTGGGCTCCCTGACGTTGAGCGGAGGCGCAAGCTGCCACTAATTCGCCGAGCCCGCTGCTGTCGATATAGTAAACCTCGGCCATATTCAACACGATTTTCGTTCTTCCCGATGCCACTGTGTCTTGAATCAATTGCCGCAGGGTTTGAGTAGCCTGGCCCAAGGTAATTGGCCCTTGCAGATGGAGCACGAAAACGTCGCCCACCTCCCAATCGAAATACTCCAGGGCCATGCAGCGAAGTTATCGCTACTCCGAGCGCGTGTCAAATGATCTTGCAGGGGCGGGGCCGGGCCGGGCCGGCCGCCACCAGCGCGTGCAAAGGCTTCTGGCAAGCTTCATAATGGTACACATGCAGGAAGAGCTTTTGCCGCTTTTTCCGCTTCAAGTGGTCTTGTTTCCCAGGACCGCTCTGCCTTTGCACATCTTCGAGGAGCGCTATAAGCAGATGATCGCGGACGTACAGCGCGGCCATTCGGAGTTCGGAGTGGTGCTGGCAGGCGAAAAGGGCATCGTGAATACCGGCTGCACGGCCACCGTGGAGAAGGTGCTCAAGAAATATCCGGACGGGCGCATGGACCTGATCACTTTGGGCCGCAGGCGGTTTGAAATCATCCTGCTGAACGACGAGAAGCCTTATCTGCGGGGAGCGGTGGAGTATTTCGACGACGAGACCACCGATCCCATTCCGCCCGAGGTTCGCAAGCGCGTGATCGATTCCTACAACGACCTGCGGGCGCTGGAGCATTCCGAACCTGTACTCGACCCGGAACTGAGCGATCCGCAGATCAGTTTTCAACTGGCGCAAGCGGTTCCGGACCTGGACTTCCGCCAAATACTTCTGTCCACGCGCTCGGAGGCGGATCGGATGCGGCGGCTGGCTGAATTCTTTCCGAGCTACAACTCCAGGCAGCGGCAGATCCAGCACGCGCGAGCAGTTGCGCCCACCAACGGGCACGCCAAGGGGTCGCTGGGAGTGTAAGGGCCGGCGCCGGAGTGAGGACCCGCTTGAGGATCAGCCCCGCTTGAGGATCAGCCCCGCTTGAAGATCAGCCAAAGACAAAACCTGATTGTGGACGCCGACGACACCTTGTGGGAGAACAATATCTACTTCGAGCGCGCGTTCGACGATTTCTGCGATTTTCTGGCGCATTCGGCGCTCTCGCCGGCGGACGTGCGCGCGGTTCTGGATGAGATCGAAATCGTCAACAGCAAAACGCACGGCTACGGGACTGCCAATTTCGCGCGCAACCTGACCGAGTGTTATCACCAGCTGGTGGAGCGCGATGTCAGGCCCGAAGATATCCCGCGCATCATGAGCTTCACCGAGCAGATCCTGCAGCATCCCATCGAGGTTCTTGCGGGGGTGGAAGAGACGCTGGAATACCTTTCCGGGCGGCATAGCCTGACGCTGTTTACAAAGGGCGATCCGGAGGAGCAGAAGCTGAAGCTGGACCGGTCCGGCCTGGCGATTTACTTCGGCCATACCGCGATTGTGAAGGAGAAGGATGCACAGTCCTATGGCGCGCTGATTCAGGAACGCGCGCTTGACCCGGCGCATACCTGGATGATTGGAAATTCGCCGAAGTCCGACATAAATCCGGCGTTGGAGGCCGGTATCCACGCGGTGTTCGTGCCGCATGAGAGGACTTGGGGACTGGAACTCGCGGAACTGCGCGAGGGGCCGGGACAGCTGCTGAAGATCGAGCGGTTTGACGAGCTACGGGAGCATTTTTAGGCCCCGTGCGCAGAAGCGTTCACACGAGTGTGAACGCGGCAAGCAAGAGTGCGTGCGCCACTAGAGTGCAGTGGCCACACACTTAGAACGCGTGGACGGAATCGATCCCGTTGGCTTGCAGGACAACTTGCATTTTCTCCAGAGCCGATTTGTGGATCTGCGAAACGCGGCTTTCGTTGATTCCCAGTATGCCGCCGATTTCTTTCATGGTCATTTCGTTGGTGTAGTACAAAAAGACTACCTTCTGGTAGCGCTCGGGAAGAGTCTTCATGGCGACGCCCAGAACCGAGCGCATCTGCTCGCGCGAGCACATGTTGTCAGGCTGAGTTTCCGGTTTGCTGGGGAAGTCGGGAGCGGGCAGGTCGTCATGCTCAGCGGTGCGCGAAGAGGCCGAGATCAAGCCGACGCTGCGCAGATCCACCATCATCTGGCGCCACCGCTCCACATCGACGCCCAGCTTCTGCGCGATTTCAGACTCGGTAGGCGTGCGTTGCAGCGTAGCTGCCAGTTCGCGCGTGGCGGCCTCCACTTGCTTGTGACGGCGGCGCAGATCGCGGGACGCCCAGTCGAGCTGACGCAGGCTGTCAAGGATGGCGCCCTTGATGCGATGCTTGGCGTAGCTGGAAAATGCGACCTGTTTCTCGGGATTGAATTTGCTGGCGGCATCGAACAAGCCCAGTACCCCGGCATGCACCAGATCGTCCAGATCCACATGCACCGGCAGGTTCTCATGCACACGTACGGCGATGGCTTTCACCAGCGGCAGGTGTTCCAGCACCATCCGGTCGCGGCGCGCCGTCTTGGCCGCTTGGGTGGCTGGAGCCGCTTTGGTTTTGATCATCGGCACGGTTTTCATACCAGCCGTGGTTTTGATCACCGGCGTGGTCTTCATCACGGCCACGGTTTTGATCGGCGTCGCCGTTTTCATCAGAGGCGTCTTGATCACCGTGGTCTTCATCAAAGCGGAGTTGATCGCAGGCGTGTTCATCAAAGGTCCCTTTGCCTTAGTTTTTCGAGTGTGGCTGATCATGGCTGACGCTGTTCTTAGGTGCAAGCCTGTCGCCATAGAATGCTAAGGCAAAATTGCGAGCTTGCGTAGAGGAGTCGTCTATACACCCGTAGTGTCTAAGTCCCGTGACTCAACGACATGCGATCTCACAAGAGCGGTTCACTCAAAGGGAATGAATCGCGGGTACTAAGGGCCGGTTGGTCAGTTGCCTTTTCGTTCTGGAACGTGGAGCCTATCGACTAATGCCGAAACGGTACGGGCGTTCCAAAATGAAACCAGGATGACTCGGCCTCTGGAGCTCTTATCGACTGCTCAGCCGGTATCTTCAGTACTGTTTTTAGGGTATGGCTAGGGTGTTCGCTATGGCTTCAAGGTTGCGATATAAGTCTTCAACGCTAAGCCGCCTAAGAAAATCCAAACCACCCAGAGAAACTTTCCATCGAGAGTTAAAGTTGCCAGCAGCGCGATGCTGGCGTAGCAGGCCAGCGCCAGGTAGAACCTGCGTCCCCGCTGTGGTCCATGGTCTGGGTCTAGGGGCAATTGTTTACTGCTACGGGGGAGATTACTGCCTGCGGGAATTCGCGATAGGGAGTATCCGATTTCACCTCATTACCCTCCAGCAGGTGATGTCAATTTCTTGACGGCCAGCAGGCCCGGCCACAAGTTGGTCTCAGCTTTTAAAAACCGCGGAAGTCACAGCATACATCAAAAGGTATATCCTTCTGAAATAGTGGTGACGGAGGCCTATATGGAAGAACAGAAACTGGTCATCCAAGAACGGAAGCTGAGCGTGGGCGACGGTTTGATTGGAATGCTGCACGCCTTTGTTGATCCCAAAGGGACCGCGAAACGCATTCCGGCGCCGCTTTCCTGGCTATGGCCAAGCATCCTGCTCGTGCTGATTTACGCCGTTGTAAGCTTCCTGCTGGCGCCCTATGCGATTTCTTTCGCCGACGCGCAGATCGCCCAACGGGGCCTTCCTCCCGAGCAGATGGAGACCGCCAGAAGACTGGCGCATACGATTTCGCAGATTACTCCCGTGGTGACGCCTGTATTTGTCCTCCTGTTTCTGGCGCTTTTTGCCTGGCTGGTCGGGGTGACTGGCTCGATCGTGGGATTGCGGACCAAATTTCGCGACGTATTCTCGCTCATGGCGGCCTGCGGTTTGATCAACGCGCTGCAATCCATCGCAACGCTGATTGTGGTGCGGGCCAAAGGCGATGAGGTGACATCCCAGGAGCAGCTCACGCCGCCGTTTGGATTGGACATTTTTCTTCCGGACATCCACGGGACCTTGCTCGCGGCGGTGAATTTCTTTTCCATCTTCGAGCTCTGGTACCTGGTGGTGTTCACTATTGGATACGCTGCGCTGGCGAAAACCAGCAAGGGCAAAGCGTTCTTCGCCATTTCGCTTACCTGGATCATCCCACTGCTGATAAAGATTGGGCAGGCCATGTTGCAGCCCACAGGCAGTTGATCGTCCGCTGCTTCGCCTCACTCTTCGCCGGGCGGCCGCTTATACTTAGGTTTCTTGCGCTGCTTTTTGGGCACGATCAGCTTGGGCGACGGCACCGCGCCCACCCGTTCGCGCGCCAACCGCCGGATTTCGGTAGGAACGTCGTAGCGTTTCGGCTTCTTTTTGGCCACCTGTCTCCGCCTGCTTTCACCATCGTATACCCTTGCATGCTCTTGACTTCGCCGCTTCGGTTTCGATAGCCTGACGATTCTACATGTCTTCGATCGACGTTCCCCTCGAGCGGGGTGGTTTCGGCAAAACAGCCCGCCGCGACGCATGGTGGGTTTATCCGCTCCTCACCTTTCTCGGCCTGGGCGCTTTCGTGGTTTACGCCAATTGGGCGGCCTTCCAGGGCAACCATTATAGCTACGGCCCCTACCTGTCTCCCATGTACTCGCCGCTGATTTTCGGCAAGCCGGGCGAGGACTCCTGGTTCGGCCCTATGCCCTCCTTTCTCCCCAGCTTCGTCACGGTGGCGATGCTGATCCTGATCTTTCCGGGCGGTTTTCGCATTACTTGCTACTACTATCGCGGCGCATACTACAAGGCTTTCTGGGCCGATCCGCCCAGTTGCACGGTGGGCGAGCCTCGCAAAAAGTACTGGGGCGAGCGCTACTTCCCGCTGATCATTCAAAACATCCATCGCTACTTTCTCTACGCCGCGCTGCTGTTTCTGGTGTTCCTGGCGCACGACGTGTGGAAGGCGCTGTGGTTCGATGGAAAATTCGGCATCGGCGTTGGCACGCTGGTGCTGCTGGTAAACGTGCTTCTACTGGGGAGCTATACTACCGGCTGTCATTCGCTCCGCCACCTGGTGGGCGGCATGTTCGATGTGCTCTCGCGCCGGCCGATTCGCAAGAAACTGTACGACTGTGTGAGTTGCATGAATCGCCGCCACATGCTGTTTGCGTGGATGAGCCTG
>Ga0181525_10003786_pt1 | contig 11827 bp, 7 predicted proteins | sample PEATcosm2014_Bin_48_FD_121100 | JGI IMG/M metagenome (GOLD analysis project Ga0181525, IMG submission 121100) | Peatland microbial communities from MTU Mesocosm Facility, Houghton, MI, USA - PEATcosm2014_Bin06_10_metaG | ecosystem: Environmental > Terrestrial > Soil > Wetlands > Peat | place... | reverse complement strand
TTCCTGGCTCACGCGCCCCAGCGTGGTGTCCCGCACGGCCCGCGGCTGCTCGAAAATTTCCTTGAGCATGAAGTGCTTGTAGCCGCCCTTTTCCGCCATGATGGGGTCCCACAGGATGTGGGATACGGGCCGGTTCACGGGGCGGCCATCGAAATCGGTGACCCGCACGCCCTCGGGCGTGAGCACGGCCAGGTCGCCGTCGGCCAGAAAAAACATGTCGCGCGTATGCGGCAGGATGGCGGGCACATCCGACGCCACAAAATATTCGTTGTCGCCCAGCCCGATAACCACTGGTGGCCCGAAACGCGCGGCTACGATTTTGTTTGGATCGGAGCGCGCAATGACTACCAGCGCGAAGACTCCGGAGAGCTGCTTCACGGCCGCGCGCACCGCTTCTTCCAGGTTTCCATGGAAATGCTTCTCCACCAGGTGCGCGATGATTTCGGTGTCGGTCTGGGTCTTGAACTGATGGCCTTCGGCCTGCAACTGGCGCTTCAAGGCCAGGTAATTCTCGACGATGCCGTTGTGCACCACCACGATGTCGCCGGTGCAATCCCGGTGCGGGTGCGCATTTTCCTCGGTGGGGCGGCCGTGCGTGGCCCAGCGCGTATGCCCGATGCCGTAGGTCCCGTCAATGGGGCTCAGCCGGATGGCTTCTTCCAGATTACGCAGCTTGCCGGATGCGCGCCGCACAGCGAGTTGGCCGTCATCGCCATAGACCGCGATGCCGGCGGAATCGTAGCCGCGATACTCCAGCCGCTTGAGGCCTTCCAGAATGATGGGAACCGCTTTGCGGTTTCCAATGTATCCGACGATGCCGCACATAGAGTTTATTATAGGAGCTTTGCGCTGATGGATAGCCGGACTGACCCGTTCTTGCGAACGCCGCGGCAGAGCGTTGACAGTTCAGTCATCAGCAATCATAATATGTAACGTGTCACGCCAACACCCGATTATCGCTTTGGTCTTCGCACTGTCTGCCTTGTGCTCCGGACTATCTAGAGTCGAGGCTGCCCCCGTCCCTCGGGCCACCGAAGCGCTTGGTAAACTCCCGCTGGCTTTCGAGAGGAACCAAGGCCAAGCCACGCCTGCGGCGCAATTCCTGGCTCGCGGCGCGGGTTACACTGTCACGCTGTCGCGGGGCACTGCGCGCATTGCCTTGCGCCGCGATAAAGATGCGGCGCCAGCGGCCATCGACCTTCGCCTGGTGGGCGCACGGCGCAATCCCAGAGCGGCCGGTCGCAACCCCCTCCTCGGCAAGGTGAATTACTTCCTGGGCAACGACCCCTCCCGCTGGCGTACGGATATTCCGACGTTCGGACGCGTGGAATACGCGGATGTTTACCGCGGCATCGACCTGGCGTACTACGGCAATCATGGGTGCCTGGAGTACGATTTCATCGTGGCGCCCGGCGCCGACCCGGCGGCCATCCGCATCGAAACCGGCGGCGCCCGCAAGATACAGGTGGACGGCGGCGGTAATCTGGTCCTCGATACCAGCCGCGGCGAAGTGCGCTTTCTGAGGCCGGTTACTTATCAGGAGATCGCGGGGACCAGGCACCCAGTGGAGAGTCACTACCTGCTTGCCGGTTCGAAGCAAATTCGTTTCTCTGTGGGCGCGTACGACGTCCGCTACGCTGTGGTGATCGATCCGTCCCTAGCCTATTCGACATACCTCGGAGGCTCGACGTTCGATAGCGCCACAGCTATCGCTGTGAGCCCTGGCGGTAATGCGTTTGTAACTGGGCAGACCAGCTCAATGGATTTTCCATTGGTGAACGCCGAGCAGTCTACCTACGGCGGCGAGGGGGCGATATTCGTTTCCAAGCTTACGGGCGACGGGTCGGGTTTGGTCTACTCCACCTACTTCGGTGGCCTATATAATGACACCGTACACGCTATCGCGGTGGATACGGGCGGAAACGCCTACATCGTCGGAAGCACGATGTCTCCGGATTTCCCACTTAAGAATCCGCTGTACTCCACATTGAACGGTGCCTCAGACGCGTTCATTACGAAGTTCAGCCCTGAAGGAAATGCATTGGTCTACTCGACTTACCTGGGTGGTTCGAGCGGAGACGAAGCCTACGGCGTTGCCGTAGACGCTGGCCAGAATGCCTACATCGCGGGCACCACCTATTCTACAGATTTTCCGGTTACTCCCGGAGCATATCAGACTTCTTGTAGCTCTCCCTGCAGCTTTGTAACCAAAATCAACGGGGCTGAATCCGCATTGACCTGGTCCACGTATTTCGGCCAAACATCCGGCCAAAGCTACGGTGCAATGGTGGAAGCGATGGTTGTGGATTCGCATAGCGGCGTGTACCTGACTGGATGGACTACAGGCGCCCTGCCTGTTACGCCGGGCGCGCCTCAACCAGCATACGGAGGCAACCAGGATGCGTTCGTCGCAAAGCTCAGCGATACTGGAGCTTCTTTGGCCTACTGCACCTATCTGGGCGGCAGTCAATTGGATACCGCCTACGCGATCGCCGTGGACTCCGCGGGTAACGCCTATGTGGCGGGCGGAACGGAGTCCACCGATCTCGCTGTGACAGCCTTGGCCTTGCAGACCACGCTGGCCGGCTATGAAAATGCCTTCGTGGCTAAGTTGGACAGCGCGGGGACCCAGTGGGAGTACCTAACATACTTAGGGGGGCAGCGGTATGACGCCGCTTATGGGATCGCAGTGAACGCCAGCGGCGACGCCATCGTCACTGGTTACACGTGGTCCAGCAATTTTCCCCGAGTGTCGGCCATACAACTCATTCTACCGGGGAACCAGACTGATCTGTACAAGACGACTTCTGGCGGCGCTACCTGGTCCGCATCCGACTCGGGAATCGAGGACGAATCCATCACCGCAATCGTGGTCGATCCGGCGTTGGACGCCCACGTGCTTGCCCTCGCTTCCTGGGCGGGACTATTCCAGAGTACGGACGGCGGCGCCAATTGGAGCGCCAACGCCAACTTAGGGTTTACGCCCGTGTCGTTCCTGACGCTCAGCCCGTCCGGCGAAGCTTATGCGGCCCAAAATGGAGAAATACTCTATGTTAGCTATGACAGCGGCACGACGTGGAACCTAGTCGATATTCTGCCGTGCAGCGCGCAAACCGCACTGATCGATCCGACCTCTTTCAACCTCTACATTGGCGGCGGCGGCGATGGCCTTAGCTGTGCCCAGGAGTTCGTGGGCGCCACGACGTGGGCGCAGCTTGCGATCCAAGAGCAGAACGGGGTCTACGGGTTCGCAATCACACCAGGGTCGCCGGGCATACTCTACGCGGCAACCGGCAATGGCCTTTTCCAGAGTTCGGACGCGGAACGAGGCACGTGGACGGCCGCGGGCCTACAGGGGCAAACGGTCTCCGCCGTCGTCATCGACCCAAGTCAACCGGCGACCCTCTACGCCCTGGCGTCCGGCGCTGTCTTCAAGAGCACTGACGCGGGCGGCTCCTGGGCGTCGTCATCCGCCGGACTGCCCGCTTCGGTGACATCCTTGGCGATCGCAGCTTCCAGCGGGTCGGTCTTGTACGCGGGCACACCAAGCGGGGTGTTCCGCAGCAAGAACAGCGCAGCCTCGTGGTCTCACGTGGGGCCGGGGCGGAACCAGATCACCGCGCTTGCCGTCGATCCCACGTCGGCCGGCGAAGTGTACGCGGCGGCGCCGGTTTACTATGACGCCTTTGTAGCCAAGATCAATCCCGCGGGCTCCGAACTGGTGTACTCGACCTTCCTTGGTGGCACTTACTCGGATAGCGCTTACGGCATAGCGCTGGATTCCGGTGGCGACGTCTTCGTTGCCGGGGCGACCCAATCGCCCGACTTCCCAACCACGTCCGGGGCATTCCAGCCCGCGACCGGACTACCTCGCTACTCCGCATTCGTAACGAAGATTGCGCAGCCAACGCCGGCATGCTCGTATAGCGCATCCCCGTCCGCTCTCTTCCTCTATGCCGGCGGCGGCCTGGCGAACTTCAGCGTGGTCTCGCCGGCCCGCTGTGCCTGGACACCGGTCCCCAGCGCGCCGTGGATCACCGTCGCGAGCGGCGCCGGCCCGGGGGTTGCTCCTCTAGCCATCAGCGTTGCCGCCAATACAGGCGTGGCCCGCACGGCCACGATCGCCATCGGAAACACCAGCATCGCGATCACACAGGCGGCGGGCGGTTGCACCTACTTGCTGTCCGCGAACAGCCTCACGTTCCCTCAGACAGGCGGGCCGCAGAGCCTGAATGTTACCGCTGGCGCAGGCTGTCAGTGGGTAGTAACGGGACTTCCGCTGTGGCTCACGATAGCCTCGGGCGCCAGCGGCACTGGTGATGGGACAGTCACGCTGCAAGCCGCTCCGAATCTCTTCTCCATGGTGCGGCCGAGCATATCTCCGCTCACGATCAACGTTGCGAATAACTCTGTCACAGTGAGCCAGTCCGGCACTTCCGCGGCGCTATCGCACTAACGCGGCCGACTTCACCGCGAAGTCCAGCACCCAGGAGGGGAAAATGCCCAGAAACAGCGTGCCCAGCGCCGGTATAACCAATGCCGCGCGAAGGCCGATGGGCAGCGGCTCCAGCTCGGCCGCCGCTTCGCCTGGCTCGCGCATGTACATCGCCACCAGGATGCGCAGATAGTAGTACGCGGCCACCGCGCTGTTCAGCAGTCCAAGCACGGTCAGCCACACGAGGTGCGAGCTGAGCGCGGCTTTGAAGATGTAGAACTTGCCGAAAAAGCCGCCGGTGAGCGGCACGCCGATCAGCGACATCAGGAAGATCGAGAGCAGCGCGGCGGTGCCCGGCTGCCGGACTGCCAGGCCCGCGAAATCGTCGACGCTTAAGAAGCGCTCGCCCTTGCCCGAGAGATGCGACACGACGGCGAATGCGCCGATGTTCATGAACGCATATGCCGCCAGGTAGAACATGGCAGCGGAGGTGCCTATTTGCGAATGGGCGGCCAGCGCCACCAGCACGTATCCGGCGTGCGCGATCGAGCTATAGCCCAGCAGCCGCTTGACGTTCGATTGCGTGAGCGCGGCGAAGTTGCCGATGGTCATCGAGAGCAGCGCGGACGCCCACACCAGCGGATACCAGTCGCGCGCGATGGGCGCGAAGGCGGTCATGAAGATGCGCAGGAAGATGGCGAAAGCCGCGGCCTTCGGGCCGGTGGTCAGGAACGCGGAGACCGGGGTGGGCGCGCCCTGGTAAACGTCCGGCGCCCAGATCTGGAAGGGCGCGCCGGAAACCTTGAAGCCCAAACCCACGAACATCAGCGCCACCGCAACGTCGATGAAGATAGGCGCGGGCGCCGTGGGACCGCCCGAGAGCACGGTGTGGATGGCGGTCAGATAAGTGGACCCGGTCATGCCGTAGACCACCGCCACGCCATACAGGAAGAATGCAGTGGCGAACGATCCCAGCAGGAAATATTTGAGGGCCGCTTCGTTGGCGCGCTTGTCGTCGCGCAGATAACCGGCCAGCACATAGCTTGAGATGGAAGAGATCTCCAAGCCGATGAAGATCATGATCAGCTCGTTGGCCGAAACCATGATGCATTGGCCGGCGACGGAAAACAGGAGCAGCGCGTGAAATTCGCCGGTCTCCGCGCCCTCGCGTTCGAGGAAGTGGTAAGACGAGAGCACCGTCAGGATTCCGACGCCGATCACCACCACGCGGAAGAACGTGGCGAACCCATCCACGATCAACATGCCGGAGAAGGCGTCGCCGGGCCAGCCCGAAGCGAATACGGCGGCAGCCATGGCGGCCGCGAGCGCCAGAATCGAGAGGTGCCCGTAGATGCCGCGCGCCTGCTTGCGCAAAATCACGTCCAGCACCATCAGCAGCGTGCCGGCCACGATCAAGACGATTTCCGGCAGGAAGCGGATGTATTCCACGCCGGCGGGTGAGAAGTTAACGGGCATGGGCCACCACTTGTGTCGCGGCCGGGGGCGCCTGCACGCGAATCTGCACGTTCACCTGCGTCTGTTCCAGAATGCGCGCCGTGGTCCGCCGCACGGCGGGCAGGAACGACTGCGAATACATGCCCATCCAAACCATCATCAGGATCAGCGGCGCGATAGCGGCCCACTCGCGCGGTTGCAGATCGAAGATATGATGCCGCACCTCGGCAGGAGTCTCTCCGTAGAACACGCGCTGGTACAGCCAAAGCATGTAACACGCCGACAGAATCACGCCGATCGAGGCGAACGCAGTCCAGTAGAAATTGGTTCGCGCGGATCCTTGCAGCACCAGAAACTCGCCCACAAAATTGCTCAAGGTCGGCAGTCCGATGCTGGCCAGCATGGTGATCATGAATGCGGTGGAGAGCCATGGCGCCGCGGCAGCCACGCCGCCGTAGTCCGCGATCTCGAGCGAATGCCGCCTTTCGTAGAGGACGCCGACCAGCACGAACAGCGCGCCTGTCGAGATGCCGTGACCCAGCATCTGATAGACCGCGCCATCCATGCCATTTTGGGTGAACGAGAAGATGCCCAGCACGACGAAGCCCAGGTGGCTTACCGACGAATACGCCACCAGCTTCTTCATATTGGGCTGCACCATGGCGACCAGCGCTCCGTAGATGATGCCGATGATGGCCAGCACTACTATCCAGGGCGCGCAGGCGCGTGCCGCACTCGGAAACATGGGCAGGCAGAATCGCGCGAGTCCATACGTGCCCATCTTCAGCATGACCGACGCCAGCATCACCGATCCGGCGGTGGGCGCTTCCCCGTGCGCGTCCGGCAGCCAGGTGTGCAGCGGGAAAATCGGCACCTTCACCGCGAAGGCCAGGAAGAATGCGAGGAACAGGAGCATCTGCTGCGAAGGACTGAAGGCCAGCTTGCCGCTCGAGAGCTGCGCCAGGATCTCCGGATAGTTGAACGTGCCCGTGTGGTTGTAAAGGTAGATTATGGCCGTCAGCATCAACACGGAAGCGGCGAAGGTGTAAAGGAAGAACTTGAGCGCGGCATAAATGCGCCGATCATGGCCCCAGATGCCGATCAGGAAATACATGGGCACCAGCGAGACTTCCCAGAACACGTAGAACAGGAACAGGTCCTGCGCCGCGAATACGCCGGTGAGGCCGAACTCGAGCAGCAGCATGAAGGCGAAGAATTCCTTACTGCGCGTTTGAATCGATTTCCAGGAGATCAGAATGCAGACCGGGGTGAGGAACGTGGCCAGGATCAACAGCCACAGGCTCAGCCCATCGAGCGATACGTGGTAGTGGATGTTGGGCGAGGCGATCCACACGATGTCGGTGACGAACTGCTCGCCGGGGCGGATGGTTTCGTATTGAAAAGCCAGTCCCAGGGAGGCGGCGAATGCCACCAGGGAAAAGCCAAGGGCCATTTTGCGGATTGCGTCTTCGGCGGCGCGCGGCACGAGGAGCAGGACGAAGAAGCCTAGCAGCGGGATGGCCAGCACGATGTCGAGCAGGTTCATGGCCGGCCTCCCGAAGAGCCGGGCCAGGGGCCCCGCGCAGGCCGAGGGCCTGCCCCACATCTCTGGCAGGAAATTGGTGAGGTGTGGGATATCTGATTCATCGCAGCCCTCCCATCACGCCCATGACAAACAGCAGCACCACGCTTCCCAGCAAAACCCACGCCGCATAGCTGCGGATATTGCCGGATTGCAGCAGTTTCAGCACGCCACCGATTCCCCGCGCTTGACTGGCGACGCCGTTGACCGAGCCATCGATCACCGCCACGTCCACGCCCTTCCACAGCGCTTCGCGGGATCCGGCGACAACCGGATTCACGACCACCGCCGCATAGATTTCATCCACGAAATACTTGTTGTAGATCAGCTTGTAGAGTCCGCTGAATGTGGCGGCGATTTGATCGGGCAAACCGGGTTTAAAGACATAGAACAGCCACGCGAGCGCGATTCCGGCCAGGCCGAACGCCACGGAGACGAGCATCGGGCCGATGTCGTCGGCCTCCTTGGCCAGAGGAAACAGCGGCGCCAAAAACTCGGGAATCTTGAAAAAGTAGCCGCCTCCCAGGGAGAGCGCGGCGAGAACAGCCAAGGGGGCGATCATCACCATGGGCGATTCGTGCGGATGCGCCTTGCCCCGATAATCGCCGAAGAACGCCAGGAAGATCGCGCGGAAAACGTAGAACGCGGTCATGCCCGCCGTGATCACGCCCACCCAATACATCCACGGCGCGTGGCGGTCCGCGGCCGCCAAAATCGCATCCTTGCTATAGAATCCGGCGAACGGCGGCACGCCGGCGATGGCCACCGAGGCGCACACCATGGTCCAGAATGTCCAGGGAATCTTCTTGCGCAGCCCGCCCATGTTGCGCACATCCTGCTCGCCGCCCAGCGCGTGAATTACGCTGCCCGCGCCCAGGAACAGCAGGGCTTTGAAGAAAGCATGCGTCATCAGGTGGTAGATGCCAGCCGAAAACGCGCCTACGCCCGCGCCCAGGAACATGTAGCCGAGCTGCGAAACGGTGGAGTAGGCGAATACCTTCTTGATATCGTTCTGCGCCAGGCCGATAGTAGCCGCGAAGAACGCCGTGGCCACACCGATGATGGCTACGGCCTCCATGGCCGCGGGCGCGTGCGTGTAGATCGCCGCCGAGCGCGCCACCATGTAGACGCCCGCCGTGACCATCGTGGCCGCGTGGATCAACGCGGAGACGGGCGTCGGGCCGGCCATGGCGTCCGGCAGCCAGACATACAGGGGAATCTGCGCGGACTTGCCGCAAGCGCCCACCAGCAGCAGGAACGCGATGGCGGTAAGGGTGGCGTCCGATTTTCCATCCACGGAAGTGAAGACCGTGCCGAAATCCAGCGAGCTAAAATTCACCACGATCAGGAACATGGCCAGCGAGAAACCGAAATCGCCGATGCGGTTCACGATGAACGCCTTGTTGCCCGCGGTGGTGGCGAACTGCTTGTCAAAGTAAAAACCGATGAGCAGGTAGCTGCACAAACCCACGCCTTCCCAACCCACGAACATCACCAGGTAATTGGCCGCCAGCACCAGCGTGAGCATGAAAAACATGAACAGGTTCATGTAGGCAAAAAAGCGGTAATAACCGCCTTCGTGCGCCATGTAGCCGATCGAGTAGATGTGGATCAGGGAGCCGATGCCGGTGACTATCAGCAGCATTACGGCGGTGAGGCGATCCACGGTGAAATCGAAGCCCACGCTGAGGCTGCCGCTCTGAATCCAGGTGAAGTACTGTTCGGTGTGCGCGGTATTCAGATCGCCGAGACCGGCCAGGGTCTTCAGTACCCACGCGAACGAGAGCAGCACGGATCCGATGGCGATGGCGTTGATGGCGGTCTTGGAAAAGCGCCGTCCGAAGATCCCGTTCAGCAGGAACCCGGCAAGAGGAAGTGCGGGAATGAGCCAGAGCTGCATTTATAAGACCCCGGGGGACGGGCAATCCTGCCCGCAGCCGGCTTTCAGCCGGCTAAGCCGCCTAAAAGGCGGCTGCGGCCAGGATTGGCCGCCCTCCAATTTGCTCGGACTTGTCATCTTAGTTTTTCATCGAGCTCACTTCATCGATGTTCAACGTCGAGCGATTCTTGAACACCGTCAAAATGATCGCCAGCCCTACCGCTGCTTCCGCCGCCGCCACCACCATCACGAAGAAGCTGAAAATATGCCCATTGACCTGTTTCAACTGGTACGAAAAGGCGATGAAAGTCAGGTTCACGGCATTCAGCATCAGCTCGATCGACATGAAAACCGTGATCACGTTGCGGCGCAGAATGAACCCGGCGATGCCTAGCGTAAATAACGCCGCGCCCAGGATCAGGTACCAGGAAAGCGGCACTCCGGCGGACATGTTACTCCATCTCCTTTTGCGCCAGCACCACGGCGCCCAGAATGGCGATCAGGATCAGCACCGAGACCACTTCGAAGGGCAGCAGAAACTGCGTGAAAAGGGCGCGCCCCACGTCCAGCGCGGTGCCGTGCTTGAATGCGCCGAAATGCACATCGGCCGCACCGGGCAGCATGTTCTTCGCGAAATACGCCATCAGCCCCAGAAAAGTGAACAGCAGCGGAATGCCCAACACTTGCGCCAGCAGCGCCCGGCCTTTGCGGATCTCCGCGCCGGCATTCAGTAGCATGATGACGAAAATGAACAGCACCATGATGGCACCCGCATACACGATCACCTGCGCCGCCGCCAGGAACTCCGCGCCCAGCAGCAGGTATAGCACCGCCAGCGATCCCATCACGCCGATCAGCGAGATGGCGCTCGAAATCGGATGCGACTGCACCACCACGTTGAAGCCGCAAACCAAGGCGATCGCCGCGAAGATGAGGAAGAGGAAGACGTCCATTTTCAAAAACGCTCAGCCAAAAAGCGCCACCATGAGCCCCGTGACCAGCAGGTTCAGGACGGCCACCGGGAACATGACCTTCCACGCGAAGGCCATCAGTTGATCGTAGCGGAAGCGCGGCAGCGTCCCGCGAATCCAGATAAAGACAAACAACAGTGTCCCGGTCTTGGCCGCGAACCAGAACAGCGGAAGCAGCGCCTCCTTCAGCGCGGGAACCAGAAACGCGGCGGCTAACAGGAAGAACACCAGCGCCACCACCGGAAGTGTCAGCCGGTCGCGCCTGCGCACCGGATTCAGCCCGTAATATAGGCTGACGGCGCCGGCCAGCAGGAAGACGATCGCCGGCACGTAATTCGATCCCGCCGACGCCGGCCACAGCGGCAGCCATCCGCCCAGGAACAAGGTAGTGGTCATGGCGCAAACCGTGACCATGTTCGAATATTCGGCCATGAAGAAGGCCGCGAACTTCATGCTGCTATATTCGGTGTGATATCCGGCCACCAACTCGTTTTCCGCTTCCGGCAGATCGAAGGGTATGCGATTGGTCTCCGCGAAGGCGGCGGTCAGGAAGATGATGAAGCTGAAGATCTGCGGCATGGGCGTCTGGAAGACGCTCCAGCGCGGAATGAACCCCAGGTAATATCCGGCCTGCCCCTCCACGATGTGGCGCAGGCTCAGGGTGTTGGCCAGCAGCAGCGGCGCGGCCACCGCCATGCTCAGCGGCAATTCGTAGCTGATCATCTGCGCGGAGCTGCGCAGACCGCCCATCAGGGAGTACTTATTATTCGAAGCCCAACCCGCCAGCGCGATTCCATACACGCTCACCGACGAAACCGCCAGTATGAACAGGATGCCGATATTCAGGTCCGCCAACTGCATCCAGGTGCTGCCGCCGAAGAGGTGGATTTCGGACCCAAACGGAATGACCGAAATCGAAAGCAGCGCCATGGTGACGGCGAAGAACGGCGCCCCCAGGTACAGAAGCTTGTTGACGTAGGGCGGAAGCAGGTCTTCCTTGGTGATGAGTTTGATGACGTCCGCCAGCGGCTGCAATAGCCCGTGCGGGCCGACGCGCGACGGCCCCAGACGCACCTGGATATGCGCGATGACCTTGCGCTCCACCCATTGCAGGTACGCCAGCGTGGTAAGGAGCACGAACGCTACCACCACAGCCTTGATCAGGCTCAGCAGGAAGAAGTTCATTTATCGAGTGCCGTGACTCTCCACCACGGAGTTCAGTATTTTAGAATAACGCCCCAGCGTGCCCGAGGTGAATAAATTTTCGTGGGCGGATCGAATCAATTCCGGGCGGCCATCCAGCGGAACGCGCCCGTTCAATGCCGCGGTCTGCGCCGCGCCGCCCATTTCGAGCGCGGGCAACGGGACATTGTATCCGCGCACGGTCTTACGAATCTCGGCGAAGACGGTATCGGGAATCCACGGGCCCAACTCCGCGGCCACGCCCATTTCGCGGGCCAGCAGTCCCATGATTTCGAGGTCCGGCTTGGCGCCCATCGCGCCCA
>Ga0181525_10003785_pt1 | contig 11829 bp, 11 predicted proteins | sample PEATcosm2014_Bin_48_FD_121100 | JGI IMG/M metagenome (GOLD analysis project Ga0181525, IMG submission 121100) | Peatland microbial communities from MTU Mesocosm Facility, Houghton, MI, USA - PEATcosm2014_Bin06_10_metaG | ecosystem: Environmental > Terrestrial > Soil > Wetlands > Peat | place... | reverse complement strand
CTCCCCCTGCCTTCAAGATCCCCAACAACCCCACCACCATCTCCAGCGACCGCTCCACGCAGATCCCCACCAGCACTTCCGCTCCCTCCGCTCCCACCCCCTGCTCCCGCAGATACCTCGCCAATTGATTGGCTCGTCCGTTTAACTCCTCATAACTCAACTGCTCGTCCCCAAACACCACCGCCACCGCTTCCCCGTGTCCTCGCACTGCGGCCTCAAACAACTCCACTACCGTCTCGCCCTCTCCATACTTCTTCCCCATGCGATTCCACTCCGCTGCCTGATCCTCCCCAGCCATCTCTATCGGGAGTTCTACGCACAGAGCGGAAGAGCCCTTAGTCACCATAGACGGATCCTCGCGTGGAACAGTCTCTTCGACTTGGTGGTTGATTGACATAGTTTCAAACCTGCGGAGCAAACGATCTTCCAATTACCCATCAACGGAGTTAGCCGACAGCAAGCGCTCGCCCAGCAGCGCAGCAGGACGCGATGCCTGCGATATCAGTCGTTGTGGTGGTAGGTTGTCGTGAAGATGTTGGTGAGGATTGGAACTTATGGAACTAGCTGCAGCCTGCTGCACCGATCGTTATGCGAGGTGTTTTTTGACATCGAATCGCTCTTTATCGCGGTCGGACGAGAGTTCGTTACGCCGCCCTGTCGATCTTACTTACCATGCTATTGGTGATCTCCACAGCCACCGACCTTCGCATTATTTCTACCGAGATGACCACTCGATGCTTATCCTTATTTAGGGTCACTATGCCTTCCACTCCGATCATAGGACCATCAATAATTCGCACACGTGATCCCGCCTCGAGGTAAGGACAAGGCTCGACTCTGTAATGCGATCTCATCAGCGCCTGCAGGGCTTCAATCTCGCACAGCGGAACGGTCAGCGGGTTGTTACGACTTCCCACAATCTTAATGACGGCCGGGCTCGAAAAAATCGGCTTGAGAGGAGCACGGCTCAGCTGACAAAACACATACCCGCTAAACAATGGCACATCAACTTTTTTCGTACGGTCTGACCAATGGAGTTCCGATCGATAACTCGGAGCGAAGCTCGCGTATCCTATATCGCTCAGATGCCTGACGGCAACAAATTCATGCCGGTATCTAACTTGCACGGCGACCCATGACAGGTCGCTGTCGAGGCCGCGCAAGATCGTGTCAGAACGTTGCTCTCGCACACGAGCGCTAGTTATGGGAAGGGGTTGGTATTTATCTTCATAATTCAATCGCTGTAACATATAACACCAATCGATTCGGTATGACGGTTGTTAGTGGGTTGTCTACCAGAAGGACGACACGCTGCCGCCATTTGAGTCCCCAAAACGGGAACCCGGCAGCTGTCTAGTTATAAAATTTCCAGATTAGCTTTGCGCCAAACTCTAAGCTCAACTGAATTCATAAGCTGCTCAATATTGCTCACTGATCTATTCTTCGGCTGCCTTATTGGCTACCCGATTTGCTCCCTCCGAGGAGTCGGGATGCACGCCAAAAGCTGGCCTCATATGAGAGCCATCTCGGGGAGCCGGGTTCTCGTCTGTCGGCTCCCCGCTTCTCGTGATCCGGATCGAGTCATCAAACTAGATCATTCTCTCTAGCCGCACGTAGCTCGCCTCCATTCCATGTTCCATGCCGGTCGCGAGCATGGCCGCCCGGGTCTGAGCATCGGGTAGCGTCATTCGCATCGTCATCAAGGTTCCCTCGACGTCCGGATCGAATCTGGTTTCAACGTGGTTGTCCGGCGTAGGATCAGGCAGGTGCATTCGCTCGACGTGCACAATCCTTCTGTAAGGCTCCAGTTCCAGATACTCGCCGGTGAGATGGAACCCGCGGGCTTTGCCATTCGTCCACTCGTAACGGATCTTGCCTCCAGGTCTCGCTTCATTGACGCAAACCGGCATGCTCCAACCTTCGGGACCGAGCAGCCATTTCTGGACTAACTTCGGATCGGTATGGGCGCGGTACACCGCTACCGGCGGCGCGGCAAAGCGCCTTGTTACAATCACGTGCTTATCGCCTTCCGTCTTTAACGTCATCTTGCTCATCATTTTTCTCCTTTTTTCTGTTTTTCGATCCCGGCCAGGACTCCGTCCAGCCTGTCGTAGCTCTTCTCCAGTGCGGTGCGCAGCATGGCCAGCCACTGGTCCATGGCTTCAATGCCGGAGGTTGCGAGACGGCGAGGGCGTTTCGTGCCATCGACTCGGCGAACGATGAGTCCCGCATCTTCGAGCACCTTCAGGTGTTGCGAGATTGCTGGTTGTGTCATCTCGAATGGCTTCACTAATTCATTGACGGTGGCCTCCCCTTTGGCGAGGCGCGCAAGAATCGCGCGACGCGTGGGGTCCGCCAAAGCAGAGAAAGTGGCATCAAGACCATTCATAGGTGTTAACTTATATAAGTATTTAGTTATAGTAAAGGAGAACTTCATTGCGTTGCGAAAAATCTTTGGAGAGTCCGACGGCCAGGGTTTGAAAGATGTAGTCGATGAGACACCTCGCGGGCTCCAACCGCTTGGACACCGGATCGTGGCGTGGTAGCCTATGGCGGCGGGGCAGAGGCGTGGTCGCCGTTCGCCCTATATACCCAAAGTAACTCTCATGCCGGACGAAACCAGGCCTCTTCGAGCCGCTCTATCCACTTCATCTCCGGGGACTTCTGAGGGTTTTCGGGAGCCAGAAGAAGAGCAACTTTCTCGCCGCAATGGGGTTCAACCTAGTGTGAGCACTGCCGCCATGGATCGGGGCATCCTGATGGCGTCGCTGGGACCGCATTCGTCTAACACTCTGCAGCCAGCGATCGCCGGCGCCGAAAGCTATACCGACGCCGAAGTGATGCTGCGGGTGAAGGCGGGGGATCAGTCTGCCTTCGATTACCTGGTGCAGAAGTATCGCAGGCCACTGGTGAGTTTTATGTACCGGATGGCGCGCAACACGGCGGCGGCGGAGGATCTGGCGCAGGAGGTTTTTCTGCGTGTGTATCGCTCGCGCCAGACTTATGAGGCCAGCGCCAAGTTCACCACCTGGCTGTATCGCATCGCGACGAACCTGGCAGTGAATCACGCGCGCGACACGCGTCACGAACGGCCGGAGGTGACGGTCAGTCTGGACGAACCCGATGAAGAAACGGGAACGACGCTGGACTTGGCGGACAGTACGATTACGGCCGAAGAAGCTCTGGTGCGGCGGGAACGGATGCTTGCGATCCGAAGTAAAGTGGAGGCTCTGCCGGAACGGCAGAGGCTGGCGGTGATCATGCACAAGTACCAGCAGATGGATTACAAGCAGATTGCCGATGTGTTGAAGTTGAGCGAGTCGGCGACGAAATCGTTGTTGTTCCGGGCTTATGAGACTTTGCGGCAACAGTTAAAAGAATTTGTTTAGGAAGTGTTTAGTGGCGAAGAGAGATGTTTGAGGGGAGCAGGGTTATGAAGTGCGAGGAGATTCACGAAATGATGCCGGATCTGGCGTCCGGAATGGCGGGAATGACGCCGGAGATCAGCGGACATTTGGCAGGCTGCGGCGCATGCGCCGGAAAGATGGAAGAGTTCCGCCAGACGATGGCGTTGCTGGATGAATGGCGCGCGCCGGAGCCGTCGCCTTACTTTGATGTGCGGCTGCAAGCGCGTCTGAGGGAAGAGATGGCTAAACCGCAGCCAGGCTGGGTCGCGTGGTTTCGGCGTCCGGTAATGGCGGCGGCGCTAAGCTTGCTCATGGCGATGGGTGTGGGCCTGTTTCTCACTAATGGCGGCGGAAGTTACAAGGCAAACGATAACGTAATAGCGATCAATGATCCTTTAGCGCAGGCAGAACCTGGAACCGCGGTGAGCGATCTGCAGGCTCTGGAAAAGAATCACGATCTTTATTCCGACTTCGATCTGCTGGATGACTTGGAAGTGCAGCACGATGTGGTCGCAAATCCGTAAAGGCGCAGTCGAAGCTGGAGCAGAAGCACAGGGCGAACCAAGGGGAGAATGCGGCGGGGAAATTTCATGACCGGATGGGTGGCGGCGGCTGCGCTGGCCATGGCAGCGGTCATGGTGTCTCCATGTCCGGCGCAGCGCAACGACTTCCGGCTCACTCCCGAGCGGGTTCAGAATCGCCAGCTTCATCCGTGGCACGGACATGCCGGCGACTGGCTCCGCCACTACCGGAGCTTGTCGCCTGCCGAGCAAGAGCGCGCTTTGCAGAGCGATCCCGGATTCCGCCGTTTGTCTCCGGAGCAGCAACAGCGTTTGCGGCAGCGGCTGCAACATTTCACCAGCCTTCCGCGAGAGCAGCAAGAACGCATGCTGAACCGGATGGAAACGTGGGAGCATCTGACGCCGGGCCAGAAACAACAGGCGCGAGAATTGTTCGGCCGGATGCAACAGCTTCCCGCCGACCGGCGGCGCATGGTAATGACCGCGGTGCGCGACCTCCGCGCCATGCCACCCGATCAGCGGGAGCAGATTATCGATTCCAACCGCTTCAAAGGTATGTTCTCGCCGGAGGAGCGCGACATCATGCGCGGAGCCACCCGGCTTCCGCTCGCTCCGCCAGAGAACGGAAGACCCGAAGAAGCGCCGCCGGAGCAGTAAAGAAGGCGGCGGTCGTTGGGCGTTGGTCGTTGGCAAACAAGGCGCCCCAACTATCCCGTGTTGTGCAATCCGGCAGCAATGCCGTTGATAGTCGCGCCCAGGGGATACTCAAGTTTCTCCGGTTCCCGGCCTTGCTGCTTCCGCCGCAAAAGATCGACCTGGATCAGGCTCATCGGATCCACATAGGGATTGCGCAGATGAATGGAGCGCGCCAGCACCCGGTTGCGAGCCAGCAACTCACGCTGCCCGGAGATGCTCAGAATCACGCGCCGCGAGCGCAGAAACTCATCTTCCAGCATGGCGAAAACGCGCGTACGCAACGCTGCGTTCTTCACCAGACCGGAATAAACCCGGGCGATGTGCAGGTCGGCTTTGGCCATGCCCAACTCGACATTGCGCACCAGGTCTGAGAACAAAGCGAAATGTTTTAACATCTCGCGCAGCATGCGCTCGTGGCTTCGCCCCTTGGCGGCGAAACTCTGTAATCCCTGGCCCACTCCATACCACGCTGGCACGGCGTGGCGGCTCTGCATCCATCCGAAAACCCACGGAATAGCACGCAGATCCTCCAGGCGGCGGCCCTTGGTGCGGCGCGACGGCCGCGAGCCTATGCGCGCTGTATCCAATTCCAGCACGGGCGTAGCCTGCTCAAAATATTCCAGCACGTCGGCGTTCTCCGCAATATCGTGCCGATAGACGCGATAGGCCTCGCCCGACATTTCTTCCATGGCTTCTTCCCAGCGCGCCTGATCTTTTGCCGGGGCACCGGAACGCGCGAGCGCTTCCAGGCTGGCGGCAATCATGAGTTCCAAATTCCATTCCGCCAGCACGGGATCGGCATACTTCCAGTTGAGAACTTCTCCCTGTTCGGTGATGCGAATGCGTCCCGTAAAACAACCCTCCGGTTGGGCCAGAATCGCCGCGTGCGTTGGACCACCGCCGCGCCCCACGGTGCCGCCGCGGCCATGAAACAACCGCAGCTTTACTCCGCACTCCTGCGCCGCGCGATGCAACTCACGGTGGGCTTTGTGCAGCTCCCATGTGCTGGTCAGCATTCCTCCATCTTTATTGGAGTCGGAATAACCCAGCATTACTTCCTGCCACCTTCCCCAGGAATCGAGAAGCGGCTGATATTCAGGATTTCGCCACAGCCGGCGCATCACATCGCCGGCCGCCCGCAAGGAATCGATCGACTCAAACAGCGGCACCGGCATCAGGCCTGGGTCGTTTGGGGATGGATCGTTTGGAGATGGGTCGTTTGGGGACGGCTCATTCACGGATGGAGCGTTCGAATATGGATCGCCATTGGAACCAGCCAGACGCACGCCACAGGTCTTTGCCAAACGGACCACGTTGAGCACATCGTCTTCCGACTCCGCCCCGCTGATGATGTATTGTCGGATCGACTGGGCGGGATAAGTCTGCTTGAGTCGCTGAACCGCATGGAAGGTATCGATCAACTCACGAGCTTGAGGCGAAACCGTTTCGCTGCTCTCGGGCAAAGGAGCCCCCGCGGCCACGGCTGGCGCCGTCTCTCGCAGCTCGGCCTTTCGCGGTTTGGTATTTCTTAGTTCGGCGTTTCTTACTGATTTAAACGATCCCTCTTTTGTGCCGATCTCCCGCAGAACTTCTGCGTGCACGCGGGCATGCTGGCGGATGTCGAGAACCTGCAGATGGAAGCCGAAGGTTCGAAGTTCGCGCAGTAGTGGATCGACAAAAGCCTCTGCCAGCCGTTGCCCGCGATTCGCCATCAGGCTCGTCCGCAGCAGAACCAGATCCGATTCGAACTCGGTCGCGTTCTTATACGAATCCCGAGCGCTCGGACCTTCCCGGCTGCGCTGCAACCGGTGAATCGCATGCGATAGAAAACGCCGGTAGTGCTCGACCGTATTGCCCGGACCCCACCGCATGACAGCTCCAGGCGTCGAGCGGTCATATTGTGCCAGCCGGGAGAGAATCTCTGCCGAAGCGCCGACCTGCCGCAACGACGAGCTGAGGCAATCGCTCAGGAATTCCACCTGCCGGATGTATTCGCCCAGAACCACGGTTCGCGCCAGCTCAAGGGCATCCTTCACACACTCCGGCTTGACCAGCGGATTGCCGTCGCGGTCGCCGCCGATCCACGAGCCGAAACTGAGCAGATTCGGCAACTCGGTCGCGTCCAGAACCGTGCCGTAGACGCTGCGCACTGATTCCGCCACTTCGGCATAGATGCGCGGCAGCGTTTCAAACAGCGAGAGGCGAAAATAACGCAGCCCCATACGGATTTCGTCATTCACGGTGGGCTTGGTCTGGCGAACTTCATCGGTCTGCCAAAGCGCAGTGATCTCCGCGTGGATAATTTGTTCGCAGCGCAGCGCTTCTCCCACGGTGAGAGGAAGACGGTCGAGCCGCTCTAATTGTTCAGCGATGCGGCGGCGCTTCAGCAAAACTGTTTGGCGCGCAACTTCCGTGGGATGGGCCGTGAATACGGGGGTCACCATGATCTGGCGAAGAGCCTGGAATGCTTTGTCGGCATCCAGCCCCGCCTCTTTCATTCGCAACAGCGTCCCACGGAAAGAACCGGGCTGAGGAGCGCGTTGACGGTCCAACTGACCGGCGCGGCGGCGGCGTTTGCGATGGTTCGTCTCCGCCAGATTGGTCAGTTCGAAATAGATGGCGAAAGCTTTGGTGACCTGATAAGCGCGGGTCAGGTCCATTCCTGAAATCATTGCCTGAGCCTTGGCCATAAGTTCCCCGCGAGCGCCGGCGGCGGGACTGTGCTCGACCCGCTCGCGATGCCGAATCATCAGACGCCGCAACTCTTCGACGGTATCAAACAGCTCCTGGTCTACCTGCTCCACCAATACCCGCCCCAGTAGTGCGCCGAGCGAGCGCACGTCCCGCCGCAAAGAGTGATCCTTGGCGGAATCGTCCGACGACGCCGTGAGTTCGGACAAACGGCCCTTTTGATCGTCCGCCTTCCACAGTGGTTTGGACTGGGTCATGATGGGGCGACTTCAGCGTCGATGAGAAGACAGGATAAATCAAAAGCCAGTTCTCAGTTCTCGGTTCTCAGTTCTCAGTTCTCAGTTCTCAGTTCTCAGCAAAAGCGACCGCACGCTCCCAGAAGGCTGGAACTGAAATTGCGGGCTTCCGGAACACACGTTTGTCAGAAGTTGTTGCGAATCTTCCCGCGCAGACATGCATCTCGCGAGAACTGAGAACTGAGAACTGAGAACTGAGAACTGAGAACTGAGAACTGAGAACTGAGAACTGAGAACTGAGAACTGAGAACCTACTTGGGGGATTCGAAGCGATAGCCGATGCCGCGCAGGGTCTTCAAGTAGCGCGGGTGCCGGGGATCGGGTTCTATTTTTTCCCGAAGGCGTCGCACGTAAACGTCGATCGAACGCGGCGTCACAAAAGGAGTCTCTTTCCACACTGCATCGAGCAGCTGGTCGCGCGTGAGCACGCGTCCGCAGTGCGTGGCCAGGTACTCGAGTAAGCGAAACTCACGCACCGTGGTAAGAACCGCTCTTCCCTGCACCTGCACAGTCATGGAAGATGCGTCGATTTCAAGGTCGCCTAAGCGCAACACCTCGGGAGTCACGGGAGGCTGGCGCAGACCGCGAAGCACGCTGCGCACCCGCGCGACCAGTTCGCGCGGGCTGAAGGGTTTGGTAATGTAGTCGTCTCCGCCCAGTTCGAGTCCTTTCACCCGGTCGGCCTCGGCGGTTTTCGCTGTCAGGAAAATAATGGGAGTCGAGGAAAGAGTGGGGGTCTGCCGAATATGGCGGCAGAGATCAAAACCGTCTGCGCCGGGAAGCATCACATCGAGAAGAAACAGCGAAGGCGTCTCCCGCAAGGCTTCGGAAATTACTGACGCGCCGCTGACAAAACTTTGCACGTCAAACCCAGCAGCCTGCAGGTTATGGGAGATTAGCCGCGCGATGTCCTCCTCGTCTTCGACCACGAAAACGAGACAGCGAGACGCTGCGGTGACACTCGCCTCGCCTAGCGGTTCGTAAGATCCCATGGGGGAGTGCATCGTCACTTATGCGGCAAAACGCAGGGCCAGAGCCGCTGCGGCGCCGGATTCTGCCTCGACTGTATGTTGCGAATGTTGCGGGAATGTTTCCCGCGTGTTAACGAATGATGAATTTCTGAGAGCCAGTAATCGCGCGTTTGGCCGCTCCCTTACATAACTTCACAAATGGGAGTTACTTAATCGCTGGACCTTCGTTTTTTCGACAAACGGCAAACTACGCCTAGAATTTAAGCAAGTGAACCTGAGGTGTACCGTGGCAAGACTCCGTATTCTCTCCATTTCCGTTCTCTTTGTCTTCGTTTTCGTGGCTGGCGCCGGGCATGCCCAGGAGAGCGGCACTCATGTATTTCTCGTCAATCAAGAGGTCCGGGTAAGCGATCTGCCATCGCTGACCGCGCCCTCGAAAAACCGATCCGCGGTCCTCGCTGTGGCGTTGGATACGATCATCCACGAACCGGCGGTCTGCTGCGGCAAGGACTCCGCCCTGGAAGATGTCGCGCAGTATGCCTCTGTATCAGATCGGATGTCATTGCAGGAGCTCAGCGCCAAACTGCAGGGAAGGCATCTTTTGAGCGATGGCCAGCCCATCGTTGTGCGTTCGGAGTACGTCCCTCAAAGTTCGATCTACGTTGGCTTTATGGTCAGGACACTGCAGGAGCAACACGCGCTCCTCATCGAGTGGAACTCTCACGTTTACGTCTTGTACGGAGCGATATTCGATGAAACGCGCGATCCTTATGCCGGAGTGCAAGACTCTATCCACAAACTCTTCCTGCTTGATCTGCGATTTTCCGATCAGCGAAGAGAAGTTGTCTTCGATCGCGAAACCGACGACTGGGGTAAGGTTCAGGGATTGCTGACGGTTGCATACAAGATGCAGCCGTCCACGTGGAAGTAAGAACAACGTCAATTTCTCTGACGACTGACCACTGGCCACTGCCTTTAGGTTGCCGCCCGCTTCTTGGGGGCGTGCCGCAGGCTGCGGCCTTCAATGAGGCTGTAGAGATCCTCGGCAAGATTCGTGGTGTGGTCGCCGGCGCGCTCCAAAGCTTGTGCCATGAGCAGCACGTCGAAGCTCGAAGGATTGTTGTCCGAAGCATGCGAGGTGAGGTGTTTCTGGAACATCGCATGGCAGACACGATCGATGTCCTTGTCCATTTGCAGGACCTTGCGGGCGCACTCCAGATCGAGATCGACGAAACCGCGGTAGACCAGATCCAGCATTTCGCGCAGGATCGCCGACATCTCCACGAGTTGCCGCACATCGGAAGCCGCCATCTTCGCCGTCCGCGATTGCACCCGCATGGCCACGCTCATCATCAGGTCGCCGATGCGTTCCAGGTCCGTAGTGCACTTCAGGCTGGTCAGCAACTGGCGCGCCCGCGCCTCGTTCACGCGCGTGATGGCCGCCGGCAAGCGCTCATCGATGTAGCGCTCGATAACGTCGAGTTCCTGTTCGCACTCTTTGATGGCGAGAAAAGCCATCCGCGAAGAATGCGTAACCAAATCCCGGACATTGAAGGCGGCATCGCGAGCGATAAGGAGGGCCCTGAGCGCCGTTTGCGTCAGATCGTCGAGCGACCCCGTCTTTTTCCTGGCGGATTTCTTTCCCGCGTCTTGAGATTGGCTGAGCACGGTCTCAGCGGTGTTGGGTGCGGCGAGTTCTTCGACTACGGCACGCGATGAGGCAGCTTTGCGGGGCATGTTTCACAGAGGCAATCGTGACCGATCGCCTCTAGTTCACAGTATCTCACTATTGGTTCGGGGAACAGTTTAGCGAAGCAATGTGAAAGGAGCATTAAAACCCGGTTGCGGACGCCGCAGATGGGGACTACAGTTTTCAGGTTGCCGGAATCATGGAACTCCTCGAACATCTGCGTCGTCAATTTGCGTATGATGCGTGGGCGAATCGCGAGGTGCTCGCTGGGCTCAGGACGAGCACCCGTCATCCGGCGCGGCCGCTTCAGCTTCTGGCGCACATTCTTTCCGCCGAACGATTGTGGCTGGAGCGCATCCGCAAGCAGCCGCAGAGTCAGCCCGTGTGGCCAGAGTTCTCCCTCGAGCAATGCGCAGTACAAATCGACGAACTCGTCCTATTGTGGCGTGAACATTTCGATGGGCTTTCGCCCGCGGGACTTGTGGAGCCGGTCACCTACAAGAACAGCAAGGGCGAGGCGTGGACAAGCAGCGTGCAAGACATTTTGACCCACGTCCTGATGCACTCGGCGTATCATCGCGGACAAATTGCCACGCAGGTGCGCGCCGGCGGCGAAGCGCCCGCATACACGGACTTCATACACGCGGTACGCCAGGGCCAGATCAAGTAGAGTCTGATCGAGTAAGGTGCGGTAATATCTCAGCAGATGAAAAGATTACCGTTTCTTCCTTTTCTTTTTTTCCCGCTGCTCTGCCTCACAACCGTCCAGGGCGCGAACGAACCAGAGTTCCCTTCCATGCCCGCTGCCGTTTCAGACAACGCGGTCGCTACGCTGAAGGGCGGCTTCGATCTTTTTTCCATCATGGGAGTCGGACCGAAGAAGACCTGGGATGCCGTTACCAATCACGTCTACGTCATGCACCTCACGCATTCGGCGAAATGGCATGAAGGCCACCCGGTCCCCGGAGTGGCCGGCCGATTGGGCGCCTCCGCTGCCGGGGCCAAAGGACAGGTCGTTCTCATGGGCGGATATGTCGTAGACGCCCAGGGCGACGAGATCACGGTTCCGGATGTGAACGTTTATGTCGAGGAACGGAGCTGGCATCGCGGCAGAGACATCCCCATCCCCGTCGATCGAGCGGTAGCTGGCGTGGACCATGATCGCTTCGTCTACCTGATCGGCGGCCGGTCGGCGAATGGCCCGGTGAACGACGTGCAAGTTTATGACGTGGAAAAAGACACGTGGAGCCAGGCGACACCTTTTCCAGGCACGCCTGTTTTTGGTCTTGCCGGTGGCTTAGCGGACCAGACCATCGCGATCGTCGACGGCGCCATGCCAGGCCCTGCGGGCGGCCCGCCTTACGTATCTTCGGATGAGTGCTGGCTGGGTAAAATCGATAAGAAAGATCCGAACAAGATTACCTGGAGCAAACTGCCTGCCCATCCCGGCGTGGCGCGTTTCGCCATCGCGGGAGGCGGCTCCGGGCGCGATCATAAGATATTCTTTTCCGGCGGCACCGCCACTCCCCATGATTACAAAGGCGTCGCCTATGATGG
>Ga0181525_10003783_pt1 | contig 11833 bp, 11 predicted proteins | sample PEATcosm2014_Bin_48_FD_121100 | JGI IMG/M metagenome (GOLD analysis project Ga0181525, IMG submission 121100) | Peatland microbial communities from MTU Mesocosm Facility, Houghton, MI, USA - PEATcosm2014_Bin06_10_metaG | ecosystem: Environmental > Terrestrial > Soil > Wetlands > Peat | place... | reverse complement strand
TGATGACGGTCACGCTGGCAAAAGTTGCTGGCTGTAAGGAAATCATCGTTTGCACGCCATCCGGCAGAGACGGTTCCATCAATTACGCGCTGCTGTTTGCCGCGCGGGCGGCAGGCGCGACGGAGATTTACCGCGTGGGCGGCGCGCAGGCGATTGCGGCGCTGGCTTACGGCACAAAAACAATCCGCCGCGTGCAAAAGATTTTTGGTCCGGGCAACGCTTACGTCGTCACGGCCAAGCGATTGCTCGTCGGCCATGTTGCGATTGATCTGCTGCCCGGGCCGAGCGAAGTGCTGGTGCTGGCGGACGAAACGGCGAATCCGAAATTTGCCGCCGCCGATTTGCTGGCCCAGGCGGAACACGGCTCCGGCCACGAGCGCGTCTGGCTCGTGACGACTTCGGCGAAAATTTTGAAAGCGGTTGAAGGCGAAATTGCGAAACAATTGCCAAAACTGGCGCGGCGGGAATTTATCCAGCGCGCGTTGCAAAACAACGGCTGGCTGATTCAGGTTGCATCGCTCGACGATGCGGTTGCGCTGGCGAATCAGCTCGCGCCGGAGCATTGCGAGGTGATGACTCAAAATCCACGTAAAATTTCCGAGAAAATTTTGACTGCGGGCGCGATTTTCCTCGGCTCATTTTCTCCGACGGTTTTGGGCGATTACGTCGCCGGACCAAGCCACACGCTGCCGACCGGCGGCGCAGGCGCGTCGTTCGCCGGTTTGACGGTGGACCAGTTTCAGCGGCGCACGAGCGTTGTCGAATACAACCGTGCCGCGTTGAAAAAGGCGCTGAAGGCGGTGAAAAAATTCGCGGAACTTGAAGGCTTGGGCGCGCATGGGAGCAGCGCGGAGGTCCGAAAATAAATTTTAACCGCCAAAGGACAAAAAACTTCAAAGGAGAGCAAATCATTTCAGCGCATGTTCTTTTTGAACAAGCCGCTCGGCGAAATTGTCATGTCGCCGTTCTGATTGACCCGCAGGGCGCATCCATCGGAATTTTCCAGCTGGCGATGTGAATTATTTTTGGAAGGTTGACACAGAACCGGGACCGTCATCGTCCCGCTTCGAGATTAAAATTAATTTAGGCTGGCGAGCCGCCGGGGCTGGATTCCGAGAGCGGCTTCGCAATTTTGGGGGAATTCATGGCGCGATAAGTCACCGGCACCTGCCATTCGGCATAATTCGGGCTGAAGGCTTTCATGGCGCTGATGATTTGCTGGCGGAAAGTCGTTTCAATCAACGTTCCTTGTCCCGGCCAGATTTTGAAATGAACGCGGACAAATTCCCAGCCGCCGCCCGGCGCCGTTTCCACCGGTCCAATCACCGGTTCGCCCAGAATGATCGCGCCGAATTGCGCCCACATTCCGTTGGCGACGTTGCGGACGGTCTGGATGATTTTGTCCCGGTCCGTCCCCGCCGGAATCTGCACGTCTGCATATGCAAAAACACCGCCGTGCGGAAACCGGCTTACGTTGGCGATGGTGCGGTTTGGGATGAACACCATCTGGTTGTAAAAATTGCGGACCGTGGTGAACCGCAGGCCGATTTCTTCCACGCGCCCGACGACGACGACCGTGCCGGCGATTTCCACCAAATCACCCACGTCCATCGCGTCCGAGAAAATCAGCGTCAGGCTGATGACCACGTCCTGCACCAGCCCCTGCGAACCGAAGCTGATGGCGAGCGCGAGGATCGAAGCGCTGGCCAGATAATTCGTCAGTTTGATGCTGAATAATTCCTGGAGCACCAGTCCCACCGCAAAAAAATACAAGACGGACGTCGCGGCGTTGGCAACGAGCTGGATGAGCGTGATGAATTTCGGCTGCTCCGTGACAAAGCCGAACGGACTTTTCTGCGCATGACTTTTGTTGATGAGCCACTCGCTGATGCTTCGGATGGTTTTGACCGTCAAATGCAGAAGCAGGACCATCACCACGATGAGGATCAGCCGCGTTCCAGTGGACGATTCATGGCCGGAGACAGAATGCAAAATACGCTCCATCACCGTCGCGTTCGTGTCAGTCAAAGACGGCACGGGTGGCGAATTCGTCGAGACAGTTGTCAAATTGGTCGCGTCCATCAAAAATCCTTCGGCAAATTAAATCATCGCCGGCAAATGAGGAGTTAAACACCATTTTGCAGACTTCGCAAGATTCCGCGCGCGAACTCGACTTTCAGCCGGATTTCATTTGAAATTGTGCAACGATGAATCCGCAATCACTCATCCGCCCACTCGTGCGTGAGTTGCAGCCTTACGTTTATGGCGAGCAGCCAAAAATCCACGGGCTTGTCAAACTCAACACAAACGAAAATCCGTTCCCGCCGTCGCCGATAGTTTTGCGGGCAATCAAAAATGCGGCGGACGGGCGGCTGCGGCTGTATCCGAACCCGACGGCGCAGGCGCTGCGCGAAAAGCTGGCGCGGCTGCACGGCTGTCGCGCGGACAACATCATCGCCGGGAACGGCTCGGATGAATTGCTGGCGCTGGCAACGCGGGCGTTTGTGGAACCTAAAAGATTCGGAAAATCCGGTTACGTCAAGCTGACCAAACGTTCCAAAACCACGGTGCAATATTTCACACCGAGCTACTCATTGTATCCGGTCCTGGCGGATATTCACGATGCGGAAAAGAACGCCGTCAGACTTCATCCCGATTTCAGCCTGCCAGGCGTGGCGGAATTGAGACGCGAAAGGGTTTGGGATTTCAATGCCGCGCTGACATTTGTGACGACGCCGAACGCGCCGGGCGGCCGCGGTTATTCGACCGCGGAACTGGAAAAACTTTGCAGCGCGCAAAAAGGCGTCGTGGTGCTGGACGAAGCGTATGTGGATTTCGCGGAAGAAAACGCGCTGAAACTGGCGCTAAAATTTCCGCACGTTCTCGTCGCAAGAACTTTCTCGAAGGCATATTCGCTGTGCTTCCAGCGCGTCGGCTATTTTGTTGGAAATTCTGAAATGATTTCCGCGCTGCACAAAATCCGCGACAGTTACAACGTGAACGGCCTCGGCCAGATTGCCGCCGAGGCGACGCTGTACGATTTGGATTATTACCGCGCGAACTTCAGAAAAATCATTGCCACGCGCGAATGGCTGTCGCGCGAATTGACGCAGATCGGCTTCCACGTTTTTCCGAGCCGGACGAATTTCATCCTCGCGCGGCCGCCATTGCTTCCGGCGAAGGACTGGTTGCAGAAACTGCGCGGACAAAAAATTCTTGTGCGCTGGTTCAGCGCGCCGGAGGTGAAGGATTATTTGCGCATCACGATCGGCACGCGGGCGGAGGCGGAGGCTTTGGTCAAAGCCGCGCGCGCGATTTTGCGCTGAAACCTTTTCTTTGCCGCCCGTTGCGGTTTCTGCTAAAAGCCGAGTGTGTATTTGGAATTTTACGGATTAAAGCAGGCGCCGTTCGACATCACACCGAACCCGCGCTTTCTTTTCCACAGCGCGAAACACCGCGAGGCGTTCAACCACCTGCTTTACGGAATCCGCGAGCGGAAAGGATTTGTCCAACTGACCGGCGAAGTCGGCGCGGGCAAGACGACGCTGTGCCGCGCGCTTTTGGAAAAGCTCGACGGCCATTTTTCCACCGCGTTGATTTTGAATCCGGTGCTTAACTCGGAAGAATTGATGAAGGCCATCGCGACGGAATTCGGGCTGAACGTCAAGGGGCGTGACCGTCTGGAAACCATAGCGGCCATCGGCGAATTTCTGCTCAAGCAAATCGAGCACCATAAGGAAACGGTTTTGATCATTGACGAGGCGCAAAACCTGACGGAAGACCTGCTCGAACAGGTCCGCTTGATTTCCAACATCGAGACCGATGACCGCAAGCTGCTGCAAATCGTCCTGCTCGGCCAGCCCGAATTGCGCGACCGCTTGAACAGCCCGCGCCTGAAGCAACTGCGCCAGCGCATCACGGTGCGTTATCATCTCGCGCCGCTCACGCGTTTTGAAGCCGCCCAATACATCCAGCACCGGCTCGAAATTTCCGGCGCGAAAGGCGTTCCGACCTTCACGCAGCCCGCGCTCTGGCGCGTGTTCAATTACAGCCGCGGCATTCCGCGCCTCGTCAACGCCGTTTGCGACAAGGCGCTGCTTGCGGGTTATGTTGAAAAATCCGAGCGCATCAATTATCAAATGGTCGGTCGCGCCATCCGCGAATTGGAAGGGGAAATTTAACACATGAGCCTGATCAACGACGCATTGAAACGCGCAAGAGAATCGCAGCAGAAAAATCCGCCGCGCGGCCTGACGCCGTTGATGCCGGCTGAAACCAGGGAGCGCAATTTCAACTGGATTCTGCCGGCGCTGGTGATTTGTTTGATTGTCGCAGCGTGCTTTTTCATCGGCCTGTCCATGGCCAAGCGCACGGTGGCAAAAATCGTGAACGCGCCCGCAGCTCCGGCGACTCAACAGGTCGAATCGGTTTCCGTGGCCCTCCTTCAAGCGCCGACGAACACCGGGCCGTCCGCGCCCATCGTCGCCTCGCCGGTTTTCAATGTGCAAGGCATCATGTATGATCCGGCGCGGCCATCTGCGATTGTAAATGGCAAAACCATTTATGTCGACGACCGGATGGGCGATTTCCGTGTGAAACAAATCTCCAAAAACTCAATCACACTGACAGGGCCGGGCGGAACAAACGAAGTTGTTGGGCTTGGCGAATAAAAATTCACCGGCCATTTTTTGCGTGCGCTTCCTGAAAAAAATTCTTGCCGGCTCGCCGGCTTTGGCTCGCGTGGCGCCATTTGCCATTTTTCTCACGCTGACATTTTGTCAGGGAAAATTCGGCGCGACCTCGGGCTATTGGTTTTATTTCGCCAAAACGCTTGTTGGTGCGTGGCTGATTTGGGAAATGCGCCCGCTCGTTTCGGAAATGCGCTGGGCATTTTCATGGGAGGCAATTGTTGTCGGCGTCGGAATTTTTGCGGTTTGGGTCGGGCTTGATCCGTTTTATCCGCACCTGATGAAAAGCGGAACGGCTTGGAATCCAGACGGACAATTTGGCGACAATTCAACGTTCGCATGGCTGTTCATTTTGACTCGGATCGTCGGTTCAACTTTTGTCGTGCCGCCGCTGGAGGAAGTTTTTTACCGCTCGTTTTTATACCGCTACCTCGCGAGTCAAAATTTTCTGTCCGTGCCGATGAATAAATTTTTGCCGCTGCCATTTTTTGCGACAGCCGCCATCTTCGGTTTTTCACACAACGAATGGCTCGCGGGAATTTTATGCGGCGCGGCGTATCAATGGCTCGTCCTCCGTAAAAACCGTTTGGGCGACGCGATGACAGCTCACGCCGTCACCAATTTTCTACTCGGCGTCTGGATTGTCTGGCGCAACGCGTGGAATTTCTGGTGAAAATTATTTAGCCTGAATGTCTATGCCGTTTTGTTCGAGCGTGCTGCCTTCCTGCGCGGCGAGATTGGCCAGAGCTTCCTCGTAATTGGCGAGCGCGCGAATCTCCTGGCCGCGCGCAGTGGTCAAGGCGGTTTGATATTGCAGCACCTCGAAAGTGGTGGCCTTGCCAACGGCGTAGGTTTTCTGTTCGGCATCAAGCGCCTCCTCGGCATAAATGCGCGCCTGCCGCGTGGCGTCCACGCTTTCATAGCTAGATTGCGCCTGCTTCACTGCGTTATCAATCTCCACCATGACGTTTTGTTCAAACTGTTTCAGTGTCAGCAATAATTGTGATTCGGTAACTTTGTCTGATTTGTAGGTGTTGCGCGCATTGATGTTGGCGAGAGGAACTGAAAGTTTCGCGCCGACTGTGTAATAGGGCTGATTGCCGGAACCGATTTGATCGAAAGTGCCATCATAACCTTCGCCCGCGCCACCATAACCATAAGAACCGATTAAATCCAGTTCTGGAAAAAGCTGGTTGCGGTCGAATTTCAACTGAATGCCCTGCTTTTCCACGTCGAGGCGCGCCTGGATAAGATCGGGCCGCTCGGTCATGCCTTTGTTCCAACTGTCCTGCAAATCGAATAATTGCATCGGCGCGGTGAGCGTCTCTGTCGGCTGGATGTCTGTGTCGTGCCATTTGGCATAATCGTCGGTGAGCAGGTTCTTCAAAGTGTTCTGATCCTTGACTAGGTTATATTGTTCGGCGATCAGACTCGCCTTGTTCTGCGCAACTTGCGATTCGTCCTGCTGCACGCTTAACTGCGCGAGTGTGCCAATTTGCAGGCGCTGCTTGTCCTGATCCAACTGTGTTTGTGAGAGATCAAGCGCCTCCTGCTGCACCTTTACATAGTCCTGTTCGTAAATCAGCTCGTAATAGGCCGTCGCGACGGCGGTCACGCTTGTAATGATTTGCAACCGCAACCCCTGCTCGGAGTGTTGCAGCACGTTTTTGGCTACGCGGATATTCAGCCGCGTTTTGTCAATCCAGAAATTCTGGAGCAGCGGCTGCGTCAAATCAATTTCCACCGAGCCGTCTGTGCTCCTGCCAGAGTTGGAAATTAAACTGTTCGTCCCCGAATAAGTTGTTCCGTAGTCCTGTTCGACCTTCGCGACAAAGTCATATTGCAATCCCCATGGCAACGAACCGCCCAAATCGGATGCAAAAACATTCTTATCGGCATTTGACCGGGGATATAAAACAAAGTTTGTGGAAGTTAATGTCGCAGATTCGAAGCCATTGGTTGGAAACCCTCCGGAATTCCATTCGTGCTGGCCGGAAACGTTGAACGTCGGGTCGTAGCCGCCGTAATCCGCGTTCAAGGTGTAGAGCGAAATCTGCGGATTGTAGCGCTCGATCTGCACGTCGAGGTTGTGCTGCAACGCCTGCTGGATGCAATCCTGCAGCGACATCGCACGCGTCGCTCCCGCGTCCGTGTTCGTCTGCGCCGCGGCGGCAAAGACCGCCGATAAAAAAATTACGACAACGCTGAAATTCTTCATGATGCTGCGATTTTGCGGCCTTCGTCCAGATCCGTCAAACTTAAGACGCCGTCGAATGTGCCGAGGTAACTATTTAGTTAATTAACCCCGTGACTGTCAAATAAACTCTGCGCGGCGACAAAAGCCGCCGCCGCGCTTACTTTGCCGCCGTTGCCGGGACGTTCTCGATCTTGGCGTTGATTTCGAGGAAATCCAGGACCTTTTCGTGCGCAATCTGGTCGTAAAGTTCGTTTATGCCGTTGCGTTTCTGCAAATCCTTGACGAATTTGTCCGGCGGAATCTGATAGCCGGCCGCCAGCGACTGGATGCGCTGCAAAACCTCCTCCTGCGAGACCTGGATTTTTTCCCGCTCCGCGATGTGCTGCACCAAAAACGACAGCTTCACGCGATCCTTCGCGCTGCGCGCCGCCGCCGTGTAAATCTCCTCTTTTTGCTTCTCGATCAGTTCGCGCGGCACGCCGCGCTTGGAATTTTCCTGCACGATGCTGTAAACCACGTTGCGCGTTTCGTGCGCGACCGCGGTTTCCGGCAGATCAAAATTCGCCCCGGCCAGCAATGCGTCAACAATCTGGCGCTGAATGTCTCTCTCCAGTTTCAATTTGAGTTCGTTCTCCAAATCCACCCGCACGCCCGTGCGGAGCTTTTCCAGATTTTCCGCGCCGTATTTTTTGGCAAGCTCATCATCCACCGGTGGCAATACTTTTTCCTTCACCTCGACAACTTCGACATCAAAAACGCCTTTTTTGCCCGCGAGCTGCTTCGTCACGAAATCTGCAGGAAAATCCGCGTTGACCGTGCGCTTGTCGCCAGCCTTCGCGCCGACGAGTTGTTCCGCGAATCCGGCGATGAAAGTATTTGGAGCTACGTCCACCCAGAAATTTTTCTGCTCCGTCAAACCCTTTGCCGTCGGCGCCGTTTCCGTGATCGGTTTTCCGTCGCAGGCGCCGGTGTAATTCACGACCGCGACGTCGCCCAATTTCAATTCGCGCGCGGCGGTCTCGAATTTGACGTGTTGCTGCGCCAGCAATTTCAGCGCTCTCTCCACGTCCTCGTCCGTGACGGATTTGATTTCGCGTTTGACCGGCAGGCCCTTGTATTGCGGCGGCTCAAATTCCGGCGCAGTCTCAATCGTCGCGGCGAACTGCAAATTCTGGCCGCGGGCGAACTGGATTTCCTCGATGTCGGGGTGGCCGATGACGGAGATTTTCTTTTCGTCGAGAGCCTTGCGGTAATTGTCGCCGATGAGCTTGCGCCGGGCCTCGTCCTTGATGTCCGCCTCGTATTTTTTTGCGATCATGTCGCGCGGCGCCTTGCCGGGCCGGAAGCCGGGCAGCGCCGCCTGCTTCTGAAAGTCCTTCGTGATGGCGTCAAAGATTTCGTCCACGGACTTCGCGTCCACTTCCACCCGCAGCAATTTTTTGCACGGCGCCAGATTTTCAACGGTGATGTTCACAATGATTCTCGATTAACGAGCCGCGTAATGTAGCTGAACCGCGCCGATTCCGTCAATGGTTTTGATAGCGTGTCAAAGGCATTTCCGCTTTGATGTTGGCGAATGAAGCAGACGCTTTTCATCACCGGCACGGACACCGGCGTCGGCAAAACTGTTTTGACCGCGCTGCTCGTGAGATTTCTGCGCGAACGCGGCGGCAACGCGGCGGCGCTCAAACCGGTTTGCTCCGGCAGCCGCGCCGACGCGCGAAAATTTTTTGCGGCGATGGACGGCGCGCTATCGCTTGATGAAATCAACCCGTGGCATTTCCGCGCGGCAATTGCGCCATTGCTTGCCGCGCGACGGGAAAGCAAGCGCGTGGAGCTTTCTCAAGCGCTCGCGCAAATCCGCGTGGTGCAAAGACGCTTTGATGTTTTGCTGGTGGAAGGCGCGGGCGGTTTGTTAAGCCCGCTTGGTGAAAATTTCAGTTCACGCGACTTGATTGCCAGCCTGCGCGCGACGCCGATAATTGTCGCGCAAAACAAGCTGGGCGCAATCAACCAGATTTTGCTGGCGCTCGAAGCGTTGCCGGAAAGAATACGGACAAAAGCCCGCGTTGTTTTCGTTGCGCCGCCAAAACCGGATGCTTCAACAAAGTCGAACGCAAATCTGCTCGCGGAATTTTTCCCGGCGGGGAAAATTTTCATGCTGCCGCGGCTCGGAAAAAGTTTTGACGGGGCGCAGGCTCTGAAAAATTCGCGAGTCCGGCGCGCATTGAAATCACTTTTCTCGGAATTGTTCGCAGTTGATTTCTCAAAGTAAATTGCTTTTGCCCATGTTTCCTGTGATGGCAGACGCGTAACTGGCATGAGTTAAATCGTTGCATCGCTGCATCGCGCAGCGTAGGATTGCGCCCTAATCCAAAACACTTGTCATGGACAAAGAGCCAGTTGAAACTGTTGAAGTGCGCAAAATGAAGGATGCCATCCTCAAGGAAATTTTCGACGCTTACCGGGAATCGGGCGCGCTTTACAAAAAAGTTGACGACTCCCAAAGCAGGCAGGCGCTGCTGGACATGAAGCGCGGCTTCGACCTGATCATCCGGCAACTTTCGCCGTCCGAGGTTTTTTCTGAAAAACTTTTGGAAGATTTGAGGTCGCCGTTTTCAAGCTGACGACTCCGTTTTCCAATCACGATTGCCGTTTGCGGAAAAATTGTCCGGTGTCGGCGACGTTGAGGACGGACAAATCCAATCCTTCGCCCGGGGCGCGTTCTTCCGCGATCTTAATCTGGCTCGCGATGCGTTTGATCGCGCCGGCGGCGTAATATTTCACGACTCCGACGCCGGTCTGCGATTTGAAAATCACGACAAGCATGCAATGTTCGTCAACATTGATGACGAAAATGCTGAATTTTTCGCCCTGCTGGTAGATGCTGTTGAAGTTGGTTTCGTTGACAAGCCCGGCAATGGTCTGGTTGGCCATGAACGCACCTGAGGACAGCGCCGCGATGGTGGTCAGGTCGAAGTCCCGTGAATCGCCCTGATGCGTGATGAGAAAGCCGCCCTTATCAATGATCAGCGCCGCCGTCGCGTCCGCCGAGGCTATGAATTCGCGGAGCGTTTCGTCGAGCCGCTGGATGTCGTCCTCGATAAGCTGTGGCAGTGTGGCCATGTCATGCGTATTGCGGAACGCTTTGGTTGATGAACTTGTGCAGCAGCATCCGCGTGATCATGTTCAGCGTCTCGAAGACGCCCTCGCATTTGTGCGCGGTCGCGGAAAACGACGGCACCTGCACGTCGCGGTTGTTGAGCAGAAAATCCATGTATTCAATCGGCGCGGCGTTCGGTAAATCGCGTTTGTTGTATTGAAGGACGTAGGGAATTTCGCTCAGATCGAGCTTCAACGTCTTCAAATTTTCAGACAAGTTTTGGAAGCTCTCGACGTTTTCCGGCATTTTTTCGTATTGCGAATCGGCCACGAAAACGATGCCGTCCACGCCGCGCAGCACGAGCTGCCGCGTGGTGTTGTAAATCACCTGGCCGGGAACGGTGTAAAGCTGGAACTTGGTTTTGAAGCCCTTGATCGTCATCGCCTCAATCGGCAGAAAATCGAAAAACAGCGTGCGGTCGGAACTCGTCGCGAGCGAGACGAGCTTGCCTTTGTTGCCCGCGTTGGTTTGGACATGGTCGTGAACTTGCACGAGGTTCGTCGTCTTGCCGCCCATCGCCGGGCCGTAATAGACGATTTTGACCTGCAACTCTTTGGTGGCTTGGTTGATGATTGCCATAAAATTATAATTATTTTTTCCGGTCCAGTTCGGCGGCCAATGCCGCCAGTTGCGGCGTGGGCAGCGACTGGCCGGCGCGGCCAAACGCGGCAAAATAAACCGCATGCACGCGGAAAATTTTCCACGGGACATTGCCGACGGTGAAGCTCAAATTGTTCAGTTCGCCCATCCGCAGTTCCTTCGAACACTGGCTCACTCGGCCAAAAATCTGCGGCAGAAACGCCGCGAGCGTATCGGCGTTGAATTCCGGCGGAATTTTGCCCGCCACCATCAGCCCATCCGGCAGCGCGACCAACGCGCCCGCCACGCCATCCAAAACTTCGGCGCGCGCGACAATGTCATTCGGCGTCGAAAAGCGGGAAACAAAATCCGTTCCCGGCGCCGGCTTGCTCTTGAATTCCGTGTCGCTGACGGTTTTGGTTCCGGGCTTCATGTAGAAATTGGTGTCCGACGGTTTTTTAACCGGAACGGCAGGAGCAGTAGGAGCGACAGCGGCAGAATTGGCCGGAGCAGCAGACGGTTGCGGAAAACCAAAAAATAAATTCGGAATTTCCTCGGCGATGGCAACGCGCCGTTGTGTCTGGGCCGCCGCTTTTTGCCGCGCAAAAAACAACGGCGCGAGGACTTTCAATGGCAGCTCCAGTTCTACGCCGTCGTGAACCGAAACTTCCGGCGGCGTTGGCTTGATCCACGAACGCAAATAGCGCCACGAGAAAATTACGCGACCGCGTTTCAGCGCCGGTTCAATCAAATGGACGGGCAGCGCGATCTGGGCATTTGCCAGATTTGTTTGCGTAATCTCCATCCGCAACGCATCCGGCCAGCTTTCCGAAAGCGCGGAGAGCGGGGCTAAAATCGTCGGCTGCGACTGTTCCGGCAGAGCCGCCGCCGGAGGAATTGGCGCGGCGAAAGTGAACGGAATAGGCGCAGCTGAAATAAACGGTGGTTTGATTGCGCCATTGCCATTGCCGTTGCCGTTGCGCGGCGCGGGGTCGTTTGGAACAACAGGCGTGATCGAACGTGAAACGAACGCCGGCGGCGCGACGGGCGGCGGTTGTTGAACGCGCGTAGCGGAAACCGTCGGGGCGGTTCGCGGATGCGGCGGAGTGGGCGCCGCGGGTTTGAGCGGCGTCGTGGAAAAAGAAATTCCCTGGCCGCTGGCGTCAAACGGGCCGGTGATGTCATCGTCCACTTCAACCGGCTTTT
>Ga0181525_10003782_pt1 | contig 11834 bp, 6 predicted proteins | sample PEATcosm2014_Bin_48_FD_121100 | JGI IMG/M metagenome (GOLD analysis project Ga0181525, IMG submission 121100) | Peatland microbial communities from MTU Mesocosm Facility, Houghton, MI, USA - PEATcosm2014_Bin06_10_metaG | ecosystem: Environmental > Terrestrial > Soil > Wetlands > Peat | place... | reverse complement strand
ATCTGGAACGCGATAAGGATGTGGGCCGCAACATCGAGCTATGAACGGGTACCTGCTGGACACCAACGTCGTCTCCGAATACAGCAGGGCTCGACCGCCGGATGCGCAGGTGAGGAAATGGGTGGACGCACAGAGGGAAGATTCCCTTCATTTGAGCGTCCTGACGCTTGGAGAGATCCGCAAGGAGCGACCCTGCTTCCTCCCGGCGATAAGCGACAACGCTTGGAGATGTGGCTCGAAACCGACCTTCCCAGACGGTTCGCGAGCCGTCTGCCGCCGATCGATGGCCCAGTAGCGGAAATCTGGGGCGCCATGGCCGGGCAAGCACGGCTTGCAGGAGTCGCCCTGGCGATTTATCGACGGGCTGGTTGCGGCAACGGCGATACACCATAACCTGACGGTGGCGACTCGCAACGTGTGGGATTTCAACGTATGGGGAGCCCCGGTGATCAACCCTTGGGAACCGGCATGAGCCAAGGAACTCGAATCATGCCGGGGGCGGGGCTGGGAGACCCGCGCAGGCCAACGGGCCTGCCCCACAATAGTTCAGCGGGCCACCTCCGCTAGGGCGCGCACGATCTCGGATTCCAGTTGACGGATTTCCGCCTCGATTTCTTCCAGCGGGCGGGGCGGGGTGTACTTGTAGAAGTGGCGGGTGAGGGGAATTTCGTAGCCGACCTTGGTTTTGCTTTCATCGATCCAGGCGTCGGGAACGTGGGGTTTCACTTCACGCTCGAAATAGCTTTGCACGTCTTCTTTGAGCGGGACGTTTTCGGTGTCGCGCAGTTCGGGATCTGGTTCGGGGTCGCCGTCTTCGTCGCGGCAGATTTCGGCGGTTTCATCACGTTCGCCTAACGCGGCGAGAATCGCTTTGCGCACGGGGGCCGGAACGCTGAGTGGCTCGATGACGGCCAGGAAATCCGGGCGGTTTTTCCAGACTTGGCCGGCTGGCAACGATTGCAGCGCGGCAAGGATAGTCTTTTGCAGGGCGGCGCCTTCGTCGATTTCCTGCTGCGCCTGTTTGCCCTTCTTCTTCGATGTGGCCAGCGACTCGAAGGCTTTGGACGCTTCCAGCGCGGCGAGGCGCTCCGGCGTTACGGCGAAGCTGAGGCGCAGCGGGCGGTCGACGGTGATCTTGCGGTATCCAAAATCGTCGTTGTCGAAGATTTTGGAGTGTTCCGATTCCTCGAAAGCACCGTAGATGCGGACGACTTCGGCGATCTGGCCGTCGGAGATCAGGTTGCGCTTATTGCCGAGGCTCTTGCGCATCTTGGTGAAAAAATCGGCTGCGTTCACCAGTTGGATCTTGCCTTTGCGCTTGCGCAGCTTACGGTTGGTGACCAGCCAGATGTAGGTATTGATGCCGGTGTTGTAGAACAACTGGTCGGGCAGGGCGACGATGCCTTCCAGCCAGTCGTTCTCCACGATCCACTTGCGGATGTTGCTTTCGCCGGAGCCTGCGTCGCCGGTGAACAATGGCGAGCCGTTGAAGACGATCCCGATGCGGGAGCCGGTGCGATCCGCGTGCGAATAGGGATTCATCTTGGAGATCATGTGCTGCAGGAATAGGAACGATCCGTCGTTGATGCGCGGGAGTCCGGCGCCGAAGCGGCCGTCGTAGCCGTGATCGTTATGCTCGTCGCGAACGGTCTTCTCCTGGGCCTCCCACTTCACGCCGAAGGGAGGATTGGCGAGCATGTAGTCGAACTTCTTATCGGGGAAGGCGTCGGAGGTTCTGCCGTCGCCGAGGGAGTCGCCGAACTGGATTCTGTCGAACGCCTCGCCTTTGATGAGCATGTCGGAACCGCAGATGGCGAAGGCTTCGGGATTGTAGTCCTGTCCGAACAGGACCAGGGTAGCCTCGGGGTTCAGTTCGCGCATGTATTTGGCCGACTCCGAGAGCATGCCGCCCGTTCCTGCCGCGGGATCGAACATGGTGCGGACGACGCTTTTCTTGGAGAGAATATCGTTGTCCGGCAGGAAGAGGAGATCGACCATGAGGCGGATGACTTCGCGCGGGGTGAAGTGGTCGCCAGCCTCTTCGTTGGCGGCTTCGTTGAATTTCCGGACTAACTCTTCGAAGGTGCGGCCCATGTCCAGGTGGGAGACACGGTCGGGATGGAGGTCGACTTCGGCGAATTTCAGCAGGAGCTTGAAGAGGCGGTTGGTCTTGTCGAGCTTCTGGATTTGCTGGTCGAAGGCGAAGTGCTCGAAGAGCGCGCGGACTTCCGGGGAGAAGCCGTGGATGTAGTGGAGGAGGTTTTGGGCGAGGCCGTCGGGGTCGGCCTTGAGTTTTTCGAAGTCGTACTTGCTGGTGTTGTAGAACTGCTGGCCGGCGGCCTTCTGGAGCATCTTGTGGAGGTAGCCGGGGCTTTGGCCTTTGAGCTTCTTGGCTTGGTCGAGAACCTTGGTTTGGTATCGGCGAGGACGCAGTCCAGGCGGCGGAGTACGGTCATGGGCAGCATGACTTTGCGGTATTCGGGAGGGCGGTAGGGACCGCGGAGGAGGTCGGCCACGTCCCAGATGAAGCTGACCAGGTTGTCGCTGTAGTTCGTCAAGTTAGGCCTTCGGTGGCTGCGTCCTTCGCGGCGCTGTCGCAATTACCGCGGTTAGCTCTTTCGCCCGCGCGTCTATCAGCGTAACCTTGGATGGTTTACGAGGTCAATGCCCTAGCCGCCTCAAAAGGCGGCATTGGCCAGGATTGGCCGCCCTCCAAGGCGTCAGCGCACAACTTCTGAATTGGCTATGGAGTTGTCAGCGCGCGCGAGGATGCGGCGGCAGCCTTCCTGGAATGTCTCGGGCGGGGTGAGCAGGCTTAGGACGAGGAAGGCTTCGGATTCGAAATCATAGAAGAAGCCGGGCTGGACCAGGACGTTGTCTTTGTCCAGAAGCTCGAGCACCCATTCTTCTTCGCGGCGGATGCGGGGCACTTGCAGGGTAGCGTACCAGCCGCCTTCGAGGGCCAGCGTTTGGCAAGGCGAGTCGGCGGGGATGGCGGCGGAGAGCCACGCCAGATTGGCGCGGGTGCGGGCGGCGATCTGCTCCTGAATGCCTTTGCCCAATTCCAGCAGGCGGGGAGCGGCTTGCTGGACGGGGGCGGCGACGGAGAGATAGGTGTCCGCGATCCACTCCAGCTTGTCGCGGGCTTCGTCGCGCACGGACGGGGGACCGGAAACGACGATCCAGCCGAGTTTCATTTGCGGCAGGCCGGCGATCTTGGACAGGCCGCTCATGGAGAAGGCCAGCGTTTCGTGTGCTGCGGCTAGGGTGGGCACGCGCTGCGGGTCCGCTGAGAAGGCATAGTCGGCGAAGACTTCGTCGGAGATGAGTGGGAGGCCGAGGGATTGGAGGGAGCGCAATTCTTCGCGCTTGAGGAACGAGCCGGTCGGATTGTTGGGGTTCACCAGGACGATGGCGCGCGTGCGCGGTGTGACGGCAGCGGCCAGCGCATGGCAGTCGATCGACCAGCCGCCGTGATAGACCAGCGGATAGGAAACTACGCGCAGCGATTCCATGGAAGCCAGGAATTCGAACAGCGGATAGGATGGCCGGGGCACCAGCACTTCGTCACCCGGATCGGCCAGCAGCTTGAAGATGTAGGCGTAAGCCTCGCTGGTGCTGGCGGTGAGGAGGATTTGCTCGGGCTCGACCTGGCAGCCGGCTTCGGCATAGTAGCGGCACACGGCTTCGCGGGCGGCGGGCGATCCGGCGGGCTGCGGATCGTAACGCAGGGCGCGCGGATCGGCCAGCGCCGCGACGATCTCTTCGGGATAGAGAAGATCCGCGTGGGTGGGATTCGATTCGGTAAGGTCCAGGACGGGCGCGCCGGCGCGGCGCTTTTCCGCGAGCAGGCGGGTGAGGCGGTTAGGGGAAGGGTCCCAGTGAAATCGAGACGAAAACATGGTTTGATAGGCTTTGATTATATGGCCTTTCACGGGGTGGATTACTTACATATCGATTCTCTGTTCAATGAACAGGAGCTGCTGGTGCGGCAGACGGCGCGTCAATTCGTGGACGAGCGGGTGGCGCCGGCGATTCGCGACTGCTATCGCGACGCGCGCTTCCCCAGCGAACTGGTGCCGGAGATGGGCCGCCTGGGCTTCTTCGGCGCCAACCTGGAGGGTTACGGCTGCGCGGGCATGAACAATGTGGAATATGGGTTGATCATGCAGGAGCTGGAGCGCGGCGATTCGGGCATCCGCAGTTTCGTGAGCGTGCAGGGCGCGCTGGTGATGTATCCGATCTTCACTTACGGGTCGGACGAACAGAAGCAGCGGTGGCTGCCGCGTATGCAAAGCGGCGAGGCAGTGGGATGTTTCGGGCTTACGGAGCCGGACTTCGGCTCGAACCCGGCGGGCATGCGCACCACCGCGTGGCGGGATGGGGGCGATTGGATCCTGAACGGCGAGAAGACCTGGATCACCAGCGGGACGCTGGCGGATGTGGCGATCGTGTGGGCGCGCGCGGAGGAAGGCATCCGCGGATTCCTGGTGGAGAAAGGCACGCCGGGATTCACTTCGTCGGACATTCACGGCAAATGGTCGATGCGGGCGTCGGTTACGTCCAGCCTGGCGCTGGCGGAATGCCGCGTGCCGGCGAGCGCGATGCTGCCGGGGGCGCGGGGGCTGAAGGGTCCGCTGGGCTGCCTTTCGCAGGCGCGCTATGGGATCGGCTGGGGCGTGCTGGGCGCGGCCATGGATTGCTACGAGACGGCGCGGCAGTATACGATCCTACGCAAACAATTCGACGACCGGCCCATCGCGTCGCATCAGTTGGTGCAGGAAAAGCTGGCGTGGATGATTACCGAGATCACCAAGGCGCAATTGCTGGCGGTGCAGGCCGGACGGCTGAAGGATCGAGGGAAGCTGGAGCCTGCGCACATCTCCATGCTGAAACGGAATAACGTGGCGATGGCGCTGGAATGCGCGCGGCTCAGCCGGGACCTGCTGGGCGCCAACGGAATCACCGACGAGTATCCCATCATGCGGCACTTATGCAATCTGGAGACGGTGAAGACTTACGAGGGGACAGACCATATTCACGCGCTGGTGATTGGAGAAAGGGTCACGGGGATCGCCGCGTACAAATGAGGTTGTGGGTTATGGGTGGTGGGTGAGCGCGGCCCGCTGGGGCGGACGGTCCTTTATCCATGACCTGTCACCTACAACCTACAACCCATAACCATGCTCCTCTACGCCCTGACGATCCTGGTTAGCGCCTTCCTGCTGTTCCAGGTGCAGCCGGTGATTGCCCGCATCATCCTGCCTTGGTTTGGCGGGTCGGCAGCCGTCTGGACCACGTGTCTGCTGTTCTTTCAGTTTGTTTTATTGCTGGGCTATTTGTACGCGCACTGGGCCTACGGGAAGCTGCGGCCGCGCGCGCAGACAGCGGTCCACTGCCTGTTGTTGGCGGCCAGCGTGGCGGTGCTGCCGATCTGGCCGGCGGCGTCCTGGAAGCCCACCGGCGGCGAGGACCCCACGCTGCGCATCCTGGCGCTGCTGGCGATGACGGTGGGGCTGCCATATTTTCTGCTTTCGACCACAGGTCCGCTGTTGCAGGCGTGGTACGCGCGCCGATATCGGGGCGCGATACCCTACCGGCTGTACGCGCTATCGAATGCGGGCTCGATGCTGGCGCTGATCAGCTACCCGGTGCTGTTCGAGCCATGGCTGGGAACGCGGCGCCAGGTGATCGGCTGGTCGTGGACTTATGGCGTCTTCATCCTGCTATGCGCCGCGGTGGCATGGCTGGGACGGCAGACCGCGGAAGCGCCAACTGAAACCGCACCGGACGCCCAGGAGCCGCCGCGCCGAACCTTCTTCTGGATTGCCCTGCCCGCGTGCGCCTCCATCCTGTTATTGGCCATCACCAATCACCTGTCGCAGAACGTGGCGGCCATTCCTTTTCTATGGATCTTGCCGCTGAGCATTTACTTACTCAGCTTCATACTCTGTTTCGAGAGCGCCAGGTGGTACCGGCGCACGGCGTTTCTGGGCTTGTTTGCGGTGGCGGTGGGCGGCATGGTGTACGCGCTTTCGCCGGAGTTTCAAAACAACCCGATCAAGCTGATGATTCCGTTCTTCGCCGTGGGCCTGTTTATCTGCTGCATGGTCTGCCACGGGGAATTGGCGCGCTTGAAGCCGTATCCCAGCCAGCTGACTTCTTTCTACGTCATGATTGCGCTGGGCGGCGCGCTGGGCGGAGTCTTCGTGGCGCTGATCGCGCCGCGGATCTTTACCGGATTCTACGAGTTGCCGGTGGGGCTGGCGGCGTCCGCATGGGTGGTGCTGGCGGTCTGGCGCGCCGATCCGGAAAGCGGCTTGGGCGGCTCCTGGAAGGGGCCCGCACCGCTGGCTGCCGCGCTGCTGGCTCTGGCGGTGACGGGCTATGCGGGATTCGTGATCCGGGAGCGGGGCAAAGACGCGCGGCTGATGGCGCGGAACTTCTATGGCGGCTTGAAAGTGACCGACGAGCCGTCCGACGACGATACCGACGAACCGGTGCGGAGGCTGATGCACGGCACCATCACGCACGGCGAGCAGTACCTGGACCCGAAGTTCCAGGGGCGGATCACGACTTATTACGGGCTGAACTCGGGCGTTGGGCGGGCCATACGGGAGAAACAGGAAAGCGGTCCGGTGCGCGTGGGAGTGATCGGACTGGGAACCGGAACGCTAGCGGCTTACGGCCGCGCGGGCGACTATTTCCGGTTCTACGAAATCAATCCGCTGGTGTTGCGGCTGGCCCGGACGGAGTTCACTTTCCTGAAGATCTGCCAGGCGCGGCTGGACGTGGCGATGGGGGACGCACGGCTCTCGCTCGAGCGGGAAGCACCGGAGAACTTCGACGTCCTGGCGCTGGATGCGTTTTCAAGCGATGCCATTCCGGTGCATCTGCTCACGCGGGAGGCTTTTGTTTTGTACTTCCGGCATTTGAAGCCGGGCGGCGTGCTGGCGGTACACGTGTCGAATAAGCATCTGGATTTGACTCCGGTGGTGAAGATGGCGGCGGGTTCTCTGGAGAAGGACACCCGCCTGATCGACACGGGGGATGAGGCGCATGACGTTTTCGGATCGACCTGGGTGCTGGTGACGTCCGACGCGGGTTTCTTCGACACGCCGCTGATGCGCGTGGCGTTGACGGTGCCGGCGCCGGGGAAGCTGCGGATGTGGACGGACGACTATAGCAATTTGTTCGAGATATTGAAGTAGGCATCCGCTCCCTGACGGTCGCGGCTCGGTAACGCCGAGCGAGACTAATTCGGGACTTTAGTGTATCATGCAAGGTGCGAAGGATTTATATGAATATACGCGGATCTGTAGCTCTGAAGCTCTATTTATGTCTGGTTGCGGCCGCGGCGGTCGCCACGGCTACTACGCCGCCGACGCTTCAGGCGTCGCCGGCCGCGGTCACTTTTCAATATAGCCCAGGGGAACCGCAGCCCCAGCCGGTGAACGTGTCGGTGACTGCCAGCGACGGCAGTACGCCGGTTCTCACCTCCGTGACCATAGCGGTGGTCCCCCCCACTCCCACCATGCTGTTTCCTTCGAGCGGGCTGATCGTCACCGGCGACACTATCTCGGTGGGATACGATGCGAGCACGCTACAGACCCTGCTCAGCGCGCCGGGAGATTACACGGCGACCATCACGGTTGAGGCCACCGGTTTTGCTCCGATATCTATCCCCGTGTCTTTCCTCATCGGGGCAGCCGTATCGATCGGCGCTTCGCCCACGTCGCTCGGCTTCAGCGCACCATCCCAGTTGGCGCCGCAAACGATTGCGCTTTCGGGCAGCGATGGAGCCGAGATCAGCTTCCTGGTGGCTTCGAATTCGACGTGGTTGAGCGCCACTGCAAGTCAAAGCTACACACCGTCGGTCCTCACCGTGACGGTGAATGCGGCGAACCTGGCGACCGCCACTTATCAGGGCAACATAACGATTACTCCGTCGACCGGCGGCACTTTGACAATTCCCGTTACTCTGCAAGTCGGCACGGGCACTTTGGCGATTACCCCAACTTCCCTGGCATTCGCCGCTACAGTAGGCGGAACCACGCCCGCGCCGCAGACACTGCAGTTATCCAGCCTGCTGGCGAGCGACACTTACACGGCCCAGGCTAAGAGCGCCGGTAACTGGCTCCTGCTAAATGGAGTGACAACGGTGATTTCGGGCGCAGTGCCCGCCACCCTGAATGTGACGGTGAATCCGGCCGGTTTGGTGGCAGGCTCATACGAGGGAACCATCTCCGCGACGGATACGGGCGGCACGGAGACGGTCAACGTCACGCTGGTGATGAGCGGCCTGTCGAGCCTCGCCAATCCAGACTCGTTAACTTTTGTGGCGCAAGCCTCGGAGGCGGCTCCCGCGCCGCAACTGGTGTGGGTGGCCGGCAGCCCCGACGTTCCGTATACCGCCACGGCCACTTCCAGCGGGGGATGGCTTTCGGTTTCACCGGCCACCGGCCCGAGCGCCTCCGAATTGACAGTAGCGGTCAATCCAGGCACGCTGACGGCGGGCACTTACACCGGTACCGTGGCGGTTGACGTGGATACGAAAGTACAGAATGTCCAAGTGACGTTAATCGTTTCGGCGAACCCGGTGCTCATCACTAATCCAGGCTCGTTCATCGAGAATTTCTACGGAGGCGATCCGCTGCTGGGGGCGCAGTCATTCAGTGTTAATGTGAGTGGCGGGGCAGCCCAGTCGTTTACCATCGTGAGCGGCCTGCCGGCATGGCTGCAGGTTAGTTTGGGCGGCGCTCCTCTGCAGACTCCGGCTATCCTGAGCGTGACGGCGGCGGCGCAAACCTTGCCCAGCGGCAGTTACCTGGCGCAGATCGTGCTGGTGCCGGCGGCCACCACCGCGGCGCCGGTGGGCACGCCGGTGGTGGTGCCGGTTTTTCTGACGGTCGAGAACGCCATACCGGTGGTGGCGAGCCCCGCTTCGCTGAGTTTCAGCGCCATCGCGGGCGCGGCGCCGCTAAGCCAGAGCGTCGGACTGACGGCTTCGTCGCCGACCGCATTCACCGCCACCGCCACGAGCACCGGAAAATGGCTTTCGGTCTTCCCTGCCAGCGGCACGGCTAACGGCGTGAGCACGCCGCTGGCAGTGACCGCGGACGCCACCAACCTGGCCAATGGAACCTATCAAGGCACGGTCACGCTGACCACCGCGGGCGGCGTAGTCACGACGATAGCCGTCACGTTCACGGTATCGGGCCCCACCGTCGCGCTGGGCATCAGTCCAACCACACTGGCGTTTGCTTATACTTTGGGCGGAACCGTGCCGGCCGCGCAGACCCTGCAGATTGCGGGTTCGCAGAGCTTCACGGCCGCCGCCACGACCAGCACCGGCGGCAGTTGGCTGGCGGTAACTCCGGCATCGGGCACGGGAGATACAAGCTTAAGCGTTACGGTCAATCCGGCGGGCTTGGCCCTTGGCCCATATAGCGGGACCATTACCGTGACTCCGACCGGCGGCGCGGCGCAGACCGTCGCCGTAACGCTGACGGTGTATGCCCCGGGGTCGCTAGCTGTCTCGCCGAGTTCGCTGTCGTTTGCGTTTGCGGCGGGCGGTCCGCCGGCCGCGCCGCAAAATGTGCTGGTGACATCGACGGGACAGCCGGTGGCATTCACGGCCGTGGCATTCAGCACCGGTTGGCTCGCGGTCACGCAGAGCGGCACCACGACGCCGGCCAACCTGACGGTGACGGTGAATCCCACCAGCCTGGCAGCCGGGTCCTACGCCGGATCAGTCGAGCTGACCAACGGCTCCGGGGCGATACAATTGACCATCGATGTCTCACTCGAGGTGACCAGTTCACTCCCGGTTATCGGCGCCGTGGTGAACGGGGCCAGCTACCTGGAGGGCGGAATTGCGCCGGGCGAGATCGTCACAATTTTCGGCACCTCGCTGGGACCGGCCACGGGCGTGTTAGCCGCGATCAATGGGGGATACATCGGGACCACGCTGGCCAACGTAAGCGTGACGTTCAACGGATTTCCCGCACCGATACTGTACGCCTACTCCGGGCAACTCAACGTCATCGTGCCCTATGAGGTGGCCGGCGCGTCGAATGTCTCGATCGAAACGACGTTCGGCGGCGCGCGATCCAATGTGGAGGTTTTGACGGTGCTTCCGGCGGTTCCCGGCGTGTTCAGCGACGATGCCAGCGGTAAGGGCGAAGGCGCCATTCTGGACACAAATTACAACCTGGTATCGGCCAGCAACCCGGTGAGCGGCGGGAGCGTGATCCAGATCTTCGCGACGGGCCAGGGGCAGACTTCTCCGGGCGGCGTGGACGGACTGATCGAGCCGTTGACCTTGCCGCTGCCGACGCCGCTGCTGTCCGCGGGCGTGACTATCGGCGGAGTGGCCGCGACAAGCATCCCATACGTGGGCGCCGCGCCGGGCCTGGTGGCGGGCGCGCTGCAAATCGACGTAGTGGTGCCGGATGGATTGCCTTCGGGGCCCGCGGCGCTGGTGGTGTCGTTTGGGGGGGTGGATTTTAGCCAGCCGGGACTTACGGTGGCGATTAAATAGGTTGGGATCCCTGCCGGCCTGCGGCCGGTGCGGGGCTGAAGCCCCGCGCGGGCTAGAAGCCCGCCCTCCAGGCCCTCCAGGGCTTCGGTAAGCGGACCGGCTGGGGCGTTTGGTAAGATAAGACGTAACCTCCCCGGCATTTCAACGAGCTCATGAAATTTGGCGTTATTGTCTTTCCCGGCAGTAATTGCGATCACGATGCCTGGTTCGCGGTGAACCGGAATCTGGGCCATCGGGCGGAGTTCATCTGGCACGATTCGGCGAGCCTGGGCGATATCGACGCGGTCATCCTGCCCGGCGGCTTCGCCTACGGCGACTATCTGCGGTGCGGGGCGATCGCCAAGTTCTCGCCGGTGATGGCGGCAGTGCGCAAGTTCGCGGCGGATGGCGGCCTGGTGCTGGGCATCTGCAACGGATTCCAGATCCTGGTTGAAGCCGGGCTGCTTCCCGGCGCGCTGATGCGCAACCGCGGTTTGAAATTCATCTGCCGCGAAGTGCGGCTGCGCGCGGGGACGCTCGATTCGCCGTTCACGGCGGCGGCGGAACCGGGGCAGATCCTGCGCATGCCGATCGCGCACGGCGAAGGCTGCTACGTGGCCGACGAGCGCACGCTCGACGAACTGGAGCGCGAGGACCGCGTAGCCTTCCGGTACGTGGATAACCCCAACGGCTCGATGCGCGACATTGCGGGGATTCTGAATGCCGGCCGCAACGTGATGGGGTTGATGCCGCATCCGGAGCGGGCCACCGAGCCGCTGATGGGATCGAGCGACGGCCTGGTGGTCTTCCGGTCGATGCTAATGGTAGGCGAACCGGCGGCGATCGGGATATGACGGCCGCCGCAATTACTCCGGATCTGATCGCCCAGCACCAGCTCACCCCATCGGAATACGGCAAGATCGTGGAGATTCTGGGCCGCGAGCCGAATTATACGGAGCTGGGCGTCTTCAGCGTGATGTGGAGCGAGCACTGCTCCTACAAGAGCTCGCGCCTGCACCTGAAGAAGCTGCCTACGCGCGGCAAGCTGGTGGTGCAGGGTCCGGGGGAGAACGCGGGCATCGTGGACGTGGGCGGCGGGTACGTGATCGCGTTCAAGATCGAATCGCACAACCACCCCAGCTTCATTGAGCCGTTTGAGGGCGCTGCCACCGGCGTAGGCGGCATCCTGCGCGATATCTTCACTATGGGTGCGCGCCCTATCGCCGTGCTCGATTCCCTGCGTTTCGGCCCGTTGGACGATCCGCAAGCCGGCCCGCGCAACCGCCGCATCCTGCAGGGCGTGGTGGCGGGT
>Ga0181525_10003781_pt1 | contig 11835 bp, 10 predicted proteins | sample PEATcosm2014_Bin_48_FD_121100 | JGI IMG/M metagenome (GOLD analysis project Ga0181525, IMG submission 121100) | Peatland microbial communities from MTU Mesocosm Facility, Houghton, MI, USA - PEATcosm2014_Bin06_10_metaG | ecosystem: Environmental > Terrestrial > Soil > Wetlands > Peat | place... | reverse complement strand
TTCCATCAAATCCGTCGCGCTTCCGCCGGATCCGCCGCTTTCGAAAATAGCGGGCGAATTGGCCGACGCCACGCCTCTGCGCGACGCGCTGCAATGGTTCGTGCGGCAGAAGCAGTGGATCAACGAGCAGCACCTGCAGCTTTGCCGTATCCCCGCCTCCACGTTCTTCGAGCAGCGCCGCGCCGAATGGATGCTGGCGCAGTTTCGCGCGCTGGGATGTATCGCACGTATCGATCGCGGCGGCAACGTGCTCGCGCATCCCGCGGAAAATCGCAGCGGGCCCTACATCGCTCTGACCGCGCATCTGGATACTGTGCTCGCGCCGCGCAAGGACGAAGAGATTTACGTCGCACCCGATGGCCGATTGCATGGACCCGGAGTGGCCGATAACGGCGCGGGGCTGACGGCGCTGCTCGCGGTCGCGCGCGCCATTGGCTCGTTCCCCGGGCTCACCGGCGAGTTTCGGAATGTCGTTTTTGTTGCGAACGTTGGCGAGGAAGGCGAGGGCAACCTCAGCGGCATGCGATATCTGTGCCGGCAATCGAGCACCGGAAGCCGGATTCAGGCGTTTCTGATTCTGGACGGTCCGAATATCGATCACGTCACGTCGCAAGCGCTGGCCAGCCGCCGCTTCGACGTCACCATCAGCGGACCGGGGGGCCACAGTTGGAGCGATTACGGGTTCGCCAATCCGGTGCACGCATTGGCGCGCGCCATCGCTGCCTTCACCGAGCAGCGCTTGCCCACCAACGGGAGCCCGCGATCCTCGTATAACTTCGGAATTATCGAAGGCGGATCGAGCATCAATTCCATCCCCACGCACGCGCGCACTAAAGTGGATATTCGTTCGGAGAATCCGGCCAAGTTGGATGAGATCGCCGCGCTGCTTACCTCGACGGTGGAGCGGGCGCTCGAAACCGAGAACGAACGCGCTACCGGAGCGAAGGTGACGGCTAAGATTAAAGAGATTGGATCGCGGCCCGGCGGAAAACTGCGCGACGATGCTTACATCCTGCAAGCCATCCGCGCCGTGGATGCGCACCTGGGCGTTCGCTCGCATCTGGATTGCGCGTCCACCGACGCTAATGTTCCATTGTCGATGGGTCTGCCGGCCATTTCGATCGGCGCGGGCGGGCATGGCGGCGGCGCGCATACACCGCTGGAGTGGTTTCATTCCGAAGGCCGCGAACTCGGCCTCAAACGAATTCTGCTGACGCTTTCCCTGCTGCTGCGCGATCTGGAATCGCGTCCCGAAGCGATCCGCCCGGCCGAGGCCTCCACCCGGAACGGAGGATGATCGAGCGGCGTCCTGCGGGCTGGCTGCTGGACGGCAGCCTGGTGGTGATGACCTTGATCTGGGGCGCCACCTTCATCCTGGTGAAGCGCGCGCTGGCCGACGCTTCCACGCTGCTCTTCCTCACCATCCGATTCGGGTCGGCGGCCTTGGTCCTGGCGCTGATTTTCGGCCGGGATTTCCGCGCCGGCAATCTCAAAAAAAGCATTCGCGGCGGCGCGCTGGCGGGCCTATGCCTGTTCAGCGGTTACGTGTTTCAAACCGTCGGGCTGCGCTACACCACCGCGTCAAAAGCTGCATTTCTAACCGGCTTCACCACGCCCATGGTGGCCGTGCTCAGCAGCGTGGTTTATCGCCGAGCGCCGCAGTGGATGGAGGTGCTGGGCGTCGCCACTGCATTCACCGGCATGGCGTTGATGACCATCCCAAGCGGCCGTTTCCAGATTGCGGCGGGCGACCTGATCGTCTCCGCCTGCGCCGTCGCATACGCATTTCACATTTTGGTGACGGGGCGATACGCGAACCAGGTGAACATGGGCGTCTTCATCGTCGCGCAAATCGCCACGGGAGCAGCGGTGGGCGCGCTTACTTTCTGGTGGGCCGAGCCGGTTCACCTCCAATGGACCCTCCCGTTGATCGGCGCGCTGGCCGTCACCAGCCTGCTGGCTACCGCGCTGGGTTTCACCATCCAGACCTGGGTGCAACGCTGGAGCAGTCCCACGCGCACCGCTTTGTTCTTCACTTTGGAGCCGGTGTTTGCCTGGATAACGTCGTACCTGATTGCGGGCGAGGTGCTCTCGGGCCGAGGCATCGCAGGAGCCGCGCTGATTCTGGCGGGCGTGTTGCTAGTTGAATTGAAGCCGTTCCGCTTGGCATGATCGAGGAATGCCGATCCTGAAACTTAGCCGGCGCTGTCTCTGCGCTTTGGCGATACTCGCCGCGGCGGGTCCTTTTATTGCGACCCCCGCTCCGGCGCCTGCTCCTGCTGCGGCGCCCGCTCCCCAAATCAAGCTGGTAGTTGCGGTGATCGTGGATCAGTTCCGTTACGACTATATGACGCGCTTCGACACATCGTATCAAGACGGGCTGCGAAAGCTGCACGATTCGGGCGCATTCTTCAGCGACGCGCACGAGGCGCATTTTCCGACTGTGACGGCTGTGGGTCATGCCGCTTTTCTGAGCGGATCGATTCCTGCCATCGATGGCATCGTTGGCAACGAGTGGTTCGACCGCGAGACGGGCAAAATGGTGACCAGCGTTTCGGACGATGCCACTAGGCTGCTGGGCGGCAATGGAGGCGCGGGATCGTCTCCCCGGCGTCTGGTTGCGAGCACGCTGGGCGATGAGATGAAGGCTACGGGACCGGCGGACGACGAAGTGATCGGCATCTCGCTCAAGGATCGTGCGGCGATTCTTCCGGCCGGACATGCGGCTAAAGCGGCTTACTGGTTCGAGCAGGAATCGGGGCAATTCGTCAGCAGCACTTACTACATGCCGGAGCTGCCGGCGTGGGTGCAGGCTTTCAATAAGAGCGGCGCGGCAGGCAAGTATGCTTCGTCGAAGTGGATGCCGGAGGATGGCGCAGCGGGCGCGGCGCCCTTCAAAATACTTCCATCGGTTCCTGGCAAGCCGTATTACGAAGCGATGATCGCCACGCCATACGGCAACGACATGCTGGAGGCTTTCACCGAAGAGGCGCTGAAAGAAGAGCATCTCGGCCGTCATTCGGGGACCGACGTGCTGACGGTCAGCTTTTCGAGCAACGATCTGCTGGGGCATCAAGTGGGGCCGGATGCGCCCGAGGTGCGCGACATGTGCATCCAAACCGACCGCGTGCTGGGACGATTGCTGCGCGCCGTGGAGGCGGAGGCGGGCGCGGGAAATTACCTGGTGGTGTTCACCTCCGATCACGGGGTGGCGCCGAAGCCAGAGGAATTGACCAAGCGTGGAATTCCAGCCGGGCGGTTTTCCGCCCCCGAGCTGCGTCAAAGCATCGAAGGCGCGCTCACGGAAAAATACGGGCCGGGCAAATGGATCCTGGGTAACGCAGAGCTTGCGCCTTATCTGAATCACGATCTGCTGCGCGAGAAACACGCGCCAATTGCGGAGGCGCAGGAGATCGCGGCGGACGCTGTCCGCAAGCTCCCGTATATTTTCCGCGTGTACACCGGTGTGCAGCTCGAACAGGAGGGCGCGGCGGCCGATCCCATCGGGCTGCTGATGGAGCGCGGCTACTATCGCGGGCGGGCAGCGGATCTGTTCATCATTCAGAAGCCTTACTGGCTGGCTTCGCAGACCGGCACGTCGCACGGCACCCCTTTCAGTTATGACACCCACGTACCGCTGATTTTTCTGGGGCGCGGCATTCGTCCCGGGCGCTACGACGCGAACGTCCGCACCGCCGATATCGCACCGACGCTGGCGGCGCTGCTGGGAGTGAACACGCCGAGCGGGTCGGTAGGGCGGGTGCTGCCGATCATTGAAAAATAGCACCGGAATCGAGAAATAGCACCGGAATCCAAGCCGACCTGTTCAGCCTGCGCGTGATAACAGTGCGGAATTGTGTGCGCGAAGGACGCTTGAAGGCGGTCCGGATCGGCAAGCAATATCGGATTTCGGGCGAGGATCTGGCCGCGCTGACGGGCCGTCCCTCGGCATCCTTTCAGCCGGAGCCGGTCCTTCTGGAGCAACTATGAGGCTGTTCCCAATGATTAGGTCGATTGTGCCGTGAACTGCGAGTGGCTTGAGGGCAGTGCCAGATTCACATGCGGGTGGCTGGTGGACCCACAATGATAGAATCACTTCTACTGAGGAGGCGCGATGCGAAGCCTAGGAATGCGATGTCTGGCGGGAGCCGGTTTGCTGGCGATGGCGGCGATGGCGCAGGCCCCCACCAGTTTTGAACCTATCGGCAACATGAGCCAGTTGATGATCGACATCATCTATCCCACTTCGGACGCGATCTTCTATGTGGATCGCGAACCGCCCAAGACGCAGCACGATTGGGATCGTCTGCGCAGTCAGGCGCTGATGCTGGCCGAATCGGGCAACCTGCTCATGATGGAGGGCCGTGCGCGGGATCAGGGAAATTGGATCAAGGAGTCGAAGATGCTGGTGGACATCGGCGCGCAGGCGTTCAAAGCGGCGCAGGCCAAGAATGTGGATGGCATTCGCGCCCTGAACGACTCGCTCAATGCGGCGTGCGTTACCTGTCATTATCAGTACCGGCCGGGTTATCATCGGCGCCAAGCGCCCGCGCAATCCCAATAAAATTCAGGCTGAAGATTGTCCGGTCCCGCCCCAGATTTCCCACAATCGGACAGCGGCGCCCAACTCCAAATGCACAAGTGATTGCTAAACTCAGGCCAGCATGGTTTGGGGCGAGCCAAAGAACTATGGGCCATAACCTGCTCTGACCGTTCTTCGATTTTTGGGAGGTGCTCCGATGGTCTCGTTCTGGCAAGACGTGCGCTACAGCCTGCGAATGATCGCGAAAACGCCGGGTTACACGGCCATCGCCGTCCTGACGCTGGCATTGGGAATCGGCGCAAACACTACGATATTCAGTTGGATCAACTCGACGTTGTTGAATCCGGTTCCTGGGCTGGCGAACCCGTCGGAGGTAGTGGCGCTATCGCTCAACCCGCCCACCGAAAGTCCGTTCGTCCTCACCTACCCGGACGTGGTCGCCATGCGGGACGGCCAGCAGAGTTTTACTGGAATCGTAGCCAGCGGAACGTTTCCCATGAGCATTACAACCAAGGGCCAGCCGCAGCGCATCTGGGGCTCGGTGGCGTCCGCGAATTATTTCGACGTGCTCGGCGTGCGGCCCATCCTGGGGCGCGGTTTTCTGCCCGCCGAGGATGAGAAGCCGGGTGGAGCGCCGGTGGCGGTGATCAGCTACGGGTTCTGGCAGACGCACTTTGGGGCCAGCCCGGACGTGGTGGGCCAGAATATCGAAATCAATCAGCACCCTTACACCATCGTCGGCGTGACGCCCGCCGGGTTTCAGGGCAGCCAGACGGGGCTGCGGTCCGAGATTTGGATTCCCGTAATGATGGTGCAGCAATTGACGGAGATGGGCGACCTGATCCACGATCATCACTACTTCTGGATGTTCGTGATGGGAAGGCTGAAGCCCGGCGTGCCGCTTCAAAGGGCGCAGGAGGAAATGACGCAGCGCCTGAAGCGGGAGGTCTCCAGCTATCCCGAGGAGCACAAAGGACACGAAAATGTGACGGTTTATCCGCTCTGGCGCAGCCCGTTCGGCGTCAATCAAATGTTCTCGCTGCTGCTGCCGATGCTGATGACTATAGCCGGCTTCGTGCTTCTGCTGGCGTGCGCCAATGTGGCGAATCTGATGCTGGTGCGATCCGTGGCCCGCCGGCGGGAGGTCGCCATTCGAATGTCGCTGGGCGCCAGCCGGTGGCGGCTGATACGGCAGTCGCTGGTAGAAAGCCTGGTGCTTGCGCTGACTGGAGGAGCGGCCGCGTGGGTGCTCACATTGTGGACTGCCGGAATGCTGGGGAAGTTTTTGCCCGCCATGGATTTCCCGATTTCCATCCCGGTTCAAACGGACCGGACAGTGCTGCTGGCGGCGCTCGCCATCTCTCTTCTGACGGGAGTGATTTTCGGAATTCTGCCAGCACTGCGATCGTCGGGCGGAGCGCCGGTGGGGGTATTGAAAGAAGATGCGGGCAGCGTATCTGCCGGCTTGCATAAGGCTCGCCTGGCCAGCGCGCTGGTGGTGGCGCAAATCTCGTTATCGCTGCTGCTGCTGATTTGCGCGGGCCTGTTTATCCGCAGCTTCCTGAGCGCGCAGTTCATCAATCCGGGCTTCAACGCCCATAACGTGCTGAACGCTTCTTACGATCTGTTTACAGCGGGATATTCGCCTCAGGCCGGAGCGCAATTCGACCGGCAAGTGGTGGCCAAACTGGAAGCGCTGCCGGGGATTCAATCGGTGGCTCTGTCCAGCCGCGTGCCGCTGGGCTTCCCACAGTTCTCCACCAGCGTGAAGGCGGATGGATACACCCCGCAGACGCATGAGTCCATGGAGACGCAGGCCGCGATCGTCACGCCGAATTACTTGAAGACCATGCAGATTCCACTCCTGGAAGGCCGCGACTTTACGCCCGCGGATGGAAAGGATTCTCAACGCGTGGTGATTGTCAGCAAAAGCTTCGTAGACCGCTATTGGCCTCACCAGGAAGCCCTGGGCAAGCGTCTGCATTCCGATTACACCCACGAATGGTTCACCGTGGTGGGCGTGGCCCAGGACAACAAGGGCACCGGATTGAACGAAAAACCAAGGCCGTTCCTGTATTTGCCGCTGTACCAGGCTTATCAGGCCAGCATGACGATTAATGCAAGGGTGCTGGGAGATCCGCTGGCTTCCGGCGCACTGGTGGAGAAAGCCATTCACGAGCTCAATTCCGGCTTAGTGGTCTTTAACGTGGCCAATCTGGAAACCCTCTGGCGTCTCTCCAGTTTGCAGCAGCGCATCGCCGGAACCTTTGTGGGCGCATTCGGGGTGATTGCGCTCATTCTAGCCACCGTAGGAGTTTACGGCGTGACATCCTATACCACGCGGCAGCGAATCCATGAAATCGGGATCCGCATGGCGCTGGGCGCAAGCAAAGAGCACGTCCTGCGGCTGGTGCTGACCCACGGGCTTAAGTTGACTTTATTGGGAGTGGGGTTGGGTCTGGCAGCCGCCTTTGGGCTTACGCGCTTTTTGAGCAAAATGCTGTTAGGCATCACGAGTACGGATGCACTGACTTACCTGACGGTGTCCATCCTGTTATGCGCCGTGGCGCTGTTCGCCTGCTTCATCCCAGCGCACCGGGCCGTCCAGGTGGACCCGATGGTGGCGCTTAGGCATGAATAGCAACCGGCGGCCATCCTAACGGAATTGGCTGTCCGGGCCGATGATCAGAGGGTGGAAGTCTCCCGATCGCGAGCGGGCCAACCGCCCCTAGGCCAATCGCCAACTAGCCAATCGCTAACCAGCCAATCGCCAAGTCGCCAGGCCCAGCAAGGCTTCGTTCTTATCGTCACTTCCATCGCGATGACGCTTCTGCTGGCCCTGGCTGGCCTGGGAGTCGACATCGGGCGGATGTACGTGATCCGGGCCGAATTGCAATCCTTCACCGACGCGGCCGCTTTGAGCGCCGCGCTGGAACTGGACGGAAGCGGTGCTGGACTGGCGCGCGCCCGCGCCGGCGCCGCTCGATTGGCGGATGGACCGCATGCCATGCGCTGGGACATGGGCACGCAACCCATCACCCGGATCGTCACCAACTTCTCCGCCAATCAACTGGACTGGCAGGAGCAGCCCAAACAGTCCGGCGTCCGCTTCGTGCGGGTGGTTGCGACGGAGCCTGCGCCGCTCATCTTCCTGAGAATTTTTCAACCGCTCAGCTCAACGACCATCGCTGCGGCGAGCGTGGCGGAGAAGAGCGATGCTTCCGTGAGGCTGGTGCAATGACGCGAGCGCAGGTTCGCGCCGGCGCTCAAGCCGGCAATGCGCTGATCGAATTCGCGGGGGCTTTGATCTTGCTGACCATTATGTTCGCCGGTATCTTCGAAATCGGATATTCGTTCTACACCTACGCAACGCTGGTGACGGGTGTCCGCGCCGGGGCGCGCTACGCGGCCTTGCAATTGCCCGGTCCTGCAACCACGAAGGCCGTGCGCAACCTGGTGGTGTATGGCGACCCCGCTCCGCCGGATCGCGCGACGGCCGTTGTTCCCGGCCTCAGCATCGACGATGTGGAGCTGATCAGCAGCCCAGAGGCCAGCACCGTTTCAGTGCGCGGTTTCGAAATCGATGCCGTCTTTATGAAAATGAAGCTGGACGGGCGTCCGACGGTCACCTTTCCAGCGATCGTACGAGGCGCTCGGTGAAGCGCGCGCGCCGGCCAGCCGGACAATCGCTCATCGAATCAGCCTTCGTGCTCGCCGCTTTTATGGGACTGCTGCTGGGGATGCTGGGCATCGGACAATTGCTCTTCATCCGGCAGACCCTAATGGATCGCGCTCGTACGGCCGCACGCTGGGGCGCGCTCAATTGCCAGAACGCGCCGAGCGGCTACGATCCGGCGGCCATTCGTCGCGTCGTCTTATATGGCACGCCTACACCCGCGGCGGCCGATAGCGCATTCTTCGGCCTGACGCCCGAGGCCGTAAAGGTGTCCGATCCAGGCTGTCCTGGTCCGGCATGCCGTGTCATCGTGGCGATCCCCGAGCATGGGATTCGCAGTGTGGAAATTGCCGAAAGCGCTACTCCAATCCTTGCCGCTTCCCAGCCGTAACGTACGGCATGGTTTTCGGATTGCTTTCGTTCCAGCGCACCGGCTGCTCGCTATCGGCCATCAGGAACAGCGCTAAAGCCACCGCACGATCCACCTTGGCCATGTTGTCGTAGTCGATCTTCTGCCATTCGTCTCCCACCGCATGGTAATCGGGATAATCGAAAGCCACCGTCAGGGTCTCGGCGGGGACGCCGGCGGCAGCGAACGAGAAATTGTCACTGGCTGCGAAATAGTCGTCGCTGGCCTTGGCGTTTTTGTAGAGCTTGATCCCGGTGGCTTCTCCGGCGCGCTGGACGTAGCCGGTAAGGCTGGAATAATCGAAGCCGGTGAGCGTGGCGTTGGAAACCTGGCGGCCCTCTGTGGAATCGGTTCGGCCCACTTGTTCGAGGTTCAGATCGGCGACAATCCTGGCCAGCGGCCAAACCGGATGATGAACGTAATAGCCGGAGCCGATCAAACCCAGCTCTTCACCGAAAAAAGTCATGAATACGATGCTGCGCCGCGGGTGTTGCGGGAGCCGCCCCAAAGCGCGCGCCACTTCCATGACGGACACCGTTCCGCTGCCGTCGTCGTTCGCGCCATTATAGATGCGATCGCCGCCGCCATCCGGACGCATGCCCAGATGATCGTAATGCGCGGTCAGCATTACGCAGGTATCGCGCAAGGCAGGGTCGGACCCGCGCAAAACTCCGATCACGTTGCGCAGCATCACCGGGGTGCGGTGCGGCGCTGCCATGGACACCGTAGCGGTGGCATCGGTGTCGCCGGGCTTGAGAGACGCATAGAAATGGGCCGCTGCGTCCCCGCTGAGGGAGACGCGCGGACTGGAGGCTCCGCTTTCGGGATCGGCCGGATCCACCAGGCGCTGGCGGGGTCCGGCGTGCCCGCTGGGGTTTCTGCGATCCACCGCAATCAGCAATGCCGGCTTGGCAGCGCGCAGGACCCGGGCCGCCAACCGATAATTGGCCCGCGTCCGGGGCGAGATCTCCAGGATGACCACCTTGCCCTCCACTTGGCTGGCAGTAAGATGTTGCACCAAGGCTTCGTCGTCCAGGTTCAGTTTGAACACCCGCTGGCCGGTCAAATCCAGCGCTGCCTGAAAATTGATTACTGCGTCCGTCGGCTTGGCCGAAAACTCGCGCCCGCCGGCGGATAGCTTCAGCTCGAAATGGCTGAAATCCGGCTCCTCCACGATCATGGAGGCGTTCTGAAAGTAGCTATCGCCTACGCCCGGCTCCAGGCCAGCGCGGCGAAACTGTGCGGCGATATAGTCGGCCGCAAGATCCAAGCCACGGGATGGCGAAGCACGCCCCTCCAGTTGATCGGAAGCGATATAAGAAAGATCGGTTTTGAGCGAGGAGGCGCCGATTCCGTCCAAGGCAGTTTGCACTTCCGGTGCAATATCCGTCTTGGGTGGTTCACTCCAGCCGAGAAAGCAAACGCAAGTAAGGGAGGCTACGAAAAGACTGCGGTAACGCATAAGGCGGTCCAGTTCGATGGTAGCATCGTGAACTTCCCTGAACGCTCACTGAAACCAGCCCGGACAGATTATGCGTTCAAAATTGGGCCGCCTTTGCCTTGGAAAGGGACTTAAAAACTGCCCGTTATTTTTATATCCGGGACGAGGTGCTCGGGCCAGTCCGCGTGGCATCGTTTTTTCCCGTTCACGCCACCTGTTGGCTTGGCCCTGTGGCGAAGACCGAGGGTGACCTTATCCGCTGACAAGCAGACCCGTGCGACCTCGCTGCTTTCCTCGCTGTGAACAATGTGGCAGCGCTGCAAGCTGCCGCCGGCCGGCTCAGTCCGCAGATTATCCGCAAACAACTCGATTACTGGACGCGAATCCTGGGGCCGGAGTTCTCCCAAAAAGAACGCAGCCAGATGAGCCTGTCGCGGTTCTGTTCGATCACCCAGATCGAATGCCTCAACGTGCATGTGGATTTTCCCCTGTTGCAGAAGATCGCTCTGCCCGTACGCAAGCTCAAAGGGCTACGGACTTCGCCAACGCGATGGCCGTCGCTATGCCTATCGCCTCACCGTCAAGGTCGTTAACCTGTTACAAGCAGCGTGACGGGATTGCGATTGTTGGACTGGTTCTGTTTAGGAATGAAGATTTGAGAATCTATGATCGACTAGAGCACGTCGGCGAACCCGCGTTTCAGATGGCGGAAGAACAAACCGCCCGCGACGAAAGCCGCGACGGCGTACGTAGCGATGATGGCCAGCTCGTGCAAGCTGGGAATGCGATAGGAGAGCAGGCGGTCTCGATAAGCCTGCACCACAAACGCCAGCGGGTTCAGGCGCAGGGCAAAGCGGAAGCGCTGCGGAATCTGCTGCTCGGTGATGAAGATGGGCGTGATCCAGAACCAGAAGACGAGAATCACCGTAAGTACCTGCGCCGTGTCGCGCAGGTAGACTTGCAGGCCGGCCACAATCCACCCCACGCCGATCGCAAACAGCCCCACCAGCAGCATATAAACCGGCAGCATCAGCATCCACATGCTGAAGTGGCCCGTCACGATGCCAATGCCGGTGATCACCAGGGCCACAACCATCAGGTGGCTGGCGAGCGACGACAGAAAAATCGATACCGGCACGATCTCCGCGGGAAAAACAGTCTTGGTGATCAAGTTGGCATTGTCCAGCATCGAATTCGCAGAACGCGTCACGCTGTCCTGAAACAGAAGCCACGGAAGGTATCCGCAGAAAAGAAATAACGGATAGCTCTGCGTCGGCTGGCCGGGCGGTACTTTCTGGTGCAGGCAAATTTCAAACACGAATACCCAGCTCGCCAACTGCACCAGCGGCAGGATCAGCCCCCACATCCAGCCGGCCGTGGAACCGATGAAGCGCTGCTCGAAGTCGCGCCGGACCATCTGCAGCAACAGCGTGCGCCGGTGTATGAGATTGCGCGCAAAGTGATGGCCGGGAAGCTGCATTGATTTCATCCGCGATTCCCAGGTTACTATGAGCTGACCAGGTTATCTAAGGCTGACCAGGTTAGTTGGATCTGAAAATGAAAGCGTGCATTCTTCGCCACCCCGCGCCCATTGAAACCAACCCGCTCGAATATACCGATGTTCCCAAGCCCGCGCCTTCAGGAACCCAAGTACTGGTGCGAGTGAACGCCTGCGCCGTATGCCGGACGGATCTGCACGTGATTGAAGGCGAGCTTGCATCGCGGAAATCGCCCATTACGCCCGGGCATCAGGTGGTGGGCGTGGT
>Ga0181525_10003780_pt1 | contig 11838 bp, 10 predicted proteins | sample PEATcosm2014_Bin_48_FD_121100 | JGI IMG/M metagenome (GOLD analysis project Ga0181525, IMG submission 121100) | Peatland microbial communities from MTU Mesocosm Facility, Houghton, MI, USA - PEATcosm2014_Bin06_10_metaG | ecosystem: Environmental > Terrestrial > Soil > Wetlands > Peat | place... | reverse complement strand
TACGGAACCGTACGCACGGTGGTGTGGGAGGACGGCGGGAGTAATCCCGCCTCCTACCCGATACCCATGCAATTTGCAGAACGGTGTTTAAACATATTGTTTGCTCTAGACCCCAGTTTGCAGTATATTGCCAAAAATGTTAGATCTTTATGCTGATTTGGTGCCCAGCCTGCACATAAAATAACCCTCCGGACTTCAGAGGCCCTCATGTTTAAATCAAAATTGACCCGCAAGATCCTCACCATTATCGGCGGTATCCTCTGTATCGGTTTTGCCGGATTGGGGGTCCTCTCCATCTATCTCGAATGGAGTGCCACCATGGATCTGGAAAAGGGTAATGCCCGCCAGATCGCAGCAACAGTGAGCCACGATATCCTTGACCTGATGTCCTACGGCGATATGAAGAACTTCGGCTCCAATGTCAAGGACATCAAGGCCAAGGGCGGCATCTTGGATGTCAGGATCTTCAATGCCGACGGTCGGGAGTGGGGGGGTAGCGGCTCGACGAGCGACGAGGTGCGCAACGCCATAAAATCAGGCAGCAGCAGAGAGGTTCTGGACAAGAAGGATGGCAAACATGTTCTCAGCCTGGTGCTGCCGATGGAGAATGAACAACGATGCCATAGCTGCCATGATGCGTCCGCCCGTTATAGGGGCGGGTTGATCGTGACAACCTCTCTGGAAGATGGCTATACGAGCGCATACAAGCTTACGTTCGTGCTGACGGCGGTGGGGCTCTGCTTCTTCTTCGCAATTCTGGCGACTTTGTACCTATTTTTCAGCCGGACCCTGGTATTGCAGGTCATGGAGTTGCATGAACAGTTGGCCGAGATGGCCACTGGTGAGGGAGACCTGACAAAGGTCCTGCGTGTCCGCTCCGACGATGAGCTTGGCAACCTTGGAACGGAGATAAACCGGCTAACGGCAAAGCTCCGGGAAACCATCTCGCTGCTGTACCAACAGGCCTGCATGATCGGCAGCGGCGTTTGCGAGCTTTCGTTCGGTACGGACCGCTCCCTGAAAATGAGCCAGGATCAGAACGAACAGGCGTCGGCGGTGGCCGTGGCATCGGAAGAGATGTCCATGACCATCAACAGCGTGGCCGGCAACACCCACCGTGCAGCGACACTCTCGTCGGATGTGGATATCGCCGCGAGCGACGGCATGGCGGTCGTGGAAGAGACCTGGAACTGCATGCGGCAGATCAGCGAGAGCGTGAACGGTACGTTGGATACCATCCGACAGTTGGAGGCTTCATCCGTGAGTATCGGCGAGATGGTGGTGCTGATCGAGGATATCGCCGACCAGACCAACCTGCTGGCGTTGAACGCATCCATCGAGGCAGCCCGTGCCGGTGATGCCGGGAAGGGTTTTGCCGTGGTGGCCAGCGAGGTCAAAGGGTTGGCTGAGAAGACAACCAGGTCCACCCGGGAGATCGAGGGGGTTGTTGCCAGTATTCAGCAGGCGAGCCGTAAGGCGGCTGCAATGATCGTGACCGAAACCGGCCTCGTCCAGACCGGTCTGGCCAGGGCTGAGGATGCACGCCAGCGCCTTGAGAACATCAAGAACCATGCTGTTGAATCACGCTCAATGATCGAGCAGATTGCGACCGCTTCCGAACAGCAGAGTGCCACCACCCATGAGATCTCGGAAAATATCCGGTGCGTTTCCGCCACAGCGAACGAAATGTTAGAAATGACGCAGTTGACCAATAAGGCATTTGCGACATTCTCGGATCTGGTTGAGCAGATTTACTGTACGGTGGGCAAGTTCGCGGTAGGCAATTATCACGATAGCGTCAAGGCGTGTATTCGCGAGATGGAGAGACAGGTCCTGGGAGCAATCGAAACGGCGTTGCGCGACCGGACGATCACATTGGAGGCCCTGTTCGACAGGAACTATGTCCCCGTTCCCAATACCAACCCCCAAAAGTTTACGACCAAATTCGATGCATTCTTCGACCGCGTGGTATCGTCCTTTCAGGAGAAGATCGTCGGCAAGGACGACAAGTTCTTTTACGCCATCTGCGTGGACAACAACGGCTATTGCCCGTGCCACAATCTGCGCTACACAAAGCCGCTGACCGGAGACCCGGAGGTGGACAAGAACAATAACCGCACCAAACGGATCTTCAACGACCGCACCGGCATCCGTTGCGCACGCAACAGCGAAGGATTCCTGCTTCAGACCTACCGCCGCGACACCGGTGAAATCCTCAACGACATGTCGCTGCCGCTCCTGATCAACGGCAAGCACTGGGGCGGTATCCGTATCGGCTACCTGTCGCCCTGTGAACAGGTCGTCAAGCTGAATCACTAGGAGGTTGTTGAAAAACAGTCATCAGGCCTTCGTCCTCGAAAGCCCTTTTGTTCGGCGTAGCGCTGCTACGCCTCCGCAGGGCCTTCTGCGGGTGCGGCGATCTGACTGTTTTTCAACAACCTGAGTTTTCAACAGCCTGCTAGAGATTATAACGGTCTGCATAGTCTCCGATCAGTTCCCGTGTCTTCTTTTTCATCCCCTTTTTGTACGGCCCGACAGCCACCAGGTTCAGATTTTGCGGCGCAAAAAGGCTGCGGGCAGCCTCCAGCACCATCTCTGCCGTGATGTGCCGCGCCTCTTCCTGATCTTCCTCGATGCTGCGTTTTACCCCGACCAATTCACCCCAGCCGTAGCGCACCCCCATCTCATATGCCGAATCACGACTGTATTCAAGATCAAAGATGTAGGACTGCCGGATCCGTTCCAGTTCTGCCGCCTTGATCGGTTCGTTGGCAATGCGCCTGATCTCTTCAAGGGTGACCTCGACAGCTTGGGACAGGTTGATCGGTGCAGTGGAGAGATCAAAGGTCAGGCAGCCGGTCTCGTCATAGGCCCCAATGGCCCCCTCCACGGAATAGACGATTCCCAACTCCTCCCGCAGCCGCAGGTGCAGGCGGGAACTGCCGCCACCCGCCAGCATCCGGCGCAAAAGTCGAACGGCCATGAATCGCCGGTCCTTACGGGGAAACCCAAGGAAGGCCAGTTGCAGGTTCATCTGGCTATCCGAGTCGTGCACGAATCGAATCTGAGGGGTGTTATTACGCTTGGTGACCATGGGAGCCGCCGGGGGCGCACCACCCTGCCAACCGTCAAATACCTTGCCCGCAGCGGCAAATACCTCGTGGCTGCGCACCGGGCCGGCAACCACGACTACCGTTGCGCTCGGGACATAGTGCTGCCGCAGGTGTGCCTCAAGGTCTGTCCGGCCTATGGCGGCAATACTCTCCAGGGTGCCGATGGTGGGCATGCCCAGAGGGTGTCGCGGCCAGAGCAGGCGGCTGGCAATGGAGTCGGGGTTGATCTCGTCGCCCGACTCGTTCAGGTCTTCCCGCGCCTCTTCCGTGATGATGCGCTGCTCGATCACGATCCCCTCCAGAAGCGGTTGAAGCAGCATGGAAGCGAAGATCTCCATGCCCTGCCACACATGGGCGGGGTGGACGCGTGAGTAGTAACAGGTGGATTCGGCGTCGGTGGCGGCATTGGGGTTCCCGCCGGCGGCCTCGAAGGCGGCTTCGATCTCAAGTGACGAGGCATAATCGGTTGTGCCCCGAAAGAGGATGTGCTCGAGAAAGTGGGAAAGTCCCTCCCTGCCGGGCGGGTCGTTGCGTCCTCCGACCTTGACGTAGATCGCGAGTTCGGCCGAGTGCAGATGGGGCATCTCGACACAAACGACCCGCAAGCCGTTGGTCAAGGTGTGAAGAAACGGCCTGATCATGTAAGCGCCTCCTGTATTTGTGCAATGAAACGGCGGTATTCTTCCGGCGTCAGGAACAACTCGTCATGGGGCTCGGCCCAGATCGGGCGCGGCCAGACCTTTTCCGACGCGAAACGCGGCACGAGATGCCAGTGCATGTGCGGGACCATGTTGCCCAGGAGCTCGTAGTTGATCTTGTCGGGCCGGAAGATGTTAAAGAGCGCCTTGGCCGTCCGGCTGACCTCTTCCATCAGTTCGCCCCGTACCCGGCGATCGAGGTGGAACAGCTCGGTCACGTGGGTCTTGCTGAACAGCAGCGTATAACCGGGGAAGAACTGATCACGGTTGAGGATGACATAGGAGTGGTCGAGTTCGGCGATGCGCAGCTCGGTGTCGCTCTCCCAGCGGCGGCACATGGGGCAAGGTGACAGGGTCATGAATGGCTCCGGCGCTCTCTCATTTTTCCCAGCAGGTCCTCAGGCGCGCCACTTCCCTGCCGTCCCGTTGGTTCGAAATCTGGTGCAGGCAGCAGGTTACCGGCCCACTGTCCGCGACGGCACAGCGTGAGATGACGCTATCTCCGCGGTGGACCTCTGTCCGGAAGGCAATCTCCAACTCCGTCAGGTTGCCCGCTGCTACGGAGTCCGGGACCGCTTCCAGCGCCCACCCGGCATAGACGGTGTTGTTGACGTGGTTGTTTACGTCCAGATCGCTTCGCAGGACCCGGAACCCCATCTCCGCTGTGGCTGCCTCGGGGAAGGCCGGCAGGGGGGCGAAGTCGTCCTCCACTGCCCGTTGCGGCATCAGCGGATAAGGTGGGATATTGCCGTCCAGCCTGACCGGGCGGCGGGTGGCAGCGTTCAATGCCGCCCATGAGGTGGTTGCCCGCGCAACCCGGGCGCCATGATGGTCACACAGTTCGAATTCTCGGCAGGTAAATATCTCCTGACGGAGTGCCGGCCAGGTGCGGATCGTTACGGTTTCTCCGGCGCGGGGATAGCGCTCCACCAGCAGGTGGATGCGTGACAGCACCCAGGTCAGCCCCAGCTTTCTCAGGTCGGCCACGGATACGCCCAGAAGCGTCGCATGCATCCCCGCTGTGTCCTGCAGATAGTTAAGCAGGGTCGCCACTCGCAAGTTGCCGCAATTGTCCAGTTCGTGATAGCGAACCGGCAGATCCTTCGTAAAGATGCTTTGTTCCATGCGTGCCTTGGTTTTGTGAATGGTGAAACGTGAATGGTAAAGACGCATTATTCCCGATTCACGGACGGGGGTAGTATGTCGTATCTTATCGAACCGGTATCATAGCAGATTGCCTCTAAAAAAAAAGCCCCCTGTCCATGGGGCAGGGGGCTTCTTTCGGAACGCCCGCCACAGGTCATGCGGCGGGCAGGCTAGGGCAACCCTCTTTGCAGTGGGAAACCGGACGAATCCTGAATCTTGCAGTCCACATAATCGGGTTCTCCTTTCATGGTTTACTGATAACGCATCTAACAGGATAAACTTAATCCTAATACTTTCATGCAAATTGTCAATTGAAAAAAAACAATGGCGGTGCGAGCCCATTTCGGCTCTCCAACTTGACATGAGGCGGGTTTCGGACTACAAATTCAGCAGGAAACGCCATCATCTTGTTTTGCCGAAGAAAATAAGGAGCAGGTAAATCATGTCAGAGCAGGTTTCATTTGTCGGCGCAGGACCGGGGGCATCCGACCTTATCACCATCCGCGGGGCGCGGTTTTTACGCCATGCCGATGTTGTCATCTATGCCGGCAGTTTGGTGGACCGGGAACTGGTCCGCCGCTATGCCGCCAATGCCACTGTGTACGATTCGGCCGGCATGACGCTCGACGAGGTCATGAACGTCATCATGGATGCCGTCCCGGCCGGCAAGAGCGTAGTGCGCCTTCACACCGGGGACCCCTCGATCTACGGCGCCATCCAGGAACAGATGGAGGCCCTTGATCGTCTGGGCGTGGCGTACCGGGTAGTGCCCGGCGTGACCAGCGCCTTTGCCGCTGCCGCCGCCCTCAAACAGGAACTGACCCTGCCGGAGGTTTCCCAGACGGTGATCTTCACCCGTATGGAGGGGCGCACACCGGTGCCGGAGCGGGAAAGCCTAGGCCGTATTGCCGGCATTGGCGCCACCCTGGTGATCTACCTCTCAGTAGGCATGATCGACCGGGTGGTCGAAGAACTTCTGAGCGGGGCCTACACCCCGGCGACCGCCGCCGCCGTGGTCTGCCGCGCCTCCTGGGAGGACGAGCTGATCGTCGAGGGTACCCTGGCCGATATCGCCGCCAAGATCCGCGAGGCCGGCATCGAGCGCCAGGCCCTGATTATCGTCGGAGATGTTCTGGCAGCTCGGCGTGAAGGGCTCAAGGCACGGTCACAGCTCTACGATGACGGCTTCTCTCACGGATTTCGCGGCCGCGCCGTAGCGTGACATGCGCGTCGCCGTGATCGCCATAACCCGCAACGGGGCTCAACTGGGGCAAAGATTGCGGTGCGGTTTGCCCGAGGCGGAACTGCACGTTTCCAACCGCTATGCCGGACAAGCCGGAACGATCAGGCACCTTTTCGATCCTGCCGACCTGAAGACGCTGACAGCGTCGCTCTGGAGGGCGTACGACGGTTTCGTCTTCATCATGGCCGCCGGCATCGTGGTGCGCATGATCGCACCGCTTCTTGAGTCCAAGGAAACAGACCCGGCAGTGGTGGTGATGGACGATGCGGGCAAATTTGCCATTTCGCTCATCGCGGGCCATCTGGGCGGCGCCAACGAACTGGCCGGACGTTGCGCCTTCATCAGCGGGGCCCGGCCGGTCATCACCACCGCTACGGACGCCAATGGGCTTCCTTCGTTCGACCTCCTGGCCAAGGAGCAGGGATGGGTTATCGACGATATCAGCCGGGTCAAGCTGCTCAACAGTCTGCTGCTGGACGACGAAGAGATCGCAATCGTCGATCCCACGGGTAAGACGCGTTTCTGGCTGTACGGCCGGGGCAAAACCTCTTTTCACGATACCTTCGCCGATGCGATGGACAGCCCGGCGCGAGGCTTCCTGTTCGTCACCAACCGCCATCTGCCGCCCCAGACCCAGCCGGACAACCTGTTGATCCTGCGTCCCTGCAACCTGGTGCTGGGCATCGGATGCAACCGCGGCACACCAGTGGACGAAATCGATGATTTTGTCACGGCCCAGCTCAAACGCATATTCCTCTCCCGCAAGAGTGTGCGGTTGATCGCCACGGTAACGGTCAAGCGCGACGAAGCGGGGCTGATTGCCTTTGCTGAACGGCTGGGCGTTCCGCTGGCATTCTTCGGGGCAAACGAATTGAATGCCGTAGCGGTCCCGTCCCCGCCGTCGCTGCATGCCTTGGCGGCCGTCGGTGCCTCGGGCGTGGCGGAACCGTCCGCCATACTTGGGGCGGGCGGCGGCCGGCTGCTGCTGAAGAAGGTCAAATCGGAGAATGTCACCCTGGCGGTTGCGGAGATGAAGGAGGAGGAACCCCATGCCTGAAAAGCCCCTGATAGCCATCACCATGGGAGATCCCTGCGCCGTTGGGCCGGAGATCATCGTCAAGGCGTGGAGGCATCCCGAGGTTGCCGCGCTTTGCACCCCGCTCGTCGTTGGTGACAGGCCGGCGCTTGAGCGGGCAGCAATGCAGGTCTGCAACTCGCGGCTGGGGATAGTGGAGGTCGCTGAGCCTGAGGAGGCGTACCGGGTCCCGGACGGCGCTATAGCGCTATTGCCGCTTTCCCGCCTGCTTGAAGAGGATCTGCGCTACGGCAGGCCGACGTTGGCATCCGGCGAAGCCGTCTATCGCTATATCTGCACGGCTGCGCGCCTTTGCCTTGCGGGCCGGGTGGCGGCCATGACCACGGCGCCCATCAACAAAGAGGCCATGAACCGCGCCGGCCATGATTTCCATGGGCACACCGAGCTTTTGGCAGAGCTGTGCGGGGTCGACGATTATGTGATGATGCTGGCGGGCGATCTGCTCCGGGTCAGCCTGGTGACGATTCACGAGGCGCTTCGTGATGTCCCGGCCCTGATCAACCGGGAGCGGGTGTTGAATACGATCCGGATTACGGCGGCCGGGGTGCGGCGACTCACCGGCAAGGCCCGTCCCCGCCTGGCGGTGCTGGCCCTCAACCCTCATTGCGGCGAGGGGGGGATGTTCGGCAACGAGGAACAGGAGTCCATCGCGCCGGCCATCGAAGCGGCGAAGCACGAGGGAATCGACGCCACGGGGCCGCATTCGGCGGACACTCTCTTTTATTTTGCCCAGCAGGGTGAGTACGATGGGGTAGTGGCCATGTACCACGACCAGGGGTTGATACCGCTCAAGATGCTCCATTTCGACGATGGGGTTAACGTCACGCTCGGCTTGCCGATCATCCGCACGTCGGTGGACCATGGCACTGCCTACGACCTGGCAGGGACGGGGCGGGCCTCGGAAAAGAGCCTGCTGGCGGCCATCAGGATGGCCGTGGGGATGGCGGCTGGGTCGAGGGATTAATCGGTGTAGAGGGAAAACGCTCGGGAAAAAAGCCCCGTTGTTTCCTTATAAGAAGTATGTTCGATAATATTTTTAAATGTAGAACCTGAACCCAGATGTCTCCTCTTGGCGGCGGCTGAATAGAGTAAACATAAAAAAACCTCCCGGTGTTCGCTTTGTGTGTGTACCATCGGAAGGCCCAGTACGATTAGAGGATTGACCTGATTTTGAAGGAATTGCGCCGGATTGCGCCGGAAAATTTTTATACAAAAATAGCCTTCCAACAAAATAGAAGGCTATTTCGAAGACAAATTAAATCCGGGGGGGCTTTTTTGTTCAGCCGATAAGGGCATTGAGCATCTTGGTCGCGACGTCCTTGCCGCTGATATTGTAGGTGCCCGCAGCCAACTGGTTCTTGATGGAGGTCACCTTATCCCAGTTGATGGGTTCTTCCGCAGGACTGCCCGATAATAGCTTTTCCGTGGTCGATGAGAGCTTCACGCTGAATGCGTCTCCATCCTCCTGTGCTGACTGGGCATCGGTGCTCTTCTGTGCGGAGGAATTCTTGATTGTTTTATTCTGCGGCCTGATCGCGGGCTGAATCCCGGTCTCGATCTTCATGGCGGCCTCCTTCAAGCCAGCTTATATTTCATTATACTCTTAATATCTACATCGGCAAAGTTGGGGAAAATCTTTAATTGAATTTGGACCCCCCTGCGGCCTCCCGGATAAAGCGGCCATATATCTGGTCGGTCCCCTTGATATGGTTTATCGTCCAAAGGATTAAAAAGTCCAGGGTCTTGATGCTCAACTCCTCACCGTTTGTGAACTTGGCCTGCATGTCCCCGAGCCTGGTAACGAAAAAGTCGTGTTCCTGGCGGTGGCTCGTAAAGCCGGGAAAGTTATGGGAGAGCATCAGGCGCTCCTCATACGAGAAGTGTTCCTGCACGTAGCCGACCAGCTTCTGCAGCACGTCATCGATTACCTGGGCACCTTCCCCTTTCAGGACCGCGTCGTTAAGCGCCTTGATCCAGCCGATCAACTCCTTGTGCTGGCTGTCGATGGCGGGAAGATGCAGCGCCAAGCTTTCATCCCATTCAAGGAATACCATGGTTCCCTCCTTACTTCTCAGTTTGCTGCTTGAGATCCAGTTCGCGGACAGGGCCGAAGGACGCGAGCGGTTTGTCGAATTTAGCGGCATCGCCCACAACCACAAGTTTGAATGCCTCGGGCCTCAGATGCCTCCGGGCGGCTGCCAGCACGTCCTCCTTCGTCACCCTGGCGATGTTGTTGCGGTAGTTCTCCAGGTAGCCGGATGGATAGCCGTAGAACTCCAGCCGCGCCCGCTGGCTCACAATCGAGGCCGGGCTTGTGAAGCCGAACATGAATGAGTTGATGATGTACTCCTTGGCGGCCTTTAATTCCTGGTCACTGACCGGCTCCCTGGTCATGCCGGTGATGATCTTCTCCATCAGGGAGATGGCTTTGCCGGTGGATTCGGCCTTGGTCTCGGTTTCGGCGATAAAGGCGCCGGTGAAGCGCCGGCCGACATCGAAACGGCTGTCAACGTTGTAGGCCAGGCCCTGATTGGTGCGGATCTCCATGGTAAGGCGCGAGGTGAAGCTGCCCCCCAGGATATAATCCATGATGCGCAGGGCGTAAATGTCGGGATCTGCTTTGGTGATCCCCAGATGCCCCATGCGGATCACGGTTTGGTTGACCTCTTTTTTGCCGTAGATCGTCTCCGGGCGAAAGTCGGCCATCGGCTGGGGGATGTCCGGCAGCGCCGGCTGAGCGGTTGTGGCCGGTTTGCCGAAAACAGCGTTCAGCTCTTTGAGCAGGGCCGTGCGGTCGAAATCTCCGGACACCGCCAGGATCATCGCGTTCGGCCGGAAGAAACGGCGGTGGAAATCAACCATGTCCTGTCGCGTGATGGCGTTGGCCGAGGCAAAAGTGGGGACAACACCCAGAGGGTGGCCGGCGTAAATGGCCCGGTAGAACTCCCGGCCGGCGATCCCTTTGGGGTCGTCGTTCTGCCTCCGCAGCCCTTCGATCAGGTGTCTGCGGGCGATATCGACCCGCTTTTGGCTGAAATCGGGACGCAGGAGCACATCGCAGAAGATGCGCAGGGTGCGGTGGAAGTTCTTCGTGAGCGACGTCAGGGAGACCGTACCCATGTCGGGACCGATGCCGCTTTCCACTGCCGATGCCATGAACTCCAACTCGTCGTCCAACTTTTCCGGCGAAAGCCCGCCGGCGCCGCCGCTTCGCATGACGCTGCCGGTCAGCGAGGCCAGGCCGGCTTTAGCGGCCGGCTCATAGACCGATCCGGTGCGGACCATGGCTGTAATGTTGATGATGGGCAGTTCCGTATCCCTCAGCAGGTAGACCGGCATGCCGCATTCCAGCACCACCCGTTCGGCCGCAGGTATCTCGTAACGTAGCTCGGAGAAGCTCATGGTGCGGGGATCGGCCTTTCCGCCGGCGGCAATAGCCACGGCCGTACCTGTCGTGACAAGGAAAAAGAGAGAGATGACCAGTCGTTTCATTTGCCTTCAACCCCCTTTTTTGTGATGAATCCGACCATGCGGTTCTCCCTGGTGAAATACTGCCGGGCTGCCCGCTGGATATCTTCGGCAGTGACCGCAGCCACCTTGCGGCGGTATTCGGCTATGTAGCGCCACGTGCCGGCGACCGCCTCGTACTCGGTCAGGTTGCGGGCCAGGCCGCCGTTGGTGCCCATCTGGCTGGCCTCTTGATACTCGATCTTGTTGAGAACGCGCTGCAGGTCGCGTTCGGCGACCGGTTCCGTCTTGAGCAGTTCCAGCTCACTGAGGATGGCCTCTTCAACCTCCGTAGCCGTATGGGGCGCACGGGGGGTGGCGTTGACTAGGAAGAGGTTGGGGTAGCGGCTGCCGGGGGCATCGAAGATCCCCACATCGGTGGCGATCTGCTTTTCGATGACCAGCTTTTTATACAGGCGTGAGGTCCGGCCGTTGCCCAGGATCATGCTGATTACGTCGAAGACGAAGTCGTCGGGGGTGTTGATGGCAGGTTTGTGGAAACCGACCATCAGGGTCGGTTCGGCCTCGGCTACAAGTTCGATGCGCCGTTCCCCCTCCTGCTTCGGTTCTTCGGCAGTGACGGGCGCATGTACCGTTCCGGGCGGGATGGCGCCGAAATAACGCTCCACCAGGGCGATGGTGGCCTTGGTGTCGATATCTCCCACAATGGCCACGATGGCGCTTTGGGGGCCGTAGTAGGCATGGAAGAACCGCTCGGCCTTGGTGCGGGTCAGATTCTCGATATCCGTCTGCCAGCCGAGGGTGGGGTGGCCGTAGGGATGGGCCAGAAAGCCGGAAGCAACGAAGGTCTCCCATAGCTTGTTCTCAGGGTCGGCGTCGGTGGAGCGGCGGCGCTCCTCCATCACCACGGCGCGTTCGGAATAGAACTCGCGCAGCACGGCGTTCTGCATGCGGTCGGACTCGATGGCCGCCCACAACTCCAGTTTGTTAGCAGGCAGATTGATCATGTAGGTGGTGCCGTCGCGGCTGGTGAAGGCGTTGTACCCGACACCGCCGTTTTTGGCGTAGAGTTCG
>Ga0181525_10003778_pt1 | contig 11840 bp, 10 predicted proteins | sample PEATcosm2014_Bin_48_FD_121100 | JGI IMG/M metagenome (GOLD analysis project Ga0181525, IMG submission 121100) | Peatland microbial communities from MTU Mesocosm Facility, Houghton, MI, USA - PEATcosm2014_Bin06_10_metaG | ecosystem: Environmental > Terrestrial > Soil > Wetlands > Peat | place... | reverse complement strand
GGCTATTTCGGCAATAATCCGAGCCGCTTGCCGATCATTCGGTCGACCAGGCGTTTGGGTAGGTTGCGCATGATCCAGTCCCGCCGCGGTTCGGGGGTTATGGCGTAGCGCACTTTGGGCTTCGCGGCGGTCAGCGCGTCCAGCACAACTTCTCCGATCCGCTCCGGCGGGAGCCCATGTTCCCCAAGCTGGAGCATGAACGCGCGCAGGCGTTCGAGCGCCGGCGCATAGGGTGAATTGCGGAACGGTGCGGTGTCGACCTGCTCAGCCTTGCTCCAGATCGGCGTCGCAACCGCGCCGGGGCCGACGATGATGACGTCGATCCCCCACAGCAGCATTTCGCGGCGCAGGCTCTCGGACAACCCTTCGAGGGCGAATTTCGAGGCCGCGTATGGCGCGATGAAGGGCATGCCGTTTCGCCCGCCAACCGAACTAATATTGACGATGCGCCCGGGGCTGCCGGTGAGCTGCGGATCGGTGCCGAGAAGCGGCGCGAAAGCCTTACTAACAATGACGACACCGACAAGATTAGTCTCGATCTGGCGGCGGAATTCTGCGATCGGCAATTCGAGCAAGGGGCCTGCGACGGCAATGCCGGCATTATTGACGAGACCAGCCAGCCGTTCGCCACCGAGCGCGTTACGCACGTCCGCCGCGGCCGCGTTGACCGCGGCCTCGTCGGTCACGTCGAAAACCAATGGCACGAAGCGCTCACCGAATTCGGCGCTGAGCCGCTCCGCATCGGAGGTTTTACGCACGCTGCCAAAGACACGAAAGCCGTGCCCGATCAGAACCTTTGTGCTGCCCCAGCCAATGCCGGTGGACGTTCCCGTAATCACGACGCTGCGCATTTACGCCTCCCTGGCGCGCCATCGCTCAATTGACTACCCGCAATTCCGCCCTCAATGGTGCCGCCATCATACAGGGAACAAACGGTCTTCGGCGAAGGTTTGGGACGAGGATGATGGCCCGGCTTGCGTTTCTCGTTCTGGCGCTGTCGCTCGCTAGCGGTCCGGCGCGAAGCGAGACGAGCCAGGCCTTCGCGGCGTTCCTTACCGGGCTACGGCCGGAAGCGGCACGGCAAGGCATTACGCAGGCGACATTTGACGCGGCATTCGCGGGCCTGACCAGCGACCCGAACGTCCTGGGCGCGATGCGGCATGCGCCCGAATACGGCAAGCCGTTCGGACCCTATCTCGCCAGCCTCGCGTCACCGTCGCGCATAGCGGTCGGTTTGCGCAAATCGGCGCAATGGGCGGCGACCCTGCAGGCGGTCGAGCAAAAATTTGGCGTCGACGGCAGCATCCTCGTCAGCATCTGGGGCGTTGAATCGTCGTTCGGCGACGCCGAGCAGCATTGGGACGTATTCCGATCGCTGGCGACACTGGCGCAGGCGCGGTTTCAGCCGCCGCTGTTCCGTAACGAACTCCTGAGTGCGTTGCAAATTCTCCAGCGTGGTCGGATTCCGCGCGGCGAATTTGTTGGTTCGTGGGCGGGCGCCATGGGCCAGCCCCAGTTTCTGCCGTCGAGTTATTTGAAATACGCCGTCGATTTTGATGGCGACGGCAAGGCTGACATCTGGCGCAGCGTTCCCGATGTGCTCGCCTCGATCGCAAATTATTTGCAGCAATTCGGCTGGCAGCCGCATTTGCCGTGGGGCTTCGAGGTGGTGCTGCCGCAAGGGTGCGATTACCGCGCGAGCCGAGGAACGTTTGCTGAATGGGCAAAGCGTGATGTGCGCCGCGCCGACGGCGGCGCGCTGCCCGCGACCGGCAGCGGCATTCTGTTCTTTCCGAGCGGCGCCGCGGGGCCGGCCTTTCTCGTCACCGATAATTTCGTCGTGCTCAAGCGCTTCAACAATTCAGATGCTTATGCGCTGGCGGTGGCCGAGCTTGCCGACCGGTTGCGCGGCCTGCCGCCCTTTCGCGGCGCTTGGCCCGCGGACGACTTCCAGCCTTCGCGCGATCAGCGCATCGCACTACAACACCGGCTCGCGGCGCTCGGCTACAAGCTTGCGGACTTCGACGGGCATTTCGACTTCGACCAGCGCGACGCGATCCGCGACCTGCAACAGCGTTACGGCATGATCCCCGACGGCTATCCGAGCCGCGCTTTCCTCGATCGCGTCGGCGTGCGGTAAGGGCGGTGCCCGTCAGCCCGGTCCGCCCAGCGGACGCTCCCCCTGGCCGTTCCAGCGCTTGCAGATTTCCTCGGCTTCAAGCCGAGCCATATCGAGGATGAAAGCGAGCGCCTCGAGGTCATGACGCTGGGCAAGGCGCGCCAATTCGTCGGCGATCGAACTTATACAAAGGGCGGCGTCTGGGGCTTCGGCGGCCTCTGGCTTGCGTCTATTTTCGAGCGGCATAGCCGGCCAATGCCTCTGGGAAGCTGGAATGGGAGCCCCCGACATGTCTTTTTGAGATATGTTTTAAGTAAAAGCAACCTGTACGCGCAGACTCGGGCGTGCAGAATTATTTCGCAATGACGGCAATTTGCCGCGTTTGGCTGCGCTTTCAGGCCCGCGGACGGCCCGTTGCCCCGCGGTAACGATTTGACAGGTGGGGTTGCGTTACCCATGTTCCCGGCGGCCGGGCAAGGGTCAAGAGACCCCCAATGGACCTGAAAAGGCCAATAAATCATTAGGTTATCATGAACCTTGTAGTCGTGGAATCGCCCGCCAAGGCGAAGACGATCAATAAGTATCTCGGCCCGGGTTATGAGGTTTTGGCCTCTTTTGGCCATGTCCGAGATTTGCCGGCCAAGAATGGCTCGGTCGATCCCGATGCCGATTTCCGCATGATCTGGGAGGTCGATGCCAAGGCGGAGAAGCGCCTCAACGACATCGCGCGCGCCGCCAAGGGCGCCGACAAGCTCATCCTGGCGACCGACCCCGACCGGGAGGGCGAGGCGATCTCATGGCACGTGCTCGAAGTGCTCAAGCAGAAGAAGGCGCTCCACGGCCAAACGATCGAGCGCGTGGTCTTCAACGCTATTACCAAGCAGGCGGTGACCGAAGCGATGGCGCATCCGCGCCACATCGACCAGGCGCTGGTGGACGCCTATCTGGCGCGCCGGGCGCTCGATTACCTGGTCGGCTTCACCCTTTCGCCCGTGCTGTGGCGCAAGCTTCCCGGAGCGCGCTCGGCCGGCCGCGTGCAATCGGTTGCGCTGCGGCTCGTCTGCGACCGCGAACTGGAAATCGAGAAATTCGTCCGCAAGGAATATTGGTCGCTGATTGCGACTTTGGCGACGCCGCGCGACGAGACGTTCGAAGCCCGCCTCGTCGGCGCCGACGGCAAGAAGCTGCAGCGGCTCGACATCGGCTCGGGCGCCGAAGCGGAAGCGTTCAAGCAAGCGCTGGAAACGGCGGCCTTCAGCGTCGCCGTCGTCGAGGCCAAGCCGGTCAAGCGGCACCCGCAGCCGCCCTTCACCACATCGACGTTGCAGCAGGAAGCAAGCCGCAAGCTCGGTTTTGCGCCCGCCCACACGATGCGCGTGGCGCAGCGTCTCTATGAAGGCGTCGACATCGGCGGCGAGGCGGTCGGCCTCATCACCTATATGCGCACCGACGGCGTGCAGATCGCAGGCGAAGCCATCAGCGCCGTCCGCAACGTGATCGAAACAGATTACGGCGCGAAATATGTACCGCAAGCACCGCGGCGTTACGAAACCAAGGCGAAGAACGCCCAGGAAGCCCACGAAGCCATCCGTCCCACCGACCTTGCCTGCCGGCCGAGCGAAACCAAAAGCTTCCTCGATACCGATCAGGCTAAGCTCTACGAGCTGATCTGGCTGCGCACGGTCGCAAGCCAGATGGAGTCGGCCGAGCTCGAACGCACTACAGCCGACATCACCGCCAAAGTCAGCAGCCGCCAACTCGAACTGCGCGCCACCGGCACGGTCGTGAAGTTCGACGGCTTCCTTACCCTCTATCAGGAGGGCCAGGACGAAGATCCGGACGACGAAGAGGCGCGGCGCCTGCCGGCGATGAGCGCAGGGGAAGCTCTCGCAAAGCGTGCGATCGCGGCCGATCAGCATTTCACCGAACCGCCGCCACGCTATTCGGAAGCGTCCTTAGTCAAGCGGCTGGAAGAACTCGGCATCGGCCGGCCGTCGACCTACGCCTCCATCCTGCAGGTGCTCAAGGACCGCAAATATGTGCGGCTCGACAAGCGCCGGCTTTATCCTGAGGACCGCGGACGCATCGTGGTCGCCTTCCTCGAAAGCTTCTTCACCCGCTATGTCGAATACGACTTCACGGCAAATCTCGAAGAGCAGCTCGATCTGATCTCCAATAACGAGATTGAGTGGCGCGAAGTGCTGCGCGATTTCTGGCGGGACTTCATCGGCGCGGTGGACGAGATCAAGGACGTGCGCATCACGCAGGTGCTCGACACGCTCGACGCACTACTCGCGCCCCATCTGTTCCCGCCGCGTGCTGACGGCACCGATCCGCGGCAATGCCCGACTTGCGCGGCGGGCCGCCTCACGCTCAAGCTCTCCAAATATGGCGCCTTCATCGGCTGCTCCAACTATCCGGAATGCCGCTACACGCGGCCATTGACGGTGTCCGCCGACGGCTCGGGAGAGATCGGCACCAAGAAGCTAGGCGAAGATCCCAAGACCGGGCTGGAAGTCACGTTGCGCAGCGGTCGCTTCGGCCCCTATGTGCAGCTCGGCGAAGGAAGCAAGGACGAAAAGCCCAAGCGCGCGGGCCTTCCCAAGGGGACCGTCCCCGACGAGGTCGATCTCGATCGCGCACTGGCATTATTGTCGCTGCCGCGTGAGATCGGCCTGCATCCAGAAGGCGGCGAGCCGATCATTGCCGGCATCGGCCGCTTCGGACCCTACGTGAAGCACGACAAGACCTACGCCAATCTCGAACCCGGCGACGACATCTTCCATATCGGCCTCAATCGCGCGGTGACGCTGATCGCGGAGAAGCTGGCCAAGCCCGCGCGCTTCCGCCGCTTCGGCGCCGACCCGGGCCGCCCGCTCGGCGCGCATCCGACGCGCGGCGGGCCGATCGTGGCGAAGAACGGCCGCTACGGCCCCTATGTCAGCCACGAAGGCGTCAATGCCACTTTGCCGAGCGACAAGACGCCGGAGACGATCACGCTCGAAGAGGCCGCTTCGCTGATCGACGCGCGCGCCGATCGCGGACCCGCCCCCCATGCGCGGCCGCGCAAGGCCAAGCGGCCGTCGCCCGGTACCGCGCGGCATATCAAGGCTTCCTCGAAGAGACCCGGCGCGCGCGCCGCCAAGCGCCCGCCCGGGAACAAGACGAAGCAACGCAAGACGACACAAGCTGCCGAGTAGTTCTCGCACCGGGCCTTTAATGCGATCCTTGGCCGCCGGAAACGCCGGGAGCCGCGGCCTATGAAAACGACGTGAAACGAAATTCCCTGCCCTCGCGCGAGGAGCTTCTCACCTTCATCCGCGAGCGAGCGGGGAAAGTGGGGGCGCGCGAGATCGCGCGTGCCTTCGGCGCCAAGAATGCCGACCGGGCCGCGCTCAATCGCATGCTGCGTGAACTCGCCCAATCCGGCGACATCGAGCGGCGGCGAAAGCACCTGCATCACGCCGGCACGTTGCCATCCGTCTTGCTCGCCGACATCACCGGCCGCGACAGCGACGGCGAATTGCTGGCGCGGCCAACAGAATGGGATGACCAAGCGCACGGCGCCCCGCCGGTCATCCGCATCGCCATGGCGCGGCGTCCCCGACCTGGCGAAGTCGCCGGCGTCGGCGACCGTGCGCTGATCCGCGTCGAAAGCACGACCGACGAGGAAACGACCGCCCGCGTCATCAAGCTGATCGACCGCGCCAAGCAGCGCGTGCTCGGCATTTTTCGCAGCCTGCCCGGCGGCGGCGCGCGCATCGTGCCGATCGATAAAAAGCAGCTCGGCCGCGAACTCACTATCGCCAGCGATCACACCGGCGGCGCAATAGATGGCGATCTCGTCGCCGTCGAGATCCCGCGCCAGGGCCGGCTCGGCCTGACGAGTGGCGTCGTCGTCGAGCGGCTCGGCTCGCTCAAGGGCGAACGCGCGGTAAGCCTGATCGCGATTCACGCCCACGGCATCCCTCATGTTTTTGCTTCCGCTGTAACGGCGGAAGCCGACGCCGCGCGCAGCGCCACCCGCGACGGGCGCGAGGATTGGCGTGATGTTCCCTTCGTCACGATCGATCCGCCCGACGCCAAAGACCACGACGATGCGGTCCATGCCGTCGCCGATATCGACGCGCGCAATTCCGGCGGCCATATCGTCACCGTCGCCATCGCCGACGTCGCGCATTATGTGCGGCCGGGCTCGGCGCTCGATCGCGCCGCCGTCGAGCGCGGCAATTCGGTCTATTTCCCAGATCGCGTCGTGCCCATGCTGCCAGAGCGAATCTCCAACGATCTGTGCTCGTTGCGCCCGCACGAAGAACGCCCGGCGCTCGCCGTGCGCATGATCATCGGCGCCGACGGCCGCAAACGCTCGCACACCTTCCATCGCGTGCTGATCCGCTCGGCGGCGCGGCTATCTTATGAACAAGCGCAGCTCGCGGTGTCCGGCCGCGGCGACGAAGTCACAGAGCCGCTCGTCGGCCCGATCCTCGAGCCGCTCTATGCCGCCTATCGCGCCGTGGCCCGCGCTCGCGACGAGCGGGGACCGCTCGATCTCGAACTTCCCGAGCGCAAGATCATGCTTAAATCCGACGGCACCGTCGATCGGGTGATCATGCTGCAGCGGCTCGAAGCGCATCGGCTGATCGAGGAATTCATGATCCTCGCCAACGTTGCCGCCGCCGAGACTTGCGAGCGCGCGCGAGTGCCCCTGATCTACCGCGTGCATGACGAGCCGTCGCCGGAAAAGCTCAACGCGTTGCGCGAATTCCTCAGCACGCTCGATATTTCGCTGCCCAAAGGCGGCACGCTGCGGCCGGACGCCTTCAATACCATCCTGCAACGGGTCAAGGGCCGCGACGTCGCCCGCCTCGTCAACGAGGTAGTGCTGCGCAGCCAAGCGCAAGCGGCGTATTCGGCGGAAAATTTCGGCCATTTCGGCCTCAACCTCCGCCGCTACGCGCATTTCACATCGCCGATCCGCCGCTACGCCGATCTGGTCGTACACCGGGCGCTGATCCTTGGGCTCAAGCTTGGTAGCGACGGGCTTGCCGACGCGACCGATACCCCCGCGCTCGCCGAAGTCGCCGCCAACATTTCGGCGACCGAGCGCCGCGCCATGAAGGCCGAGCGCGAGACCGCCGACAGGCTGATCGCGCATTTTCTGGCCGATCGCGTCGGCGCGACCTTCGACGGGCATATTTCCGGCGTGACCCGCGCCGGCCTGTTCGTCGAGCTTGACGAGACCGGGGCCGATGGGCTCATCCCCGCGCGCTTCATCGGCGACGAATATTTTCGCTTCAACGAGGCCGGCCGCGCCTTTGTCGGCAATTCGGCCACCTATCGGCTTGGCGATCCGATAACCGTGGAATTGGTTGAAGCCGCGCCGGTCGCGGGCGCGTTGCGTTTTAAGCTCGTCCGGGCTCACCACGCCGAGGGCGACCGGCGCCCTGGACACACACCGCCGCGCAAGGGAAAAGTCGGGTGGCGAAACGAACGGCAGGAACGCCGAGGCGGCCACAAGAGCCGCGGCAAGAGCGGCAAGGCGAGATGAGTGACGACGACCGCACCGATGCTACCGGCAATATGAGGACGGCGGATCGGACCGGGCGGCTGACCGAAACCGCGCGCGATCAATCCTTCGCCAATGTCAGGCCGAGAGATTCCGCGACGCTGATCCTGATCGACCGCGCGGAGTCCGTGCCGAAAGTGCTGCTCGGACGCCGGCATGAGCGGCACCGTTTCATGCCGGGCAAGTTTGTGTTTCCCGGTGGCCGCGTCGAGCGCTCCGACCGGCTCATGCCGGTCGCCGCACCCTTGCATGCGCGCGATGTTGCGCGGCTGGCGGTTCAGGTCAAACGGCCGAGCCCGACCAAGGCGGCTAGCTTCGCGCTGGCCGCCATCCGCGAGACTTATGAGGAGACCGGCCTGATGCTGGGGGCGCAGGCGTCAGCCACGATCAAAGCGCCCGCGGATGCCTGGCAGGCCTTTGCAAAACAAGGCGTGCTTCCCGATCTCAGCAAAATCCATTTCATTGCCCGCGCCATTACGCCGCCGCGACGGCCGCGACGTTTTGACAGCCGCTTTTTCGCCGCCGACATTTCCGCGGTCGCCCATCGGGCCCAGGACTTTTTCGGCCCCGACGCCGAACTGGTGGAACTCGTTTGGATGCCGATCACCGAGGCGCGGAGCCTAGATATACCCACCATCACCGCGGTGGCGCTGGAGGAACTCCAGGAGCGCATCGCCACGGGAATGAGCCACGGCCACCCGGTGCCGTTCTACCGCATGGTGCATAAACGCTTTGTGCGCACATTGATCTGACCGCGCCACCGTTGGCGCCTTTCTTGACATTACCGCCTCGCTGACTAGGTTGGCGGCCAACAGCAGCAAGCCGAAATCGAGATTCGCCCATGGCCAAGAACGCGACCATCAAAGTCAAGCTGGTGTCCAGCGCCGACACCGGCTTTTATTACGTGACGCGCAAGAATTCGCGCACCATGACCGACAAGCTGGTGAAAAAGAAATACGATCCGGTCGCCAAGAAACACGTCGAGTTCCGCGAGTCCAAGATCAAGTAAGACGCGCCAAGGCGTGTCTTCGTTCGTTACGCCCGGCCTCGTGCCGGGCCTTTGTTTCTTCGTGAAAAAGGCGCCGTCCGCGATGGTCAAACTGACCGCTTCGACGGCCAAGGTGGCCGGCAGGGAGCGGTGTCATGAGGAGGCCACTCGCACCGCCCCCGTGCCGGCCGAACCCCACGGACCCGGGAGATGCGGCGGACCTGAGCACTCCGCAGGGCTACCCGAGGCATCACGCTTTTCGCGGGCCGTCGACGGCTCGTTTTCTGGAAGGTGCCCGCTTTTCGATGCTGATTACCGTTGCAGGCTAACGCAACGGTTGAGGAAATCAACATCCGCGGGCGGTAAAATCCGGCCGTCAGGCCGCGTCTGGTACCACGCGGTTGCGGCCGTCGCGCTTGGCGCGATAGAGCGCCTGATCGGCGCGCTTGATGAGGCTCGCGGCGGTATCCTCGTGTCCGCGTAGGCCCGCGATCCCGATGGACAGCGTCACCGGTATGCTGCGCGCACCCTGGCTGATAACGAAGGGCTCCCCGGCAATCCGCCGACGCAGCCGCTCCGCGACCATGGCGGCGACTGTCAGGTCGGTTTCCGGCATGACGATGACGAATTCCTCGCCGCCGCAACGAGCCGCCAGATCGATGCCGCGGATCGAGCGTTTGATGCGCATGGCGAAATCGCGCAACACGTCGTCGCCGGCGTCGTGGCCATAGGTGTCGTTGATCGACTTGAAATAGTCGATGTCGAGCATCATCACCGCCAGCGGCTTGCCGCGCGCACCGGCCTGCTCCATCAAACTCGCCAGATGGCTTTCCAGGTAACGGCGGTTGAACAATCCGGTGAGCGCGTCGGTGATGGCCATTTCGATCGATATCTGGACGTTGTCGCGCAGCCTTTCGGTATAGCGGCGCTTGCGCACCTGGCTCCGCGCGCGCGCCAACAGCTCATTCTTGTCGATCGGGCGCATCAGGTAATCGTTCACCCCGATTTCCAGGCCACGCAGCATGCGCGCGGTGTTGTCGGGCTCGGTAAGCGCGAGGATCGGCACGTTACGGGTGCGATCGAGCGAGCGGATCTGGCTGCAGAGCCGCAGCGCGTCGAAGTTCTCCAGGTTGAACGAGACGATGACGAGATCATAGTTACCTTCAGCAGCGCGGAATAAGGCTTCGCTCGGATCGGCTTCGATCTCGACGCTGTGTTCGGCAGCGAGCGTGCTGGCGACACGCTCGTAGGAGGCCGGCCGGTCGTCAACGATAAGCACCCGGCCCCCGCGGCCGGTATCGGCGACGGCTTCGCGTTCCGGGGATTCGATGCCGATCTCGCGCGAAGTCACCGCGCGCATGCGTAGTTCGTCGGTGACCATCTTGAGGCGGGTCAGCGACCGCACCCGCGCGATCAAAGCCAGCTCCGGCGTGGGCTTGCTGAGAAAATCGTCGGCGCCGGCTTCCAGACCACGCACCCGGTCCGAGGGCTGGTCGAGTGCAGTGACCATGACGACGGGAATGTGGTGCGTGGCGGGATTGGTCTTCAGCCGTCGACACACCTCGAAACCGTCCATGTCGGGCATCATGACGTCGAGCAACACGAGGTCGCATTCAGCGCGCTCGCAAATGATCAGCGCTTCCGCCCCGCTCATGGCGGTGACGACGTCGAAATACTCGGCCGACAGCCGAGCCTCCATCAGCTTGACGTTGGTGGCGACGTCGTCAACGACCAGAACGCGCGCGGTCATTCAATCGTCCTACGGTTTGCCGAGAAAGTGACGGATGGTCTCGATGAACTTGCCGACCGAGATCGGCTTGGAAAGATAGGCTTCACATCCACCCTCGCGGATGCGTTCCTCGTCGCCTTTCATGGCAAACGCGGTCACGGCGACCACGGGAATGGCACGAAGATCCTGGTCGTCCTTGAGCCATTTGGTCACTTCAAGACCGGAGACTTCGGGAAGCTGGATGTCCATCAGGATCAAATCGGGTCGATGCTTGCGCGCCAGATCGAGCGCTTCGATGCCGTTGCGCGTTTGCACAGTGTTGTAACCATGGGCTTCCAACAGGTCGTGGAAGAGCTTCATATTGAGCTCGTTGTCCTCAACGATTAGGACGGTCTTGGCCATCCCCACTCCCTCACCTGCCCCGGACCCCTGCGCCGCGAGGTCGTGTCCGCGTCGCCGAGTAGCCTGCAAGCTAGCCCGGATTCATTACGGAAAGGCAAATGGAACCGCATGAAGATGCCACTGAGGCAAAGCCGGGAAACGGCGGAAATGCTGGCTATTCAGGCGCTTGCCTTTATCGCCGAAGACCCGGAAAAACTGAGCCGCTTCCTCGGCATGACCGGCATACCAGCGGATGAAATACGCGCCGCCGCAGGCGAGTCCGGCTTTCTCGCGGGTGTGCTGGAGCATATGCTCGCTGACGAGAGTCTTTTGGTTGCCTTCGCCGACAGTGCCGGCATCGATCCCGCGGCCATAGCGCGCGCCCGCGATGCGTTCGGCAAACGGGACGACAGGATGTGAGCAACTTCTGCCGCGATTGCCTCGCCGACGCTAGAGCAAAGGCCGGGCGTTGCGATGCCTGCGGCTCGCCACGATTGCTGCGTCATGGCGAACTCGAAAAACAATCCATCGCCCACGTGGATTGCGACGCCTTTTACGCCACCATCGAAAAGCGGGACGACCCTTCGCTTGCCGCCGAGCCGGTGATCGTCGGCGGCGGCCGCCGCGGCGTCGTCGCCGCCGCTTGCTATGTCGCGCGCACCTTCGGAGTGCGATCGGCCATGCCCATGTTCGAAGCTTTACGGCTTTGCCCACATGCCCGGGTTGTCCGGCCTAATATCGAAAAATATGCCCGCGTTGGCCGCGAGGTCCGCGCGATGATGTTCGCCCTGACGCCGCTGGTCGAGCCTTTGTCCATCGATGAAGCATTCCTCGATCTTTCCGGCACGGAAAGGCTGCACGGGCTTTCGCCCGCCAAGGTGCTCGCGCGTTTTGCCGTCGAGGTCGAGCGGAAGCTTGCCATCACCGTGTCGATCGGGCTCTCCTGCAACAAGTTCCTAGCCAAGATCGCCTCCGACCTCGACAAGCCGCGCGGCTTTGCCGTTTTAGGCGCGGCCGAGGCGCCGGGATTCCTGGCCCCGAAACCGGTGAGCTTCAT
>Ga0181525_10003776_pt1 | contig 11842 bp, 9 predicted proteins | sample PEATcosm2014_Bin_48_FD_121100 | JGI IMG/M metagenome (GOLD analysis project Ga0181525, IMG submission 121100) | Peatland microbial communities from MTU Mesocosm Facility, Houghton, MI, USA - PEATcosm2014_Bin06_10_metaG | ecosystem: Environmental > Terrestrial > Soil > Wetlands > Peat | place... | reverse complement strand
GACAGATCCTGCCCGCCAACCGCGCCAGTACCACCGATCCGCTGCTGGTGTTCGCCGATCCGGACTTTCGCCGGCTTCCTGCGGCACCGAAAGCGCTGCCCGCCTCCGCCGTGACGCGTAGCTTCAGCAGCTATTTTCGCGATGGCGTCCCGCTGGCGGACGCACTGCTCGATGTGCCGGCGCTGCCGGGCACCCGCGTTGAAGGCGAAGCGCTGGAGCAGGCGCTGCACGGCAAGCCCGGTAGCTTGCTCACAGGACGCGACGCTTCCAAGGCCGAGCTCATGGCCCGCAACGCCGACGGCAGACTGGCGAAGGTGCGGGTACTGGAGTTTGCAACCCATGGCCTGGTCGCTGGCGAAGCTTCCGACCTCGCCGAACCGGCGCTGGTGCTGGCCGCGGGGGCAGCCCCCGAGGATGAGCTGCTGCTCGCCTCGCAGGCCGCTACGCTGACACTGAACGCCGACTGGGTGCTGCTGTCGGCCTGCAACACCGCCAGCCCCGATGCGCCCGAGGCGCAGGGCCTGTCCGGATTATCGCGCGCGTTCTTCTACGCCGGAGCCAGGTCGCTGCTGGTCTCGCACTGGCGCGTGCGCGACGATGTCGCCCCGCTGCTGATTCCGGCGATGCTGCTGGCGGAGCGCGACAACCCCACGACTTCAAGGGCGCAGGCACTGCGCCAGGCCACGCTGGCAATCCTCGACAATCGCAGCCTCAACGCGTCCGACCCCGCGGCCTGGGCGCCGTTCACACTGGTGGGCGAAGCCGGCCGCTGACCGGGGCGGTTCGACGTGATTCCAGGCGCTATTCCAGCAGGCTCCCGGCGAGCGCGATCTGGCCTCGATACGCTTCGAATATCTGCCGCAGCGCCTGCTCCATGGTCACCCGCGGCGTCCAGTTCAGGTCCACCCTGGTGTTGTCGATCTTGGGCACGCGATTCTCGACGTCCTGGTAGCCCTTGCCGTAGTACTCGGCCGCGGTGGTATCCACCAGCTGCACCCGGGCGGCGTTGGCGCGGTACTCGGGGTAGCTGGCCGCCACGCGCAGCATCTCTTGCGCCAGTTCGCGCACCGACAGGCTGTTGGCCGGATTGCCGACGTTGAAGATCTTGCGACTGGCACAGCCGCCGGCGTTATCGATCATCGTCATCAGCGCATCGATGCCGTCGCTGATGCCGGTGAAACAGCGGCGCTGATGGCCGCCATCCACCAGGCGCACGTTCTCACCGCGCATGATGTGCCCCAGGAACTGGGTGATGACGCGCGAGCTGCCCTCCTTGGCGGCATGCATGTTGTCGAGGCCGGGCCCGATCCAGTTGAACGGCCGGAACAGCGTGTAGTCGAGCTCGTCGCGCATGCCGTAGGCATGGATGACGCGATCCAGCAGCTGCTTGGAGCAGGCGTAGATCCAGCGCGGCTTGTCGATCGGCCCGTAGATCAGCTCCGAGGCGTACGGATCGAACTCGCTGTCGTGGCACATGCCATAGACTTCGGAGGTCGACGGAAACAGCACGCGCTTGCGATGCTTGACGCACAGCCGCACCACCCACAGGTTGGCCTCGAAGTCGAGTTCGAATACCCGCAGCGGCTCGCGCACGTAGGTCGCAGGCGTGGCGATCGCGACCAGCGGCAGCACCACGTCGCATTTCTTCACGTGGTATTCGATCCACTCGCGGTTGATGGTGATATCGCCTTCGAAGTAACGCAGCCGCGAATTATCCAGCAGCGGCGCGATGCGATCGCTGTACATGTCCATGCCGTAGACGCGCCAGTCGGTGGTGTCGAGGATGCGCGTTGATAGGTGATGGCCGATGAAGCCGTTGACGCCAAGGATCAATACATTTTTCATGCGCCTGCCTCCATCACCGGCTTGAGCGCCAGCGATCGTTCGCCATGGCGGCGATGGAAGTCCTCGGCGCCGCCGATATCGTCGCCGAGCTTGAATTGCAGCAGTTTCAACGCGCCATCCTGGCACAGGGCGTAGACCTCGCCGTCGCGCCAGCAAAGTTGCGGCTCTGCCGCCTGCCAATCGGGTGCCGCGGGCAGCGAGCGCAGGATGCGCAGCGGCATGCCTCCGGCCTCGCTGTAGGCCCCGGGGTAAGGCGGTGCGACCGCGCGGATCAGGTTATGCGCCGCCAGCGCGCCGCGGCGCCAGTCGATGGCGCCGTCGCGCGCGCTGCGGCGGCCGTAATAGCTGCCGGCGGCCAGGTCCTGCGGCGTGTGGCGCGCGTTGCCGGCGATCAGCGCCGGCAGGCAGCGATGCAGCGTCACCTCGGCGGCCACCGTGACCTTGCGAAACACCTCCACCGCGGTGTCGTCCGGCAGGATCGGCACCGGCTCGCTGTCGACCAGGTCGCCAGCGTCGGGCTTGGCGACCATCGCATGCAGCGTGGCGCCGGTTTGCTGCTCACCGTTGAGCACCGCCCAGTTCACCGGCACCCGGCCGCGATACTTCGGCAGCAGTGAGCCGTGCATGTTGTAGGCGCCGCGCGCCGGTAGCGCCAGCAGCTCGGCGCCGAGCATCGAGCGGTAATAGAACGAGAACAGGAATTGGGGGGCGAGTGCGCGTACCCGCGCGACCATTTCCGGTACATTCGGATCCACCGGGGTCAGCACCGGGATGCCGTGCCAGCGCGCGTGGCGCGCGACGCTGTCGAACCAGATGTTCTCCCCCGGGGAGTCCAGGTGCGTGAACACCAGCGCCACATCCACCCCGCGCGCCAGCAGCGTACGCAGGCAACGCACGCCGACATCGTGGTAGGCGAACACCACCGCGCGCGGCGGGTGGCCAACCGCCACCGGGCGCGGCGTCACTTCGGTTCCTCGCGCCGCTCCAGCACGGTGCCGACGATGTAGCGCGGCCGCTGCCGCACTTCGTCGTAGATGCGGCCGACATACTCGCCCAGCAGGCCGACGCCGAACAGCGCGACACCGAGCAGGAAGAACGCGATCGCGAACAGCGTGAATACACCCTCGGCCTCCGGACCGACCACGAAGCGGCGCACCAGCAGGTACAGCACGAACAGCACGGACAGCAGCGCAATCGCGATGCCGATGCCCGAAAACAGCCGCATCGGCGCGGTCGAGAAGCCGGTCATCAGGTCGAAGTTCAGCCGCACCAGGCTGAACAGCGAATACTTTGATTTGCCAGCGCCGCGCTCCTCGTGCGCCACGCGGATCTCGGTCGGATGCATCGAGAAGGTGTAGGCCAGCGCCGGAACAAAGGTGTTGTATTCCGAGCACAGATTCACCGCGTCGACCACGCTGCGGCCGTAGCCGCGGAACATCGAGCCCTGGTCGGTGATCTTCACGCGCGTGGTGCGCTCGCGCACGGCGTTGACCAGGCGCGATGCGTAGCGGCGCCAGGCCACGTCCTGGCGCTCGATGCGAATGGTGCCCACGTAGTCGTGGCCGGCCTGAAGTTCTGCCAGCACGCGGCCGATTTCCTCCGGCGGGTTCTGCAGGTCGGCGTCCAGCGTGATGACGTAGCGGCCGTGGCTGTGCGCGAACCCGGCCAGGATCGCGCGGTGCTGGCCGAAATTGCTGGAGAACAGCACCACGCGCGTGACGTCGGGCCGCAGCTCGAACTGCGCGCTCAGCAGGGCCGCCGAGCGGTCGCGGCTGCCGTCGTTGACGAACACGATCTCGTAGTGGCGGCCGAGCGCATCGAGCGCCGGATACAGTCGCGCAAACAGCGCCGGCAGCACTTCCTCCTCGTTGTATACCGGAATGACGACGCTCAGCTCGGGCGCGGCGGATGCCATGCTGCGCGCCGCTAGCGAGCGGACCGGCTCGCTGCGCGCGAACCAGCCGTCAACGCCCGCAGCGTGCGTGCACTTTGTTCGCATACCCGCTCCACGTCCTGCTCGTGCATCGCCGGAAACAGCGGCAGCGTCACGATGCCCGCACCGACATGCTCGGCGATCGGGAAATCGCCGGGCTTGAAACCCATCTGCCGGTACAGCGTCAGCAGGTGGATCGCCGGATAATGCACGCCGATGCCGATGCCGGCCGCGTGCATGTGCTGGATGAAGGCGCCGCGCTCGACCCCGGCCGGCAGCACGATCTGGAACATGTGCCAGTTGCTGTTGGCGAAATCCTCGAGCGGCAGCTCGCAGCCGAGCGCGCGGTCGAAGCACTCGAAGTAGTGGCGCGCCAGCGCCTGCCGGCGCGCGCTGAATTCCGCCAGTCGCGCCAGCTGGCCAAGTCCGATGCGCGCCGCGATGTCGGTCATGTTGAACTTGCCGCCGGCCAGCGTCACGTCGAGTTCGCCGTCGGCCAGGCGCTCCACACCCTGCAAGCGCCACAGCTCGCAGCGCCGCGCCTCCTGCGCATCGTTCAACACCAGGCAGCCGCCCTCGGCGGTAGTGAGATTCTTGTTGGCGTGAAAGCTGATCGACACCAGGTCGCCGATCGCGCCGATGCGCTGGCCCTGCCAGCTCGCGCCCATCGATTGCGCGGCGTCCTCGATGACGCGCAGCCGGTGGGCGCGGGCCATCGCATTCAGGCGGGTGCGATCCACCGGCAGGCCCGCCAGGTCCACCGGCAGCAGCGCCCGGGTCAGTGGCGTGATCGCCGCCTCGATGCGCGACAGGTCGATGTTGCGGGTCGCCGCCTCGATGTCAACGAACACCGGGCGCGCACCGGCGCGCAGGATCACGTTGCTGGTGGCGACCCAGGACAGCGGCGTGGTGATGACCTCATCACCGGGACCGACACCGGCCAGCGCCAGCGCCACCTCCATGGTAGCGGTGCCCGAGTTCAGTGCACGCACCGGACGCCCGCCGAAATACTCCGACAGCCGCGCTTCGAACTCGCGTACCTGCGGCCCGCTGGTAATCCATCCCGAGCGCAGCACCTCGGCGACGCCGGCGATGGTCGCCTCGTCGATCGAAGGGCGCGTAAACGGCAGGAAATTCTGGATCACGATGGCACCATGGTGAAAGCGCGACAGCCTCAGCTGCGCGCCACCAGCCACACCCCGGCGATGATGACCATGATGCCGGCGACACGCGCCGGGCCGATGCTTTCCGAAAACAGCAGCCACCCGGCCAGCGCGCTGACGATGTAGCCGATCGACAGCATCGGGTAGGCGATGCTGACATCGACGCGCGACAGCGCCAGGATCCAGAACACGACGCTGACCGCATACAGCGCGAGGCCCGCAAGGATCGGCGGATTCAGCGCGATGCGCTCGGCCAGGGTCCAGGTGTTGGCGAGGTTGAATGCGACACCGGATATCGCGCGCGCGCCCGCCTTCAGCAGCAGCTGCGCTGCGGCGTTGAGCATCACCCCGGTCAGCACCAGCGCCAGATCCGCGCTTTTCATCATCTGCGCACCGCGACGAAAGACGGCGCAGTGTATATCACGTGCATCGGGGCGCTTAATGCTTCAAGCTCCTGATAATCCTCGGGTCGCAGGATCGCCAGCGCATCGCTTTGCCGCTGCCAGTCGGGCAGGAATTGGCCGATATCGTTGATCGCAAGCCATGGCTGCTGCTGCAGGCCAAAATCCAGTTCGCCGCGGTAGCCCACCAGCGTGCAGGTGCGCCGCAGATAGAACGGCAGCGGCTGCGGATAGCCATTCACGCAGTACAGGCGCGTACCCGCCGCGACCCAGGGCCGCAGCTGCTGCGTCAGATCCACCAGCGCGTGCATGCGCGGCAGGCGATCGGCCGCCAGCAGCGCCGACTGCGCCAGCAGCAGCCCGCCCAGGCCGGCGGCCACCGCGGCGCCCAGCACCGCGCCGCGCCGCCCCAGGCGCGCACCGATCCCGGTGCCGAGTGCGAGCAGCGCGAATGCGACGGCGAATCCGACGATGCTGGCACTCGTGGCACGCGCCACCAGCGGCGCCATCGCCGGCAGCACCCACAGCAGCAGCACCACAGCGGCGATCGCGGCGCTGATCAGGCTCACCGCGGCCAGGTGCGCGGCGAAGCGCGCCGCCGGCAGGCGCGCGATCGCCCGTCCGCACAGCAGGCTCAGCGCCGGCAGCATCGGCAGTATGTAGGGCGTAAGCTTCGACTGCGACAGGCTGAAGAACAGCAGCACGAACGCCGCCCATATCAACAGCAGCGAGCTGGCGCGCTCGCCGCCGCGCGCCGCCTGCCAGCCAGAGCGCACGGCCTGCGGCAACAGCGTGGTCCACGGCAGGAATCCGAGCGCCAGCACCGGCAGGAAAAACCACAGCGGCTGGTAGCGGTCGAACTGCTCGCGGCTCAGGTAGCGCTGGAAATGCTGGAAGATGAAAAAGAAATGCGCGAACTCCGGATTGCGCACCGACACCAGCACGAACCACGGGGCTGCCAGCAGCAGCAGTGCCAGCAGCGTCCACCACGGCTGCGCGCGCAGCGGCAGCCGCCAGTCGCGGTGGATGAGCATGAACAGCACCGCGACCGCACCGGGTATCAGGATGCCTACCAGTCCCTTGGCCAGCACCGCCAGTGCAACACCGACGCCCAGCAGCAGCGGCAGGCGCCAGCCGTGCGTTGCACCCGGCCGCGGCGGCGCCACCAGCAGCGCCAGCGCACTCATGGCGATCTGCAGGCTGAAGCTCAGGCCCATGTCGAGGGTGGCGACGCGCGCCAGGCCGATGTACAGCAGTGCGCTCGCCTGCACCACCACCGCCAGCAGCGCGGCACGCTGATCGAACAGACGGCTGCCGAGCCAGAAGGTCAGCAGCAGCCCGAATAGGCCGCTCAACGCCGGCCACAACCGTACGCTCCAGGCGTGCTCGCCGAAGATCTCGAACGCTACCGCGGTGGCCCAGTAGCCCAGCGGCGGCTTCTCGAAGTACTTGATGGCATCCAGCCGCGGCGTCACCCAATCACCGCTCGCGACCATCTCGCGCGGGATCTCGGCATAGCGGCCTTCGTCCGGATCGAACAGGTGTGGACGCTCGAGCGGCAGGAACCACAGCAGCGCCAGGCCGAGCCAGAACACGGCCAACAGGGAACGGCTGTACTCGCGTCGGAGCATGAATGACTCTTATCGACCCTGGGGTTGGAAGCTGCGATCGCGCAGCTGCCACAGTGCAAGGCTGCGCCGCGGCCCGAAATTGCGCTCGGCAACCAGCAGGTAATCAGGCCCGGGCGCGGGCCGGTTGCCCTCGTGATTATCCTGTACCAGCAGCCATCGCGGCAGCGGCTGCGGCAGCGATTGCGGGTCCACCGCGAGCGCCTGGCGCCCGGTATAGAACCCGATCTCCGCCGCCAGCGTCTCGTCGATATTGACCGCGAACACCGCCTGCCCGGGCGGCAGCTGCTGGCCGAGCGCCTGTACAAACGGCCCCATGTCCTTGGTATCGTTGAGCAGCACCGGCGCCAGCGCCAAAAAGACGCCGGCACCGGCAAACGCCGCGATCAGCGCCCACAGACCGGCGCTGCTGCGCTTGCCCGCGCCACTGAGCCATAGCAACACCGCCGCCGGCAGCGCTGCCAGCGCGAACGCGAGCAGGATCGGTGCGCTGAAGTGGCCGAGAAATACCCGCGCCGCGACCGGCGGCAGCAGGCAATACACGCTCAGCAGCGCCACCTGCAGCCACCACGCCAGGCCCAGCTGGCGCGCGCGCTGCTGGCGCCATCCCAGCCACCACTGCTCGGTGCGCACGCCCAGCCACAGGAACAGCAGCGGCAGCACCGGCAGCAGGTAGGTTTCGCGCTTGGTCGCCGATAGCGACAGCAGCAGCAGCATGCCGCCGGCCATCAGCGCGCCGAAGCGACCGACCTCCGGCGCTGCCGCCATCTGCGGTGCCGCTGCCTGCGGCAACGGCGAAGTGCGGCGCCAGTGCGCCCGCCGCAGCGCCTCGATCACCGGCAGCAGCCACGGCAGCATCGCGTACGGCAATGTCCATACATAATATAGAAGGGGCTGGCGGTGGCCGCTGCTGGCCAGTGGGTCCACCAGGCGCCGCACGTGATTCACATAGGCCCATTCCCAAACGGCCGCCGCGCCGCCCTGGCTGGCGATGGCGAGCGCCAGCGTCCCCACCGCTACGCCCAGCAGTGCGAGGCCCGACCAAGGCCGCAGCCGCCGCCAATGCAGCGGGCGATCCACCAGCACATAGGCGGCAAGTCCTGCGATGATCAGTGCCGGCCCGACCAGTCCCTTGATCCACAACGCCAGCAGCAGCACCAGGTACAGCAGCAGCCGTCGCGACGCGCTGTCATCTCGCTGTGCCAGCAGTTCCCAGGAGGCCCACGCCGCGAGCGTCGTGGTCAGCATCAGCAGCGGATCGATCAGTACCCAGTGTGTTGACACCATGAACTGCACGCTGGTCGCCAGCAGGCAGGCCGATATCAACCCTGCGCGCAGCGAGCTCGCAGCGGCGCCCCAGTGCAGCAGCAACAGCAGCGTTGCCCATCCGGCCGCGACGCTGACGGCACGCGCTGCCAGCACCGAGGGGGCGCCGGTCAGTCGATAGGCGGCGGCCACTAGCCAATAGTAAAGCGGCGGCTTTTCGATGAAGCGCTGGCCATTCAGTGTCGGGATGAATGAGGGCGCGAGCGCCATCTCGCGGCTGATCTCAGCCTCGCGTGGCTCGTCCGGCGTCCACAGGCCGCGATTGCAGCCGAGCAGGCCGAGCAGCAGCAGGCCGAGCACCGCCCAGGTGTGGGAAAAGCGCGCTGTAGACGGGGCAGCGGCGGACATAAGCCCTCGATTGTGCGCCAAATTTACAATGCCGCGCCCGCCATCTGCCGCGCCGGCCATCGTGGAGGCGTAGCATGCGCACATGACCCTGTCCGCAACTGAACGGCTACGCTACAGCCGGCACCTCGCGCTGCCCGAGATCGGGGTGGCCGGCCAGGAAAAGCTGCAGGCCGCGCGCGTGCTGGTGATCGGCACCGGGGGCCTCGGATCGCCGGCGGCGCTGTATCTGGCGGCCGGCGGCATCGGCCATCTCGGCGTGCTCGACTTCGATCGCGTCGAGCTATGCAACCTGCAGCGCCAGGTGCTGTACGACACCTCCGCCATCGGCAGCCCGAAAGCCGAGCTGGCGCGCATGCGGCTCGCGGCGCTGAATCCGGAGCTGCAGCTGGAGGCGCACCAGACCGAACTGTGCGCCGCCAACGTGCAGGACATATTTTCGCAATACGATGTCATCGTCGACGGCAGCGATCGCATCGCGACGCGCTACCTGGTCAACGACGCCTGCGTCATCTACCGCAAGTCGCTGGTCTCGGCCGCTATCCACCGCTTCGAGGGACAGGCCATGACCTACGTGCCGGAGCGCGGACCATGCTATCGCTGCCTGTTTCCGCAGATGGCCGAGGGCGTGACGCCCAACTGCGCCGAGGCCGGCGTGCTCGGGGTGCTGCCCGGCGTGCTCGGCGCCATCCAGGCGACCGAGGTCATCAAGCTGGTGGTCGGCATTGGCACGCCGCTGATCGGACGGCTGCTCACCTACGATGCGCTCGATATGCGCTTCCAGGAACTGGCCTGCAAGCGGCGTGTCGATTGCGCGGTCTGCGGCGAACACCCGAGCATCAGCGCGCCGCAGGACCCCCCCGGTTTCTGCACCGCCGACCAGCTGCGGCGGGTGCGCTCGATCTCCGCGGCGCAGCTGGCTCAGCGTATCCAGGCCAGCGGCCTGCCGATCAGCCTGATCGACGTGCGTGAGCCGGCGGAGTTCGCCGCGTCACACCTGCCGCGCGCCATCAACATCCCGCTGGCCACGGTCGAGCAGCACAGTCGACAGCTGCCGCACGCCGGTACCGTGGTGTTCATGTGCCGCAGTGGCGTGCGCAGCCGGCAGGCCTGTGCACTGGCCGGTCGCATGGGGGTCAGCGAGGCATGGCAGCTGGAGGGTGGGCTGCTCGCCTGGAAGGCCGAGATCGATCCGTCGCTGCGACTGTAACGTCACCGCGCCACCGCGTTACCGCGTAACCGCGTTACCGCGCCACGCGCCGCAGATCCTGCACCAGTGCCTCGATGTCATCCACGGTGGTCGCCCACGAGCACATCAATCGATAGCCGGCATCCGCCAGCGCGTGGAAGTGCCAGCCGATGGCGAACATGGCCTCGGCAGTGGCCGGCGGCACGTTGACAAACACTGCGTTGACCTCGATCGGGTGCGACAGCTGCAGGCCCGGGATGCCGGCAAGCGCGCTGCCGAGTCGCTGTGCCATCGCGTTTGCATGCAGCGCATGGCGCATCCAGGCCCCTGATTCCAGCACCCCCAGCCACTGGCTGCTCTGGAAGCGCATCTTGGACGCGAGCTGGCCGGCCTGCTTGCCGCGGCAGTCGAACTGCGCGGCCAGCGCCGGCTGGAAGAACACCACCGCCTCGGTGGTGTTGAGGCCATTCTTGGTGCCGCCCAGTGACAGCACGTCGACGCCGGCACGCCAGCTGAGGTCGGCCGCGCTCACGCCCGGCAGCGCGGCAAGCGCATTGGCAAAGCGCGCGCCGTCGACATGCACGGCCAGGTCGTGGGCGTGCGCGATCGCGCTGAGCGCCGCGATCTCCTCCGGTTGATACACCGTACCGCGTTCGGTGGCCTGGGTCAGCGTCAGTGCGCGCGGTCTGTTGGAATGCAGGTCATCGCGCTGGCTGATCAGCTGCCGCACACCGTCCACCGACAGCTTCGCGCCGGCACCGCGCAGCGGCAGCAGTTTCGCCCCGCCGCTGAAGAACTCCGGTGCGCCGCATTCGTCGGTCTGCGCGTGTGCGAGCTCGTGGCAGATGATCGCCTGGTAGCTGCGTGTCAGGGCCGCGAGCGACAGCGCGTTGGCCGCGGTGCCGTTGAATACAAAAAAAACCTCGGCGCCGTCGTGCTCGAACAGCGCGCGAATGAGCCCGGCGGCGCGCTCGGTCCAGGCGTCGGCGCCGTAGCTGGGGGCGTAGCCGGCATTTGCGGACTGCAGCGCGGCCCAGGCCTCGGGGCAGATACCGGCGGTGTTGTCGCTGGCGAACTGCCAGCCTGGGAGCGCGCGCCTGTCATCGCTGTGCATAGGCGGCACAGGCTAGCGCAGTTCGCGTACGCTTGGGACCCATGTATGCCCTGGCGATCCATGGCGGCGCCGGCGCCCGACCGCGCGAACCGTTCACCCGCGCGCGCGAGGACGCCTATCGGCACGGCCTGATGCAGGCGCTGACCGCCGGCCAGCGCCTGCTCGAGGACAACGGCTGCGCGCTCGACGCGGTGCAGGCCGCGGTCACGGTGCTTGAGGACGAACCGCTGTTCAACGCCGGCCGCGGCGCGGTGCTGACCGCTCTCGGTACCGTGGAATTGGACGCGGCGATCATGGATGGCTGCGACCTGCGCGCCGGCGCGGTAGCCGGGATCCGTCACCTGCGCAATCCGGTGCAGCTCGCGCGCCGCGTGCTCGAGGACTCGGCGCACGTTTTTCTGATCGGTGATGGCGCGGAGCGCTTCGCGCTCGAGACCGGCTTCACCCTGGTGGAGAACGACACGTTGATCACGCCCGAGCGCCGGCAGCAGTTCCAGGCGCTGGACGGCCAGGCCGATAAACTGGTGGCCCTCGACGAGCCGCCGCTGGGCACGGTCGGCGCGGTGGCGCGCGACAACGCCGGGCGACTGGCGGCCGCCACCTCGACCGGCGGCACCGGGGGCAAGCGCCCGGGGCGCGTGGGGGATTCCCCGGTGATCGGGGCGGGCACCTATGCCGACAACCAGACCTGCGCGGTCTCCGCCACCGGTCATGGCGAATGGTTCCTGCGCACCGTGCAGGCATACGACATTGCCGCGCGGTTGCGCTACGGCGGCGCAACCCTGCAGGAAGCGGTCGACGACGCGGTGGCCCGGCGGCTGACCAGCCTGGGTGCGGACGGCGGCCTGATCGCCGTGGATGCGCTCGGCCATATCGTGATCGGCTACAACACACCGTT